>Ga0182024_10016062_pt1 | contig 14254 bp, 15 predicted proteins | sample P32metaG_FD_120480 | JGI IMG/M metagenome (GOLD analysis project Ga0182024, IMG submission 120480) | Permafrost microbial communities from Stordalen Mire, Sweden - P3-2 metaG (Illumina Assembly) | ecosystem: Environmental > Terrestrial > Soil > Wetlands > Permafrost | place: Sweden: Stordalen... | reverse complement strand
GCGACCAGCGCGCAGCCCACGAGCCACGCCGCGGTTCCCCGGTATCTCATCCGCCTTCCATCGGACACGAACGCTGCAGTATGAACGCAGCGTCGGACGCTGGACAGAAGGCCAGGTGATGTGCGTGCTCGAGTGGGTGCTCGAGGATTGGCGCGTTAACGCCGGCCGACCCGATTCGCAGGTGCTGCTGGCGTGGTTTCGCCTGACCCAGTGGGCTCTGCGCCATTGGGGACCGCTTGGTCGCCTGGTGGCGGTCCCGTACTGGTTGGTCAGCTCGCTCGTGATCGGCATCGAGTTGCCCGCAACCGCTGCGATCGGCGCGCGCCTGCGGCTCTACCACCCGCACGGGATCGTCCTGAGCCCGCACTGCTCGCTCGGCAGCGACTGCCATCTCCGTCACGGCGTCACGATCGGCAATCGCACCGATCGCGACGGACACGAACTGGGGGTCGCGACGGTCGGAGACCACGTCGAGCTCGGCGCCGGATGCATGGTGCTCGGCGACATCCACGTGGGCGACCATGCCCGGATCGGAGCGCTGGCCGTCGTCGTGCACTCCGTCCCTGCATGGGCGGTGGTCGTCGGCAACCCGGGCCGTGTGATCCGGATTGACGCTCCCGGTCATCCGTCATGACCGACGCCAGCATCGTGATCGCCTGTCACACCGAGCGGCGGTGGGCCTCGCTGCTGGCGGCGATCGCCTCCGCACACGAGCAGTCCCTGCCGTCCCTGCAGGTGATCGTCGCGGTCGATAACAACCCGTCGCTGTCACGCCGGCTCCGCGCCGAGGTCGACATGGTCGAGGTCGTCGACCACAGCGGTATCCCAGGCGCCTCCGGGACCCGGAACGCGGGTGCCGCTCGGGCCCAGTCACCACTGCTCGCGTTCCTCGATGACGACGTCCGTGCCCACCCGGACTGGCTGGCCGAGCTACTCGCTCCGTTCACCGACCCCGATGTCGTGGGCACAGGCGGCAGGACCCTGCCGGCATGGCAGGGTCGGGAGCCCAGCTGGTTTCCCTCGGAGTTCGGGTGGGTGGTCGGCGCCTCGTACACCGGCTTGCCGACGAGCAGAGCACCGATCCGCAATGTCTGGAGCGAGAACATGGCAGTGCGACGCCGGGTGTTCGAGGCGGTGGGCGGCTTTCGCCCCGGCTTCGGGAAGCACGGGGTCACCTCGCGCCCCGAGGACACCGACCTGTGCCTCCGGATCAGTGCCGGGACGCCCGGCGCCCGCTGGTTCTACGTCCCGACGGCCGTCGTCGAGCACGTAGTTCCCCTCGACCGCTCCACCCTGCGCTTCTTCCTTCACCGGTGCTATGCCGAGGGGGCCGGCAAGCTCGATTTGTCCGGCTACCATGGCGCGGAGGCCCTCGACGCTGAGCGGGAGTTCCTGCGGCGAACCGTCCCGCACGGCGTCGCGCGTCACCTGCGTGACGGCGACGGCGCACGTGCTCTGACCATTCTGGCCGGAACCGTCGCGGTCGGTCTCGGTGCGCTTACGACGCTGGCGCGATCGAGGTCGAAGCGGTAGATCAACGTGTCGGCGCTGCGGTAGACGACCGTCCAGCCTGCCGCATCCCGGATCGAGCTGACGAACTCCGAGTAGGCGGCGGGGGCGCCGAAGTACGCGGCGTAGGCGGCCATGCTGCCACTCACCGGGATGTAGGCGGTCGTGTGTCCAAGGTCCCCGACCCATGCTTCGATCTCCGGGAGGTTGCCTTCGTCCAGCCATGTCTCGCCGATCTGTGGATCGGCGGGCATCACCTGCAGGTCGTAGGCCTCGTCGTTTGCGGTCTCGAGCACCGGGAAGTTCTCGTCGGGCAGGATGATCAGTGCGCCCCGCGGGATGTGGCTGTAGAGCCACCTGCTGGCGGTGAGCTCCGTAGGAGTGAATGAGTTGACCGCCACCGGCCCGTAAAGACCCTGCAGACCCGCTCCGAGTGCGGCGGCGCAGACGATCAGGCCGAGCCACCACCGGTGCCGCAGCGCGCCAAGGTCGGCCAACCCCCTGGCGATCAGCCATGCGCACCACGGGGCCGAGAACAGGTACACCCGGTAAACCGCCTCCCCGCCGTACCGCTGGAAGACCAAGAGCACGAACGGCGTGAACGCCAGCGCTGCCGGCACCAGGACGGTGCCGAGCCGCCGGCGACGGCCAAAGATCGACGCGATCGACGTCAGCCACATGGTTGCCGCAAGCGCGCGAACGATCCACGCCGTCAGCGCCTCCGCGCCGGCGTGGTACGTGCCGGCCGAGCCTGAGGCGTTCTCGATCGGGTTTCCCCCACTGAACAGCCCCCCGAAGTTGTGCGCGATCAGGTTGTACCGCGGAGCGAGGTAGGCCAGCGCGATCGCGCCCAGCAACAACACCAGCCAGCGGGGGCGCAGGAGGTCGAGGACCGTGAGCACACCCACGCTTGCAAGCGCCGGATATGGCGTGAGCTGGTGAGTCGCGACGATCGCCAAATAGACCGCCGCGACGATGATCACTGCTGCCGTGCGGAGCCGGCGAGTCGTCGGGGGCGGCGCGGCCAGTCCCCAGAGCAGCGGAGCGCGCAATCGTGCCAGCGGGCTCGCGGGCTCGTGCGGCGGCTCGGGTGCTCGAAGCCACCGAACGAGGGCGAGGACGACTCCCAACCACAGCATGTAGGCAAAGGCCTGCGGCGACAGGTAGTCCTGGCCCACCCAGCTGACCAGCCCCTCGAACAGCAGCACCGCGGTGTAGGCGACCCGGCGATCGGTGCTCAGCGAACGGAAAATGGCCAGCAGCAGCACCGCGTCGGCCAGCTCGAAGGCGAGCGGCGCCCATGCGGCGAAGGCCAGCGTGTTGACGTGGCCGAGCGCACTCAGCGCCGCGACAGCGGCGAACAGCGGCGGCCACTCCTGGTAGATGCTCGAGCTGTCGGTGATCCGTCCGTACCGGCCGAGCGCCTGGGCGACGCCGATGTGCTTGTAGACCCACGCGTACTCCGGCGTTCCGTAGAGGATCGGGACGGTGGCGTGGATCGCCACGATCAGCGCGATCAGGAAGGCAATCAGCAGCCAGGAGCGGGGGTGCGGCCTGCGGAGCTCGAGCGCGAAGCCGATCAGGAGGATGACGAAGGCGATCGTGAACCACGCGTTGGCACTCGCCAGCAGGCCGTGGAGGCCGATCAACGAGCGGCGCAGCTGGCTGACGCCATACGCGTAAGCACCGACTCCGGCCCCGAGCAGCACCGCCTGCGTGCCGACGCGCCTGGTCATATGCGACCAGGGCACCAGAGCCGCGCGGTGCACGACACGGCAATGGGGATGAGAAGCGCGCACAGCAGCCGCGGGTGCCAAGCGCTCGTCCAGATCATGATCGCGCTGGCCAGCGCGAACACGGTCACGCTCGTAATCAGCGTCAGCGCAGCCTGAGCCTCGCTCTCACCGGCGTCGATCCAGCACATCACGGCAGCTCCGGCGGGCACACAAGCGAACAGGAGCGCCCCGAGCAGGGCCAGCCAATGCCACGGCGCCCAGAGAATCAGTACTACCGACGCAACGGCGGCGACAAGGCCGACGCGGGCGGTGAGCGCCGTGCGCGAGGACGAGCTATTCACCGTAGGCGCCTTGCCGGCACGCCGCCGTAGAGCCCCCCGGCGTCGCAGTCGGCGATCACGACGGCGCCTGCCGCGATCACGGCTCCGGCCCCGATCTCAACCCCGGGCAGGATCGTCGCCCGTGCACCCAGCCAGCAGCCGTCGTGGATCCGCACATCACGCTGCTCCGCCCGGCGGCCGATCTCGCCGTCGGGTCCGGTCGGATGCGTCGAGGTGAGGATCATGACCTCGGGACCAAGCAGGCAATCCTGGCCGATCTCGATCCGCCCTTGCCCCTCGAACCAGCAGCCCGCATTGACGTAACAGCCGTCACCGATCGAGACCCGGAGCGATTCGAACCAGCACCGCTCGAGCCCCCAGACCATTGCTCCGATCTGCACGCCGCCGCGACGCAGCAAGAACCGCCTCAGCGCCAGCGGCACCAGCGGCGAGGTGACCAAATGACCACGGCGCAGCCAGCCAGCCGCTCGGCGCGCGTCGTCGGGCATCGCGGCGAATGCCGCCCGGCGGTGCTCGCGCAGCTGCTGCGGGGAGAGTGGAGGAACACCGCGCGGGCTCATCGCGTTGGCTCCAGCTGTCCTCGCCGAAGCCGGCAGAGCGCCAGCGGCCCCATGACTGCAGCTGCCAGCGCCTGTGTGCCGAGATTCGCCCAGCCGACTGCAACCAGTCCGAGCGGCGCCAGCAGCGCCAGCGTGGCCCCGAGCACGGCGACTCCGATCGCCGCCTGTAAGCCTGCCAGCAGCCATACGCGCTGGTCGAGCCACGCGAGCGTGCTGTAGAGGGCGACGACCGCCGCGAACGGCACGCTCAGGCCGACCAGCCGCAGCAACGCGGCGCCATGCGTCGCATAACCTGGCCCCATCAGTTCGAGCAGCGGGTGCGCACCAAGCACGCACACCACCAGAGCCGCGAGCGCGATGCCCCCCCACAGCAGCAGGATGCGACGCAGCATCGGCGACGCATCGCCAGGTCCCGAGATGACCTCGACGACAAACGAGGCGGCCACATTCCACAGCAGCCCGGTGATCCCCATCGAGATCAGCCAGGGCAGCGTGAAGTAGCCGACCTGCGCAGCGCCGAGCCGCCAGATCACCAGCAGCGGCATCAGCTGGATCGTCGCGGTCGCACAGAGGTTGCCCGCATACTCGCCCGCGACGAACGACAGCAGCCGCTGACGCACGGGTAGCGTGCCTTCCACGCTGCCGAGCTTCGGCAACACCCGGCGGAACAGCAGCAGGTTGACGCCCACGACCGCGACCCCAGCCGGCACCACCCATGAGATGACGATCCCGCCCCCCAGAGGGAGTAGGACGGTCAGGGGCAACAACGCCAGCTTGGAGGCTCCGAAGGAGATGTCCTCCACAGCGACCCAGGGCGCCAGGCGCAGTGCAGTCAGGATGGAATCCTGCAGCGCAAAGAGCGCCACCACGGCGACGGCCAACACGAACAGGACGCGGCCGGCGAGGCTACCGGCGAGGACGTGAGTGCTCAGCCCGGTTGCGACGTACAGCGCTCCGACACCGAGGGCGAGCGCGATCACCACCAGGTAACCGCGTCGGATGAACCCGGTGCTGAGGCGTCCGGCCTCGGGCAGCAGGCGGATGAACACGTTGGTCAGGTTCAGCTGGGCGACCGTCGCCAGCAGGGTGAGCGCGGCGACGGTGGCAGCAGCCCGCCCGACGATCGCCGGCGCCTTCAGATGCGCCGCCTCGGCCCAGAAGCACAGTCCGAGCAGGTTGGTCCCGATCGTCGCGGTCATCAGCGAAGCCGCATTGACGGTCAGCGAAGGCGGAGGGCGGGTGAGCCTCATCGCGACTCCCGCCAGCGACTGCGCACGTACGCCGCCGGTCCGGCCGTCATCCCCTGCAGCTCCAACCGCGCCAACTCGCGAGTCCGCGGGTCCGGCTGGCGGCGCTCCAGCTTGTCCCGGTAGTCGCTGCCGAGGGCGCGAGCGCCGCGGGGTACCGTGCCGAGCATCCGCCCCAGATGGCGCGGGTCCCGCAGGACCATCGCCAGCAAGAGTGCGCTGTATCCGGCTCCATACCCGTACACCTGACGGCGCAATGACTCGTGCTCGCGCCGGTGGCTGTGGAAGACGAGCGCCGCGGGCTCGAAGGCGAGCCGGCGGTCGTGCCACACGACGCGCGCGAACATCTCGAGATCCTCGCCTCCGAAGGTCGGTGTCCCCGCCCCGAGCGCGCGGTCAAACCCGCCGACCTCGCGGAAGATGCCGGCTCGGAACGCCATGTTGGCTCCAGGCCCGAAGCTGCCCGCTGCGTACAGCGAGAAGCTGCGACGGCAGCGCCCGTCATCCCCCCAAGCATCCACGGTCGCAGGCTTCAGCGAGAACCTGGACGTCCGCGGCAGCCGCAGTTGGTGTGATACGGGCTCGAAGCTGCGCGGTCCGAACCCGCCGTAATAGTCCTCGAGAGCGAGCTGCGCCGGCGTCTCGAGCTCGCGCGGCAGCGCCAGCCCGGTGACCCCGGCCTCCTCGGGATGGAGCCGAAGGCGCAGCGAGATCGCTCGCAGCCAGCCCGGATCGACCTCCACGTCGTCGTCGGTGAAGGCGATGATCTCGCCATCCGCGGCCGCGATGCCGCGGTTGCGTGCGGCCGAGATCCCCGGGTGCGGTTCGCGCACCACCGTTGCCCCGTCGAGCCGGATGTCGGGCGCGTCGCCAGGGCGGTTGTCGACGACAATGACCTCGTAGTCGGGATAGTCGAGCGCGAGCAGCGACCGCAGGCAGCGGTGCAGCGCCTCGAGTCGTGCAAGGGTGCTCGGAATCACGACCGAGACCCGGGGCAGTCGCTGCTGCGGCGGGGCGCGGACAGAAGACGCCGCCACGGCCGGAAGCGCCTCGATCGCGCGGGTGAGAGTCTCGCGCCTCAGCGACTCGCCCTCGAAATCGAGCCTGATCAGTCCACGAGGGCGACCGCCTTCACGGACGAGCGCAAACAGGCCTGCGTAGGATGGCCTTCCACTGACCTTCTCCGGCAAGTGCTCAGCGTCGATAACGCATACCTTGACCGGACGCCAGGGCTCGCTCACGGCGACCACCGTCCTGACGCTCGGCGCGAGGCGAGGTAGGCAAATGGCCCGGCGAGCATCCCGAGCAACTCCGCGCGCGCCAGCGACCGTGGGTAGTCGGCCTGCCGATGGACGTGCTTGGCAGAGGCTGGATCTCGCAGTGATCGCAGCCAGGCCGGCAGCACTGCTAAGAGTCCAATCAGGTGCCGCGGGTCGCGCAGCGTGATCGCCGTGAGCATCGCGGTGAAGCCGATGCCGTACCCGCGGAGCTGGCGCGCCAGCTCGTCAAATGTGGCGCGGTGCTGATGGAAGACCATCGCCCCCGGTTCGTAACCCAGGCGGTGGCCTGCGGTGAGCAGCTCGAGGAAGATCGCAAGGTCCTCGCCGCCGCAGCTCGGCGTACCGACGCCAAGCGCCTCGTCGAACCCGCCGGCGGCCCGCAGCACGGCTGCGCGAAACGCCATGTTGGAACCGAGTCCGAGCTCGCCGGTTGCGTACAACGAGCCCAGGCGCTCTGATCCATCCTGCATGTTACGTCGTCGGAGCCGGAAGCGAGGAGCGAGCTCGAACGTGAGCGGAGCAAAGTTGCGGTCGAGGCCGCTCCCGGACTGCTCGAACCAGATCTGCGCCGGCGTCTCCAGCTCGCGAGGAACGACGAGGCCGGCGACGGCCGCCAGCTCCGGCTGGTGCGCAAAGCGCTCGCCGATCGCGCGCAGCCAGCGATCGTCTACCTCGACGTCGTCGTCGGTGAACGCGACGATCTCGCCGGCGGCCTCCGAGAGCCCTCGATTGCGCGCCGCCGAGATCCCGGGCTGCAGCTCATGGACGACCCGGACGCCGTCGAGTGCGAGCGGGCGCGCGTTCTTGGCGCGGTTGTCCACCACGATCACCTCATAGTCGGGATGGTCAAGTGCCTTCAGGCGCTCGACGCATCGAAAGAGCTCGACCGGACGGGCGAAGGCGGTGGGCACGACGACGGTGGCGGACGGCAGCGGCAACGGCGGCCCGACGGCCGCCTCGTGCGATCCGCGCGGACCCAGATGGGCGAGAGCGCGCGTCAGCTCGGCGGCGGTGATCCGCGAGCCCTCGACGGGAACCTCGACCGTCGCGAGCGGACGTCCGCCGCTACAGGCGAGGATCCAGGCACTTCTGTACGGCGCAGACCCCACGCGTGCGCAATCCAGATCCACGAACGGGCGAGCCAAGTCGATGACCGCCACCCGTACCGGAGCGCGTGTCATCGACCTGGCCCTCCGATCGGACCTGCCGCCTCAGGTCCCCATCCGACAAGGCGCCGGCCGGCGCGCCAGACGTCCTGCTTCGCGTGGGCCCAGCTGCGCGCAGCGCACGACGGGCGCCAGCGAATCATCGCGAGCAGTGCATCCGCGCCGGTTCGCCCGGATACCTGCAGGCGCGGCAGCGCCCAGCGGTCGTCTTGACCACAGGCCGGCAGATCGCCGACCGTGAACGCCTGGGCGTAGCCCGCTTCACGGATCGCGCGGCGCGCCTGCGCCGTCTGATAGCCGAACGGATAGGCGAAGCTCTCCACCGCCACGCCCAACCTGTCCTCTAGCTCAGCCTTGCTGGCAACCGCGTCACGACGTACGAGCGCTACGGGGTTGACGTCCGCCGCAAGGTGCAACCGCCCATGCGAGCCGATCTCGAATCCCCCTCGTGCCAGCTCGCCGAGATCGTCCCAGCTGAGCATCGGTCGTCGGCCGTCGCCGCCTGGCAGCCATTGCGAGCGACCACCAACGTACGCCGTCGGAACGAACAGCGCTGTCGGCAACCCGTGGCGCAACAGCGTGGGCGCGGCATACGAGACAACATCCGCGAGGCCATCGTCGATCGAGATCGCGACCGCATGCTGCCCTCGGACCAGGGCCTCCGGAACCTCGCGAGCTGGGATCACCTGGACCCGGGCTTCACGCAGCGCCGCGAGGTGCTCTTCGAACAGACTAGGATCGATCGTCCAGGGGGCGAAGCCGCGCGTCGTCGTGGGGGCGACGCTGTGATAGAGCAGCACGGCGACGGTCGCTTGCGCGAGCATCGCCGCTACCTCGCGGGCGTCGGGGGTGGGAGCTTCCGGATTGCCAGGCGAGACCGCACGTACATGAACGGGCCCTGGAGCAACCCGATCCGGTTGGCTCGCAGCAGCTCGCGCGGGAAGTCATCGCCGAGCTCCTCGAACCGGCCGCTCCGGTGCGATAGCTCATCGGTGAGCGCCCGCCGGCTCAGCTTCAGCATCTCCGCCGCCGTGCCCGGATGGCGCAGCAGGACGCTCAGGTAGTACGCGCCGAGCCCCCGCCCGTAGCCGAGCAGAAGCCGCCGCAGCATCTCGTAGTCGCGCCTGTGTGAATGGCGCGTGATCGCCGTCGGCTGATACACCAGCGTCCCGCCTCCGAGCATCACGAGGCTCAGCGCGGCCGTGTCCTCTCCGGCCATGGCCGCGGTGCCTGCCCCGAGCGCGCAGTCAAAGCCGCCGATTCGGTTCAGCGCATCGCGCCGGAGGGCCATGTTGCCGCCGCTGCCAAAGGGCGGCAGCGGGTAGAGCGGACTCTGCGTGCGGGCAGGACCCGCCCGGTACACGATCCGCTCGAACCCGCGCCCGCGGTGGACACCGCTGTAACGTTCGAACAACGCCTGGCTCTCGGTCTCGAGTTCCTTGGGCACGATCAGCCCAGTGACCGCGGCAGCATCGGGCACCTCAACGAACCCGCGGGCAAGCTCGGCCGCCCACCAGGGGTCACAGATCTCGTCGTCGTCCGCCCATGCGATCACCTCGCCGTCGGACTGAGCGAGGGCGCGATTGCGCGCCCAAGACAGGCCAGGGCGCTCCTCGACGACGTAGTGGAGGTCGAGCCGCGCAGCCGCGTCGGACACGCACCGTCGCGTTCGGTCATCGCTGGGAGCGTTGTCGACCACCAGGACGCGCATTCGCTCGTACTGCTGGGCGGCGAGGCTGTCCAGCAGGCGCGCCAGACTCTCCGGACGGTCACGCGTGCACACGGCGACGGTCATCCGGGGACCTTCACGCAACACGCGGGCACGGCTCTCCAAGAAGCTCGGCATCCGGGGCGGGCGCAGACCGTTGGTCGGCAGCTCCCCGGTCCAGCTCAGCCCGCAGCCCAGGATCCGCTCTCGCAACTGTGGCCCGAGCTCGCCCACGATCACCCGCGCGAGCTCGTCAGGCTGTAGGCCGCCGTCGCCGAGGCGCTGGTACAGGAGCCCGATCGGCTCGGTGAACAGGCGAACGAGCACCAGCGCTTCGGTGGTGCTCTCGCTCGCTGCGATTCCCGGGATCGCGGATGCGACATCGAGTTCGGCGACGACGCCGACGGGCCTACTCGGCTGCTTAGCATCGGTCATCGAGAACCTCCCGATAGATGGAAGTCGTTCGCTCGGCCATCTCCCTCCAGGTGGGCACGTGCCCGCCGTTCGAGGCTTCGCCGGCGTCGATCAGCCGTTCGATCGCCTCAGCGACCACGAACGGCGACGCCTGCCGCGACACGAACTCGATTCCCCGAACTTCGGCCAGCTCGGCGGCCTCTCGGCAGACGGAAATGTCCGAGGCGAGGACTGGGGTACCCGCGCAGGCCGCCGTCAGCAGCGTCCCCGCCCACAGGCTCTCCTCCTTCAGGGTGACGACGACCGACGCGGTATGCATCCAGCGATAGAGCTCGTGGTCGCTCACCTTGCCGAGGAACAGCACGCGCTCCCAAACCCCGAGATAGTCGGCGTGCGCCTCGAGCATCCCCCGTGCGCGTCCAGATCCGATGACCACGAGGCGATAGCTCTCGGGCAGCGCGGGCAGCGCTGAGATCAACCTTTGGATGCCAGCCCATCGCGTCAGCCGGTCAACGCTGAGGATCACACGATCCTGCACGACCAGCGGCCTTGCGGCGGCGATCTCCGCGGTCTCAAATCCATTCGGGACGATGCAGACACTCGCCAGCGGCGCATAGCGTTGTACCTGGAGTGCCTCGGCATCGGAGACGCACAGGACGCGGTCGGCGTCGAGGAGGATCTGCCGGTCGATGTGGTGGTGGCGCCCCTGGACCATGTGACGCAGATGCGGCTGAGCAGAGGCGTAGTAGTGCGGCGTGAAGATCAGATGCCGCGGCTGGCGGCGGCTCATGAGCAGCGCCGGGAGCATCGACTCGCCATGGGCATGGACGAGATCGAAATCTCGCGCATGCCCACGGAGATGTGACACGAGGGCGCCGGAGACCGCCCTCTGGCTTCCCGGGATCAAGGCCGGGAAGCTCCGTACCGAGATCCTGCCCTGCTCCTCGGGGAGGGGCGAGCGGGTCGGCGACTGCAGCAGTACGTCGACCGTTCCGCCCTGGCCGGCTACCTCGGTCGCGATGGCCTGCACGTGGCGACCGAGCACACCGTCCCCGTTGCCGTAGGCGCGGGTGACGAGCGCCAGCCTCATGCGTGCACGCCCCCGTGCAGCAGCGCCGACAGCGCCCGGCGCTGCGAGACGCGCAGTCGCTCGAGCGCGATAGTGCGGAGGATCAACAGCCCGTCGCGGACGGCGCGCAGGTTGCTGATCCCATTCAGCCGCGGACGCTCGTAGCTCGGTACCTCCTGAATCGATAACCCTGCCCGAGCGATGCGGACGTTGATCATCGTCTCCACCTCGAACCCTGTCGCGTCCAGACGGATGTACGGCAGGCAGCGTCGCCAGAAGGCGTTGTACCCGTAGCAGAGGTCGGTGAAATTGGTTGCGAAGAGCGAGTTCACGAGCCAGCACAGGAAGGTGTTGCCGAGCTTGCGGGAGACGGTGAGGTCGCTGCTCCCGCCCCCCTGCGCGTATCGCGACCCCTTGACGAAGTCGGCGCCCGCTTGCAGCGCCGCGACGAACCGGGGGATCTCACGTGGATCGGTGGAGCCGTCCGCGTCGAGCATCACGATCACATCGCCGGTGCAGACCGCGAAGCCCGCGTGCAGCGCATCGCCCTTGCCAGTTCCCGGTTGCGTGACGATCTCGATGCTGGGAAGCAGCTCGCGTGCGACCTCGACCGTCGCATCGGTCGAGTGGCCGTTCACGAGAACGACCTGATGCAGGCCCTCGGGAAGCCGCGAGAAGACGTAAGGCAGGTTTCTGGCCTCGTTACGGGCCGGGATCACGACACTGACGCGTACCTCCGGGGCAGGCGCGCGCAGGGCTCCTGCGCGCCCCTCGGCGTCCGAGTCCGGTTTGCCGCCACTATCCATCTGTCGATCCGTCATGACTACCCCCCTTTCTCCATGCTGCCAGTCTCTGCCTTGGGCTGACCGTTTGACTCCGGAACCACCGCTGCATTCCCAATCATCGACACGCCCTCCGTCATGCAGATCCGTAGGCCGCGCGATCTGTCGTTCGGGTTATCACGGACCCGAACCCGGATCCCCCGCCACGGACCGACGCCCGGCGTCGAGCAGAGTCCGCGACCGGCACACCAGAGCGCTCGACCCCTATCCGCAGGGGCCCAAGGTCCGCGCTGATGCGACACCGTCGGCACGGCATCGGTCAAGGGTGGGCGCTCGCTCTGCGGGCCTCAGCTTTGTCGAAGGCGGGACTGACCTCACGCCCGCTCCGGATCCTTCTCGCGCGCTCGGGCGAGCTAGGCGTCTCGATGCGCGAGCTTCGGCAGACCGCACGCCTCGCGTTTTGAGCTGTACATCGCGGTGTCGGCTTCCTCGACGAGGACGTCGGGGTCGAGATCGTGGCGGGTCAGGCCCGCAATGGAATGCGACCGCAAGACAGTTGCGTAGACAACGACCTTGAACGAGCAACGCCCGTGCCGGCTGGTGGCCGGCACGGGCGTTGTCCTGGGCGGGGTTGCCGGGGGACGGAACGGCGACTCCGGGATCAGGTGACGGGGCTCGCCGCTCCCACAACGACCTTCTTGTTGGTCAGCATCTGGGCGGCGGGCTCGGTGCGGCGAGCATGCGCCAGTCCGAGTCCGACGAGCACCGCCATGGCCAGCGCCAGGATGAAGGACGCGATCGCGCCCACCAGCATGACCTGTCCGATCGTCGAAAATGCGTAGGCCTCCAGCAGCAGCCCGCGGAGCGTGGTCCCCTGGAACGAGGTCTGCTTAAGCGCTGTCAGTGCCTTGTTGGTCGGGGCCGCGATCGAGGCCGCGCTGACCTTGGAGTACACGCCGCCATAGGGCATCTCGGAGAGATGGATCTTGATGAAATGGTCGGCGTAGGCCTCGGCCTGCTGCCCGGTGAGCAGCTGCTGGCCGGCGTACTGCGAAACCGACGGGACCATCGCGGGGGTGATCTCGGTGCCCGGCTTGGCGTGAGCAAACGCCGCCTTGGCGGGGAAGGTGATCTGCTGCTGGGCCAGCTGGTTGCGCACATTGGAGTTCACAAAGCTGTGACCCCAGGTGAGCAGGCCACCGGCGACCAACAGGACGACGACGGCCACCATGCCACCGGCGCTGGTGAGTTTGTCAAAAACCTGGCGTGACATAACGGCTCCTCGTTTGATGAATGGCGTGCCCTGACGGGCTTGATGACACCATCCTGGACCCCGCCGGAGGGCGTGGCATCCGGGCTTTACCCCTGACGGCTGCGTTCTAATTACGCATGCAACTCGCCCGCCGGCGCGGGCGGCCGGTGATCCAGTACGCAGACGTCGAGGCGGACCAGTTCGGCACCTTCGGCGAGCCGGACTGGGCGAAGACCGGGCGTCGGCTCTGGGGCTCACGTGCTCGTCCACGGCCTGCTCGAGGTCATACGAGAGGACGCCGAAGCAGATCGCGAGCAGACCTCAGCGCCTACGTGAGCGTCTGGCGGGTTGGCGGGCAATCGGCGAGACTGGTGCGATGAGCGAGCAGAATCCTGGCTTCTCCACTGACAGGGCTCGTGAGATCGGCGAGCGGATCGGGATCGACTGGGACCGTTCGCGGTTTGATGTCGAGCAGTTTCGGATGGGGCTCGGGGTCGAGCTCGAGCACGGGCGCCGCGACCCGGACACGAACGTCAGCGACGACGACGAGCTCACGACCGGCAAGATCGCGCGGGCGCACCTGAACGAGTTCCCCGACTACTACACGCGGCTTGCGAAGATGGAAGCCGAGGCCGAGCTGTACTGGGCCGACCGCGAGCCGCCACCAGACGCATAGATCCTCGCCGTGGGGTCGCGACCGGTTGGCGCGCGTCAGCCGCGGAGGGCGCGCAGCGCGTTGAGGATGACGGCGAGGTCGATGACTTCCTGGAAGAGTGCGCCGGCGACGGGCGGCAGGTAGCCGGCGGCGGCCACGGCCATCGCGGCCAGGCTGAGCCCCATGCCGGTGAGCACGCTCTGGCGCGCGATGTAGAGCGCGCGTCGTCCGGCGTGAACGGCGTCCGCGACGCGGTCGACGCGGTCGACGGTGATGACGGCGTCCGCGGTTTCGGACGAGACGGTCGCGCCGGCGGCGCCCATCGCGATCCCGAGGTCGGCGATCGCGAGCGCGGGCGCGTCGTTGACTCCATCGCCGACCATGATCACCGGTCGTAGGGCTGGATCGGCGCCGATCCGCCGGACGACCTCGAGTTTGTCCTCGGGGGACTGCTCGGCGTAGATGCGGTCGACGCCGATCTCGCGACCGATGCGCTCGGCTACGGATCGGCGGTCGCCGGAGATCATCGCGATGT
>Ga0182024_10016061_pt1 | contig 14254 bp, 13 predicted proteins | sample P32metaG_FD_120480 | JGI IMG/M metagenome (GOLD analysis project Ga0182024, IMG submission 120480) | Permafrost microbial communities from Stordalen Mire, Sweden - P3-2 metaG (Illumina Assembly) | ecosystem: Environmental > Terrestrial > Soil > Wetlands > Permafrost | place: Sweden: Stordalen... | reverse complement strand
TCCACGAAGGCCTCAATAGCATCTTGGGGGCGAAAGGCGCGGGCAAATCCCTGCTCATTGAATTTCTTCGCTTTGCGCTCAACCAGCCGCCAACTAACAAGGACATACGCGCCGACTATGAGTCAAAGTTGCGCACGCGGCTAGGGAATTACGGCTTTGTTGAAGTCAGTTTCGCCGATGAGACCGGGAAAGAGATCACGGTCAAGCGCACGTACAATCCGGCAGAAGATCATCCCTACGCAGACGGTCAGACCTACGACGTTGCACAAATATTTCCAGTTTTGTTTCTGAGTCAGAACGAGATCATCAAAGTTGCGGAGAGTGAGGCGGAGCAGATCGCGTTCATAGACCGGTTCCTTGATTTCCGCAGCTACCAGCAGGAGATCGCCGCGCTCGAAGCAAAGCTCGCTGAATTCGACGGCCAACTCGCCGACGCTCTCCGTGCCTACCAGAATGTAAAGCAACAAGAACAAACCGTCGCCACTGCCCTGAAAGATCTGGAGCATTTGGACGCCGCGTTGAAGAACCCCGTGTTTGACCAGTACACGGTCGTCGAATCCAAAGATCGGGCCCTGCGGGAGCAAGCTTCGTATTTTAAGAGTCTCCAAGACCAGCTGGCGACCGCGCGAAAAGCAATTGCCGCAACCGACCACCCTCCGCTTCTCGGACCGCACGCGGAAGATCCAGCTGTTAAGCGAGCCGCGGATTTCAACAAGAAGGCCAAGGAAGCTGTCATAGCGCACTTTGACGCCGCCACCTCCGAACTTGCATCACTGAAGGGCTCGATGGACAGTGAATATGCGCAGTGGTTGCCTCAGTTTCAGGCGGGGCGCAAAGCCTACGATGAAATAGTGCAGAAGGAAGGCGGGGACTACAAGAATCTCGCCCAACGACGTGCAAAGCGCGTGAAGGACCTGGAAGCTCTTCAGCAGCGGCTGTCGGCGACGAAACTAAAGAGCGATCAAATCAAGGACATCACGACGCGACGAGACGACGCACTCACACTACTCAGGGAAGCTTATGGGCGCTATACGACCGAACGGAAAGCCAAGTGCGCCAAGATCGAAAGAGAATCGGACCAGCGGTTGACCGTGCGGATTCATGAGTCTTCGAACATCGACGAGTTCCGTAGCCGCCTCATGACCCTTAAAAGAGGGTCGCACCTAAGGGAGGCTGAGATTGAGAAGATTTGCACCAAAGTCGACCCCGGCACCTTTGTGCGCGCGATGATTCGTTTCGCCATCACCCGCGAGGCGAAGCATCTTGACCCGCTCGCGAAAACCGTGGATATTGACATGGACCGAATGCGGACCCTCGCCGACTTCCTTATTAACGAGCTGCGATACGAAGACCTCCTCGGCCTCCAGTACAAGGCGCTACCCCAGGACCGTCCCGAGATCAAATACAATGTCGGAGACAATACATACGAGCCACTGGATCAGCTATCGGTTGGGCAGAAGTGCACAGCCATGTTGATCATCGCGCTCAGCGAAGGAGTGGCGCCGATCGTTATCGACCAGCCTGAAGATTCGCTCGACATCCGTTCAATCTGGGAAGACATGTGTTCAAAAATCCGGCGGGGCAAAGAGCACCGCCAATTCATCTTTACGACACATAGTTCCAGTCTCGCCGTCGCTTCGGATACTGATAAATTCCTGATTATGGAGGCCACTGCTACCCGCGGAAAGATTCTGTTCTCAGGCTCTATGGATCACTCACCGATCAGCGATGAGGTACTCAAATACCTAGAGGGTGGCGTCGAGACGTATCGGACAAAGTACGGTAAGTATCGAGTCGACGTGGCGCGGTAATCGCATGAAACATGTCGAGTTATCCAAAAACCTACGCCTTCGACACAATCCAATCCGCATCGCACCACTTCCTTTACCTCGCCGACTTGGGGAAAGAAGACGCTCGACCGACTCGTTTTGATAAAGAGCCCTGTGTTTTCAGTTAGTTCCATTACAGTTCGTGGTGCTGGGAACGACCAGAAACTCCGCTGTGAAGAAAAATCTGTGTGAGGCTTGTGCTCTACAAAATAAAAATGTAGACTAGATTTTTGCAGTATCTTGCACCGGAATCGTCCACAAATGACTCAGGAGCGGAATGGCGATAAGGCTAGTCGGTTCGAACGGCTGGCTCAACGACGCGTGACGGAGGTGCTCCGCAAGATGCGTCTTATCGGAAATTTGGCCAACCGGCGGAATTATACTTACACGGAGGAGCATGTGAAGCAGATGTTAGACGCCCTGGAGACGGAGCTCAGGCAGGTCAAGGCGAGATTCCGCCAAGAGAGCGCGACCCCGGAGAAGGGTTTTTCTTTTAGAAAATAGGCGGTGACAATTTCCTCTGGACCGAAGCAAGTTAAGCGACGGCTGTATCGGGTGGGCAGCCTCTTCGCTGGAATGGGAGGATTTTGCCTGGCATTTGCGAAGGAGGGATTTAAGATCGCGTGGGCCAATGAAAAAGACAACTTCGCGGTTCAAACCTACAGGAAGAATTTTTCCGAAACTGCTCTCCACCACAAACCCATTGAAGAGTTCTCAGTCATCGGCGACGAGCTCCGCCCGGTCGATGTGTTGACCGCGGGATTTCCGTGCCAGCCGTTCTCGGTCGCCGGTTCCAAGCTCGGCTTCAACGACGAGCGGGGCCGCTCGTTTTTTGAGATCATACGGCTGATTAGGGAATTTGGCAGTGAACGCCCGAAAATACTGCTTTTTGAAAATGTCCCCCACCTGCTTAATCATGACCGGGGCCGAACCTTCAATCGGATCACGCAGGAAATCCAGGCTGCCGGATACTGGTTCATGCCGCGTCAGAACACGGCCGTCCTGAATACCAAGATCCATACCGAGATCCCCCAGAACCGAGAGCGCCTTTATATGGTCGGCCTGTCCTGGGACTACTTTCGAACCAATACTTTCAAATTCCCCGAGCCGGAACCCACCACCGCCGACTACAGAACATTCCTTCATTTGGATCAGAAGCCCGATGACTCTTTCTATTTCACCGATGAGTCGCGGTGGAAGAAGCTGTTCGAGGAGTCGATAGACGCGGGAGATCCCGATTCCATTTATATCCTCCGCCGAAATTATGTGCGCGAGAACAAGAGTAACTCAGTCTTCGCACTCATGGCCAACATGGGCGACGGCGGCCACAACGTGCCCGTCATTCAAGACTCCTGGGGCATAAGGAAGCTTACTCCAGCAGAGTGCCTGGGGCTGCAGGGCTTCTCGGATCGGGACTTTGTTTTTCCCGAGGCCCTGTCTAAAGTTCAGCAGTACAAGCAAATCGGCAATGCCGTAACAGTGCCGCTCGTAAGAAAGCTCGCGAAGGAATGCAGAAGGCTCTTGGAAGGAGAGCGTAATGTTGCTCAAAAACAGAAGGATAGGGTGGAACTTTCCCGTCAACGACGACGGACAGGAAAACGGGTTTAACGATCCCGGTATTGAGACATTCAAGGATAATCCGCTCTCGAACCTCGCCCGCGAGGTTCTGCAGAATTCCTCAGACGCCAGGGATGAAGCCTCAGAGAAGCCGGTTGAGGTGCACTTTCAAAAAACGACGTTTCCGGCGGACGAATTCCCTGGTCTCAAGGACCTGAAAAAAACGCTTGAGGCCTGCGCCTCCGATCTAAAATCTTTCAAGCGCACTGCGCTGTTCCTCCGGGAAGCGTTTAGTTTACTCTCCGCGCCGGAGATCCCCGTCCTGAAAATCTCCGACTACAATACGACTGGAATCATCTTGGGTTCCAAGGTTGATCGTAATTCAGACTGGTACAAGATCACCAAGGCAGTTGGCATCTCGGATAAAAATGCCGGCAAGCTCGGATCTTTCGGTATTGGCAAACAGGCACCTTTTGCCTGTTCTGATCTTCGTACGGTGTTCTACGGCACCAGGGATATTAATGGCGGCACAGCGTTTCAGGGCGTTTCGAGGCTACCAAGCTACACGTACGACAAGAAAATCACGCAGGGCACCGGATACTACGGAATCAAGGTTGGCAACAAGCCGATTCTTGATCTCTCGGACGTGCCTATTCGTTTTGCCCGTAAGAGAGTTGGAGCCGACTTATACGTTGTAGGTTTCCACGAGTACCCCGATTGGGAAGCGCGCGTCATCAAATCCATCATCGAGAGCTTTTTCGTCGCCATCCATCGGGGGCGCGTGGCCGTGAAGGTAGGCAAGACCATACTCAACGATGTGAGCCTGCCCGAGCATATCGACAAACATTACGCCGAGCCTGATCCTCACTATTTTGCTAATGAGTACTACCAGGTTCTGACCAGGGATGAATCAGCCGTGTACTCCGAGGAGGATTTCCATGGGTACGGAGCCATCAAGCTCCGCATCCTTGACAACAAAGACTTCAAGAAAAAAGTTGCCATGTTCCGCCGAAGCGGCATGAAAATCTACGACAAGGGCCACTTCCAGACACCACTGCGTTTTGCCGGCGTATTCACCGTTGAGGGACCAAAGCTGGACTCGCTGCTTCGTACGTTGGAGCCGCCCAGTCACAACGCCTGGGAACCGGAGCGCGGCGAACATCCAACAGAGGCGAAAAAATTACTCAATAACCTCAAAGCATGGATCAACGAGAAGGTGCGCCAGCTTGTAGCGGTAGAGAACGTCGCCGAGGTGGACGCCGAGGGCATCAGCCAATATCTTCCGGATGAACTTGAGGATGCCACCAAAGGGGCGCCGCAAGAACTCGAATCGCTGCATGAAGAGCCTGCGCCAAATCTCGATATGCGGATACGGTCTACCCCTTCGAATATAATCCCTTCCTACGAGGCGACCGAAGGGCCGAATGCTGAAGGAGGAGAAGAAGACGGCAGTCCTAATGACACCGAGCCCACTGGCGAAGGTGGTGTTCTTGGAAACGGGGGCGGCGCCGGCACCCAGAACGGAGACGCACCTTCAGGCGATGGAAGCGCCGATCACTCCAAACGCGTTGGGCTGGCCAACCTCAGAATCTATTGCTCCGATCCGAACGCAGGCAGATACCGACTTCTCTTTGAACCGCAATCCGCGGAAGCACAGCATCTGCGCATTTTCGTCATCGGCGAGGTTGGAACTGAACCCGCTCAGATCATTAAGTACGCCGTTAACGGCGGGCCAGAGATCGAACAGAGTTCCGGCAAGGGGCTTATTGGACCTGTGACGTTGCCCGAGGGCGAGCGCGCCATCCTCGACGTCGTTCTCAAAGATTCTCTTCGCTGCGCTTTGGGGGTTACTGCTTATGCAGGTTAAGCCGCGTTCCTATCCGCATCCAGTGTTGTCGCATTTCGGCGACGACATTGTAGATTCCGTTTTTCAGCCCGTGATCACGGTGCAGGGCGCAAAAAACGTTTACGCCTTCGAGGCGATCTTCAAGACGAACAATGATGATCTTCTGCATCTCGTCGAGACCAAGAAGGCGCTATATGCGGTACATGTGGAATGCCTCCAAACAAGATATCGCGACATCTTCACATCAACCGCAGAGAAGTTCTCGTTCGAGATTCCCGCAGGCCAGTTAGACGGCCGAGTCGAGGTCTGCTCATTCATCCTTGCGGCCCAGACCATGAATTCGTACCAGAACTCCGGTTTCCATACTGATTATGCGAAGCTTACGTTCCGCGTCCGCAAGGGCGATACGCTGGCCGTCGGCCAGGATCGGGAATTCACAGCGGACAAGAAGAGCGACCCGCTGCGCAAGGTTCCTTCCATCTTCTCCATAGTCCCCAACGACGAACCCGAGGCCACCGGGATCGATATCGACACCGGCGGCGCCAAGGTCATCCTCCGCCTTTCCAAGAAGAATTTCGAGGCGTACGCCACTCTAAAGCAGTCGCAGGCGCTTCACCCGATTCTCTCCGCGACCGTCGTCCTTCCGGCCCTTGTCGCGGTTATCGATGAGATCCGACAGGCTGCCAAGGATGGTGAGATCGACGCGTACGCCGAACGCCGGTGGTTCATCGTGATCGCGCGACGCCTGCGCCAGATTGCCATCGACCCAGAAAATGCCGATACTTTTGTGGATTCCAGCCTCAAAATTGCGCATGAACTGGTCGGGGAGCCGGTCAATGGGTCCCTGGAAGGCTTAATAAATATGGAACAGGATTCCGAATAGGAGCAGCTAGCATGAAGAAGCTTGCGTTTCTCAAACAAACCAGTCTTGATCGTCTTCAGGCGAACATCCTCGCCAACCAGAAGCGCTACCTGGAGGAGAAGTCGTGGCTCAACTCGTACTTCTCTTCAGCAAATTGGTCCTTAGAGTCGAATACCATCGAGGTCCCGCCGATTCAGCTTCGGCATCCCACGTCCAAGACCGATCTCTTTGATCTTGAAAACACCCGCATTGTCTATTCCGCGCTGCGTCATCTCACACCACTACAGGCTTCTGATCCACGCCTGTGGACTTACCTGACGCACGTGTCCCATTGGGAATACATGCGCAAACGCTGGCCCGCAGAACAGTACATGGGCGAGGATAAATTCAAAGAGAACATTCAGACGCGCTATCTTTTTATGGCAGACCGATCGCGGGCATTGATCCGCAACGGCATAGCGCGACTCTGGTGGTATGGGTATTGCTCATACGACGAATCGCGAAAAGACCCGTTCGAATTGACCGGCGTTCTGTTGAAGAACCTGGACGTCACGCAAAGCATTCTTGAGCGCGCGTTCTCGCGGAGCGCGAAGGTGACAAAAGCCATGCTCGGCGCACTGCTGGACCGCGAGCTAAGCGGCAAACCTTTTTATGTGAGGGACAAGGTCCGCGAAGTCGCTAAGTATCTCGTGCAGGTTGGGGGCGTCATCATTGTTGATGCTCTTGACGAAGTCGAACTTCGAAATCTTGTGAACGGGAAAATAGAACAGCTATCAGCGGCAGCATGACCGCATGACACACCATGGCAGATAATTTAAGACCCGAGCAGCGCTCTTACGCGATGTCACGCATTCGCTCGCGCGGCAACAGCTCGACCGAGCTGAAGCTCATTTCGCTGATGCGCGATGCAGGAATCTCTGGCTGGCGCCGAAAGAGCAAGCTTTCTGGTCGGCCGGATTTCATTTTCCCTCGCTTTCGCGCTGTAATTTTTGTCGACGGCTGTTACTGGCACGGCTGCCGAAAATGTGCGCTGGCTGCGAAGTCAAACATCGACTATTGGAAACCCAAGATTGCCGGCAATGCCAAACGCGACCGAACCAATACGCGCCTGCTGCGAGATGAGGGCTGGACGGTGATACGGATTTGGGAACACGATCTCCGCGCAGACCCAGCCAAATGTCTGCGGAAGATCTTAGCGGCGATTCAGCGTCTTGAATAAACAAGAGCCAGGCGGGTCCGGGCGAATGTGCTACGGATCGCTCAAGGCACGATGTGCCGGATCGCTGGTGAGCGCCATTCATGTGCTCCGCTTTGCCAGCAGAACCCGAACCCGAAAACAATTCTACAGCAGAACCACTTCAGTTTGGGCGTCCCTTCCCCAACTCTTCAAATCACAATCCGCTCCACTTCATCGAGCGTAATCTCATCGCCCGTTCGGTCGTAGAGCTTCGTCGTCCGCGGCGACTCATGCGCGGCAATCGCCTGGGCATTCTCGATCGTCCCGCCGTTTTCTAGATACGCCGCCACCCCCGCCGTCCTTCCCCGCAATCGCTTATTTACCCGCCTGCGGATAACAGGGGATTGCGCCATCGTGTCGCCTCGCTTTATGATTCACGACAAAGGCCGACCGACCAAAGTTGCAGAAGGTCCTTTTTACGACCCATCTGTGCAGGAAATCGGCAAAGAGATAACTCTCTGGCACAACTAGAAAACCGGAAGCCCCGCGACCAGCTTGTGACTGGAAGCGGGGCTTTTTCACTTGGCTAAGAATGCTTCTAATTCAGTGGCCAGCTCCGCCGTTTCCTTCCCTTTGCTTGTGCTACCTTCTTTCCACGGCTTCTCGTTGATTCCCCCTTCTCGCTTCCGCTCAAGAACCTGCACTCGAACGACGACATGCCCATCTTCAGACGCAACGCGAATTGTGGCGCGATCCGCGCACCGATAGAAGCCGGGGCCGCAGCGATGTTCTCCGTACCAATCACTAATAATCCTGCCGGAGTCTTGATTCACGGTGAAGTCGATGTTCTTGCTGTTTAAGTACGCCTTCACTTTTGCGGTTGCGTCAGCTTCGGAAAGAGTTGTGGCAACCGAGGCTGGCTCGCCATCCTTCAGCTTTTCCGCATGCAATGGTGTCGAGATACCTACGCCGACCACAATCATTAGTGTGAACGCTCGCGTCAAGTCAAGATCCATATGACCTCCTTTGTAGTCAAATAGCGTCGTATTCTATACGCTATAGGGCCATTAGTATAGCACCTGCGAAACATGAAGCCCCAATACCGTGCGGTTCTTGATGGCCCGGAGACCAACGGGATGACGACACAATATCGAGTTCCCTGTATGATTACGACAAAGGGCGCCCGATCAAAACCCATCACAAACAAACCAGGTGCGCCATCGGCCGATCAAACTGAACCAACTACAGAAAGGACCGCTTCAGCACGCCGCCTTGCCGGAGGATTTGCTTCAGCGCATCCAGGCGTTCAAAGAGATCCTTGCAGAGGTGGACAACATGACGCTCGATGAAATCATCGACGACTTCAAGCGGGATCTGCACCCCGAAAAGGAAGTAGCTATTTGGGAACACATCGCAGACATTTATCAGCTTTACCTTCTGCATAATCCGACCGACGACCTGGCAGTCAAGCATGACGTGTTTTCAGTGCTCCTGATGACATCTCTCGGCATCCAAGATTGGAGCGCCATACAATACCTCGACCAGGAGCAGATCAGGCATTTGGTCCTCAACTACCAAGGACTGTGAAAACCGAATCATCGCCGCTCAAATACTCCAAGTAGAGCCGGAATATTCTACTACGAGCGTGATCGACACGGATCTGGCGAAGGCTGCGGCATGAGCCTATAAAATCACCTCTATATCTACGCCGGAAGCTTTCCACAGATCGTATTGCAATAGCACGTCCGGATTCGAGCTTTTGTTGGTTGGCGTTCGCAATCGAATCTCTTTGGCATCTACCGCCTTCTTAATCCGGTCCGCCACATCTTCAAGCGCACTATCGAAGTAGCATACCCATACATCCGTGTTTTCTCCTACTGTTGAGATATTCCCGCCTGAGGTTATCTCCGCTCCGTCCTTGACGAGCGTGTAGCCACCTGGACTAGGAGAGTAAAAAACTTTGACTCCCGACATCGCGTTTAAAGTTTTCAAAGTAGCGGCGATCCTATCTGCATTTTGCGTTTTCTGGTATTGCGTCTTGCGCGATAGGAACACGGCAACATAATAAGTTCCTGGAGCCTTGTCGGCAGGAACGATTGGCTGGCGCTCCAAAAATGCGAGGGGTGGCCCATCGTAGGTCACTTCCTTTCGTGACAACAATCCGAATCCAGGATTTGCAGGGAGAGAATTGATTATCATTCCTATGACTCCTGCAGTGATGCCCCCCTGCTGCCCGATTGACACGACGCTTCCAGGTTGAGCGGTCACGTTAGTGGCTGCGGAATTCGAAACGCTTTGACTCGCGCCCTTCGGCCCCGGAGCACTTCCGGGGGACTTCACTCCAGATGAAACGTGATTCGCTAAGCGGTCCGGCGGTGCGGTCTCATCAAACGCAGATTTTAGGGCGCGGTACGGAGTGCTCTTTTCGTCGACGGGCTTAACGATCGTCACGTGGTCAGCGTCAATAGGATCGAGGCGTTCGGTGCACAGGTTTGTCGCACTTTGTCGCTCGACAATAATCTGGCCGAACAGTGGCAGCGTTTCGTAACCGCAGTACGATCGAAGTCGAAGGTTGGCCGCCAGCCAGTTGCTTTGCAGCGGTCCCAAATAGTTATCCGACTGCATCGGGTAGAGCTGCTTAAACTGCGGATTGCGGCTGACAACGTTCGCAAGGATTGCATAGGGGCTACCAGTGGTCGGGGTTGCGAAGAAATATAATAATCGAATCTTAGAAGCAATACGCTGATATTTGAGAATGAATGCACGCGTGACGAGGCCACCCATGCTGTGGGACACGAAAGTCAGTTCGCTGTGACGGAGAACGCCATCCGTGGTGAGTACGAGCCGCATATTCTCCGCGACTTCATCAACCGAGAAGCCCCGGCTCAACTTCGGTGACGGGTAGTGGTAAACATAAATATTTTGCCCATCGAATGTCGTATCACGGGTAAGCATGACCGGCCAATATTGGTCACTGGAGGTCCAGGTGCTACGTTCATCGCCCATCACACCATGCACGAATACGATCACTCCGTGATTAGTGGTCAGATGCCGCACCCAAGGTAGCGACGGAGGCGTTGTGGTTTGTGCCACACCATGCATAGCTACCCAGAGGACTATAACGAGCGCCGGAACTGCTGCTCGAATGCAACGCGGAAGACTTATAATCATGCTCTACCAGAGTCGGGCGTTTTCTTCAATATACCGCACCGCTCAGCAACACCGCGTTGTCGTCTTCCGCCCTAAAATGCGACAGTATTGGAACGCACCTATTAACACCGTCCTTGGGGGTCCTAATCGCGGCAGATTTGCCGCGTGGGTTCGGCGGCGCTTGCCGCCTGCGGGAGAGGCGCGGCAGTTCCGCAACGTAAGATAGGTGACTAAATTCCATTGGACTATTGCGCAATGATAGCCGTTTCAGGTGAAATTCAGTTATTGGCGAAGTGCAAGGTAGAGTACAAAGCCGAAAATCTGAAAAGTAGGCTTGTTTCCGGAGCGCCTCTGTGATATATGTGCTAGATCTCACTAGCATCGGAGGATAAGAGCCATGAGATTTTGGATGAGTGGCGGTCAAACGAGAATATTTATCAGACTTTCTTGCATTTCGGCAATCCTCGTCTGCCTCAGTTATGCTGACCAGGCCGTGGTGACGCATCGGGCGACGCTGCGGAAGGACCCCTCAACGGCACAGCGGCCGATCGCCGTCCTTGCGGTCGACGACGAGGTCGAACTGGTTGACAATACCCAAACCAATGGCTACTTTCACGTGCGGACCGACGACGGGGACGAAGGTTTCGTTTTCGCACGATACCTCCGCGTCGAAACCCCGGCGGCAAGCGCACCCTCCTCCACCAGCCACGGCGCACTCGGAGGACCTCTCGCCGATACGGTTTCGCAGGACTGGGAGAAGCCGGCTCCGAATTCGACAACGTTCGATGGAGCTGACGGAACGTGCGGGCCTGGCGGCGACGGGGGAGATCAGCTCACAAACCCCAGGAAGAATCGCACGGACGTCCCCAGCACCTATCACGATGTGACGTGGAACGCGATCGCAGGTCTCACGTATCCTGATGCCAAAGCTCGGTCGCTTGAGGGTTGGACGAGCGACCAGAGAGACCAGATTATGCAATTTGAAGGCATCCCGGTCCGCACGATTGGATACATTGTAGCCATCAAAGTGGAAAGTCGAGGCAGCGGCGAATCAACCAATTGTCACTTCACCGGAACAGACGAGGTGGATTGGCACGTACCGCTCGTGCAGGCTGCCGGCGACGGCGAGAAGACATCCATTGTCGTGGAGACCACGCCCCGCGTCCGCGAGTCCCACCCCAAGTGGACACCTGAAGCTCTTGCCCCATGGGTGAACTCGGATGCGCCAGTCCGAGTGAGCGGCTATCTTCTGTTCGATCCCGAGCACCGGGCTCACTTGGGCGTCTACCGCTCGACGCTGTGGGAAATCCATCCGATTACGAAGATCGAGGTTTTCCAGAGCAACGCGTGGGTGGATTTAGATCGGCTACCATGATGCGTAAGGGATTAGTTCGAATACGGCGGGCACGATTCCACCCGAGGCAGGGCTGAACCAGTTTCAAAAAATAGAAATTGGACTCAACGATGCCCTCAGAGCTGCGGTTCCCCGGAAAGTTCACCCATGCCGCCGAATTCGGTTCGGCGGTTCGAGAACCGCCCTTCGAAAAGGGAAGGTACGCGCATTAAATCAGAATCCTTTCCACTTCGTCGAGCGTGATCTCATCGTCCGTGTGATCATAGAGTTTCGTCGTCCGGGGCGACTCGTGCGCGGCGATCGCCTGGGATTCTCAATAGTTCCGCCGTTTTTGTGATACGGCGTTATTCTGATGGCCTGAAGTGTCGCAGCACGGCGGCGTAAAGCCCCGCTGCCGACGTGCGAAGGAAGAGGGGACTGGCTTTGCGAAAAGATCGCAAGGCGCTGGTTCGGCGAATTCAAATTTCGTGGAGGACACCTTCGGCTACTGATCAAACCTGCTTGGCCCGAAACTCAATTCCGTCCACCCTCCTGACGGAGTCCACATCCGGACGGGGGACGGATGCACCCGTTCGGGGCACTGTTCGAGCGTATGCTGCAATTCATGGCTGCGTTCTAGCTCACGGTGCTGGAGCTCGTACGTGGAGCCGTACCGCAAGGAGATTGGGTGGATGCTCGGTTCAAGGCCAACGAGATAAATCGCATCCATATAGGGTCCCTTGGATTCGAACTTCGAAAACTCGATCTCGCTGCCAACTACTTCGATGGTTTCGATCGCGTTCATATAGTCCTTCAGGACGCGGTTTCCCTCTGACCGTGGGAAGACGAAGTAGTAGTCCGGCGAACCTTCTGGGCAGCTTGTGCATTTATGTCGCGTACCATCTGTTTGGGGCGACGCCGCAAATGGCCGCCGTTCATCGATGAGCGCCGCGCTTCCTCCGTCGTGCTCATTGTTGAACCCACCCGCGATGAGGTACGTCGCGCGGGACGTCTGGACCTCCGCCAGCGCATAGGTGTCGCCCGTATTTACGTACCGTACCTTACCGCGGCCCGTGGTCGGATCGAGCTCGGCAACAAATGAATTACCCCAGAGATGATGGGAGAAAGCGACATAGATCGATTTCTTCGATCCCAGGCGTGAAACGATCAAATCAAGTACATGCCACGGCCCATGGACATCGTGGGTTCCAAATTGAAAGGCCTCATGCGGTGCATACGTCCAAAGGAGTTTACCCCGGCTCGAAAAGCAATCAATCTCAAACTCAGCCCGGTCCCTTTCGTTGGGACCCAGGGCATAGGGTACGATCGCGATAACCTGACGATCACCATCACCCGAAAGGTCCGCTGTGCGAGCCCATGATGTACGGTATTTGGCCCCGTTGCCGGTTTCCCGCGCTTGCGCGAGGACCATGGGGTCAAGACTCCGGTGGAACTCATACGTCCAGAGGGTCTTGCCATCGGCAGCTTGAGCCATCAATGCGTCTCCGATGAATGTCGCCTTTACCGGAAGACCCGCGTGCAACGAACGCGCTAGGACGAAGACGATCACCGCGACGGCCAACACCGCGATCACGCTGCCGCCGATTGTGTGCAGATTCAGTGACGCACTCTTGGCTGGCGTCGTAATTTGGGCAGGGGAGTCTTCTCGCCGTTCGGCAAGCCATTCTGTGAGTTCCACCCGCGAAGCATAGACACGGCTTCGCTTCGTGCCTGGAATCCGGTGAACCGGCATTCCCGACCTTTCCCAACGCATGACCGTGCGTTCATCATGCCCCAGGAACGCCGCAATCTGCTTCCAGGACTGGAGCCGGTCTCCTTGGTCCGCGTCCGGTAATGGAGGGTCGGAAACGCCGGGAGTCACAGTACCACTGGTACCGCGACGAGTACGTTTTCCAGCGCTTTCAGTCTCCATGTCGGCTCCTGTCACATCCTGACACTTGCCAAGTTTATTGAAATCGGCGACAAAGGACAAGTCCACACAGAATCTACCGGAGTTTCAGATGATTTTTCGTCCATTCAGGCTGAAGTTCGCGAGGAGGAGGTTTCTCTTCCCTGGCTCTCGGTGGCGCCGCGGCTATCAGTTCGCAGAGCTACCGGGCCTTCAGTTATCCACTTTACGCTTCGTCCTGGGTCTGTTAGCGTTAGGAGTAGTTGCAACGCCGGTTCCCGCCGAGACGATCGGCTTCGAGGGAATCCCGGACAGCACGATCCTAAGCACCCAGTATCCTGGGCTCACATTCACGAACGCCATCATCCTTACGTCCGGCATATCCCTGAATGAGTTCGATTTTCCGCCGCACTCAGGCGTGAACGTGGTATCGGACAACAACGGGCCGATGACGATCGATTTCAGCATGTCCACCAAGAGCTTTAGCGGATACTTTACCTACACGGAGCCGCTGACCCTCGATGCCTTTAATGCGTCGGATACCGAGGTCGCCACTGACACGTCGGCTTTCTCGAATAACCTGGCGTGCCT
>Ga0182024_10016059_pt1 | contig 14256 bp, 11 predicted proteins | sample P32metaG_FD_120480 | JGI IMG/M metagenome (GOLD analysis project Ga0182024, IMG submission 120480) | Permafrost microbial communities from Stordalen Mire, Sweden - P3-2 metaG (Illumina Assembly) | ecosystem: Environmental > Terrestrial > Soil > Wetlands > Permafrost | place: Sweden: Stordalen... | reverse complement strand
GGGGAGGAACTTAAGGGCAACGAAGCGGCCGAGTTCGGTGTCTTCAGCTTTGTAAACTACACCCATGCCTCCGCCACCAAGCTTCTCGATGATGCGGTAGTGCGAGATGGTCTGATCGATCATTTTCTAACAATCATGTTTTGGCGATAGAGGAATGTCACGGATTTTGGGTCGATTCATCTTACGGATGGGGCATGGGGCAGTCAACGAATGATGACATCGGCGGCACGTAGGGTGACAATACCGCGCAAGATCGGACGATCTTATTCATGGTATGGGCTTTCTCCTTCCCATTGACTCCGCTCCCGGACCGCGCTAGGCTGTTCTCAAATGGTTGTTAACCGCCCCGTAATTGGGGTGCGCAATTCGCTTCTCTTTAGTTTCCCATCCAGCTATTTGCGTGCAAAAAACGGCAGCGCGGTTTGGCTGCTTCTCTTCTGTAAATGTAAACCTCTTCCCCGTAACCCACATCGAAGTATGAGGCCAAACTGGCTGCTGGAGGCGGCGTTCCATCCCTATCCCAAAGCATGAAAAAAAATATTGCACTCAGCCCTAACATTGAGACCCTGTTCGGCACCCGCGATGAAAATCTCCACGTGCTGGAAGATGGCCTGAACATCAACATCGATCTCCGCTCAGACAGCATTGAACTCGAAGGTGCGCCCCGCGACGTGGCGCGCGCTGAACAGTTATTCACGGACTATGAGCACCTGCGCAAGACTGGGCACCAGTTTGTGAATGGCGACCTCAGCAGCATGTTGCGCGTGGTGGTTGGCGATCCGAACGCGACACTGCGCGGGCTTGCCGAAGCTGGGCGCCAGCGATCTTTCGGGCGGCGGACGGTGCAGCCCAAGAGTCCCAACCAGCGGCGCTATCTTGAAGCCATTGAACATCACGACATGGTGTTTGGGGTTGGACCGGCCGGCACCGGCAAGACTTATCTTGCGGTGGCGATGGCGATCTCGGCGCTGCTGAATAAGCAGGTCAATCGTATTATTCTGGCGCGGCCCGCGGTTGAGGCGGGCGAACGCCTCGGCTTTTTGCCTGGCACTTTGCAGGAGAAGATCGATCCTTATCTGCGGCCTTTGTATGACGCTTTGTTTGACATGATGGATCCGGAGCGCGTCGAGCGCTATCTGGAAAAAAATATTATCGAGATTGCGCCCATTGCCTTTATGCGCGGTCGCACTTTGAACGATTCGTTCGTGATCCTCGACGAGGCGCAGAATACGACGTCGGAGCAGATGAAGATGTTCGTTACGCGGCTTGGATTTAATTCCAAGGCGGTGATCACTGGCGACGTTACGCAAATCGATTTGCCGAACGCGCGGCGCAGCGGGCTGGTCGAAGCGGTTGATATTCTGCAAGGCGTCAATGGACTTGCCTTTGTGCACTTTGATGAAAGCGACGTGGTTCGTCATCACCTGGTGCAGAGAATTATTCGCGCCTATGACGAGCACAAGACAAAGTTGGCGGAGCAGCAGATGTCGTTGCTCGAGCAAAAACCGGCGCCGCCGGCGCCGCCGTTATCGTCATCATCATCGATGCCGATTGACGAGCCCCGTCTGCGTAATTGAGAATGTGTGGCGCGGACACTCTTGTCCGCGAGGAGTCGAAGGCAAAGTCAAGAGCTGAGGCCAAGTCAAGAGCCGCGGACAAGAGTGTCCGCGCCACACTAAAGATGGATGGTCATTTTACGAAAGCGCGTTGCCGATCTCACGGAGCTAGCTCTGAACCGCTTCCTGGCCCGGGTACGCCGCGCTGCTGGTCTTAGGGGAACGGTCAATGTGCTCGTGACTTCGAGCGCGGAGATGAAATCGCTGAATCGCCGCTTTCGCGGCAAGGATAAGCCTACCGACGTTCTTTCTTTTCCTGCCGAATCTGATGGCCCAAAGCAATTTGCCGGTGAGATCGCCATTTCCGCCGAGATTGCCGCCCAGAATGCCCGCAGTTTGGGACACTCCGCAGCTAAGGAAGTTAAGATTCTTGTCTTGCATGGCGTGCTGCACCTGCGCGGGTACGATCACGAATGCGACAATGGAGAAATGGCCAGGCGCGAAGAGCTAATGCGCGCAAAGCTTCGCCTTCCGTCAGGTTTGATTGGACGGTCGGACCTATCCAGAGCTTCGACTGCAGAGGCGAGGAAGCGCGGGCGGAGGAAGGCTCAGGAATGATCGGCGCCAGCATAGCCTTAGCGTTGCTCTTGGGATTACTGACGCTAGTCTCCTATGTCGATCGGCTTTACCAGGAGATTGGTAAATTTTTATCGCGCGATTTTCAGGACAATATTGACGCTTTCGAGCAGATCGTGGAGCCGCGCCTGGGAGTTACGCGAAACCGGGCCTCGCTCTCGATGGCGATACTGCCTCAACTCGTAACTGCTGCTATTGCCATGATCGTTGGTTTCACTGTGTTTCGCGATCGTGCCTGGAGCGTCTACGAAGTGCTTGAAGCGACGCTGAGCCTGGTGCTGATCATCATCGTTTTTAATCGCCTGCTGCCCTTTGTTTTTTTCTCCCGAACGAGCGGACGCTGGCTGGCGCACTGGACGCTGCCTTTGCGAATCCTGATCTATCTTGTTCTGCCTGTGACGCTGGTCCTCGGATTTTGCCAGTCAGTTGCAGCGCTCACTCGAGAGCACGCCGACGCGCAGCCCGAAACTTCCTCTGAAGCTGTCGATGCCCTCATTGAAGCGGGTCAAGAAGAAGGCATTATTCAGGAGGGCGACCGCGACCTTATTCAGTCGGTAGTTGAGTTCAGCGGCAAAACGGTTCGCGAGGCGATGAAGCCGCGTCCGGAGATGGTTGCGGTTCCCTCCGAGTTTACAGTTGAGCAGATTGTTGAGTTACTTCGCGTCAAGCCATTCTCGCGCATTCCGGTGTATGACGGTTCCATTCACAACATCAAAGGCATTCTTTATACGCAGGATGTATTGCAGGTGCCGGACTCCGAAGCGCGAACCCGAACCGTCGCGACGCTAATGCGTAAGGATGTTTACTTTGTTCCTGAGAGCAAGTTAGTAAGTGACCTTCTCCGCGAAATGCAGCGCAGTAACATCCGGATGGCGATCGTAGTCGATGAATACGGGGGCGTTGCCGGCCTTGTAACGATTGAAGATTTGATTGAAGAGATCGTCGGCGAAATCGGAGACGAGCACGAGAAGGCGCAGGTGGTGCAGGAAAATGATCACTCTTACATCGTTCCCGGCAATATGGATGTCGATAGGCTCGACGAATTATTCGGGATGCGTCCGGAGGGCCACGAATCGTCAACTATAGCGGGGCTGGTGAGCGAACTGGCGGGACGCATTCCGAAAAAAGGCGAAGTTATCGAAGACGCGGGATTGAAATTTGAAGTTCTGGATTCCACCGATCGCCGCGTGGAACGGGTGCGAATAACCGCTGAGCCGAAGCAAATGAAGTTGATTTAGGCCGGCCGCCCGGTCGGCTTCCAAGCGATCGCAATCGCCAACCTGCGGAAGATAGTGCGACCCTCAACGTTATGATCGGCCGTTATCAACGATGGCATCAGCCTGCAAACTAGGCGGGAAGTAAGCTTCTTGATTTTTGTCTCAAGGTTTCGATCGTCTCGCCGATTTGCACTTATAAGCGAACCAATAGGTCATAGGGCATCGGATGCGAAATGCATTTAGGCGCGCCATGAAGGAGGTCCGATGTATGAGAGCCGAACTCACGTTCTTCTGATCGAAGACAACCCCGGTGATGCGGACCTCGTTCGGCTGCGCTTGGACGAGGGGAAAGAAGCTATCGACCTAAGTTGTGTAGCACGACTGGAAGATGCGCTGGCTGCTATAGACAAGGATTTTCCTGCCCTTGTATTGCTCGACCTAAATCTTCCCGACAGTCGCGGACCGGACACCCTCCGAAAGTTGCTGGCGAAGGCTCCGGGAGTGCCCGTGGTAATCATCTCGGGACAGGATGACGAGGCCATTGCTCTGAACGCGGTGTTGCAAGGCGTGCCCGATTTTATGGTGAAGGGCGACATTACGACCAGCGGCCTGGAGCGCGTCATACACGGCGCCATTGAACGGCGGGCCCTGCTTCGTTCCACTGCACTACTCTCTTATACGGCCGGTAATCACAGTTAAAACTGTTCGCTATTTCGAAGAGGAACCACTCGAGCAAGTCGCGCAAAGTATAAGATGGAGTTAGCGGCTACTTCATGTCTTTTCATTCTGGATTCGTTTGCATACTCGGGCGCCCCAATGCGGGCAAGAGCACGCTGCTGAATGCGCTGGTCGGCGAGAAGCTTGCGATCATTTCGCCGAAACCACAAACTACACGCAATCGCATCCTTGGAATCATCAACGTTCCCAAGCAGAAGGGAAGAGAAGCTGGCCAGATTGTGCTCATCGACACGCCTGGAGTGCATCAGTCTGGCTCCTCGCTTGGACGTAAGATGATGTCGGAGGTGCGGGAGGCGCTTGAGGGCTGCGAACTGATTTTGCTGATTGCCGACGCCAAGAAAAAATGGGATCGCGAAGATGCCTTCGTTCTTGATCTAGCGAAAAAGGCGGGTACTCCAGTTTTCCTGCTACTCAATAAAATTGATCTGCTCGCCGATAAGAGCAAGCTGCTGCCTCTGATTGCGCAGTTTCAAACGCCGCACGATTTTAAGGAGATCGTTCCTATCTCTGCGCTTAAAAAGAAAGGCCTTGATGAGCTGCTGTCGTGCGTCCTGAAGGCTCTTCCGAATGGGCCGCGCTATTTTCCGGAGGACCAGATCACGGATCAGCCGGTGCGATTTATGGCGGCGGAATTGATTCGCGAACATGTGCTGATGCAGACGCATGAAGAAGTGCCGCATGCCGTCTCGGTGTTAATCGAGCAATTTGAGGAGGGCGCGAGGTTGACGCGAATTGCGGCAGTGATTTTTTGCGAACGCGAGGGGCAAAAGGCCATCCTGCTTGGTAGAGGGGGCCAGATGCTAAAGAAGATCGGAACCGCGGCGCGACTGGATATCGAGAAAATGGTAGGTACCAAGGTTTTTCTGGAGCTGTTCGTCAAGATCAAGGCGGGATGGCGCGATTCGCGAAACTTCGTGGAAGAGCTCGATTGGCGGCGGCAACTGCAGCAAATGGGCGGTCCGCCGGAGGGGGAACAGTGAGAGGGCGAAGAGCTCTGTTGCTTATGATCGTCATTTTATGACCAGCGCTCACAAATACCAATGGCCGTACTCGATGCGAATAAGTTTGCTTCTTGTCAGGCAAGTCCCTAGAATCTGTCAGCCTGTCTTCGCGTCCGGTAGAGGGGCGAGTTGAAACACAAGCTTTATCATTGATGGCAGATACTCCTTCATCTTCCGAACAAGCTCGTCCGTCGCGCAGTTTTGACGCGGCCAAGCTGACTTTAAAGCTCAGTGTAATGCTGGCTGCTGATCGCAATGCGGTCGATCCCGTCGTGCGCAGCGTTATGGATATTGTTCGCGAGATGAACTGCGCCGCGGGCAGGGAAGATGACATCGAACTGGCTCTGACAGAAGCGTTGGCGAATGCGGTTGTGCATGGGGCGAAAAGCGATCCTTCCAAAATTATCGAATGCGATGTCGCTTGCGACGATCAGCAGGCAATCCTGATTGTGGTGCGCGACCCGGGGCCCGGATTCGATCCCAGCAAGATTGCTAATCCGTGCGAAGGTGAGAATATTTATGCAAATCACGGGCGCGGCATTTATTTGATCAATCAGTTGATGGATGAAGTGCAGTTCCACAAGAATGGGACTGAGATTCATATGCTCAAACGCTGAGCTGACGTCGTCCTGATTTAGTTGCAGGGCGGCTGGCCAAGTTCTTGCTGCGGTGGGTGGCCGGGCGGGGACGTCCGGCGCTCCATTGATACGCTTACTGACGATCGTGCTGGCGGCGATAACTACTCTTTTGCGGCGATTCCCAAACTTTTCATCTTGCGATAGAGATGGCTGCGCTCCAGCCCAAGAACCTCGGCTGTGCGGCTGACGTTGCCATGATTCTCATCAAGCTTCTTGAGGATGTAGTCACGTTCGTAGGCGGCGCGCGCCTGGTGCAAGGTCGAGCCCTCGGTTCTCGCGACGCGGCGGCTGCCGTCCCTATGAACCAACGGTGGCAGATGCTTGCGTTCAAACCGGGAGGTCGTGGGATTCATAATCACGATGCGCTCGATTACATTGCGCAACTCCCGGATGTTTCCCGGCCAGGTGTAGCGCATTAATACGTCGATGGCATCGTCAGTAATTTCCCGAGGGCGGCGGCCATAAGCAGAAGCGAATTCTTTGAGAAAATGCCGGGCAAACAAGGGAATGTCTTCTTTGCGCTCGCGAAGCGGGGGGACCACAAATGGAACTACGTTAAGCCGGTAGAAAAGATCTTCGCGAAAATTTCCCTTGGCGATTTCTTCTTCCAGATCTTTATTGGTGGAGGCGATCACGCGAACGTCGACGGTAATGGGATCGTCGCTGCCGACTGGGATGAAGCGCTGCTGTTCCAGGGTGCGCAGGACTTTCGACTGCGTTTTCAGGCTCATGTCCCCGACTTCATCGAGAAACAGCGTCCCGCGATCGGCTTTGAGGAACTTGCCTTCCTTATCCGCGGCCGCTCCTGGAAACGACGACTTGCGGTGCCCGAACAATTCGCTGTCGATTAAATCTTCTGGAATCGCGGCGCAGTTCATCTCGACAAACATCTCATCTTTGCGCGGGCTCTGCATGTGAATGGCATGCGCCACCAGTTCTTTGCCAGTGCCCGATTCGCCGTAGATGAGCACGCGTCCGTTGGTTGGAGCCATAAGCGCGATTTGCTGGCGCAGCGCTTTCATGGGAACGCTATCGCCAACAATTATGCTCTTTGCCTGTAACTGTTTCCGCAAGTCGAGATTTTCGTGGCGCAAACGGCGCGCCTCGACTGCGTTTTTTACGAGGATGAGAGTTTTTTCGAGCGAGAGCGGCTTTTCCGCGAAATCGTAGGCGCCGAGCTTGGTAGCGCGCACCGCGGTTTCGATGGTTCCATGCCCTGAAATCATGATGACCTCGGGTGGATCGCCCATCTCCCGGATTCTCTCCAGTACTTCCAGGCCATCCATTCCGGTCAACCAAACGTCAAGCAGGATCGCGTCGAAGCTGCTCTTGCGCAGGAGTTCGAGGCAATCTTCGCCGCTCGGGCTGACGCTGGTTTTGTACCCTTCATCTTCGAGGATGCCGCTCAAAGATTCGCGGATAGCGGATTCGTCATCGACAATCAGAATGTGAGCCATTTGTATGCGGTGAAAGTCAAATTTTGGTTCAGCGCCAGGCGCTGCGAGCTACGGGCTGCGAGCCACGAGCAGGCGGGCAAAGAGTTAAGCGAATTGCTCGAAGCTCGCGGCTCGCAGCGCTGGCCTCGAAGCTTCATTATACGGTTAGCTTGCCGCTGGAGCGCCGATCTGAGTGCTCATGGTTTCGACTGCTACGGGCAGCTCGATAACAAAGCGACTGCCGACCGGTTTGTTTTCTTCGACGCGGATCGAACCGCGATGATCTTCAACAATCCGGCTGACGATGGCTAAGCCCAATCCGGTTCCGCGTTGCTTGGTCGAAAAATAGGGCAAAAAAAGGCGCTCTTTCACATCTCGCGAAATTCCCTGTCCGGTGTCGGAGACAGTCAGTTCGACCGCATCGCGGCTGACCACCAGCGCGGTAGAAATTGTGATCTCCTTCAATATCGCATCCTGCATGGACTCGGCCGCATTATCCACGAGGTTTGCCACGGCTCGTTTAATGGCTTCGGGGTCGGCCATTACCGGAGGCAGGTCTTGCGCGAGTTCGGTTCGCACGTCGATGCCATCCATGCGCCCGTTAAACATAATGAGCGCGCCTTCCACCAAGTTGTTCAAACTGGCGGGTTGGGGGCGGGATGCGGGAAAACGCGCGAGCACGGAAAATTCGTCTACCAGGGTGCGAACGGTTTCGACGGCATTGCGAATCGTTTCCGCGCAGGTGCGGATGATTTCGAGCGAGGCCGCGTCGGGAGCGCTTCCGCGTGTCAAATGACGTTCAATGCGTTCTGCAGAAAGCGCGATTGGAGTCAGAGGATTCTTAATTTCGTGCGCGACGCGGCGGGCCACCTCGCGCCATGCCGCCTGTTTCTGCGCGCGCAGCAGGTCTGACAAATCTTCAAACACCAGCACGTAACCCACGGCCTCGGATGCATGGAGGAGCGCGGATACGGTGATGGCGATATTCAATCTAGCGCGGGGCAGGGTGAGTTCCATGTTAGCCGCGGTTATCCCCATTCGATCGGCGCGCCGCAATAAAGGTTCAATATCAGCAAGAACGTCGGCGGCCAGTACGTCGCGCAAAGGAAGATTCACCAGTGCCGCAGGACTCACGTATTCGCTGCGTTCCAAATAAAACATTCTGGAGAAGGCGGCGTTCGCGAGGGTTATTCTGCGTGACGCGTCAATCGATATCACCCCGGTGGGCAGGCTTTCGAGGACGGTTTCGATGTAGCGGCGGCGGCGCTCCAAAGCTTCGTTCGCGACTCCTACATCGCGGCTGGAAGCTTCAATCTGGTGGCGGCTGGATTCGAGTTGCTGCGCCATGGTATTGAAAGATTGCACCAGCTCAGCCAGTTCGTCAGTGGCGCGGATATCGACACGGTAATCCAGTTGACCTTTTGAAATGGCCGCTGTGCCTGCGGCTAGCGCGGCTACCGGACGATTGACCAGCTTCGAAAGTAAAAGAGCGAGCCAGGTTGAGGCGAACAAAACTACGACGGTCAGCAGCAGCAGAAATCCGACGTAGGTTCGCCTGACCAGTTTTCTTTTGGCGGCGAGTTCAACGTAACGAGTCTGACTTTCCTGAATCTGCCTGGCGGTTTGAGCGAATTTCGGCGGTAGCGGCATGGCGACAATGATCTCGCCATCTTCGATTGGCGACGCCGCCAGGATGTAATCAGTAACGCCCCATTGAAAATGAGGATGCTCCCCGCGCATGGCGGCTTGTATGGGAAATTTATCCTGCATGTCAGACCATCGCGCCGGAGTATTCAAACTGACCGCGGCGGTGCCGTTTGTCATCGCCAGAACGAATCCGCCTTGCAAAGTGGGGATGTGTTCGCGCAGTTCTTCCGTGACCTCGGAAAAATTCTTGGCGATGAATGCCTTTTGAAATTCAGCGGACTGCGCGATGGATACAGCCTCGGAGGAAGCATTCTGGCCCGCATAATCATAGAGGAGCGCCGACATGGCAGCGGTGTCGGCGCGCACTTCCTCAACCGGCTGTGAAAACCATTTGTCGATGGAGCGATTCATCAAGCCGTAAGAGAACCAGAACATCGCTATCACGGGCAAAAACGACAGCAGCAGGCTGACCACGACGAGGCGGGTTCGAAACTTTGAGCCGGCCACGCCCGCGCGCCGTTCGGCGAAAAGCTTGAGCAAGTTCCGTCCAAGAACGACGGTCAGCGCCACAGAGGCGAAGAAGATGAGGCCGCTTAATCCAGCGAAAAACAGGAGCTGTTGATTATTGTCAGGGCTGATGAACTTCAGATTGAACGAGGCTTGCGACACCATGATTGCCAGCAACAGGAAGGCGCCGGCGCCTAGCGCAATCAGGGCCTTGCGGCGGCCCGAGGTCTTGCTTCCGACGCGAATTGGATCACCTGAAGGCAAGGGTCAATTATAGGGCGACGGAGGGGCGCTAGTCGTGGGCAGTGATGGCGCGTCTAACGCGCGGGTGGACGGGCGAGACGCCCGTCGCTCCACTAACGATTAACGATGCGCATCTTTGAGCGTGCCTCTCAGCGCATCCTTCAGCGCATTATAGGCGGGTTTCGAATGATAATTCCGGTCGAACAGGAGCGCCGCCCCCTGGGTATGCTTCGAGTGCGAGCCGATCCAGGAGTATTTGTCTGTGAAGCCCCAGGTTTGGAGGGCAGTGCATCCTGGATGAGAGAGACACGCGAGAGCGATCTGGCGATAGATATCGGCTTGCAGTTGCAGATCTGAGGGAAGAGCATCGCCGTTCGAATCGACGGGGAGCGCGACATCCATTTCGGTGATGTGCACTTGCAGGCCGAGAGTAGTGAAGCGCTTTATGTTGGCAGAAATGGAGGCGACATCGGCGTGGAGATTCGTAATGTGCATCTGAAATCCAACGCCGTCGATGGGAACTCCATGCTGCCGGCAATCCCGAACCATGGCATAGATCGCGTCCGACTTTGGATTGATAGTCTCCGCCTCCGCATCGTTGTAAAACAACAACGCTTGCGGGTCGGCCTCGTGGGCCCAGCGGAAACAGCGTTCAATATAAAAGTAGGGCTGCTGCGTGCTGCGAGCTGCGTGCTGCGGGCTAGCGCCGTTGGCGGCGGCTTGTGGCGCGTAGCTTGCAGCTATTGAAATTCCTGGCTGATCTCGCCAGATCGTACTGCGTAACGATCCGGTGTGCACTTCGTCGAATGCCTCGTTGACCACGTCCCACGCGAAGATCTTGCCGCGGTAGTGTCCAATTACAGTTGTAATGTGCTCGTGGAGAATTTGCTCCAATTCGTTTGACGTGAAGTTTCCTTCGGTTAACCATTTTGGATTCTGACGATGCCATACCAGCGTGTGGCCGCGCACCTTCATGCCGTGTTCGATCGCAAAATTAAGAATTTGATCCGCTTGGGAAAAGTCGTATGAGTATCGCTGAGGATGCACGACCTCCCATTTGAGCGCGTCTTCCGGTTCCACCATGTTGAACTCGCGCGCGAGCGTGGAAGCGTATGCGGGCTCCGAAAGTTGAAATGGTCTAACGGCCGTGCCGATTAGAAAGTTGGAACTTCGCGCGGCCTCGCGTAAGGAAAGTTCTTTGCGGCTTGGCCGCGCTCCTACGCAAAGGGCTGCGATTGAAAGCATGAAGGCTATTGCTTGCCGCTTCATAGATTCCTTTTCTATTTTTCCTTATTCGCGGCTCAGGGCTTAGCCGCGGAGCTGCGCTCCGGTGGACGGACGAATGCGTCCATCCGTACGTGAACACCTACGTGGAACACTTTGAGGTAGGAAGGAATTTTTGCAAAGGACATTGCTCACAGCGCGGTTGTGACTTTAGGCAGTAATGCTTGCCGACTCCGACGATCAGTCCGTGCATATCATTGAAGGTTTGGACGAGTTCGGTTCGTGCGGTTCGGCTGACACGCGACGGCGGATGGAAGGAACCTTGTGGTCCAGCCGCAGTCTTCGTCGTTTCTGAAGTTGACTTGTTGGAGCGCGCCAGTTCGACGATCGCCGTGTTTTCAGAGAGGGCCTGCTCGCATAGCTCGCGAACGTCTTCATAGGTTGCATCAGTTGAAATAATTTCGTGCCGTTCCAGAATTCTTCGCGTGTATGCATCCACGACAAACACTCGATGGTTGCCGGCATAGAGCAAAATGGAGTCGGCGGTTTCCGGTCCAACGCCATTGAGCGCGAGCAATTCATCGCGGAGTTCGCTGGTGGGGCGGGCGAACATTCGGAACATCGATCCGGCATAGCGCTGGTCAAGAAAATTCACAAATGTTTTGAGCCGCTGCGCTTTCTGCCGGAAATATCCCGAAGGGCGAATCAACTGCTCGAGTTGTCGCAGAGGCGTGCGCCGAATTCCGTCGAGCGTAAGAAGCCGCCGCGCTCGAAGACTAGAGAGCGCCTTCTCTACGTTGGTCCAAGCGGTGTTCTGCGTTAGATATGCTCCGACGATCATCTCCCAACGCGATTGCGCCGGCCACCAATGCTGGCAGCCCCACGCGGAAAATAACGTGTGGTAGTAGGCGCGGATATCACGGCATTTGAGAGCCTTGTTTTTAGTGACACTCATACGAGCAGGCGCGAATGCGGCCTCGCTCTATTTTAGAGGTCGAACAAATTCGGGGCAGGCGGTGCTCGCGGACGAACGAGACCACTCGGATTAATGCAAGGAGGTCCGGGCATCTAATGCCAGGTTAAGTTCGAGTACGTTCACTCGGGGCTCACCGAGCAATCCCCACTGAGGGCGGCTAGTGTGCTCCCGCACCATGCGCCTGACGTCTTCCTCTGAAAGTTTACGTTCTCGTGCGACGCGTTCGACTTGGAAATCCGCAGCGGCAGGAGAAATATCGGGATCCAGGCCCGATGCCGATGTGGTCACCAAATCGATAGGAACTGGGTCGCCGGGATGCTCTGCCTGTTGAGTAGCAACGTCGGTCTTTACCCGGTCGATGAGGTGCTGATTCGTCGGACCGAATTGAGAGCCGTTGGAATTGGCGGCGTCGTAGCCATTGCCTGCGGCTGAGGGACGGGAATGGAAATACGCCGGGCCGACGAACGCCTGACCAATGATGCGCGAGCCCACGACTTGTCCGTTGCGCGAGATCATTTGGCCGTTAGCCTTATCCTTGAAGAGCAATTGCGCGAGCCCCGTTACCAGCAAGGGGTAAGCGATTCCAAGCAACGCGGTGGTCGCCAGCGTCATTAGGATGGAAGTAATTAAATTTTTCTGCATAGTCTTTTCTTCATATTCTTTGCTTCATACTTCAGGCCATTCCGACTCGAGTGATGATGAGGTCGATGAGCTTGATTCCGACGAACGGAACGATGATTCCGCCGACGCCGTAAACCAGCAAATTCTGCCGCAGCAGTCCGGCGGCACCCATCGGGCGGTATTTCACGCCGCGCAGGGCGAGCGGGATCAAGGCAATGATGATGAGGGCGTTGAAAATCACGGCGGATAATATCGCCGACTGCGGGGTCTTAAGTTGCATGATGTTCAGCGCATTCAACACGGGGAAAGTTCCGGCAAACATTGCCGGAATAATGGCAAAGTACTTGGCGACGTCATTGGCGATGGAAAAAGTTGTGAGGGCTCCGCGCGTCATTAGCAGTTGCTTGCCGATTTCCACGATTTCAATGAGCTTCGTTGGATTGGAATCGAGATCGACCATGTTGCCGGCTTCTTTCGCGGCCTGCGTGCCGGTATTCATGGCGACCCCGACATCGGCCTGAGCCAGCGCAGGCGCGTCGTTCGTGCCGTCTCCGGTCATGGCGACGAGTTTGCCCTGCGCCTGTTCGCTCCGGATGAGATCCATTTTTTCCTTGGGAGTTGCCTCCGCCAGAAAATCGTCGACTCCTGCTTCGCGGGCAATAGCCGCGGCCGTAAGCGGATTGTCGCCGGTGATCATGACGGTCCTGATTCCCATAGCGCGCAACTGATCGAAGCGATCGCGCATGCCGCCCTTCACGATGTCTTTGAGATAAATCACGCCAAGGGCGCGGCGATTTTCGGAGACCACCAGCGGCGTTCCGCCAGAACGCGCGATCTGCTCAACCATGGCCTGGGTTTCTTTCGGCATCACGGTGTCATGCTGCTTCAAATATTTTGTGATGGCATCGACCGAGCCTTTGCGGATCTCACGTCCGTTAAGGTCAACACCTGACATGCGGGTCTGGGCGCTAAACGGAATGAAGACGGCTTCCTGCGGCGCGAAGTCGCGGCCACGGAGGCCGTAGCGTTCTTTGGCGAGAACCACGATGGAGCGGCCTTCGGGAGTCTCGTCGGACAACGACGAAAGCTGCGCTGCATCGGCCATCTGAGCTTCGGTGATTCCGGGCGCGGAAATAAATTCTGCGGCCTGGCGGTTTCCGAGGGTAATAGTGCCGGTCTTGTCGAGCAGGAGCGTGTTCACGTCGCCGGCGGCTTCGACGGCGCGGCCCGACATGGCCAGCACATTATGTTGCACCAGGCGATCCATGCCCGCGATGCCGATGGCCGACAGCAGGCCGCCGATGGTGGTTGGAATAAGGCAAACGAGGAGTGATACCAGGACAAAGATCGTCTGCGGAGAGCCGGAATAGATTGCGAACGGCTGCAATGTAACGACGGCGAGGAGAAAGATAATCGTCAGGCCAGCCAATAAAATGTTAAGCGCTATTTCGTTGGGAGTCTTCTGCCGCTCCGCGCCTTCGACCAAGGCAATCATGCGATCGAGGAAAGTTTCGCCGGGGTTGGAGGTGATTTTGATCTTGAGCCAATCCGAGAGCACTCGCGTGCCGCCGGTCACGGCGGAGCGGTCGCCGCCAGCTTCACGAATCACGGGAGCGGATTCGCCGGTAATGGCAGATTCATCCACCGATGCGACGCCCTGAAGAATTTCTCCGTCGCTGGGGATAAACTCGCCGGCTGAAACCATAACAATGTCGCCGGAGCGCAGTTTTGAGCTGGGAATGTCTTCGGTTTTTTCGCTCGAGTTGATGGTTGAGTTGCCAGTTGAGTGGCCGTTCGATTTGCCGTTTGACACGAT
>Ga0182024_10016058_pt1 | contig 14259 bp, 12 predicted proteins | sample P32metaG_FD_120480 | JGI IMG/M metagenome (GOLD analysis project Ga0182024, IMG submission 120480) | Permafrost microbial communities from Stordalen Mire, Sweden - P3-2 metaG (Illumina Assembly) | ecosystem: Environmental > Terrestrial > Soil > Wetlands > Permafrost | place: Sweden: Stordalen... | reverse complement strand
TGCCGCGACGAGGCAAATCAGCTTTTCCACCTGGGCTGAGGCAAGCATGTCGAATCTCCTCTTTCGCCGACCGCAGGATATGTCGAACGCCGCCAGCCTAGCAGCGCCTGAATTTAAGCTTAAAGGAAAAAGTCCAGCATCAGACCCTTATGACAGATATCGGGGTGGGGCGGGGTAAGCTTTACCTTTAACGCGGGCGGCGGCGGGTTTTTCCAAGGCACCGTCTTCCAGGGCGGCTCCATCGGCTGCTCGCAATCGGCCTTCTGCACGACCGTGTCGGGCGAGGCATTGGCGCACCCGCAGGACGTATCCGGCGGCTCAAATCTCGGGCGGAGATGGTAAATCGGCCGCGCCTCGTAACGGGGCATGGGGTGGATCACCGGCCGCGGCTCATAGCGCGGATCGGGATGAATCACCTGCCGCGGCTCAATCCGTGGCTCGCGCCCAAGCACCGCCTGCTTCGATTCCGCATCCGCGGCGCGGATCGCACCGATCACGTCCTGAACCTCAATCAGGCCCGAGGCCGCAACCAGAAGGGCGATGTTCGACGCCGAAATGCTCACATCCCCCGTAAAGCAAAGCGGGGGCGGGCCATGCGCCGCGCAGTGACGCGACGGGCCAAACGCTGTAAAACCAAGGGGAAACGAGCGAAAGAAATCTGCGGCCCCGAGGGGCCGGAATCAGGGCGGCGGTCCGTTTATGATGGATGTTGCTTCGCGGCCACATGGGCCGGGCGTGGGCGCGACAGATTAAAGCCGGCGCGCCTTGCGATTTGTCTGCGATCTCTGCGATTACCGGATGCGAACCGACGAATTGGATTTCGACTTGCCGCCCGAACTGATCGCCCAGGTCCCGCCGGATCGGCGGACCGACTCGCGGCTCCTGCGGTATCAGCGCGCCAGCCGGTCGATCTCACACCACACATTCTCGGACCTGCCGGCGCTCCTGCGCCCCGGCGACTTGATGGTCTTCAACGATGCCCGCGTGCTGCCCGCCCGATTCACGTTGCGAAAAAGCACCGGCGGCCGCGTCGAGGCGCTCTTTCTCCGCGAAACCGGTCCCGGCCGCTGGCGGGTGTTGCTTAAAAACCCCGGCAACGTGAGCGGGCCGCCAGGAAGCGGTTTCATGATTGGTAGGGAGCCGAGCGGCTCCGCCGCCGGAGGCTCGAACCGACGGGTTGCGAAATCAGTTCTAACCGCGTGGGACGATCCGCAATCTCAATTCACCATCCTGGCGTCAATCGGCGCCGGCGAATACGAGATCGAACTCATCCCGCCGGCGACGGCCGGGGAACTGCTGGCCCGGATCGGGCGGATGCCTCTTCCGCCTTACATTCGGCGCGACAAGGATCACGATGAGCGGGATGATCTGGATCGGGCGCGATACCAAACCGTCTTTGCCCGCTCCCCCGGCGCCGTTGCCGCACCGACGGCGTCGCTGCACTTCACCGACGATCTGCTGGAATCCCTCGCCGCCCGCGGCATCGATCGGACGTTCGTGACGTTGCACGTGGGGCCCGGCACGTTCAAGCCGGTGATCGCCGAAACGCTGGACCGTCATGCCATGCACGTCGAGTCGTATTCGATCGGCCCCGACGCGGCCGGGATGTTGAATTCCGCGAAAGAGCAAGGCCGCCGCATCGTGGCGGTCGGCACGACCGCCGCCCGCGTGCTGGAAAGCCAGCCCCAAGGACCGTTCGCACCGTGCAGCGGGCAGACCGGCATCTTCATCTATCCGCCTTACCGGTGGAAACACGTCGGGGCGATGATCACCAATTTCCACTTGCCGCGAAGCACATTGATTGCGATGGTCGCCGCCCTGGTGGGATTAGACGAACAGCGGCGGCTCTATCAAACCGCGATCCAGGAAGAATATCGGTTCTTCAGCTATGGCGATGCGATGTTGATTGATGACTAATGTGTTTCGGAAGCCGGGCGATGTTACCGGTGTTCAAAATCGCCGGGCGAAGCCGATCAGCCACGGACGATCCTCGAGAAACGGTTAACCACGGAGGCACGGAGAACACGGAGGCGCGCTCGACGGACTACGCACTTCATCGAAGACTGCACCACGAAACGAGAGCTCTCATTGTATTTCTTCGTGGCTTCGTGCCTTCGTGGTAAATCAGTTTGCCGAGCGTTCCTCCATGTCCTCCGCGACTTCGTCGTGAACCATTGCGACGACGGCGGCCGGCGCGTCCGATGCAAGGATCGGCGCGAAGCCTATGATCAACAGACGCCGAAGTCGGTTGGCCAGCGCGTTCCCGTCGTCAGCGACGCTTGTTTCCATCGCGTGCTCCGAATCATTTAACGCCCCGGCTGCGTCGTCGGGTCATCCGTGCGGTAGGCCCGCGGGACGATCACCAGGCAATGCTCGATCGGCTCGGCGTGGCCTTCGGTGATGAAAAACGTGTGGCCCATGCTGGCGGACATCCGGGCCGCCTCGTCGGACGGAGCGACGATGAGGAAATCGTTGAGCGGCAGGCGGGCTTCGATCCGCATGTCGTAGAGGTGCTCGGGTTGCGTCAGCTCGAATTGCGTTTCTTCGTTGAACACGCTGACGCGGTAATAGCGTCGAATCCCGCGGACGATCGGGCAGACTTTCACCGTCGCTTCGCCCGGATTGTGCGTCGAGGCGATGAAGGAAATGCCGAGCAGGTCGTCGCATTTTTCAAACCGGCGGCCCCAGTCCTGGTCGCGGTCGTCGAGGCCGAAGATGACTTGCTCCGGAACGGCAGTCTTCATCGCCAACTCGACGTACCCTTCCTTGCCCGCCTCCGTGCGGCCGCGAGCCGAGCGGGCGCTGGGATATTTGCCGAGCAAGCCCTTAAAGTAAGACCAATCCGAATCCCGGCCCACGCCGATGCGGATGCCGTTTTTGAGCAGCAGGTCGTGGATGCCGATGTCGATGCGGTCTTCGTCCACCCGCTTCCAGAACTCTTCATTCCGGCTAATCGCGCCAGCCGGCACGGTCAGGTGATACACGTCCATCGCGATGACCACTGGCATCAGCCGCCGCGCGCCGTGTGGATCGGCTTTGGCCGCGGCCGCGATCGATCCTGCACCCGAAACGGACATGGAGGAATGGCCAAAGCCGCTACGAAGCCCGTCGTCGGTGGGTTGAGGAGTTGTGCGCGCGGCACAACCTGCGAGCACGATCGAAGTCAGTAGCAGGGAGAGTCGAGTCATTCGATGGCCGTGCTATAACGGTGAGGCAGACATTCCTGTCTGTCCATACTGTCGCAGGGACATTCCTGTCCCTTCCTCAACAATCTTCAGGTCCGCTCAGATGATTCCTGCTGATTGCAACATCACACGGCGGCGATCGTCTGCACCAGAAGATCCAAACCCTGCTCCCACAGCTTCCGCTCGATATTAATGGGCGGAGCAACGCGCACGACTTTCTTTGCCGTTAGATTCAGGACGATCCCGCGCTCCAGGCCTTTTTCAACAAACTTTTCCGGCGCGTCTCTTAATTCAATCCCGATGAACATCCCGCGGCCACGGACCTCGGCGACCTTGTCCTGGATCGCAGGCTCATTACGCAGCCGGGCGATGCCCTGTTCTCCCAGCGTGGCGGCGTGCTCGACCAGCTTTTCCCGCTCGATCACGTCGAAGACGGTCTTGGAGACGCTCATGCAGATTGCATTGCCGCCGAGGGTGGAACCATGCTTGCCCGGCGTGAGCAGCGCGGCGATGGCCGGCTTGGCGAACATGATACCCACCGGCAGCCCGCCGCCGACGGCTTTGCCGAGGGTCATGATGTCGGGCTCGATGGTCCTGCCCGCGGCATCGCGGAAGTATTGATGCCCGAACCATCGGCCCGTCCGGCCGCAGCCGGTCCAGACTTCGTCGAAGATCAGCGTGAGTTCCCGCTTGTCGCAGAGCTCTCTCACCTTTTGTGCATAACCATCGGGATAAAGATTGATGCCGCCCTCGCCCTGGATCGGCTCCAACAGGATGCCGGCGGTCTGGTCATCCACTGCGTTCTCAAGCGCGTCGAAATCGCCCGCCGGAACCTGAATGAATCCCGGCACATCCGGGTCAAATCCCTGCCGAACAGCGGGATTTCCCGTGGCGGCGATCATCGCCAGCGTCCGGCCGTGGAAGCTGCGCGCCAGAGAGATAATCTTCCAGCGATTGCCCTTTTGATGCCCGCGCAGCCGCGCCAGCTTGCAGGCCGTTTCGTTGGCGTCCGCGCCGCCGTGGCAGAAAAACGCCTGCCCGGTGAAGGCGAACTTGTTGAGCCGCTCGGCCAGCTCGATCTGCGGCTCGGTATAGAAGGTATTTCCGACGTGCCAGAGCTTGCGCGCTTGAGTCGTCGCCGCTTCGACCAGCGCCGGATGGCAATGCCCCAGAACGCAGCCCCCGAACCCTGCGAAAAAATCGAGATACCGCTTGCCGTCGGTGTCATGGACCCACGGGCCTTCGCCGCGTTCCATGACAACCGGAAGACGCGCGTAATTTCCCACAAGAACGCGTTTGCCACGATCGACGATTTCCGGAGTTCGACCCATCGTTTTCCTTCCAATCCGCTTCAGATTACCAGAAGTTCGCCCGCGCCGCGAAATTCGATCCACACATCCGCGCCGCCGCGCCAGCGGTTCCGTTTGATTAGCCGTCCCCGCTTGCGGGGCGCGACCGGGAGGATTCGACCGAAATCCCCCGAGGTATCCGCAGGACAAGTTTCGGTCCAATACTGCTCGCGCTCGCGCGGGGCGCAACCGTCGCGCCCCGCGAGCGGGGACGGCTAATCAAACAGAGTGCTGCGCACGCGATGGCCTTATTCACCGCGAAGCTTGCGCAACTCCGCTTCCGCTGCTGCGAGTTGGTTTCGCGTCTCTTCAACCAGTTTCGGAGGCGCCTTTGCGACATAAGCTTCGTTTGCAAGACGCCCCTCCAAGGCGGTGATCTGACGTTCCAAATCCGCTTCCTTCTTCGCCCGCAACTGCTTCTCGGCTGCCGGATCGACCAACCCCTCCAAATACAGATCGCATCCCGCCGCGGTCACGTGCGTCGAGTTCGGCACCGCGCTCATCTGCGCCCGCACGTCTTCGATCTGACACGTCGCGAGCAGCTCGATCAACTCGAGATTGTCATTAATCGTCGGGAGGATCTCTTGCGGAGCACCGATCCACGCGCTCACGGATTGACTGGGCTTCACGCCGGATTGCGTCCGCAGGTTGCGGATGGCGGTGATGATCTCCTGAAGGCGCGAGAACTGGGATTCGATATTGTCTGACACGGCTCCCGCCTGCGGTGAGGTCGTCGAATCCGCGAAGGGCCAAGCGGCCTTGATGAGGCGCCGGGCGCGGGGGAGATTGATCGCGCCAGCGAGGCTCCGATCCGGGCGAAGCTCGTTCAATCTCCAGAAGAGCACTTCGGTGATGAACGGGATCATCGGGTGCATCAAGCGGAGCGCGCCATCGATCATCGCAGCCAGCACATTCGCTGTTTGACCGGCGCGCTTTTCGTCGCGCAGGGCTGGCTTGATCGCTTCCACGTACCAGTCGCAGAAATCGCCCCAGAAAAAGTCGTAGCACGCCTTGGCGTATTGGTCGAAACGATACGTGGCGATGGCCGCATTTGCGGCTTCCAGCGTTCGCGCGAAGCGCGAGACGATCCAGCGGTCCGCCAGGCTCCATTTGCTTTGGTCAACAGATTCGGGGGCGATCTTTTCCAGGTTCGCCATGGCAAAGTGCTGGGTCACCTGCCAGATCTTGTTGCAGAAGTGTTTGCCGACGTCGAACTTGTCGGAGGTGTTGCGGCCATCCTTGTCCCGCTTCACCGGCAGCCGGGCGTCCTGCGTCTCGGTCGCCATTTGCATGAGGGTGAAGCGCAGGGCATCGGCGCCGTGGGTCTCGATGATGTCGACGGGATCGACGCCGTTCCCCTTCGACTTGCTCATTCGCTCGCCCTTGCCGTCGAGGATGGTGGCGTGGATGTGGACGTGGGGGAAGGGGATGCCGAGGGCCGTCGCGCCCTCGCGCGATTGGGCGAATGCCTCTCCTGCTCCCTCTCCCCCCGGGAGAGGGTTGGGGTGAGGGGAAATCGGAGAAGGCTTTCGACCAGCAAGTTGAGGCGCTCGCAATTCCCCCTCACCCCTACCCTCTCCCGGAGGGAGAGGGAGTGAAGAGGCGCGCGACTCTCCATGGTTTTCCCCCATGTTATACATCCCCGTCATCACCATCCTCGCCACCCACAGCGTGATGATGTCCCGGCTCGTGACCAGCACACTGGGGATACCACTTTGCCAGCTCTGCCGTCCGCTCCGGCCACCCGAGCGTGCTGTGCGGCCAGAGGGCCGAGGAGAACCAGGTGTCGAGGACGTCGGGGTCTTGCGCATAGCCTTCCGATTCCAGCAGTTTCTCGGCCTCGGGGTTTCCGGGCCGCACGCAGATGGCGTGGTATGCCTTGCCTGAGTCTGGGTTGACCAACAAGCGCGCGAACCCCCACTCCACACTCCCATTCGCCAGGACCTCGCCATCTTTGGATTGCAGAACGCGCCCGCGCGCCTGTTGGAACGAACTGTGCAGCGAGGCGTCGACTTCCTTTGTCCACACCGGAATCCGATGCCCCCACCAAAGCTGCCTTGAGATCGGCCAATCCCGTTTCTCTCCAAGCCAGTCGAGATACGTATTCGCAAACCTTGCCGGGAAGAACTTGATGATCCCTTCGCGCACCACTTCCAGTGCCGGCTCGGCCAGCGGGGCCATTTTCACGAACCACTGATCGCTCAGGTACGGCTCGATCGGCGTTTTGCTCCGATCGCTATGGCCGACCTGGGTTTCGTACGGCTCCTCCTTCTCCAGCAGCCCGGCGGCCTTGAGGTCCTCCACCACCTTCGCCCGGGCCGCATCGCGCTTCATGCCGGCGTACGTCTGCCAGCGCGGATCGTCCGCGAGCCGGCCGTCGGGCAGGAGGAGGTTGATCAGGTCGATCTCGTCCGCCTGCCCCTTATGCCGCTGCCAGACGGCGTAGTCATTCGGATCATGAGCCGGCGTCACCTTCACCACGCCGGTCCCGAACTTCGGGTCCACCAGGATGTCGTCGGCGATGATAGGAATGAGCCGGTCGGTGAGCGGCAGCCGCACGTGCTTGCCGATCGCCCAGTTCCATCGCGGATCCTGCGAGTGAACGGCGACAGCGGTGTCGCCCAGGAGCGTTTCCGGCCGAGTGGTGGCGACGGTCATGAAAGTTGGACGGGACGAGGCATTTATTCCCTCTCCCTCCGGGAGAGGGTTAGGGCGAGGGGAAATCGGAGGCGCGTTGCCTTGCCGATCAGACGTCTGCCCCGGCTTCCCCTCACCCCGGCCCTCTCCCGGAGGGAGAGGGAGTGAAGAGGCATTGCCGTCGGCAATCGGATACCGAATGTGCCACAAATTCGTCTTCACCGTCTCGTGATAGATCTCGTCGTCCGAGATCGACGTCTGCAAAAACGTATCCCAATTCACCAGCCTTTTGCCGCGGTAGATCAGGCCATCCTTGAAGAGCTTGAAAAAGGTTTCGCGCACGGCCCGGGCGCACATGTCGTCCAACGTGAACCGCGTGCGGCTCCAGTCGCAGGAGGAGCCAAGGCGTTTGAGCTGGGATAGGATGCGATCCCCATATTGCTGCTTCCACGCCCAGATACGCTCGACCAATCCCTCCCGGCCCACGTCGTGGCGGGTTTTGTTTTCCTTCTCCTTGAGCTGCTTCTCCACCACCGCCTGTGTCGCGATGCCGGCGTGGTCGAGGCCGGGGATCCAGAGCGTGTTGAACCCGCGCATCCGATGGTGCCGGATCAGCACATCCTGAATCGTCGTGTTGAGCGCATGGCCGAGGTGCAGCGCCCCGGTCACATTCGGAGGCGGGATGACGATGCAATACGGCTCGCCGGGATCGGAAGGGTCGGCGTGAAACAGGTTCTCCTCCGTCCACACGCGGTCGGCTTCGGGTTCGATCTGGGCGGGGTCGTAGTTTTTGGGGAGGTCGGACATAAAGATTGGTTGGTTGTGGGTTGTTTGTTGTGAGTTGCCAGAGGGCTGCACTCGGGGCCGCGGAATCAGTTTGAGCGGGAATCGTACGGGGGTGGGGTTCGCCGGACAATTGGGCCGGGAACCCTATCGTACAGCGACCAAGAATGGGGAGCGGATGAGCATAGTCATTTGGTCAGGACGCCTCGTGGGCGTTCATCAATGATATACGGTCGGAGGTGGGGGACGTCGATGCATTTCGAATTGCAAATTGACAATTTCAAAGTGCAAATTGCGGAGAAGGCGCCGTGACCACACAAGCCGAGGCAGAGCGGCGCGCGGTGCTTCATCGGTGCAGTTAGAGCTTACGCCGCGCCGCCTCGGGTCTGGATGCGCTGCTCGCGCCCCCAGAACCCGAGGCGGCGCGGCGATTCCGCACCCTGAGATGGTGCGCAACCGCGCGCCGCTCTGCCTCGGCTTGTGTGGGAATTGTGCGAGCGACAGATGTCCAGATCGAGGTCTGCTCCACTCATTTTGCGATTTGCAATTGTCAATTTGCAATTTGCAATGCCCCCGCATTTCCCGTGTAACTTGACACCCTCTCCCTCCCGCATAGCATCCGCCCTTTCGCGAAATTGAACGCTGAGCAGGAGCTTTTGTCATGGCCAGGAAGACAGTCGGCAGTGTGGACGTGAAGGGCAAGCGGGTGTTGATGCGGGTGGATTTTAATGTGCCGCTGGAGGGGAGCCGGATCACCGACGACCGGCGGATCCGCCAGGCGCTGCCGACGATCCGCAGCGTGATCGATCGCGGCGGGCGGCTGATCCTCATGTCGCACCTGGGCCGGCCCAAGGGCGGCCCGGAGCCCAAATATTCGCTCAAACCCGCGGCTGACAAACTTCGTGAACTGCTTGGCAAGGACGTGAAGTTCGCCGGCGGTTGCATCGGGGCAGAAGTGGATCGGCTCGTTGGCGAATTGAAGGACGGCGACGTGCTTCTGCTCGAAAATCTCCGCTTCCACAAGGAAGAGGAGAAGAACGACCCGAACTTCGCCAAACAACTGGCCAAGCACGGCGATGTGTACGTGAACGATGCCTTCGGCACTGCCCACCGCGAGCACGCCAGCACGTTCGGGGCGGCCCAGGTGCTGGCGGGCAAACCGCGGGTGATCGGTTCGCTGATCGAAAAGGAGCTCAAGTTCCTCGGCGATTCCATCAGCAACCCCAAGCGGCCGTTCGTGGCCATCCTTGGCGGGGCGAAAGTCTCCGACAAGATTAACGTCATCGAGCAACTGCTGACCAAGGCCGACACGCTGCTGATCGGCGGCGCGATGGCCTACACGTTCTTCCTGGCGCAGGGCAAAGAAGTGGGCAAGAGCCTTGTCGAGCGCGACAAGGTGGAGCTGGCTAAGCAACTGCTGGCAAAGGCCGGCGGGAAGATCAAGCTGCCGGTGGACACCGTCGTCTCCGACAAGATGAGCGACGATGCGGTGACAAAGATCGTCGAAGGCAATATCCCCGCCGACCTCGAGGGCTTCGACATCGGGCCTAAGACCCGCGAGATCTACAAGGCCGAGGTGGCCAAGGCGAAAACGATCGTCTGGAACGGCCCGATGGGCGTGTTCGAGAAAAAGCCCTTCGCCGAGGGCACCCGCGCGATCGCGCAAGCGGTGGCCGATGCGACGGCCAAGAACGGCGCCATCAGCATCATCGGCGGCGGCGACAGCGCCGCAGCGGTCGAGCAGATGGGACTGGCCGATAAGGTGAGCCACGTCTCCACCGGCGGCGGAGCGTCGCTGGAGTTCCTGGAAAACGGGCATTTCACGACGCTGGATATTTTGGATTAGGAAAGTCAAAGGATTCACCGCAGAGACGCGGAGGACGCGGAGAAAGGCAAAATGCAAAATGCAAAACATGCAATGCAAAATGCAAAACCGACGGGACGCCGATTTAGAATAATTTTGAATTTTGCATTGCATGTTTTGCATTTTGCATTTGTTCTCTCATCCTCTGCGTCCTCCGCGTCTCTGCGGTGAATCATCTGCTGTATGACCTCCGACCCGTTTAGCTTGACCGGCCGCATGATCCTCCCGTCGATTCTGTCGGCGGATTTTGCCAAACTCGGCAGGGAGATCGAGGACGTGCTGGCAGCGGGCGGGGACTTTTTGCACCTCGATGTGATGGACGGGCACATGGTGCCGAATATCAGCTTCGGCCCGCCGATCATCGCGGCGGCCAGGCCGGTGACTCAAGCCTTCTTCGACGTCCATTTGATGATCGATCAGCCGGTGCGGTATGCCCCCGCGATGGTGAAGGCAGGGGCGCAGAACCTCACCTTCCACGTCGAGGCCACGCCCGATCCCGCCGGGGCGGCAAGGGAGATCAAGAAGCTTGGATGCAAGGTTGGCATCACGCTGAAGCCGGGAACTCCTATTGAGAAAATTCTCCCGGCACTGGATGAAGTGGACGTGGTGCTCATGATGACGGTGGAACCCGGTTTTGGCGGACAGAAGTTTATGCCGGACATGCTCTCCAAGGCCCGCGAGATCCGCCGGCGCCTTGCGCCGCACCAGCGGCTCGAGATGGATGGCGGCCTGCACCGCGACACCATCCGCGCCGCCGCCGATTCCGGCGTCGATTGGTTCGTCGTCGGCAGCGGAATCTTCGAAAACCCCGACCGCGCCGCCGCCATCGCGGAACTGCGCGAGAGGATACTTTAGAAGAGACGCGGGGACGCGGAGACATGCAGACAGGCAGAAAAACGATGCTCATTCTTCTTCCCCGCGTCTCCCCGTCCCCGCGTCCCCGCGTCTCTTTACACAAGAGGTCACGATGACCCAGCCAGCATCCAGCGAGAAACCGAAAGAGAGCGGCATCCCCGAAGGGCTCTGGGTGCGCTGCACCGATTGCGGGGACATGCTGTTCCGCAAGGTGGTGGAGGAGGCGCTGTTCGTTTGCCCGAACTGCCAATATCACTTCCGCATCTCCGCGCAGCAGCGGATCGAACAACTGGTTGATCCCGGCAGCTTCGAGGAGCGATACGTCGACATCCAGCCCGCCGACCCGCTGAAATTTATCGACCGCAAGGCGTACAAGGATCGGCTGAAGTCCGAACAGGAGAAGACCGGCCGGCCGGACGCGGTGATCTGCGGAAAAGGGTTCATCAAGGGCCGCCCAATCATGCTGGCGGTCATGGACCCGACTTTTATGATGGGCTCGATGGGCAGCGTGGTGGGCGAAAAAATCACCTGCACGATCGAGGACGCGGTGGCCGAGAAGTTGCCGCTGCTGATCGTAAGCTGCTCCGGCGGGGCACGCATGCAGGAATCATCCCTCTCGCTCATGCAGATGGCCAAGACCAGCGCCGCCCTCGCCCGGCTCGACGATGCCAAACAATTGTTTATCAGCTTATTAGCAGATCCCACCACCGGTGGCGTGACCGCCAGCTTTGCGATGCTCGGGGATTTCATCATCGCCGAGCCCAAGGCGCTGATCGGCTTCGCCGGCCCGCGCACGATCTGGAACACGATCAAGGTTGAATTGCCTGAAGGTTTCCAGCGCAGCGAATTCCTGCAAGACCACGGCTTCGTCGATTTCGTCGTCCACCGCAAAGACCTCCGCAGCGAAATCGCGCGGCTGGTGGACTATTGCGGAAAAAGTGGGGGCAGCGCTCCCACGTAGAGATGATGGCCGGTGGCACGGGACTTCGGCGAGCTCAGTCGAGTCGCGTCCCGCCCGTGTGGAACGCGCTCGAAGCAAAGAACGCCCGATTTGCAGATGTTATTCGGTCCGCGGTTCCGCGCACGGCCGAGACGGCCGTGCCACAGGCGAGGGTTCGGACCGAACAGGGCGACTTACCCTTTGCCGATCGCCTCCCCCACCGTCTTGAATCCGTCGCGTCGTAACAACTCGAGCAACCCCCGATTGATGTCGCGCGGCAGCGTGATCCCTTTGTAGATGAACCCCGTGTAGATCTCGACCAGCGACGCCCCGGCGAGAATCTTCTCATACGCGTCCTGGGCCGAGAAGATTCCCCCGACCCCGATGATCGCAAGCCGGCCTGCGGCGGCGCGATACAGCTTTCGAACGAGCTCGGTTGATCGCGCCCGCAGCGGTGCGCCGCTGGCGCCGCCATCGGGCGGGGTCGCCGGGGGCATTCCTTCCCGGCTGCGGGTGGTGTTGGTCGCGACGACGCCGGCGAAGCGGAACTTGATCGCGATCTCGACGACCGATTCCCCGAAATCCTCGTCCGGCGAAACTTTCACGAACAGAGGAGGTCTTGGCCTGTCGCTCTGCGCCGCCAGCGCATCCGCGCGTTCCGCCACCGCCCGCAGCAGCGGCTCCAGCTCGCTTGGCGCCTGCAGATTCCTCAGCCCCGGCGTATTGGGCGAACTCACGTTCACCACAAAAAAGTCCGCCCGCGGGAAGAACGCCTCCACGCACTTCACGTAATCGTCCGCAGCCCGATCGAGCGGAGTGTCCTTGTTCTTCCCGATGTTGAACCCCAGCGGAATCGAGAGCTTCGGCGTGCGCTCGAGGTTCGCCAATATCCCCGGGATCCCTTCGTTATTAAACCCCAACCGATTCACCAGTGCTTGCGCCTCCGGCACGCGGAAAATCCGCGGTTTCGGATTCCCCGGCTGCGCGACCGGCGTTACCGTCCCCGCCTCAAGGAACCCAAATCCCATCGCCTCCAGCCCGCGCAGGACCCGCGCGTTCTTGTCAAACCCCGCCGCTAGCCCGACCGGATTGGCAAAGTGAATCGCGCGCGGTCCTTCGCCGAGGGTCACGCGAAGGGCCGGATCACTTACTCGCAGCACGCTGCCAATGATCTGGCGCAACGGCGGCGCGCCAATCGCTTGGAGCCCGCAGATTCCTACGTGGTGCGCTGCCTCCGGCGGCAACGAGAACAGTAGCGGACGAAAAAGGCATTGATAGAGCTTAAACCCTCTTCCTCCCTCTCCCCTTGGGAGAGGGTTGGGGTGAGGGGAAGCCGAGGTAGGCGCTGCCGGGCTCATGAAAGGTGTTCGCGATTTCCCCTCACCCCAACCCTCTCCCGGAGGGAGAGGGAGAAAGACAGATTGGTCCAGCGCGGCGGTTACTCCCCCGGAATGTAACTAATCACCCCTTCAAACGGGCTGCTTGCGGTCGCATAGCGCTTCTTGGCAATTCGGCCCGACTGGTATGCGAGCCTTCCGGCCTCCAAGGCGAGCTTCATGGCTTGGGCCATTTTCACCGGGTCTTTGGCGTGGGCGATGCCGGTGTTGAGGAGGACGCCGTCGGCGCCGAGTTCCATGGCGATGGCCACGTCGCTGGCGGTGCCGACGCCGGCATCGACGATCACGGGGTAATGCGGGTCGTTTTCCTTGAGCGTCTCGAGGCAGAGCGAGATGTTCAGCGGATTGAGGATGCCCTGGCCCGAGCCGATGGGCGAACCGGCGGGCATGACGCTGGCGGCGCCGGCCTCCTTCAGCCGCCGGGCGGCGATGGGGTCGTCGCTGGTGTAGCAGAGGACGGTGAAGCCTTCCTTGACGAGTTCCTTCGTGGCTTCCAAGGTGCCGATGGGGTCGGGGAGGAGCGTTTTCTTGTCGCCGAGCACTTCAAGCTTCACCCAGCCGGCTCCTTTGTTTCCCTGCTTCTCCAGCAGGTCGCGGCCCAGCATCGAGACTCGGATCGCGTCCTCGGCGCTGAAGCAGCCGGCGGTGTTCGGCAGGATCACGTACTTGTCGAGATCCAGAAATTCGAGCAGGCTGCGGCCCTGCTTGTCCACGAGTCGCTCGCGCCGAACCGCCACGGTGACGACCTGGCAGCCGCTGGCGTCCAAGGCCTGCTGCATCAGCTCATAGGTCGCGTATTTCCCGGTGCCGACGAAGAGGCGGTTGCGAATTTCATAATCACGAATTCGGAAGACGTCCATGGGAGGACATTATACGGATGCAGACGGGGATTCCGAATCGATCGAACGTCGGGGGATTTGGGTACGCCCGGTGCATTCCCATTTGCGGCTACACGATCTCCACAACCAAATCTCCCTGCGCGATGCCCCGCGTCACGAGCAATTGATCAAACGCGCCGGCGTTGGGGACGTTGGTCTCGTGGGCGCTGCGCCGGGTCGTCTGATCGACGAGGGTGATGGAATTGATCGAGTGCCCAGCAACGCCGAAAGGCGTGCCGCCGTTGGAGGTGGCCACGGCGCCGAGCACGACGGCTCCGAGTTGGTAAGCAGCAATGTTGCTGCCGGAGAACGATGCGCTGGCCGAGCGGCGCAGGGTGATCGAGCGGATCTCGGCGGTGTTGGCAAAATCG
>Ga0182024_10016056_pt1 | contig 14260 bp, 14 predicted proteins | sample P32metaG_FD_120480 | JGI IMG/M metagenome (GOLD analysis project Ga0182024, IMG submission 120480) | Permafrost microbial communities from Stordalen Mire, Sweden - P3-2 metaG (Illumina Assembly) | ecosystem: Environmental > Terrestrial > Soil > Wetlands > Permafrost | place: Sweden: Stordalen... | reverse complement strand
TCGACAAATCCACCGGCGACCGCGTCTGGATCGACTCTCGCCCCTGGGGCGGTGTCCTCACCGGCGCCAACAGCGCCGGCCGCCGCCTAATCGCCCGCCTCCGCAAAACGATCGAACACCAGCACCCTCCCGAGTAGCTTTCCATTCCGCGCAGTGCGCGGGGTACCCCAGATTTCGTACTTTGAAACCTGGGTCCGTGTTTTGACTAACGTTTTTTTGATTGCGAGTCTGCCCCTTGCGCTCGGTAGTAAAATAGAAGCTGTGTTCGCCGCTGGCTGTCCCCGACGGAGCGTCGGGAGACGCCCGGAGCATAGAATTAGAGCCAAAAGTTAAGTGGCTTAGAATGACAACGATCTGAACTGCCATAGGCGCAAGTCCCCTGGAATGACATTGATGTGAGTTGCCGGGGGGTGGGGGGTGCAGTTTGTATCTGTCTAAAAACAAAGCGCTTCCAGAAGCCAGCCCCGCCGCAAATAGCGCTGGCAAGCAGCATCTAATCGGCAGCATACTTCGCTGCTCGCAAAGCATGCAGAGGGAGTCTCTCCCATGAGGGAAGCAGTAATCGTCAGTTCTCTTCGCACGGCAGTTGGCAAAGCCGGCAGGGGCACTCTTCGCACAACACGCCCCGATGACCTCGCCGCCATCGCCATGAAAGCAGCCATCGATCGTGTGCCCGGACTTGCCCCTGGCGAAATCGATGATGTGATCCTCGGCTGCGCCATGCCCGAAGCCGAGCAGGGCATGAACGTCGCGCGCATCGCCGCGTTGCGCGCCGGCTTGCCCGTGGAAATCTCAGCCATGACCGTCAACCGTTTGTGTTCTTCGGGTCTGCAATCGATCGCTATGGCTGCTGAACGCATCATGGTAGGAGGCTCCGACGTCATTCTCGCCGGCGGCACCGAGTCTATGAGCATGGTGCCGTCGGGTGGCAACAAGGTCGCGCCCAATCCCTGGTTGATGGATCATTACCCGGACGCATATCTCGGCATGGGCCTCACGGCGGAAAATCTTGCCAAGAAGTACGACATCACGCGCGAACAGGCCGACGCCCTTTCTTTGGCCAGCCACCAGAAGGCGCTCGCCGCGATTGCCGCGGGCAAATTCAAGGATGAGATTGTCCCCGTCGAAGTTCGCACCACCATCGTAGCGAATGGCGACGGCCGTCCGCCGCGCGCGAAAACCAGCACTTCGATCTTCGATACTGACGAAGGTCCGCGCAAGGATACTTCCCTCGAAGCGCTGGCGCGGCTCAAGCCCGTTTTCCACGTGCATGGGACGGTGACTGCCGGCAATAGCTCACAGACGAGCGATGGCGCCGCCGCTTCAGTGATCATGTCCGCCGAGCGCGCCCGCGCGCTGGGCGCGAAGCCACTGGCGCGTTTCGTCGCTTTTGCCACGGCCGGTTACGCTCCGGAGGAGATGGGCCTAGGCCCGGTTTATGCCATCCCCAAGGTGCTCAAGCTCGCCGGCCTCACAATCGACCAGATCGACGTGATCGAATTGAACGAAGCCTTCGCCGCGCAAGCCCTTTCCGTAATCAAAGTAGCTGGCCTCGATCCGGCGCGCGTCAACGTGAATGGTGGCGCCATCGCGCTCGGCCATCCGCTCGGCTGCACCGGAGCCAAGCTCACCGCTACCATCTTGCGCGAACTCGCGCGTCGTCAAGCGCGCTATGGTTTGGTTACCATGTGCATCGGCGGCGGCATGGGCGCCGCAGGAATCTTCGAGCGCGCGGCTTAAAGGCCCCGTGAACGGAACTGCATAGCTCGACCGGCCAGAACGACGCGGACAGCTGTCAGCCGCGAGTGAACTAACGGAGGCAATCGAAAATGGCCACCACCACAACGCTCAAGGCCGCGCTCGGCGGCAGCTTCCTGCTCGAATCGCCTCGTCCCGAGGATGTCTTCACGCCCGCTGAGCTCACCGACGATCAGCGCCTCATCGGCCAGACCGCCGAGGAATTCGTGACCAAGGAAGTCACCCCGCACATTGCCGAACTCGAAGAAAAAAAGCCCGGCCTCATGCCGCAACTGCTCAAGAAATCGGGAGAACTCGGTCTGCTCGGCGGCGGCGTTCCCGAGGAGTACGGCGGCACAGGCCTGGATCGCATCTCCTCCACGTTCCTGTCCGAAAAAATCTCCGCCTACGCCTCTTTCAGCGTGAGCCTGGGAGCGCACTCCGGCATCGGCACTCTGCCCATCGTCTATTTCGGCACCGAAGATCAGAAGAAAAAATATCTGCCCAAGTTGGCCACAGGTGAATGGCTCGCCTCTTATTGCCTTTCCGAACCGCAGGCTGGCTCCGACGCGCAGAACTCCCGCACCCGCGCCGTGCTTTCCCCCGATGGCAAGAACTGGGTGCTCAACGGCCAGAAGATGTGGATCACCAACGGCGGCTTTGCCGACGTCTACATCGTCTTCGCCAAAGTGGACGGAGAAAAATTCTCCTGCTTCATCGTCGAACGCGGTTTCCCCGGCTTCACGCCCGGCGCCGAGGAGAAAAAGATGGGTTTGCACGGCAGCTCCACCGCGCCAATCTTTTTCGAGAATTGCTTGGTGCCCAAGGAAAACCTGCTACACGAAATCGGCCGCGGTCACATCGTGGCGTTCAACATTCTGAATGTGGGCCGATTCTCTCTAGGAGCCTCGTGCCTTGGCGGCGCGAAGGAAGTGCTCGGCTCTGCCGCGCGCTACGCCAGAGAACGCACCGCATTCGGTCATTCCATCGGCCAGTTTGGCCTGATTCGCGCCAAGCTGGCCGAAATGGCCATCCGCGTCTATGGGCTCGAGAGCGTCATCTATCGCTCCGCCGGTTTGATGGAGCGCGCCATGCAAGCGGGCGATTCCGGCGGGGACCAGATCAAGCACACCATGAAAGTCCTCGAGGAATACGCCATCGAATCCTCCATCGCAAAGGTCTACGGGAGCGAGGTCCTCTCCTACGTCACCGACGAAGCCGTGCAGATTTACGGCGGCTACGGTTTCCACGAGGATTATCCCGTGGCGCGCGCCTATCGCGACACGCGTGTCGACCGCATCTTCGAGGGCACCAACGAAATCAACCGCCTGCTCATCATTCAAATGCTGATGAAGCGCGCCTTGGGCGGCACTCTGCCGCTGCTCGCGGCCGGAGCGAAGTTGCAGGAGGAAATCCTCGCCGGCCCCTCGCTCGAAGAAGCCTCCGACGGCCCTTGGGTGGAAGACGAGCGCATCGTCGCCGGAGCAAAAAAGGCCTTCCTGCTAGCCGCCGGCGCGGCCATGCAGAAATACCGGGAAAAGCTCGCAGACCAGCAGGAAATCGTCGGAGCTCTCGCCGACATCGTTCTCGAAATTTTCGTGATGCAGTCAGGGCTGATCCGCGCGCAAAAAGTTGCAGCTTCACGCGGCGCAGCCGCCGCCGCCGGAGTTTCCGCCGCCGCGCGAGCCTTGCTCCACAGCGGCGCCGACGAGATCGAAATCGCCGCCCGCGCGGCGCTCGCCGCCGCCGTCGAAGGCGACATGCTGCGCACCCAACTCGCCGTTTTGCGCCGCTTCCTCAAGCGCGAGCCCGCCGACATCATCGCGCTGCGCCGCCAGGTTGCCGACGCCGTGCAATCCGCGGATCGCTACCCGTTCTGACGGCACAGCGTGATCGCCGCCGGAAAATCGCGCCCGCCGCGCAACTCTGCGTGTGCTGCCGGGTTCTATCACCCGGGTCCTATAACTACCATGGCCCCACGCCGTCGATTCCGAGCGCCGCGGACGCTCTGCTTGATGCGAGTCTTTTTTCCAGCGTTCGCATCTAAGCCTGTGACGCTCCCTTCGCGCCAGTTTTGAGAAAAATTGGGAGAGAGGACCCAGTCCCGTGAACTCCTTGAAGTGGTTTCGCAACAAGAAAATCCAGAAGTGGCTATGGTTCAGCCTCGCCGCGCTGATCGCGATTCAGATGTATTTCGTGCGTGAGATGCTCGCGGCCCTGCTTATTTTTGCTGTGGTGTTTGCTCTTGGGGCAGCCGTGGTACTCGTTTTCTTTCTTTTTGACCAGATCAGCCAGCGCACAGTCGAGTGGGCCGAGCCGCAGGCCAAGCGCGCCGCTCACGCAGCACGGCGCGGCGTGGTCCACCTGGAAGAAGAGATCAGCAAGAAGCTGCCGCACCGTCCAGTGGGTGCGTAACTCAGGCAAACAAGGCGCGCATCGTCCCCGGCGCAAAAAAGAACGGCGGACACTGGAAACGCTGCACGTTAGAAGAACGCCGCGCCGCCGTCCACGTTTACTGATTGTCCAATGATCGCGCTGGCCTGATCGGAAACTAGAAACGCGGCCGCCGCTGCGATTTCGTCCGCCGTTTGGCCGCGCCCTTGCAGGATCGACTGCAAGAATCCAGCCAGTTGAACTTCCTCGCTCACTCCTAAACGCTGGGCCAGCGTCGCCCCCAAATCCTTGGACATTTTCGTTTCGGTCACCGGGCCGGGGCAAATTGCATTCACGCGCACGCCACGCCGCCTCGGCCGCGGTGACGCGAGTAAGCGCCAGCATGCCCGCTTTGGCCGCGGCGTACGGCGCGCCCCACGGAAAAGCCGCCTTGGCCGACAGGCTCGAGATGTTCAGAATCACGCCGCTAGCGCGCGCGTACATTTCCGGAAGCACGGCGCGCGTCAGCAGAAATGCGGCGCGCAAATGCACGGCGATCACGCGATCCCATTCCTCGGCGGCGATTTCCTCGACGGGCTTCACGGGTCCATAGTGGCCGGCATTATTCACCAGCACATCGACAGGACCGAGTTGCTCGCGCGCCGCGGCAACGATGTGCGCGCACTCGGTTTCGCGCGAGACATCGGCGGCCACATGCGCCGCTCGGCCGCCGGAGTCGGCGATTTCGGCCACGACGGCGCGAAGCTCGGTTTCCGTGCGCGCTGCGACCAGTACGGACGCGCCTTCCGCGGCGAAGCGCCGGGCGATGGCGCGTCCGATGGCGCGCCCGCCGCCGGTAACGATGGCGACTTTTCCATCCAATAACATGAGACCTCCGGGTCCTGCCCGATTAAGCTAGAATAAATGCCGTCGAAGAGAGTGCAGAATAGCATCGCGACGCGGAAAGCCCAAATCGCGTGGCGAGGTGAGCGAGAATAGGGTATCATTCGTGTTTACAGGGCGTTAGCCGCGAGGTGCGGGTTGCCAAATCAGTTGCCAAATCAAACGATCAGACCGAAGAAGTTGGTGCGTGTGGGGCCTCGCGGTTTCTGCGCGGGCGTGGTGCGCGCCGTCGACATTGTAGAGCTAGCACTGCAAGCGTACGGCCCGCCGGTTTACGTGCACCACGAGATCGTCCACAACCGTTACGTCGTGGACCAGTTGCGAGGACGTGGCGCGATTTTCGTGGAATCCGTGGATGCAGTGCCGGTGGGCGCTGTATTGATCTTCAGCGCGCACGGCGTGCCGCCGACGGTGCGCGAAGAGGCACAGCAGCGGCAGCTCAGAGTGATCGACGCGACCTGTCCGCTGGTGACCAAGGTGCATCTGGAAGCACTGCGATTCGCCCGTGAGGGCCGCACCATCATTCTCATCGGACACAAAGACCATCAGGAGATCGTGGGGACGTCTGGGGAAGCGCCGGAACGAACGGTGGTTGTGGATAGCGTCGAAGCCGTGAATAAATTAGAGGTCGAAGACGAGACTCAACTGGCGTATCTTACGCAGACGACGCTCAGTCTTTACGACACCAAGGAGATTGTGACCAGGCTGCGCGAGCGATTTCCGCAAATCGCCGGGCCGGCGTCGGACGACATCTGCTATGCGACGCAGAACCGTCAGGAAGCGGTTGAGTTCGTCGCGCGGGACGTGCAGCTTATCTTGGTTGTGGGCTCGCCGAACAGCTCGAATTCCAACCGCTTGGTCGAGGTTGCCGAGCGTTCCGGGGTGCGCGCGAAGTTGATTGACGACGCCAGCATGATTCAACCGGAATGGCTGGAGGGAGTGCAGAGCGTTGGCCTGACGGCCGGCGCATCGGCACCGGAGGTGCTCGTCAAGCAAGTGAGCGAGCGCCTGGCGGAATACGGCTTTATCGACCAACACGATATCGATCTGATACGCGAGGATGTCCGGTTTGTCCTGCCGTCTGAACTCGCGGTGATCGCACCAGCGGGCGGGAAACCTTAGCGGGCCACGCAGCAAACAGGCGGAGTAGTTTTTTTCACTTGCGGAAACTGGGCCGCGTCCCTCGAAGCGAAGGAGATAATTCTTGGCGGTCAAGATCGTCCGTCAATCGAAGCACATCGCCCTGCTGGGCGCGCCGACCAGTGCAGCATCGCTGGCCGCCGGGCACGAGCGCGGACCGCAAGCGCTGCGCGCCGCCGGTCTGGTTGAGCGGCTGACCGCTGCCGGATTTGTGGTGCGCGATTACGGGGACTGCGCAGTGCGAGTTTCCGCACCTGACGAGGAGCATCCACGGGCGCGCAACGTGGATCAGGCACGAGCGACCGTCGAGGAACTGCGTCCCAAAATCGAGGTGGCGGTGAAAAGCGGCGCGCTGCCATTGGTGCTCGGCGGGGACGATACTATCTTGCTGGCGACCGTTGCGGGATGCCGCCGCTATTACCGCAACGTCAGCCTGATTGATCTGGATCGAGACGCAGGCTTGAACGTGCCGGCGACCACGCCATCGGGATGCGTGGACGGCATGGTGCTTTCCCATGTCATTGGGCGCGGAGCTCCCGAACTGGTGCGATTTTGGGGCGAACCTCCCCTAGTGCGCGAGCCGGGCGTGGCGCTATTTGGTGTTGAGCGGCTGGACGAACCCGAGCAGCGCTTCCTGACCGATTCGCCGCTCCGTCGCTATTTCGCTGCGGACGTGCAGAGCAAAGGCGCGGCAGCTGCCGCCGAGGAAGCACTGGAGCACGCGCACGGACGAACCCATGAGTTCGTCTTGCACATCGACCTGGACGTAATTTCCGGAGACGATTTCTCCGCGACAAATCTTTCCGCGCCGGGCGGCTTGCGATTCGACGAAGTCCGGCAGGCTTTGGCCGTTTTCGCCCGGCAGCCGACGCTATCCGCAATCGAGGTGTCCGCCTATAACCCGGCGCTCGACCCAGATGGAGCTGCGGCGCGCAGAGTGATTGATTTGCTGGTGGAGGTGTTGAGCCCGCGCCTCGAGGGGTCCGCGGCGGCGGAGCCCAAGCAAGATGCTGTTCCCACTCCAGCAGCGGAGAGCGATCAGGCTGTCGCGGGTGCCGAGAAGTCAGCGGCTCCCGTGGAAACTCCCGAGGCTCCGAGCGAACCCGCTGCAGGAGAGGAATCGGCCCAGCCGTCTTCCTCTACAGAGGAATCGATCGAGCGCGAGGCTCCCGAGACGCCCAGCGATTCCGAGTCGCCGTCCAGCTAACGAAAGCCTCGCAGTGCGGCAGTTGCGGTTTTTTCTCCTCCGTGATCCTATTACTTTCCGGCCAGTCCCTGATTGCTGCCAACGCCCGTGGTGAAGTCCCAGCCGATCGCGGCATTGTACTTTCCGGCGCTGCCGGAGGTAATGTCACGGAAATTGGCGCTGGAGCAGCTTGCGGAAGCATCCTTGGGACAGATGCTGTAAATCAAATCAAGCTCGGCTGTGCTGCTGGTTTGGAACACGTGAGTCGAGCCGGCCAGATTGACGATCCCGGCCAGGGAGGGAGAGGCGACGCTGGTTCCACCGATGATCCACCATCCTGGAGCCATCGTAGGGTGTGGAATCATAAATGAAGACGCCGCTATTGGGATTCGCGTCGAAAGAGAAATCTGGCACGCCGCGCTTGGTTCCCACGAGATTGCTCACAGTGGTCTTCTGATAAGACGGCGCGGATTCATAGACACTGTGGCCGCCTCCGCCACCGCTCCAAGCCGCCTCGCTGAGGAAATCGCCGGAGGAGTTGCGGTTGAGCGTGGTGCCCCCGGCGGAGACAACGTAAGGCGAGACGCTTGGGTACATCGTTTGTCCGCCAGAATCGCCGGCTGCCGCGAAGTAAACGATGTCGTTCGTTTGGGGGAAGTGCACGTCGTAGGTGGATTCGCCGGAGAATTCGCTGCCGCCCCAACTCATGGAAACCTCGCCTGACCCATGCGCCGTAGCTGAGCAACTGGCAGGCTGGCCACACCTTACTTCGTTGCTGGCAACATCCACGGCCGCGAATAGATCCGTGAGGCTGGTCGATTTGGCTTCGACGAGAACGATTTTCGCTCCGGGCGCCATGGCGTGCGCCCATTCGATATCCAGGGACGCTTCGAGCGCCCAACTGCTGTTGGCTGCCGGTTTACTCCCGGACGCATAGACCTGGGTAAATTCAAAGCAGCCCGAGGTCAGCGATGTCGAACAAGGTAGAGGAAGACCGAACTCAACCGAAAATACCGCGAGGTCGGCGGGTGCCGTGGGATAGTCGTAGGCATCGACCACGGCGATCGTTTGTGAGCCTCCCTTGGGAATTGCCAGGCCGCTGTTGCCATTCTTGTAGTTCCCGGTAACGGGACAGCCGGTGGTCGGAGAGACGGTCTGGTAGACACAAGCGAGCGACCCCGGAGTTTCGCCCACGGGAATCGAGGATGTAGCTTGCTTCATTTGTTCAGGGCGCAGAACGATCAAATGATTCGTATGGGCTCTGGCGCCTATGTCGCCGGGAAGTTCGTTGGTCGAGTCAGGCACTTCTATCGGACGGTAGTTGGCTTGCGGTTGGCCACTCTGCTGCTGTGCCTGGGCCGACAACGGGGCCGCGAAGCTTGATGCCAGGATGACGGCGGCAAGCAACGCGGCGCCTCTAGGACTCCACAGTGTTTTTATCTCACTCAAGCACGCTGACTCGAACATTTGTTTCCTCCTAAACCGCGGTTTTTCCCGACTGTCTTAGGTGCTGTGGCAACGTTACGGATGATTCCCAGGAGCGAGCGATGGTACGGTGGGACAGTGCTGCCCCAATTCGGTACATCCGGATTTTTCTAGCGCAGCGTTTCCAATCTGGTGCGCAGGGACTGCATGCGCCTACCGAGATTGAGATCGGCCATTGCCCTTCGCAGCTTGAATTGGCGTGGGTCCGGGGTGGTAAGAGCCGAGAGTTCGTGGCCGGCTGAAAATGGTAGGGGAGACTAGACGGGCTTATGCTTTATATTGGTGCGCCGCCCGGCTCGCGGGCGTTGGAGGAGACCGAATGAAAGCGATTTTGGTTCATGAGTTTGGAGCGCCGGAGGTGATGAAGGTGGAGGATGTTCCGACGCCGAAGCCGGGTGCGGGTCAGGTGCTGGTTCGTATCCGGGCGGCGGGCGTGAATCCCTATGACACCTACATGCGCGCCGGCATCTACGCGATCAAACCGCCGCTACCTTACACGCCGGGTGGCGACGGTGCTGGCGAGGTGGAGGCCGTAGGCGAGGGGGTTACCAAAGTAAAAGTGGGCCACCGCATCTATCTAGGACATCCCATCAGCGGCACGTACGCGGAATACGCGCTGGCGCTGGAATCGCAGGTGCATCCGCTGCCGGCGCAAATTTCATTTTCGCAGGGAGCCGGCGTCTATGTGGCTTACGCGACGGCTTACTACGGCTTGGTTCATCACGCGAAGGCGCGCGCTTCCGAGAGCGTGCTGGTGCACGGGGCCAGCGGCGGCGTGGGAATCGCTGCGGTGCAGATCGCACGGGCAATGGGGATGACCGTGATGGGCACCGCCGGCACTGAGAAAGGGCTGGAGTTGATCAAGAGCGAGGGGGCTCAGTACGCATTCAATCATCGGACGGCGGGATATCAGGACGCGATCCGGGAGGCCACGGGCGGGAGCGGCGTGGATGTGATCCTGGAGATGCTGGCGAACGTGAACCTGGGAACTGACTTGAAGTTGCTGGCGCGGCGTGGCCGGGTGATTGTGATCGGGAGCCGCGGCGATGTGACCATCACGCCGAGGGACTTGATGGCGCGGACCGCCTCGGTGCACGGCTTTACACTGTGGGGCATCTCGGAGGCGGACGAGGCCGACGTTCACGCCGGGATTGCTGCCGGCCTGGGGAACGGGACGATGCGGCCGGTGGTCAGCAAAGAGTTGCCGCTGGCGGAGGCAGTGAGGGCGCACAAGGAAATTATGGAGTCGGGCGCTCTCGGCAAGATTGTACTGGTGCCCTAAGGCGCAGCAATGCACGCGGCTCGGGAGGGCGCGCTCCGTGGCGATCGATAGTGCTGGGCGTCGGCCTGCGCATTGCGGCGGGGCTCACGTTGTTGTTGGCTTCTCAATACATACACCCATCCGGGTATGCCAAGGCAAAAACAGCCGGAGTATAATTGGGCTGGCCGGAAGCCAGACGAGGTTCCGGCGTTTCGTTGGAGGAGGAATTTAATGAAGAAAGCAACTCTGTTGTTTGCGGCAACCATGATGCTGGTCGGTATCAGCTTTGCCGCGCCGAAAGATGCAACCTACACGGGCGAGATCATGGACAGCCACTGCGCCGCGATGGGCGATCATGGCGGTAAGGACGCCAAGACCTGCACGCTCGCATGCGCAAAGGGTGGCGCGTCGTTTGTTTTGTACGACGCGTCCAAGAAAGCTGTGTATCAACTGGATGATCAGACCAAGCCGCAAGCGTTCGCTGGACAGAAAGTGAAAGTCGTGGGGACGCTGGATCCGGCGACCAAGACGATTCACGTTACCGACATTCAAGCGGGCGCGTAGTTCCTTCTCGGGGAGGGCTGGCCTTGGAGGTCAGTTCTCCTCCTGCTTTTTCCTCTCTGCTTCCTTCAGTTCTTCTGGTTCTGTTCAAGGTGAGAGTATTCGGCGTGCGAGCAGCATGTGCAACGCGGAACGCTCCCAGAGGTCTGGAATACAGGATATCTGGTAGCCAAAGCCCGAAAGTTTTTGGGAAATCCAATCGATATTGCGGCTGCGGTCGAGGTCGGGGACTTCGATCGTCAGATTGCGAACGCGGGCAGCGAGTTCCGGGGTGAAGCGGTCCAGTAGCTCATACTCACCACCTTCGCAATCGCACTTGAGCAAATCAATCTCGCCAGTGGTAGATTCTTCGAGAACGCGGTCGAGTGTGACGGCGTCAACGGTCAGCGTGTGCGCGCTCAGAGCGGCGCCACCGGAGGTGAGCGATCCCCCGGTGCTCTCCGCGTGGAGTTGGAATTGAAGCTTACCGCTGCGACCCGCGACGGCGGCCTCGCAGATGCTGACGTTGCGAAGGCCGTTGCGCTCGATGTTTTCGCGCAGAAGTGCGCAATTTTCCGGGTCTGGCTCATAGCAAGTCACGCGGGCGCCAGGAATCTGCGCGAGCACCAATGCGGTGACTCCAACGTTTGCCCCGATGTCCACGATGAAGTGATCGCGATTCGGCGCCCACTCGAGTTGCTTGAGTTGGTAGCAGTCGTAGTCGACCACTTCCGCTATCATGTCGTAGAGGGCCGTGCGGTAATTCGCTTTGGCTGAGAGCGTGCGACCGCCGGCCGAAAAGGTAATGATCTGCTCCGCGATGCTGCGGGAAGGCCGGAAACCATAGGTGTAGACGAAGACAGTCATGCGTTTGCGGACGAACTGCCGGATGGGTGCGGGGAGCATGCTCGAAAGTTTCATAGAGAACGCCGACAAAATCCTGGTCAGTATATCACTGCGGATGCAGTAGGCCGCGCGCGCAGAATTTGCGCCGTAAATTAGGAGATGCTCGATGTTGCGGACGAATTCCACGAGGAGATTTGCGGCCACTGTGAAGGGAGAAATGCCAATGCGGGAAGCAGTCCCTCTGCGTGAGCACGGATACAGGAGTTCGGAACCAGTTTCGGAGATCGAGAATCCGCGGAGTGAGAGGCCACTTTGTGGCGCTAGGTGATGTAACCAGCTTCAACCACGAAGGAATCCCGTGTGTTATAGACTAGCAAGGCTGGATTTCACAGGAATTCCTGAACCTATGGCTTCGACCGTCGAGAAAAAGTGCCCGCGTTGTGGCGTGGCGTTCACCTGTCACCAAGAGGCGGGGTGTTGGTGCGCAGCGGTGCCTTTGCATCCAGAAACGCTCAAGAGCCTGCGAATGCGCTACGCGGATTGTCTTTGCGAGAGTTGTCTGCAAGCGATGCTTGGCAGCCAAGGCGGAACATCCCTGGCAACAGCCTAGCGCCGCCAGAACCCGCTAGCCGCGGTCCCCACGCTCAAGCTTGGCTGCTTGGAGTGCTTTTTCTACTGCCGCGCAGAGGATTGCTTGCCGAGTGTGCCACGGTTCAGGCACAATCAAAGAGGCAAACGAAGCAGACCACAGCTTCCGTCGGCCTACTCCTCAGGATTCTCGCAGGTAACCCGTTCCGGCAGGCCGGCAGTCAGTGCGGAGGCCCCTTTGTATTCAACTACGCGAATGATTCAACGATTAGGATACGACATCCGGTTTGACATCCCTTCTCCCGTAGCCATGGTGACTTTGCTCAACGTCCATCCGTCCCGGATGATGGATTTGTGCGCTTCTGACGAATTGCGCGTGGAGCCTGCCGTACCGATGGATAGCTTTATGGACAGCTTTGGAAATCGGTGCAACCGGTTCGTTGCGCAGCAGGGTCCGCTGCGTTTGACCAACTCGACTCTGATCTACGACTCCGGCCTGCCCGATGCCGTGAATTTCGGTGCGCGCGAAGTTCCGGTGCAGGAGTTGCCATATGATGCCCTGCGCTATCTGTACAGCAGCCGCTACTGTGAAGTCGATAGGTTCGCGACAACGGCGGGAGAATTGTTCGGGGCATGGCCGCGAGGATGGTCGCGGGTGCAGGCCGTTTGCAACTGGGTGCACTCTCGAGTCAGCTTCGGGTATCAGTACGCGCGTCCTACGAAGACGGCGTCGGAGGTTTTCGCGGAGTGCACCGGAGTGTGCCGCGACTTTCAGCATCTGGCGATCACACTGTGCCGCGCTCTGCATATTCCGGCCCGCTATGCGACAGGATATTTAGGGGATATTGGCGTGCCGCCCGCTCCTTCTCCCATGGACTTCAGCGCGTGGTTTGAGGTGTATCTGGAGGATTGCTGGTGGACCTTCGACGCGCGCCACAACCATCCGCGCATCGGACGGGTGCTGATGGCCACGGGACGCGACGCCTCGGATGTCGCCATCACGACGTCGTTTGGGATGGCCAATCTGATGCAGTTCACGGTGATCACCGAAGAGCTACCCCAGCAGGAAGCGAGCGCCTTTTACGCGGCCGGATGAACGCTCCTGAAACCCGCATCGCTGGGCTCGACGAAGCATCTCCATGTGTGATATCTAGCATTCAAAGAACGACGTGGCGATCGCGGGCAGAGAATTTTTCCAAAGGAGGAAAGGGCCATGCGCAAGCAAGCATTGAGCATCGCACTCATCGCCGTCGCTTTTCTGATGGCGATCTCGTTTGAAACTCCGCGAGTCTTTGGACAAGATGCGGATTCCAAGGATCCTATCGTCGGCACTTGGAAGCTGAATCTTGCCAAGTCGAGTTCGGTCGGGGCAGACGGCGCTCTTGTTCGTCCCACGCGTCCAGCCACTCGAACCGTGACCGCTGAAGGTGACGGCTATCGCATGGCGACGTTTGACGACGCCAACCCGGCTGCGGCGCGCTCTTACTTCTTCCGGTCTGACGGCAAGGAATATCCCGATCCTCACGGCCCGGGAAGAGGTGAAGTTGCCAATCATTGGCGCCCTAGCCCGTATGTGATGATGCGCTTGGTGAAGACCAACGGAAAGCCTACCGAGTGGGTGACCTATGCGGTCTCTGCCGATGGCAACGAGCTGATCACGACCATGTGGGACCCTGCCACCCCGGAAAAGCACATGATCCAGTTTTACGACCGCCAAAAGTAATTCGGCGGGCCGTTGCGTTTTGCACGCAAAGGACTAGTTGGACAAATCGCCGACTAACTCCATGTATTCAAGTATGTCCGATGGCACGCAGAGCTGTTCATCGAGTTCTTGATCCGGAATCCAGCGATACTTGCTGGTCCCGAGCACAAAAGGCTTCGTGTACATCTTCGGATCGTCAACCGTCACGGTTAGCTGCAAGTCGTTGTGGTCTGGGCGCGAGTAGCGTTCCTCGACGTGAGCGTCGACGCTATGCGGGTAGCCATGCGGATCCAGCCAGGTCTTTTCGTCCAAGCCGGTTGTTTCGATAACGAAGGTGTTATCGCTTTCCCAGTGCCCGACCGAGTATCCGTAGTACCTTGGATCGAGCGCGCCTTTTTCCGTTCCGCCCACATTCTTCGGTAATGGCCGCCCATCGGTCCAAACTTCGCGCCACACTCTTTGCATTTGGTAAAAGAGCATGACCCTGTCGGACATGGTT
>Ga0182024_10016055_pt1 | contig 14261 bp, 11 predicted proteins | sample P32metaG_FD_120480 | JGI IMG/M metagenome (GOLD analysis project Ga0182024, IMG submission 120480) | Permafrost microbial communities from Stordalen Mire, Sweden - P3-2 metaG (Illumina Assembly) | ecosystem: Environmental > Terrestrial > Soil > Wetlands > Permafrost | place: Sweden: Stordalen... | reverse complement strand
CCGTGCACTTGACTCCAGAACATAAAGCGAACTATGTTCCCTCTTCGTTCTTAGCCACGATAGGGGTCGCAAATGGTTCGCAGATTTGCCGAAGAGGCGATGGCTTTGGCGTCGTTGAGCTTATTCCTGGCCACGGTGGCGGTCTGGGCGCAGGTGCTCGGCGTCCTCTAGAGGCGATCGGGCCGAGAAAGTTTGAACTACGGGGACAACCGCATCGCCAGTCCTCACAAGGGCGAGAATCGTGCGAGACCATGATCTGACCGCAAGTCAGTGAGTGCCCAGGCCATGGCCGCCGATCTCCCCTTCGTGCATCTGCACGTTCATTCGTCCTATTCGCTCCTTGAGGGCGCGCTTTCGATCGCGCGCCTGGCGGAGCTGGCCAAGAAGGACCGCCAGCCGGCGCTGGCGCTCACCGACACCGACAACATGTTCGGTGCGCTGGAATTCTCCGAAAAGATCGCGGGCTATGGCATCCAGCCGATCGTCGGCTGCGCGCTCGGCGTCGACTTCGGCGATCAGGAAATCCGCAATGGCGCGGTCGACCATGTCTGGCCGCGGATCGTGCTGCTCGCCGCCGGCGACGACGGCTATCGCAGCCTGATGCGGCTTTCGTCGCGCGCTTATCTCGAGGCGCCGCCTCAGGAGCGGCCGCACCTCAAGCTTGACTGGCTCGACGGCGAGACCGCGGGCCTGATCGCGCTCACCGGCGGGCCGAACGGGCCGCTCAATGTCGCGATCGTCGGTGGCCAGAACGCGCTCGCGCTGGCGCGGTGCGAAGAATTGCAGCGCCGGTTCGGCGACCGGCTCTATATCGAATTGCAGCGTCACGGCATGCCGGCCGAGCGCACCGCGGAAGCGGGCCTGATCGATCTCGCTTATGAGCGCGGCATTCCGCTGGTCGCGACCAACGAGCCGTTTTTCGCCGCGCGCGAGGATTACGAAGCCCACGACGCGCTTTTATGCATCGCCGAAGGCAAGCTCATTGCCGACGCCGACCGGCGGCAATTGACGGTCGAGCATCGCTTTAAGACCCGCGCGGAAATGGCGGCATTGTTCGCCGATCTGCCGGAGGCCTTGGCCGCGACGGTCGAGATCGCGCAGCGTTGCGCCTTCCGCCCGCGCACCCAGGCGCCGATCCTTCCGCGCTTCACGGTGGGCGACGGCGGCGGCACGACCGACGAGGCCGCGGCGCTCCGCCAGGATGCTTTGCAGGGGCTGGAGCGGCGGCTCAAGCGCCACGGCGTCGCGCAGGGTCACACTACCGAGGACTATCGCGAGCGGCTCGATTTCGAGCTCGGCGTCATCGCGCGCATGAAATATGCCGGCTACTTCCTCATCGTTGCCGACTTCATCCAATGGGCCAAGGCGCAAGGCATTCCGGTCGGACCGGGCCGCGGCTCCGGCGCCGGCTCGCTTGTCGCCTATGCGCTGACCATCACCGATCTCGATCCAATCCGCTTCGGGCTTCTGTTCGAGCGCTTTCTCAATCCCGAGCGCGTGTCGATGCCGGATTTCGACGTCGACTTCTGCCAGGACCGGCGCGACGAAGTCATCCAATATGTGCAGTCGCGCTACGGCCGCGACCGTGTCGCCCAAATCATCACCTTCGGCACCTTGCAGGCGCGCGGCGTCTTACGCGACGTCGGCCGCGTGCTGCAGATGCCCTACGGCCAGGTCGACAAGCTGTGCAAGCTCGTGCCGCAGAATCCGGCGAACCCGGTCACGCTCAAGCGCGCCATCGAGGACGAGCCGCGGCTGCAGGCCGAGCGCGATCGCGATCCGGTCACCCGCCGCGCCTTCGACATCGCGCAAAAGCTCGAAGGCCTGCACCGCCATGCCTCGACGCATGCGGCCGGCATCGTCATCGGCGAACGCGCCTTGAACGAATTGGTGCCGCTCTATCGCGATCCGAAATCGCTGATGCCGGTGACGCAGTTCAACATGAAATGGGTCGAGCCCGCGGGCCTGGTGAAGTTCGACTTTCTCGGACTGAAGACACTCACCGTTCTCGATCTCGCGGTGAAGCTGGTGCGCCGGCGCGGCGTCGACCTCGATCTGTCCAATCTGCCGCTCGACGACACCAAGACCTACGAAATGCTGGCCCGTGGCGAAACCGTCGGCGTGTTCCAGGTTGAAAGTCAGGGCATGCGCCGCGCGCTGGTCGACATGCGCCCCGACCGTTTCGAGGATCTGATCGTGCTGGTGGCGCTCTACCGGCCCGGCCCGATGGCGAATATCCCGACTTATTGCGCGCGCAAGCTCGGCCACGAGCGCACCGACTATCTGCATCCCAAGCTGCAGCCGATCCTGCAGGCGACCTACGGCATCATCACCTATCAGGAGCAGGTGCAGCAGATCGCGCGCGATCTCGCCGGCTACAGCCTCGGCAAGGCCGACATCCTGCGCCGCGCCATGGGTAAGAAGGACCGCAAGGAGATGGCGTCGCAGCGCGACAGTTTCATCTCCGGCGCGGTCGAGCGCGGCATCGGCCGCGCCGATGCCGAAGTGATCTTCGACGCCTGCGCCAAATTCGCCGAGTACGGATTCAACAAATCGCACTCGGCGCCGTATGCGCTTTTGACCTATCAGACCGCTTATATGAAGGCGAATTACCCGGTCGAGTTTTTGGCCGCGTCGATGACGCTCGAAATGGGCAACACCGACAAGCTCGCCGAATTCCGCGCCGAGGCCGAACGGCTCGGCCTCAAAGTCGAGTCGCCGTCAATCAACCGCTCCGGCGTCGAATTCGATGTCGACGGCAATACCATCTATTACGCGCTTGCCGCGCTGCGCGGCGTCGGCCGCCAGGCGGTCGAGAGCATGATCGCCGCGCGCGGCGACCGGCCGTTCGCCGACCTCGCCGATTTCGGCCGCCGCCTTAATCCGCGCGCCGTCAATAAGCGCGTGCTGGAAAGCCTGGTTGCCGCCGGTGCCTTCGATACCATCGAGCCGAACCGGGCCCGCGCCAATGCCGCCGTCGATGCGCTGCTTGCCACCGCGCAACGCACCCAGGACGATGCGGTGAGCGGTCAGTCGGAATTGTTCGGCGGCTCGGCCGCGCCGGCGCCGATCATGGTTGGCACCCCCGAACCGTGGCTGCCGGCGGAGCGGCTGCAGCGTGAATACGAAGCCGTCGGGTTTTTCCTGTCCGGCCATCCGCTTGATGATTATGCCGCCGCGCTCAAGCGGCTGCGCGTGCAATCGTGGTCCGAATTCGCGCGCGCGGTGAAAGGCGGGGCAGGGGCCGGCCGCGTCGCCGGCACCGTGGTGTCGCGCACCGAGCGCCGTACCAAGAACGGCAGCAAGATGGGCATCATCGGCCTGTCCGATCCGAGCGGCCATTACGAGGCGGTGCTGTTCGCCGAAGGCTTGGCGCAATATCGCGATCTGCTGGAGCCGGGAAGGGCCGTGCTGCTCGTCCTTACCGCCGAGGTGCAGGCGGACGAAGTGCGCGCCCGCATTCAATCGGTCGAGCCGCTCGACGAGGCGGCGGCCAAGATGCAGCGCGGCTTGCGGGTGTTCTTGCGCGACGAGGAGCCGCTCGCGAGCGTCGCCAAGCGGCTGCAGTCGATGCACAATGGCGGAGCGCGCAACGGCGCCGATACGCCGTCACAAGCGGCAGGCGAGGGGGAAGTCAGCATGGTCCTGCTGCTGCGCAACGGCAGCGAGGTCGAGGTCAAGCTGCCCGGGCGCTTCAAGGTCTCGCCGCAGATCGCCGGCGCCATCAAGGCGGTGACTGGCGTGGTCACCGTTGAGGCGCTTTAGGCCTCGTCATTGCGAGCGAAGCGAAGCAATCCAGTCAAGCCGCTCTGGATTGCTTCGTCGCTACGCTCCTCGCAATGACGTTGTGCATTTGAGCGGGCCGCGCGACACAGACGGCCGCATTGCGCTTCATTTCGCTACCGTTCAGCAATATATGAGGCACCCGCGGCGCGGGTTTCCCCCGAATTCTCCGACTTACAGCAACAGCGAATGGCTCCGCTTCTCCAACTCAAAAACATCGCGCTCACCTTCGGCGGGACGCCGCTCCTGACCGACGCCGAACTGACGGTCGGCGCCGGCGAGCGGGTTTGCCTGGTCGGCCGTAACGGCTCCGGCAAATCGACGCTGCTGAAGATGGCGGCCGGACTCGTCGAGCCCGACCGCGGCTCGGTTTTCGTGCAGCCGGGAGCGCTGGTGCGCTATTTGCCCCAGGAGCCCGATTTCGCCGGCTTTGCCTCGACGCTCGCTTATGTCGAGGCCGGGTTGCGGCCGGGCGACGGTGATTACGCCGCGCGCTCGATGCTGGAACAGCTTGGCCTCACGGGAAGCGAAGAGCCCGGCCATCTGTCCGGCGGCGAGGCGCGTCGGGCGTCGTTGGCGCGGGTTCTGGCCCCTTCGCCCGATATTCTTCTCCTCGACGAGCCGACCAACCATCTCGATCTGACCACCATCGAATGGCTGGAGCGGGCGCTTGACGGCAGCCGCGCTGCGCTTGTCCTGATCAGCCACGATCGCAGGCTCCTTTCGACACTGTCCCGCAGCACCGTCTGGCTCGACCGCGGCTCGACGCGGCGGCTCGATCGCGGATTTGCGCATTTCGAGGAGTGGCGCGACGCGGTTCTGGCGGAAGAAGAGCGCGAGCAGCACAAGCTCGACCGCAAAATCGTCGCCGAAGAGCATTGGCTGCGCTACGGCGTCACCGGCCGGCGCAAGCGCAATATGCGCCGGGTGGGAGAATTGCGGGCGCTGCGCGACGAACGCCGCAACTACCGGGCCGCCGCCGGCAATGCCACGATGGTTGCCGGCACCGCAACGCCGTCGGGAGCACTGGTGATCGACGCCGTGGGCGTTGGCAAATCATACGGCACAACGCCGATTGTCCGCGATTTCTCCATCCGCGTGCGGCGCGGCGACCGCATCGGCATCGTCGGGCCGAACGGCAGCGGCAAGACCACCTTGATCAACCTGTTGACCGGCATGGTGGCGCCGGATCAGGGCACGGTGCGGCTGGGTTCGGCACTTGACATCGCGGCGCTCGATCAGCACCGCGACAGCCTCGATCCCGGTGTCACGGCAAGGCAAGCCCTAACGGGCGGAGACAGTCGCGGCGGCAATGGCGACACCGTCATGGTCAACGGCAAACCCAAGCACGTCATCAGCTATCTGAAGGATTTCCTGTTCACCAGCGAGCAGGCGCAGACCCCGCTCGGTAAGCTTTCGGGCGGCGAGCGCGGCCGGCTGATGCTGGCGAAAGTGCTCGCCAAGCCCTCAAACCTTCTGGTGCTCGACGAGCCGACCAACGATCTCGACATGGAAACGCTGGACGTACTCGAGGACATGCTGGCCGAATACAAGGGAACCGTCCTCCTGATCAGCCATGACCGCGATTTTCTCGACCGGTTGGTGAGCGGCGTGATCGCGCCGGAAGGCGACGGACGGTGGCTCGAATATGCCGGCGGCTACAGCGATATGCTGGCGCAACGCGGTGCCGATCTGGCGCGCCGGGAGCGCAAGCCGGAGGCGCGCAAAGCGCCCCAGGAAGCTTCTGCCCGGCTCGCGGCACCGCGCGCCGCGAAACGCCGGCTCGCATTCAAGGACAAGCACGCCCTCGAAACACTGCCGGAAACGATCGCGGGCCTGCAAACCGAAGCAAGCGCGTTGCAGACCAGGCTCGGCGAGCCCGGGTTCTATGCGCGCGACCGTGTTGGCTTCGAACAAGCGACCACGGCGCTCGGCGAGCTGCAGCGCAAGATCGCGGCGGCGGAGAATCGATGGCTGGAGCTGGAAATGCTGCGCGAAGAGTTCGCCGGTGTCGGCGATCCGGCGTAATGACGGTTTCCCCTCGCCATTTAGCGCGGCGCAAGATAAGAAGCGGCCGCATCCTCCCCCCACCATTTTGGCGGCGTTTGGAATCCCGGCATGCTTCGGATTGAGAATCTCGTTTTCGACGCCTGGGGGCGCCGCTTTTTCGACGGCGCCAGCGTGACTATACCGACCGGCGCCAAGGTCGGTCTCGTTGGCCGCAACGGCGTCGGTAAAACGACCTTATTCAGGCTCATCACGGGGCAACTGGCCGCGCTGGGCGGCGAGATTCTCTTGCCCAAAGCGGCCCGCATCGGATCGGTCGATCAGGAGCATCCGGCAACGCCGGTGACGCTGATCGGCACGATTCTCGCAGCCGATACGCTGCGCGAACAGCTCAATGCCGAGCTGGAGACGGCGGAACCCGAGGAGCTTGCCGAAATCTATCAGCGCTTGAACACCATCGATGCCGATCGCGCGCCCGCGAAGGCCGCGGAGATTTTAAGCGGCCTTGGTTTTTCCAACGACGATCTCACACGGCCGATGGCGGAATTCTCCGGCGGCTGGCGCATGCGCGTGGCGCTCGCCGCGGCCTTGTTTGCCGAGCCCGATGTTCTCTTGCTTGACGAGCCGACCAATTACCTCGATCTCGAGGGCGCGTTGTGGCTGGAAGCGCGGCTGCAAAAATATCCGAACACCGCGCTCATCATCAGCCACGATCGCGAGCTCCTCAACAACTCCGTCAACGCGGTTCTGCATTTGAGCCAAGGCAAGCTCGATCTGTACAGCGGCGGCTACAACGATTTCGAGACGCGGCGGGCGGAGAAAAGCCGGCTGCAAGTGGCCACCAAGGCCAAACAGGACGCCGAGCGCGCCCATTTACAGAAATTCATCGACCGCTTTCGCGCCAAGGCAAGCAAGGCCACGCAGGCGCAGTCGCGCATCAAGCGGCTCGCCAAGCTCGAGCCGATCGCCGAGGTGATCGAGGAGCGCGTGGCGCCGTTCACGCTACCATCGCCGAGCCGTCCGTTGGCGCCACCGCTGATACAACTCGAAGGCGCCGGGGTCGGCTATGACGGCAAGCCGGTGCTGCGAAAACTTGATTTGCGTCTCGACGTCGACGATCGCATCGGGCTCCTCGGCGTCAATGGCGCCGGCAAGTCGACCTTTGCCAAGCTGATCGCAGGGGCGCTGCCGTTGCAGGCGGGCGCGATGAAGCGCGAGGGCCGTATCAAAGTCGGCTGGTTCCACCAGCATCAGATCGAGGCGCTCGATCCTAAGGATACGCCCTTGGAGATTCTGCGCCGCGAGCGGCCGGACGACAGCGAATCGTCGCGGCGGTCGCGGCTTGCCCAATTCGGCCTGGCGTTCGACAAGCAGGACACCACGGTCGCCAATTTGTCCGGCGGCGAACGCGCGCGGCTCTTGCTCAATCTCGTCGCCATGGCTGAGCCGCATTTGCTGATTCTCGACGAGCCGACCAACCACCTCGACATCGACAGCAGGCGCGCGCTTCTCGATGCGCTCAATGATTATGAGGGCGCGGTCATTCTCATCACCCACGACCGCTCGCTGATCGAGCTGGTCGCCGACCGGCTTTGGCTGACCGCCGACGGCCAGATCAAGCCGTTTGCCGGCGACATGGACGATTACGCCCGCTTGGTGCTGGATCGTGCCAAGGTGGCGGCGCGGGGGCCGGCACAAAACGGCAATGGCCGTGCCGCGCCAGTCGATTTGGCGGATGCCCGCGACGTGCTCGCTGCCGGGCAAAAGACCGCCCAGGAGGCGCGCTATGCGGCCAGAAAAGCTGCAAAAAAGCGGCGGCGGCGGGGCTATTAAGCCATCACAGCGTGTTGCACAGGCCGGAGCCACCCTATATAAGCCCCCGCAATCTCACACGCGGACCTTGGCTTCTAGCCGTCCGGTGTCCGGCCCAATGGCCGGGCTCTCGGTCCGCGGCGGATCAACCGGAGAACTATCATGGCGCTGCCCGACTTCAGCATGCGCCAGCTTTTGGAAGCTGGCGTTCACTTCGGCCATCAATCCCATCGTTGGAACCCGAAGATGGCCGAGTACATTTTCGGCACTCGCAATAACATTCACATCGTCGATCTGACGCTTTCGGTGCCGATGCTGCACCGCGCGCTGCAGGCGGTCAGCGATACGGTAGCGCAAGGCGGCCGCATCCTGTTCGTCGGCACCAAGCGCCAGGCCCAGGACGCCATCGCCGAGGCCGCAAAGAAATCGGCGCAATACTACGTCAATTCGCGCTGGCTCGGCGGCACGTTGACCAATTGGAAGACCGTGTCCAATTCAATCAAGCGGCTGCGCGCACTCGAGGAAATGCTGTCGTCCAACGAGGCGCAGGGCTACACCAAGAAAGAGCGGCTGACGCTGCAGCGTGAGCGCGACAAGCTCGACCGCTCGCTCGGCGGCATCAAGGACATGGGCGGGCTTCCCGACCTCGTCTTCGTCATCGACACCAATAAGGAGGACATCGCGATCAAGGAAGCGCGCCGGCTCAACATCCCGGTGGCCGCGATCGTCGATACCAATTCCGATCCGAACGGCATCACCTACATCGTGCCCGGCAACGATGACGCCAGCCGCGCGATTACGCTGTATTGCGATCTCGTTGCCAAGGCAGCGATCGACGGCATTTCGCGGGCGCAAGGTTCCCATGGCGCCGATATCGGCGCCGCGGCCGAGCCGGTCGTGGAAGAAGTGCCGGCGGAGACCAACAAGCTCGGTTTCGAACAGCTGTCGGGACCGCGCGGCGTTGCCGACGATCTCAAGAAGTTGCCTGCCGTGTCGCCGGCGATAGAAAAGCAGCTCAACGACCTCGGCATCTTCCACTTCCAGCAGATCGCTGAATTCTCCCCCACCGCCGCCCATAATGTCGGCGAAGAGGTCGGGCTGCCCGGCCGTGTCGAGAGCTGGATTGCCAAGGCCAAAGAACTGACCGCCGAGGAAGTGTAAGGGCATTTCGCGATGACGACCACTATCAGCGCCTCCATGGTGAAAGAGCTCCGCGACCAGACCGGAGCCGGCATGATGGACTGCAAGGCAGCGCTCAACGAAAGCGGCGGCAATCTCGAAGCCGCGGTCGACTGGCTGCGCAAGAAGGGGCTGTCCAAGGCGGCGAAGAAGGCGGGACGGATCGCGGCCGAAGGCCTTGTCGGCATCGCGCTCGCCGCCACCAAAGGAATTGTGGTCGAGGTGAATTCCGAGACCGACTTCGTCGCCCGCAACGATTTGTTCCAGGGCCTGGTCAAGATGATCGCCGACGCGGCGCTCGATACCGGGCCTGATGTTGCGAAAATTCTCGCCGCGCGCGTCGGCAGCATCACCATTGCCGACGCCATCGCCGACACCATCGCCAAGGTCGGCGAGAACATGACACTGCGCCGCGTTGCTGGGCTTTCCGTCGGCCAGGGCACGGTGGCAAGCTACGTGCACGGTTCCGTCGCCGATGGCCTCGGCCGCATCGGCGTCATCGTCGCTCTCGAATCGGCCGGCAAGGTGGACGAGCTGAAATCCTTCGGGCGTTCGGTGGCGATGCACGTCGCCTCCGCCAATCCGCAGGCGATTGATCCGTCCGGTCTCGATCCGGCGGCGGTGGAGCGCGAGAAGAACGTGCTCGCCGACAAGTTCAAGGCGCAGGGCAAGCCCGCGGCCATGATCGAAAAAATCGTCGAGTCGGGGCTGAAGACCTATTACAAAGAGGTGTGCCTGCTCGAACAGCCCTTTATTTTCGACGAGAAGGGCAAACAGAACGTGGCGCAAGCGGTCAAAGAAGCCGAGGCGAAAGCCGGCGCGCCGATCAAAATCACAGGCTTCAAACGCTTTGCCTTGGGCGAGGGCATCGAGCGGCCCGCCGGCGATTTCGGCGGCGAAGTCGCAGCCCTTGCCGGCACGCATTAGGCCATAAGCGTAATCCACTGGGCCTGTTGGGTTTCGTGCGCAAATGCGATAGCCCTATCCGCTGGGAATCGGCGGCGAGGGTAGGACATCCCGATGGCGAAACCGAACTACCGGCGGGTAATCGTCAAGCTCTCCGGTGAAGCGCTCAGCGGTCCCGAAAAGTTCGGTATTCACCAGCCGACCATCGATCGTTTTGCCGCCGATCTGGTCGCCGCCCGCGATCTCGGGATCGATCTCGGCATCGTGGTTGGCGGCGGCAATGTTTTGCGCGGCGCCAAGGTTTCCGAGGACGGCCTGTCGCGCCCCACGGCGGACGCCATGGGCATGCTGGCCACAGTCATGAACGCCTTGGTCCTGGTCGCGGCGATCGAGCATTGCGGCGCCAGCGCCCGCGCCATGTCGGCGCTCATCATGCCGCAAGTCTGCGAGACCTATGAGCGGCAGAGCGCACTCCGCCACCTGGAGGAAAACCGCATCATCGTCTTCGCAGGCGGCACTGGAAATCCATATTTTACAACCGACACCACGGCGATCCTGCGCGCCGCCGAAATGGAATGCGACGCCGTGCTGAAGGCAACCGACGTCGACGGGGTCTACACCGCCGATCCGAAGCATGATCCGAAGGCCACCCGGTACCAGCACCTCGACCATCAGGAGGCGTTGGACCGGCGCTTGAAAATCATGGATGCGACGGCCTTCGCGCTTGCCCAGGAAAACCGTATGCCTATCATCGTGTTCTCGATCCGGGAGCACGGCGCGATCGAGAACGTGCTGTGCGGAAAAGGCCACTTCACCACCGTCGGATGAGCAAGCGCGATCCGCCGTCTGGGAAGCTGCTCGGCAGCGTATTATTTGAGCGTGCCATTGGAGCGTGTCATGACAACGACGACATTCGACATGAACGATCTCAAGCGCCGCATGCAAGGCGCGATCGCGTCGCTCAAACAGGAGCTGTCGGGTTTGCGGACGGGGCGGGCTTCCACCGCGCTGCTCGACCATGTCCAGGTCGAAGCCTATGGCAACCACATGCCGCTCAATCAACTCGCCTCGATCAGCGTGCCGGAAGCGCGGCTGCTCAACGTGCAGGTTTGGGACCGCTCGATGGTTCACGCGGTCGAGAAAGCAATCTCGGCCGCCAATTTGGGCTTGACGCCGTCGACCGAAGGGCAGGTGCTGCGGCTTCGAATTCCGGAGCTCAACGAGGAGCGGCGGCGCGAAATCGTGAAGCTCGCTCATAAATACGCCGAAGGTGCGCGCGTTGCCGTCCGTCATGTCCGCCGCGACGGTTTGGACCTTCTCAAGAAGCTCGAGAAGGATCACAAGATCAGCGAGGACGAGCACAATCGGCAGTCCGCCGAAGTGCAGAAAGTGACGGACTCCACCATTGCCGATGTCGAGAAAATGCTCGCCGGCAAGGAAAAGGAGATCATGACGGTGTGAGCGAGCGGCAAGCTCGAGGAGCAAGGTGACGCAGCCCAAAATAACGCCGCCCAAGGTAAGCCAGCCGAACAACGCAACGGACGGCGGCGGCTATGTTATGCCGCGCCACGTCGCCGTCATCATGGATGGCAACGGCCGCTGGGCTGCCGCGCGTGGATTGCCGCGCGTCGAGGGTCATCGCCGCGGGGTCGAGGCGCTGCGCAGGACGGTGCGTGCGGCGAGCGATCTCGGCATTGCCGTGCTGACCATTTTTTCCTTCAGCTCGGAGAACTGGTCGCGCCCGCAATCGGAAATTCGCGATCTGTTGTCGCTGTTGCGCCGTTTCATCCGCAACGATCTCGCCGATCTGCATAAGAGTAACGTGCGGGTGCGCATCATCGGCGAGCGCGATGATCTTTCGTCTGACATCCGTAGCCTGCTCGAAGAGGCGGAGGAACTTACCCACAGCAATGACGGGCTCACGCTGGTGGTGGCGTTCAATTACGGCGCCCGCCACGAGATCGCGCGTGCGGCGCGCCGCGTTGCCATTGAAGTGGCCGAAGGACGATTGGCCGCCGCAGCGATCACGCCCGAACTTCTCGGGCGGCATCTCGACGCACCCGACCTTCCCGATCCGGATGTCATCATCCGCACCAGCGGCGAGCAACGGTTGTCGAATTTTCTGCTGTGGCAGGCCGCTTATAGTGAGCTCGTTTTCGTTCCGCTTAATTGGCCCGATTTCGATCGCGTGGCGCTCGAGGGCGCCATTGCCGAGTTCCGCCGGCGCGAGCGACGCTTTGGCGGCTTGATCGCTCAAACAGGATCGTAATCAAACTGGACCGGCTGGACCCTGGCGCAGACGCGACTGTCGCCGCCAATACCGGCGATGCGCGCAATTTTTTGCATCGCCTCGCCTCGGCCTCAGTACTGGCGCCGGCGGTGATCGCCGTGGCTTATATCGGCGGCTGGCTGTTTCTAAGCCTGTGCGCGCTAACGGCGGGCGTCATCCTTTGGGAATGGACATCGCTCGTATTTCGCCGTACCGACCCGCGAATTTTTGCTCCCGGACTCTCGGCACTGTTGGTGGCGACGGCGTTGACCGGGGAGAGGCAAGCCGGTGCCGCTATCGCCATGATCGCCATCGGCGCGTTGCTGGCGGGCGGCGCGGTGGCGGCTTGGCCGCGACGGTACCCGGGATCAAACCCTGTTATTTGGGGTGCCGGCGGTGTCGTCTATGCCGGAATCGCGCTGGTGACCCCTGCGCTGTTACGGGGGGACCCCCAATTGGGCTTTGTGGCGCTGCTATTCCTTTTCGCAATCGTCTGGGCAACGGACATTCTTGCCTATTTGGTCGGCCGTCTGATCGGCGGCCCATTGCTTTGGCCGGGGGTCAGTCCGAAAAAGACCTGGGCAGGCGCGATTGGGGGGCTTGTCGGGGGGGTTGCCGCCGGCACGGCGGTCGCCTATGCGAGCGTTGGAGTGGCGCCCGCCGTAGCTGGCGGTCTGGCCCTGATACTTTCCATTGTTGCGCAAGGCGGTGACCTATTCGAATCCGCGGTCAAGCGGCGATTTGGCGCGAAAGACGCAGGCAGCCTTATACCGGGCCACGGTGGCGTGATGGACCGTCTCGACGGCTTTATCGTTGCCGCCTTAGTCGCCGTGCTGATCGGATCGCTCCATCAGGGAATGGCTACGCCGGCCCGCGGCTTATTGATATGGTAGCTCCGCTATGGGTAGCTCGATGAAGCGGAAACGGCCCGCGGCCAAAGCTGGGCCTACACCGGCTGAGCCTTCGCATCCGTCGCGCTCGGTGACGCTGCTCGGCGCCACGGGTTCGATCGGCGCGAGCACCATCGATCTGTTGCGGCGAGATACCGCCCGTTACCGGGTGGAAGCCGTGACCGCGCACCGCGAGGCGAAGGCATTGGCGCGCTTGGCGCGAGAGCTGAAGGCGCGGTTTGCCGCGGTCGCCGATCCCGCGTTCTACAACGAACTCAAATCCGAGCTGTCCGGCTCTGGGATCGAGGCAGCCGCGGGCGCGGCTGCCGTCGTTGAAGCCGCGCAACGCCCGGCCGACTGGGTGATGGCGGCGATCACGGGCGCCGCGAGTCTTGCCCCGACCCTTGCCGCGGCCGAACGCGGCGCAACGGTCGCCCTCGCCAATAAGGAGTGTCTCGTATGCGCCGGCGCTTTGTTCATGCGCCGTGCCGCGGAAAGCGGCGCCACGGTGCTGCCGGTCGATTCCGAACACAACGCGATCTTTCAGGCATTAAGCGCCGGCCGGCGCGAAGATCTCCGCCGCATCGTGCTGACCGCTTCCGGCGGACCGTTTCGGACCTGGCCGCTTGAAGCAATCCGCAAAGTCACGGTCGAACAGGCCCTCAAACACCCGACCTGGTCGATGGGGCCCAAGATCACCATCGATTCCGCGACTTTAATGAACAAAGGCCTGGAATTGATCGAGGCGCAGCACTTGTTTGCGCTGGAACCCGACCAGTTGGACGTCGTCGTCCATCCTCAATCCATCGTCCATGGCCTGGTGGAATTCCGCGACGGCTCGGTGATTGCTCAGCTCGGCTCCCCGGACATGCGAATCCCCATATCGCATTGCCTGGCGTGGCCGGTGCGTATGGCGACCCCGGCGCCGCGGCTCGACCTGGCGCGGATAGCGACCTTATCCTTCGAGGAACCCGATGTGACGAGGTTCCCAGCTTTGGCGATCGCGCGCCGGGCTCTGGCGGCCGGCGGCGCCGCACCGACCATACTGAACGCGGCAAATGAGGTCGCGGTGCGCGAGTTTGTCGAGAGGCGGCTCGGATTTTGTGAAATTGCGGCCCTGGTCGAGGCCACTCTTGAGCTGAGCGAGCGCCGCGGCGAGATGGCAGAGCCCCAATCTGTCGACGAAGCGCTGGCCATTGACCATAACGCAAGAAGGATGGCCGCCGAACTGCTGCCCGAAATTGCCGCAATGGCATCCTAGGGTTAAGGATTGGGGACGGGACACACGGGGGGCGTCAGGCAAGCGTTATGGGGTCGTATTTGCTGTCGCATTTGCATGCGCTGGGGGGTGGCGTTGCCGCCTATCTCATCCCTTTCCTGTTCGTCCTCAGCCTTGTGGTATTCTTCCACGAGCT
>Ga0182024_10016054_pt1 | contig 14261 bp, 14 predicted proteins | sample P32metaG_FD_120480 | JGI IMG/M metagenome (GOLD analysis project Ga0182024, IMG submission 120480) | Permafrost microbial communities from Stordalen Mire, Sweden - P3-2 metaG (Illumina Assembly) | ecosystem: Environmental > Terrestrial > Soil > Wetlands > Permafrost | place: Sweden: Stordalen... | reverse complement strand
TGGTGCTGGACCTCGGACGCGAAGGAGACCTTTACGGTCGAGTCGGCTTCGCGCGCCACGCGCGGAACTTCCGTCACGTTGTACCTCCGAGAAGATCAGAAGGAGTTCCTGGACGAGTGGCGCCTCCGTGGTCTCGTCACGCGTTACTCGGACTACGTGAGCCACCCGATCCGGCTCCTCGTCACGAAGACCGTAGGACAAGGGGAAGACGAGAAGGAAAGCTCCTCTTTCGAGCAAGTGAACCGTGCAAACGCGCTCTGGCAACGCCCGAAGAGCGAGATCACGGACGAGCAGTACGACGAACTCTACAAGCACATCTCTCACGATACCGATGCTCCGCTCGCTCGCTCGCACTTCAAGGTCGAGGGTACGCAAGAGTTCGCGGCGCTCCTGTTCATTCCCCGGTCGCCCCCTTTCGATCTTCGCCTCTCGCAAAAGGCGCGGGGCGTGCGCCTCTTCGTCAAGCGCGTCCTCATCATCGAGGAATGCGAGGAGCTCTTGCCCGAGTGGCTGCGTTTCGTGCGCGGCGTCGTCGACTCGGATGACTTGCCGCTCAACGTTTCGCGCGAGCTTCTACAGGACTCCCAGGCGGCGCGGACCATCAAGAAGCAGCTCGTCAAGGCGACGCTCGACGTGCTCGACGGCCTGTCGACGGACAAGCCGGACGACTACGAGACCTTTTGGGAGAGCTTCGGCCTCCTCTTGAAAGAGGGGGTCGCGGTCGACTTCGAGCATCGCGAGAGACTCGCAAAGTTGATGCGCTACCGGAGCTCGCGCGGCGAAGGTCTTACCTCGCTTTCGGACTACGTCTCGCGCATGCCGGAGGGGCAGGAGGCGATCTACTACGTGATGGGGGAATCGACGAAGGCCATCGAGAGCTCGCCCCACCTCGAGGAGCTCCGCCGCAGGGGTTACGAAGTGCTCTTCATGACCGACGCGGTGGACGAGTGGGCAGCGGAGGGTCTTCGCGAGTTCTCAGGCAAGAAGCTCGTCTCGGCGATGCGGGCGGAACTCAAGCTCAACGAGACGCCAGACCAAAAGAAGGAGAAAGAAGAGAAGAGCGTCAAACTTCGTCCGCTCCTCGAAAAGATGAAGAGCGTCCTTTCGGGCTGGGTAGAAGACGTGCGCGTCTCGGATCGCCTGACCGACTCGCCGTGCTGCCTCGTCTTGAGCAGCGGAGGTCCACACGCGTTCGTCGACCGGCTGCTCCGCGAACGGGGGAAAGACGTGCCGCGTGCCAAGCGCGTCCTCGAGGTAAACGCGTCCCACCCCGTCATCGCGACGCTGGCGTTGCTCGTGGAGAAGGACGCGAGCGCCGAGCGGCTTCACGATTGGATCGAGGTGCTTTACGATCAGGCGCTCCTCACCGAAGGCAGTGCGCTGGAAGACCCGAATCGGTTCGCGAAGCGCGTCACGGCTCTCATGACGGAGGCGGCGAAGGGGATCGTCGGATAGCGCCCCTCCCAACGATCCGTCACCCGACCCCGAAGACGAGGTTGAGGACGAACGCGAGGATCGCCGTGTTGTATACGAAGGCGATCACCGCGTGCAGCAGCACGGTGCGACGGATCTGCGGGCTTGTGATGCATACGTCCGAGGTCTGAAAGCACATGCCGATCGTGAACGCGAAGTAGGCAAAGTCGAAGTAGCTCGGGCTGAGCTTGTCCGGGAAATCGACGCCGCCGATCCCCTCTGCGTCGGCGCGGTAGTAGAGGCGCGCGTAGCGCAGCGTGAACGCCGTGTGCGTAAGACCCCAGGCGACGGCGACCGTGACGAGGCAGAGTGCGCTGAGGCGGTGCGCTATATCGGTCGGGAGCGTCTTCGCGTCGCGCGAAAGCAGCACGGCAGCAAAGAGGCTCACCGCCGAGGCGACCAACACGATGACGTAGACGAGTGTGCGTCCGGGGTCTTCGGAGCCGGCGCGCTTTTGCGTCTCCTTCGGCGACGCTCCCGCGATCATGAGCCACGCGAGCACCAGCATCACGGTGTTTGCCGCGTTCCACCCGACCAAGAGGCCGAAGGTACTGCCTTGCTTCCAAGTCGACACCCCCGCGAAAAGCCCCGCGACCGTGGCTGCGAGCGCGCGGATCCGGACGCTGTGAAGGTCGACCCGCGCTGACCTCCCCATCTGGCCGACGACCCGCTAGTTCCCCTTCTCGCCGCCGAGACACGGAGGGGATGCACCGACGCGCGAATCTGCGGCCCACTCGTTTGGCGTGCGCGGCGTGATCGTGAGCGCGTGGACGCCCCCCTTGAGCTCTTCGGCGAGCGCATCGTGGACGAGCCGATGGCGATCGATGCGCCCCATCCCTTCGAAGGCCTGCGATACGACGGTCACCTTGAAATGCGTCTCGGAGCCGCGCGGGACGTTGTGCTTGCTGCTCTCGTTCTCGACGACGAGAGCCTCGGGCGCCAGTCTTAGTCGGAGCTTGTCTTCGATCCGTCGCTGAAGGACCATCTCGACTCACTCTTCTTTCATGAACGCGCAAAGGCAAGGGAAAATCCACGCTACGAGCGCGTGGCTCGCTGCGTTCTTTGGGCTCGCGGGGCCCACCGTCGCGTCCGGCCTCTTGTGCTTGGGCTGCCCCGATGCCGCGAAGGGGCTGCCCCCGTACGATCCACCCATCCTCGAGCCGCACGTCGTCCGTCTCGCCGCTGATGCGGCCGGCGACTCCGAGAGTCCCGCTCATGTCGCCCTCTTCCTGCAGAGAGGCGCCTTGCGCCTCGCCGGAGGGGCCTTACACCTCGTCGAGGGCACGGCCACGGGCGCCCTTGGCGACCCGCCGCCGCGTATCGACGTCAGCGCCGACCGCGTTTCGGTCGTTCAGGCAGCGGTGGGCGGCGTATCGCCGAAGGGTGATGCGAGCTTCGACCTCGCGCTCGGCCGCGTGCCCATCGCGCTCCTGATCGAGACGGGCGCGGGCGAGCCGCAGTCGATCGACCTGGGCGGCGTCTCGATCGCGTCGGCGCGCGTGCATACGACGACGGGGCATGTGGTCCTCGACTGGACGCGGGCAAACGCGGTGGCCGGCGGGAAGCTCGAGCTGGCGACGGAAGCGGGGGCCCTCGAAGTGATCCACCTCGACCGCTTCGGCGGAGGAGCGATCGAGGTGAAAGAAGGCGGCGGCCTCGTGAGCCTAGATTTCGGCGATCGCGTCGAGCACGAGGTGACGATCGATGCCGAGGTCGGAACGGGCAAGCTCCTTCTCCGACTGCCCAAGAGCGCGGCTGCGCGCGCCGACGTACGCTCTTCTACGAGCGATGTGACGGTGAGTGGATGGCGGCGCGAAGCGAATGGCTTCGTCCTCGGCGCCGATTCCGCGGCTCCTCGGGTCGTGATCCATGTGCGGTGCACGGGCGGGCATGTGGAGCTCGGTGCCACCTAGTTCCTCTGTCACCAGGCTGCGCGTACCGCCTCGGCGACGAATCTCGCGGCAAATACTTGCGGCGATTCCTCGCCATGCATTCGTCGCGGCCATTCGTCGGCGAGCCACGCGCGCTGGCGCTCGGAGCATCGCGCGACGAAGGCTCGCGTCGGCGTGTAACGCTGCTCGAGCGCGGCGACTGCGGCGTCCGAGGCGAGGACGGCCACGCAGGCCAGGAGGCCCGCACTCGTGAACGATTGGGCTCCCTCAAGTCGCCCGCGGGCCTCTTCGAGTGCACGGCCGAGCTCGCTGTCGGGCAGGAGCACCTCGAGCGCGCGAGTGAACAGACACTCGAGCAGCGCGTTGCCGTCGAGGCATTCCCCGTCGACGTCGAGAACCGCGCCGTCGCGCCCTCCGCCCACGTCGAACTGCCTTTTCGCATGCGCGACGTACGCCACGATCGGATCGTTCGGCCACACGATGCCAATCTGACGGGCGAGAGTCGGGGCAAGCACGTCCTCCGAGTTCATGAGAGGCGTGCCGCTTCGTCCGAGCGTTCGGCGCGTGTCGATCTCGTGCGCGGCCCACGTGTCGTGAAGAAACGTGTCGAGTTCGTCGAAGGGCGTACCGACGAGTGCGCTCTTGGCGCAGGGGTCGTCCGAGCAAGCACCGAGCCTGCCGACGAGCGTTGCGTCGAGGACGGGAATAGCTCCCGCATCGCCCTCCTGGCTCGGCAACGAAGCGACGCGTGTCGCTGCGTAGAAATCCACGTAGGCGTTGGCGTGGATCGCAAAGCGAGACGTTCGAACGACCACGTCGCGCGCGGGAGCATCGTTCGGAGCTGCGGGTGCCGGCTCGTGACCCCCTCCGCACCCGCCGAGCGCAGCGAGAGCGAGCGTGGCTCCGGCGACGACCCCCGTACAGAAGTGGCTCTTTGTGGCGCACGCTTGCGCGGCGCAAGGCGCGCCTCTATCTCCGTGTTCATTCAAGGGGCGACCACCATGATGCAGGGAGCGATCGAAGACATCACCAAAGCCGTGGGCAATACGCCCATCGTGCGGCTGAACAAGATAGCCCGCGATCTCCCCGCCGAGATCTACGTCAAGTGCGAGTACCTGAATCCAGGGGGGAGCCACAAGGATCGCCTGGCCGCGAACCTCCTCCGTCGCGCGGAAGAGCAGGGTCTGCGTCCGGGCGGCACGATCGTCGAGGCAACGAGCGGCAACACCGGAGCCTCGCTCGCGCTCCTCGCGGCGGTGCGCGGTTACAAGTGTGTCTTCGTGATGCCCGACAAGATGAGCCAAGAGAAAATCGCGAACCTTCGCGCGTTCGGCGCGAAGGTCGTCGTTTGCCCCACCGCGGTCGAAGCCGACGACCCGCGGAGCTACTACAAAGTCTCGCGTCGCATCGCCGACGAGACGCCCAACAGCTTCTACGCGAACCAGTATCACAACCCCGCCAATCCCGAGTCGCACTACCTCTCGAGTGCGCCCGAAATCTGGAGGCAGACGGGAGGCGACTTCGACGCGTTCGTCGCCGGCATGGGCACGGGCGGCACCATCAGCGGATGCGGCAAGTTCTTCAAAGAGAAGAACCCCGCCATCCAGCTCGTCGGAATCGACCCCGTCGGGTCGCTCTATTACGACTTCGTCAAGACCGGCCGCGTCACCAAGCCCTTCTCGTACAAGGTCGAAGGGATCGGGGAGGACTTCTTCCCGACGACGATGAACCTCTCGATCATCGACGAGATCATTCGGGTCGACGACAAGGAGTGCTTCCTCATGGCGCGCGATCTCACGCGGCTAGAGGGTCTCTTCGTGGGGGGCTCGGGGGGCGCGGCCGTCGCGGGGGCGATCAAGTATGCCAAGCTCGTGAACAAGCCCCAGAAGATCCTCGTGTTCCTGTGCGACGGCGGAAATAAGTACGTCTCCAAGATCTTCAACGACGACTGGATGCGCGAGAATGGCTTTTTGGACGACGAGCCTGGGCTCGGCACCGTGAGAGACATTCTTCGCGCGGGCGATAGGAAGAAGGTGGCCACGGCTTCACCCACGTCGAAGGTTCGCGAGGTGATAGCGACACTGAAGGGGCTCGGCATCAGCCAACTCCCCGTGATCAGCGGGGGCAAGCTCAAGGGGATGGTCGCCGAGGTCGATCTTTTGCGTCACCTCGTCAGCGGGGAGCACACCCTCGACTCGCCCGTCGGCCCACTCATCGAGAGCGACTATGCCACCGTCACGCTCGACACGAAGATCGAGCTGCTCCAGACCGTGCTCGCCGATGCCAAGGTCGCGATCGTCACTGAGCGCGAAGAGGTCGTCGGAATCGTAACGAAGATCGATCTGATCGACTTTCTCGCGAGGGCTGTGCAGAGCATTGTTCCACCCCCGCTGTCGACTGCGCATACCGGACCCTCGAACCCGAACGAGCCCACGAATGCCGATAAACAGGAGCCTTGAGCATTGCGCGAGGTGCACCGAAGGCTCATAGAGTGGTTACCGTGCGTTCGTCCGCGCTATGGGTAGTCGTGCTTGCGGCTGGACTTTCCGGAGCCGGAGGGTTCGGCGTCGCGTGCGCGAGAGCCGGGCACACCCCGTTCAACTCCGAGAATGACGGGGGCAATGAGAGCGGGGGGAACAGTGACGGTGGAGGAGACAGCGGAGGGGGATGCGCCCTCAGCGCGGTAGGGATCCCCGTCTTCGCCTCCTCGTGCAAGCCCGGACTGCCGACGGTCGACTGGTCGCCGATCCGCCGCATCTCACGCGTTGAATACAACAACATGGTTCGAGACCTTCTGGACGCCACGACGCGGCCGGCGACCGGCTTTTCGCCGGAAAGCCCGATGGCTGTCGGCGTCAACTTTCTCTTCAACGCCACCAGCACGAAGCCCAGCATTACCGGAGCGACTGTCCTCCAGTACCTCTCGTCGGCGGAGACTCTCGCCGAGACGGCGGTCTCGAACGCGACGATGCTAAGCTCGATCTTGCCGTGCACGACAGAGGACGCGGCCTGCGCCGAGCAGTTCATCGCCACGTTCGCCAATCGAGCGTTCCGTGGCCAACTCGACTCGACAGAGTCGAGCGCTCTTCTTGCTGTTTACCAGTCGGTGGTGAGCGCCGGCTTCAGCTTCAACGTGGGCATTCAAGCCATCCTCACCGCCGTTCTCGAGTCGCCCCGCTTCCTCTACGTCCTGAGTGGCAAAAGTTTGCTCGATCAGAGCGTCATTTGTTGGGGGAGCGAGCTCGACATGGGCGCGTCCCATAACCACGACAACACTCCCTTCGTCCTCATCGGTGGCGGGGGGGGCAATCTGAAGCCGAATCAACTCGTCGGGTTCCCGATGAACCTCGCGAACAACGCGAGCAATCGAGCGAACGGCTCGCAGACTTCCGCGCCGGGCAACCGATTCCACAACGATCTACTGCTCACGTTAGCGAAAGTCATGGGCGTCGACGTGGGGACGAGCTTCGGCGCGCCGAGCTTATGCACGGGGCCGATCAAGGAAATCCTCACCGCGACGTGAGTCCGTCATGACGCCCCCCGATCCGGAAAGTCGCTGGCTCCGTCCCCGCCGCGAGGGCGACGAGACCGCCCCGCCCCTCACGGTCGGGACGATGAACTTTGGCCGTCGCACGCATGCGGCCGAGAGCGAGCGCATCGTCGCGCGCGCCATCGAGCGTGGCTTCACTTTTTTCGACACGGCGAACGTCTACAATCAAGGGGAGAGCGAGCGCATCCTCGGGCGCGCCCTCCAGGGCAAACGCGAGTCGTGTCTGGTCGCGACCAAAGTAGGGCTCTGGGGCATTCCCGCCGCGCGCGAAGGGCTCTCACGCGTCGCCGTCACGAAGGCCATCGACGAGAGTCTCGCGCGTCTTCGAACCGATCACGTCGACGTCTACTACCTCCACGCGCCGGATCCGGCCGTCCCCATCGAGGAGACGCTCGATGGGATCAAGACCATTCTCGAGAGCGGCAAAGCGCGAGCGTGGGGTGTATCGAACTATGCGTCTTGGCAGATCCTCGAAATCTTCGAACTCGCTGATCAGCGCGGAATGCCGCGGCCGATCCTGTCGCAGCTCCTCTACAACGTACTCATCCGACAGATCGAGATCGAGTACACGAGCTTCGCCGCTCGTTACCCCATCCACACGACCGTCTACAACCCGCTCGCGGGGGGCCTCCTCTCCGGCAAGCACGTGCGAGACAAGGTCACGCCCGGCTCGCGCTTCGAGAAGAACGGTATGTACCAGCGGCGCTATTGGACGGCGCGCCTCTTCGAGTACGTCGAGGCGCTGGGCGCCGTTGCCCGCGAAGAAGGGATGAGTCTCGTCGACCTCGCCTACGCGTGGGTCGCGGGAAGGTCCGGCGTCGACTCGATTCTCGTGGGCCCCGCGGACGTCGCGCAGCTCGATGCCGCGATCGAGGGGTGCGCGAAGTCGCTCCGCGCCCCCACGCGCGCCAAGCTCGACGACCTCTCTTACGCGTTCGCTGGCACCGACGCGAAGTACGCGCGCTGAGGCAGCCCATGCTCGTGGATGGCGCCGCCGAGATGCCCCTCGTGGACGTGCTGGCGCACTATGCTGCCCATGGGTGGGCGCGCCTCGGAAAGATCGCAACGGACGAGGTGCTCGTCGGGTTGCGCGCCCGCGCCGACGACTTGATGCTCGGCCGCGTCACCTATCCCGGCCTCTTCTTCCAACTGGATACGGCGACCGGGCGCTACGAGGATCTCCGCTTCGGCAACGGCTACGAGGGGCCGTCGCTCGAGTACCGCAAGATCGAGAAGCTCGAGCAAGACCCTCTCTTCCGCGCCTGGATCGGCAACGCGCTCTTCGAAAAAGTCGCGAGGGGTTGCATCGGGGACGACCCCGTCGCCATGTACCGCGCGCTCCTCTTTGCGAAGGGCGTACGTGGCGGTTCGAACCTTCCGTGGCACCAGGACGCGGGGGCCTTCTGGGGCCTCGACCGGGACCCGCCCCTCCAGATTTGGACCGCGCTCGACGACGCCCCCCCCTCGAGCGGATGCGTCGAAGTGCTGCCCGGTAGCCATGCGCGTGGCCTCGCGACGCCGCTCGGAGGGGTCGTGCCTGCGAAGCTCGTCCGGGAGCACGACGCCGAGGCGCACGCCCTGTGTCTTCCGGCAGTCGCAGGCGAGGCGATCCTGATTCACAACTATCTCTGGCACCGATCGGGAGCCAACACGACGGACAGGCCGCGCCGCGCGTTCACGGTTTGCTACATGAGCGCTCGCACGCGATGCATGCGGAAGCGAAGAGCGCCGCGCGAATTTCTCGAAGTGTGGGGGGCTGCTTCGACGAATCGCGGGGGCTAGCCGAGCGAGGTCGCGGGGCCGGTCAAAGGGAAGCGCCTCGACAAGGGCGGGCGGTGTCGCGGGAGGGTCTTGCGCCCACCGTCGAAATCACGCCCAATCGACATGCCATGCGCCCTAGCCCCCTCGCTCTCCTCGCCGTTCTTGCGGCCTCCGGCTGCGACCGCAGCGCGGCCCCCTCCGCCGCGATTCCGGCCCCCCGCGCGGCGACATCGACGGTCACGGCGGAGTCGGGCTCGCTGGATCCGAGCGCTGATGCCGCGCCCACGGAGGGGCTCGGGGATCCCCCACGCCTCTCGGATGCCGACCTCGCGACGCTCGAGAGCGGCCTCAAATGCACCCCCGGTTCGCCGCCCAAGGTACCCGGGCCGTGCAAGGTGCTCGTCGCGATGGAGAATTGCAGCGAGTGGGCGAGCGTCGCTTCGTCCAGCGACGGCCGCTGGATCGGTCACGGTTGGCGGGCGACCGGAGCCACGGTGGTCAACGAGGTGACGATCCTTCGATCGCGCGCTGTGCCCCAAAAGGAGGTGAAGCCATGGCAGCTCGCGGTCAAGATCGCAATCGGCGCGATCGGCAAGGATGCGGGACCCGCGTTTGCGCAAGCCGACGCCGCCATCCACGCGTATGCCCACCACGCCGCGCCACCCGCAGGGAACGCCGCCGTCGACTTCGTGAAACAGAAGTCGGACTGGGTCGACGATGCGCCTGTGGCCAAGACGATGGGTGCGATGATCGAGACGTTCTCGGATCGCCCCGCGTACCTCTGTCAGGGCCCAGGCCAGCAGATGGAGGTCGTCCAACAAGCATCCGCCGACATCGGCGTCACATCCGACGGTCTGTACGCCGAGCTCTCGCCCGTCACCCCTTGAGGCCGCCTACCGCGATGGCGCTTGCGCGAGCCGCCAAGATCCATCACTAGAGGAGCCAAGTGTCCCGGCTTCGTGAAACCATACGCCAGAGGCTCGCCGACGAGACCGGCCGGATCACGAAAGAGGCCCCGTTTACCGTCGCCCTCGCGTACCCCTCGCCCTACGGAGCGGCGATGAGTTCGCTCGGCTTCCAGACCATCTATCGCGCGATCATGGGGGCGCCAAACATGGCGTGCGAGCGCGCCTTCTTGGACGACCGCGCCGACAGCGGCGATGCGCCGCAAGAAAGGCCTATCACGTACGAGTCGCGGACTCCGATCGACGCGTTCCCCGTCATCGCGGTCAGCGTAGCGTACGAGCTCGAGTTGGCGGGGCTCGTGCGCCTCCTCGAGGCCGCCGATATCCCTCCGCGAAGGGTCGACCGGGACGAGCGCCATCCCTTCATTCTGGCGGGCGGCCCGCTCACGTTTTCGAATCCGCTGCCGCTCGCCGGCATCGTCGATGCCGTCGTGATGGGAGAGGCGGAAGGGCTCATCCTGGAAGTGCTGGCCGTGCTTGATTCGACGGCGCACCGCCCGGCGAAGCTGGACGCTCTGGCGCGCTTGCCGCACGTCTTCGTCCCGGAACACCACGGCGATCGACTCCCCACCGTCGCGAAAGCAGATGACGCGTTCCTTCCGGCTTGGGCTCCGATTCGAACGCCGCATGCGGTTCTTTCCGACATGTTCCTCATCGAAACGGAGCGAGGGTGCTCGCGGCGCTGCACGTACTGCGTCATGCGCCGCTCGACCAACGGGGGCATGCGTCTCGCGTCGATGGAGACGATTCTCGGGCTCGTGCCCGCGGCGGCGCGGCGGGTCGGCCTCGTCGGTGCCGCCGTGAGCGATCACCCGAACATCGCGAGCATCGTGTCGACGCTGGCCGACCAGGGGCGAGAGGTTGGATTGTCCTCGCTCCGCCCCGACCGGCTCAACGACGCGCTCGTCTCTGCTCTGAAGCGCGCCGGCACGCGTACGCTCACGACCGCCATGGACGGACCGAGCGAGCGCCTCCGCGATTCGCTGGAGCGCAAGGCCCATGAGCGGCACCTCGTTCGCTCGGCCGAGCTTGCGCGTCGGCATGGAATGGATCGGCTGAAGCTCTATCTGATGATCGGGCTCCCGGGGGAAACCGAGGCAGACATCGACGAGTGCGTTCGGTTCGCCACCGAGCTCTCGAAGATCGTCCCACTCTCGCTCGGAATCGCGCCGTTCTGCTCGAAGAGGAATACCCCCCTCGATGGGCTTCCGTTCGCCGGAATCGACGTCGTCAACACAAGGCTCGACCGCCTAAAGCGCGGACTCCAGGGGCGCGTCGACGTACGCTCGACGAGCGCGAAGTGGGCGTGGGTCGAGCACGTGCTTGCGCAAGGTGGGGAGGCAGAGGGCCTCGCCGTCATCGACGCGGTTCACGCCGGGGCCGGCTTCGGGGCGTACCGGAAGGCGTTCGCCGCACTTCCCGCCCGAAGCGGACGCCGCCTCGCGCTCGCCGCTGTCTAGCCGACGCTCGCCTTCGGCGCGGCCGACGCTGCCTTCTTCGTCTTCTTCGCCGGCGTCTGCGACGCAGGTTTCTTGCTGGAAGCGGCCGCCAGGCGCTGCACGCGCTCCTTCTTCTTCACTTGCGACTTGCGGCGGCGCATTTTCATCGAATGGCGGCGATCGAACTTTCCCATGAGGCTCCTCTTGGCGCGCACTGCGCTGTCGGCGGGCGCACCTTGGAGCGTCAGGGCGATCCCGTCAAGCAATCCCGTGAAGTTGCAACCTTGCGAATCACGCTCGGCGGCGTGACGCTTCAGCCCGTGCCTTCGGCGAGCGCGTCCTCGCGCCCTCGCACTTCGAGGCGATAGCGACTGTTGATCGTCTCGATATAAAAGACCTCGCGCCCGGCGATCCGCAGCACGCGCTTTACCGGAGTGGTGACGTACTCGTGCATGCCGTCAGGGAACTCGATGACGACCACCGAGCCCTTGCGAGGCGCTCGCACGAGCCGACCCGCCACCGCGCGCGAGCCCTTGCCGAGCTTACGAAGAACCACTTCCACATGTTCACTCTAGCATTCTCTTGGGACGCGTCTACCCCTCCTGCCGCGGCCCCTCCGGCGGCCTCTTTCGGCGGGTCGGGCGCAGTGGGCCAGCTCGGGACAGCTCCTTTGTCGGGGGGGCGGGCCCCCCATAGTTACCGACCGCTCCCGCCTACCCGGGCCGTGAATCCTTGTACAGCCCAGCTGTCCGTGTTACGCGCCCCTCGCTCGGAGTCCGATATCATGAGGCATTTTCTCACGACCCTCGACTGGTCGCGTTCGGAGCTCGAATCGCTCCTGGAAGAGGCTCGCCGTCTCAAGACGAGTCCGCTTCACCAGAACCTTGCCGGCAAGACGATCGCGCTCGTCTTCATGAATCCTTCGCTTCGAACGCGAACCTCGTTCGAGATCGGCATCTGGCAACTCGGAGGGCACGCGGTCGTGCTCGAGCCGGGTAAGGGGGCGTGGCCCATCGAGTTCACCCCCGGGGTCGTCATGGCCGCCGAAGCCGAAGAGCACGTGGCCGAAGTCGCGCGCGTCCTCTCTCGGTACTGCGATCTGATCGGCGTGCGCGCCTTCCCCAAGTTTCAGAGCTGGGAGGAAGATCGCAAAGATCTCGTCATCAAGAGCTTTGCCCAGCACGCGACCGTCCCCGTGATCAACATGGAGACCATCACGCACCCGTGCCAGGAGCTTGCCCTCATGCTCACGCTCAAGGAGCGGCTGGGGACGACGGATGGGCGCAAGTTTCTTCTGACCTGGACTTACCACCCGAAGCCCCTCAACACGGCAGTCGCCAATTCGGCGCTCATCATCGCGGCCAAGTTCGGCTTCGACGTGACCCTGCTCTGCCCGACCCCCGAGTACACGCTCGACGAGAAGTATATGACCGCAGCCAAGGGCCTCGTCGAGGCCAACGGTCGCACGCTCACCGTGACCCACGATATCGACCGAGCCTACGCGGGGGCGGAGGTGGTGTACGCGAAGAGCTGGGGAGCCTTGCCGTACTTCGGCAAGTGGGAAGGCGAGAAGCCCATTCGCGACCAGCACCGCCACTTCATCGTCGACGCCCCGAAGATGCAGAAGACGAAGAACGCCATCTTCAGCCACTGCCTTCCCCTCCGGCGAAACGTCAAAGCCACCGACGAGGTGCTCGACTCGCCCGCCTCCGCGGTCATTGACGAGGCCGAAAACCGCCTCCACGTGCAAAAGGCGATCATGCAGCATCTCCTCCTGCGCCTCACGAGCTAGCCCCATGCCCAAACCCGACGTGGTCCTCGCCTTCTCCGGCGGTCTCGACACGAGCTTCTGCGTCCCCTATCTGCGCGAACTGGGGCACGAGGTCATCACTTTGTTCGTCGACACGGGCGGAGTCGATGCTGCCGAGCGCGGATACATCGAAGCGCGTGCCCGCGAGCTGGGTGCCGCCGAGCACTTAACTGTGGATGGGTCGAGCGAAGTCTGGAGCGAGATCGTCGTCCCGCTGGTCATGGGAGGGGAGCTTTACCAAGGGCAGTATCCGCTTCTCGTGTCGGACCGCTACGTCATCGTCGAGAAGGCCCTCGATGTGGCCCGTGCCCGCGGCATCCGCACGTTCGCGCACGGCTGCACCGGGATGGGGAACGACCAGGTGCGCTTCGACCTTACGGTCCGCGCTCTCGGGGACTTCGACATCGTCGCGCCGATCCGCGACATCCAGAGCGAGCACAAGCCGGTCCGCGTTTACGAGCAGAAGTACTTGGAGGATCGCGGCTTCGCCGTGCGCCTGAAGACGTCGCGCTACAGTATCAACGAGAACGTCCTCGGCGTGACGATGTCCGGCTCGGAGATCGACGAGTGGCAGGCTCCCGGTCCCGAGACCTACCGCCTGACGGCTCCGCCAGGGTCATGGCCCCGCGAGAGTCTGCGCGTCACCTTCGCGTTCGAGCAAGGCGTGCTCGTCGCGGTCGACGGGGAGCGAGCTTCAGGGCCGGCGCTTCTTGCCCGCTTGAACCGTGTCTTCGGCGCGTATGGCGTCGGGCGCGCGCTTTATACGGGCGATACATCGATCGGTCTCAAGGGGCGGATTGTGTTCGAGGCGCCGGGGCTCCTCGTCCTCGTCGCGGCCCACCGCGCCCTCGAAGAAACCGTGCTCACTGCGGCGCAAAACGCGTTCAAGCCGCATGCGGCGCGCAAGTGGGTCGAGCTCGTCTACAAGGGGTTCTTCCACGAGCCGCTCAAGCGTGACCTCGAGCGCCTCCTCGTGAGCTCGCAGGAGTTCGTGACAGGTACGGTAAACCTCGAGACGTCCGGAGGCTCCGTCTCGGCCGTTTCGGTCGAGAGCCCGCACATCTTGAGAGCGAAAGGGGCCGTCTATGCCCAGTCGGCCGACTGGGGGGCCAAAGAGGCCGAAGGCTTCATCAAGCTTTTGGGGCAGAGCAGCACCCTCTCGGCGCGCATTAACCCGATCCGCCCTGCCTGATCGGTGCTGTCGTGAGTCCGGATCTCCTTTCCTCTACGCTGGCCCAGCTCGCGTGGCTGGTGGCCGCACGGACGGAGAATCCACCGAAGCGCATCGGCGAGAGCGGCGTGGTCGATCGCCTCGCCCGAGAGCTCGGGACGGGCTTCGTGATTCGTGTTGCCGATCTCGGGGACGGATCG
>Ga0182024_10016053_pt1 | contig 14261 bp, 9 predicted proteins | sample P32metaG_FD_120480 | JGI IMG/M metagenome (GOLD analysis project Ga0182024, IMG submission 120480) | Permafrost microbial communities from Stordalen Mire, Sweden - P3-2 metaG (Illumina Assembly) | ecosystem: Environmental > Terrestrial > Soil > Wetlands > Permafrost | place: Sweden: Stordalen... | reverse complement strand
ACGCCGTGCGCCGCCAGGCCGTCGACGATGCCCTGAAGCTCGGTCTGATACTCGGGATCGATCTTCCTCCAAAGCATGTCGTGCGCGGCCTGGCGGAAGAACGCCCAGTCGCGTCTGGTGTCATGCGTCATTTCCAGCTTCGCCGCCGCGAACCCATCCGCGATTTCCGGCGCTAACAAATAGCCATGTTGGTAGCCGACCTCGTGCGGTCCGCCCTCCAAATGCACGAAGATCCAGCCGCCTTTGTCGAACCGATAGGCCTTGTCGAGCGGCGAGTCCCCGGCGTCCCGCAGGGCCGCGAGGAGTCCGACACCGAGGACGATGCCGAGCGCGGACGGGAGGCGACGGCGCGTGAGGCCCATGACCAAATCCTACTCCTTCCGGTGCACGCGCCCTTGACGATCTGCCGTGCAGCGACTATTGATCGTGCCATGCGTGCCGCCCCGCAGCCACGAACGGACGTCGGCCTCACGTGGCTGGTCACGATTCGTTGGGCCTCCATTGGCGCGCAAGTCGCCGCGATCGCCGTCGGGCACTATGTGTTGCAGTTGCCGACGTCGCTCGGCGCGGGAGTGCTGCTGCTGGTGGGCATCGAAGTGGCGAGCAACGCGATCCTCACCGTCCAGGTGCGACGCGGGATCCTGCCGACACCCGCGTTGGCCGGCATGGTGATCGGTATCGACACGATCGTGCTCGCGTGGATCCTCGCCGAGACGGGCGGCCCGCTCAACCCGCTCAGTATTTTCTTCCTCGTTCACATCGTCATGGCGGCCCTCGCGCTGGGGCGCGGCTGGGCATGGGGCGTGACGGCGTTGTGCGCCTGCGCGTACGCGGCGCTCTTCCTCGCCACCTCGCCAGCGCTGGCGGCCGCTCAGCAGATGCACCCCGAGGTCGCCAAACACTTTCGCGGGATGTGGTGGGCCTTCGCGGGCACGGCCCTGTTGATTGCGCTCTTCGTGACGAGGCTGTCCAAGGCCATCGCCGATCGGGATGACGCGCTGGCGGTGCTCAGAGAAGCCGCGGCGCGGTCGGACCGCCTCTCGAGTCTCGCGACGCTGGCGGCAGGCGCCGCACACGAACTCAGCACGCCGCTTGGCACAATTGTCGTCGCCGCGCACGAAGCGGAACGGACGCTGGCCCAGCTGCCAACGCCGTGGCCGGATGTGCTCGATGACATCCGGCTGATCGGCGCGGAGGCGCATCGGTGCCGCCGAATCCTCGACGCGATGGCCGCCGAGACCGGCCAGCCGTTGGGCGAAATGCCGCAGACCGTGTCCGCGCACGAGATGCTGACCCTCGTCCTGAATCAGATTGCCGCGCCCGATCGCGGACGCGTGAGCCTGACTGCTGCAAAGGCGGAGGTCAGATGGCCGGTGCGGACGATGGCGCGGGCGGTCAGCAACATCGTTCAGAACGGCCTGGATGCGTCGCCGGACGACGCGCAAGTGGACGTGGCCCTATCGCTGCCGGCCGCCGATCGGGTCCGCATCAGCGTCTCCGACCGCGGGGTCGGCATCGACCCGGCACGCCTCGAGCGCGTCGGGGAGCCGTTCTTCACGACGAAGGCGGCCGGCCACGGCTTGGGGTTGGGCGTGTTCGTCGCGCGGACCACGACCGAACGTATGCAGGGCTCGTTCGACATGCAATCGACACGCGATCAGGGGACCCGCGTGACGATGACGCTCCCCCGACAGATCGGCGAGCGCGAGGATCAAGGCACGTGACCCCTCCCGACGTCGCGGCCGATCATCCGCTGTTGCTGATGGTCGAGGACGACGACGTGCTGCGGCGTCGGCTGGCGCGGGCGATGTCCACTCGCGGATTCACCGTGCGTGAGGCGGCCAGCCTTGCGGCCGCGCGAGCGTTGGTGGCTGAGGAGCCGCCCGAGTTCGCGCTCCTCGATCTGCGCGTCGAGGATGGATCCACGCTCGACTTTGCGTCGGAACTCCTCGCCATCGACCCGGCGACGCGCATTGTCGTGCTGACGGGATACGGCAGTATCGCCACGGCGATCGGTGCGCTCAAGCGCGGCGTGGTTCACTACTTGACGAAGCCGGCGGATGCCGACGAGATTCTCGCGGCATTTGCACAGGGGGCCGACGACAGCTCGCCAGAGCTCGCCGCCCTGCAGCCGATGTCCCTGGCTCGCGTCGAATGGGAATACATCAATCGTGTGCTCGTCGCGTGCGGCGGCAATCTGTCGGAAGCCGCGCGCACGCTCAAATTGCATCGGCGATCGCTCCAGCGCAAGCTGGCGAAGTACCCGGTCAAGGAGTGAGCGGCGGGCGAGCCGTGAGGGCCCGGGCCCCTAGTAGTGGAACCGGTACCGAATGCTGACGTACACCTCGCGCGGGTTGTTCCAATGGAACCCGCCGAACGTCAAGCTGTTGTCGAGCTCGACACGCTCATTGGCCACGTTCAGCACGGTGAGCGACAGGGCGTACTTCTTGCCGAAGTCCTTGCCGAAGGCGAGATCAATGGTCGTGTTCGCCGGCAGGTAATCGCCCGGGTAGGGCTGGCCGGGGAAGGCGTTGTGAAAGCCGGAGCCGTAGCTGATGTTCGTCGAGGCGTAGCCCCCCCAGGGCAGCGTGACGTCCCCGCCGACGCTGAGCGTGTTGCGCTGATCGTGATCGAGGGGCGTCAGTTCCGGAAACACCGAGAAGTCCGTCAGCCCCCCGGTAATCGTGCCGCTGCCGTCGGCCGTTTGATGAGAATACGCCACGTGGACTTGCCCCCGATGGGCGAAGCGGGGCGACCGGAGCGTCGCCTCCGTGCCGCGGATGAGGGCCTGGGAGACCGTGATGGGAAAGAAAATGCTGGAATCGCCAATGTTGTTGTGGTCGAGAAAGTTCTGGGCGCTGGTGTGGAAGCGATCCGCGTCGACGACCCAGCCGCGTACTGGAGCGGCCACACCGAACTGGTACTCCTCGTCGAACTCCCCGTGGAGCGGAATGAAGGCGAGGCCCTGGCTGCCGGCAAGATTGGTCAGCGCGGGTCCGGACGCCGTCTCGAGCGGCGGGGCCTGGTAATAGCGGCCGTAGAAGGCGCGGAGCGTCCACTGGACGCGCGGAACCGTCGCCGTGGCGCTGAGGCGCGGGCTGATGGCGGTCTCGCTGAAGCTGTTGCCCGAGAAGCGAGTCGGCCTCATCCCGGCCGTCAGCGTGAGCCACGCGGCCGGCTGGACTTTGTCCTCGATGAAGAAGGTCTCGAGATTGGCTGTTGGCTGCTCGGTGTCCGCGACCGGCGAAGCGCCGCTCCCGTCATTGAACACCGCGCCGAAGAATTGGTGGTCGCGCTGGTAGAAGCTGAAGACGCCGGCCTGAAGGCTGTTCCTGGCGATGTTGACCACCACGCTGCCTTGAGCGCCCACATACGTGGATCCCCGATCCTCGGTGGTGGCAACCGGGACGTCCGTGGGCGCGCTGCTGTAGTCGCCGCTGTTGTAGTGATAAAAGGGCGAGATCGTCATCAGCACATCTGCGTTGAAGGTGTGCACCCATGACAGGTTGGCGCCAGCGTCGGCCTCGCGCTGGACGTCGCGAAGTCCGAGGCTTTGCCACTGCGGCGTGCCGCCGTTGGCAGCGATGGCGCCGTTCTCGATGTCGTTGGGATCGGGGTCGTACGGAATCTGGTAGCTGTCACGGCGCGCCGTGACGATCAGGCGGAACTGGTTGGACGCATCTTTGTTGAAAATCAGGGACCCGAAGCCGCCGAAGCCGTTCGCCTCGTCGTGCACGACCTGGGGCACCGGCGTTTGAAGACCCAGGTCGCTGTAGTTGCCGTTGACGCTGGTGTAATAGGCGAACCGATTTGTGTGACCGCCGACGCTGAAGTCGTCGTTCGTCTGATGGAAGTTGCCCGCGCTGAGCGTGAGCTCGGCGTCGTTGTTCCGTTCGAAGCCGCTGCGGGGGACGACGTTGAAGACGCCATACGTGCGGTCCCCGAACCCGGCGCCGTAGCTGCCGCGGTCGGCTTCTAGATAGTCGATGTCGTTCGGGTCGAACTGCGGGCCGACATTGGCGGCGATCGCCGTGTTGACCACCGGGACGCCATCGAGCAGCCACATCGTTTGGTGGCCGCCCCGAACGTGCAGCATGTCGTGCGTGACGTACGACCCGGGCACGTAATCCGTGATCATCCCGAGGCTGTTCGTCCGGTCCGCGCCGGGGGTGCGCTCGATGTCGGTCCGATCGACCAGCGTCACCGGCGTGGCCGAGTCGGTCGGGGCGATCGCCGGCGGCGCGCTGACCGTCACGGCGGTGACTTGCGGGGCCAACTGCAGCCGAAACGGCAGCACGGGTTCGGTGTCGGAGATGATGGTCACGTCAACGATCGACGGCGCGAATCCAGGGGCCGTGACGGTGACCGAATAGTCGCCGACCGGCACGGCCACGAAGCGAAACGATCCGCGCGCATCGGTCCGCATGTCCTTGGTCCACGCCGAGGACTTGGCCTGCAACGTGACCTGGGCGTCTTGGATCACGTGGTCCTGCGGGTCGCGCACGGTCCCGCTCACAGCGCCAAAAGGCGTGGCTTCGGGCGCGGCTGAATGGGCCGCCACCGACCCGGCCACCATCGCCACGAAACACAGCGCCACCGCGACCCTGTTCACCACCACCCGCCGTTTGTGAGTCTAGTGGTGCGACCGCGCGGACAGGCTGCGGCAAAATGCCGCAGTCCGAGCGGCCCCTACAATATCCGCACCCCCTCAATCGTCTACAACCGTAGATGCAGGACGCGGCGGCCTGGAGCCAATGGCACTCGAACAGGACCAGCGGATCGCCGACGTCATAGAGCGCGAGGGGTCCCGGTTACGGCACTTCATTCGCCGACGCGTGCCCGATCCGCGCGACGCCGAGGATGTTCTGCAGGACGTCTTCTACGCCCTGGTGGAGGCGAACCGCCTGCTGATGCCGATCGAGCACGTCACCGGCTGGCTGTTTCGCGTGGCGCGCAACCGCATCACCGATCTCTTCCGCAAGAAGAGGCCGGAGCGCTTCGGCGAGACCGCCGCGAGCGGCGGGGAAGCGGAAGCCACGGGCCTTGAACGAGACGACCAGCTGCGGCTGGAGGACCTGCTGCCGTCGCTCGATGCGGGACCGGAGGCGCTCTACGCCCGCCACGCGCTGCTCGATGAACTCGAACTGGCGGTCGACGAGCTGCCGGCCGAACAGCGCGACGTGTTCGTCGCGCACGAGGTGGAGGGTCGCAGCTTCAAGGAGATGGCCGCCGAGACAGGCGTGAGCGTCAATACGCTGCTGTCCCGCAAACGCTATGCGGTGCGGCACTTGCGGGAGCGATTGCAACGCGTGTACGACGAGTTTACGAACGCATGAGGAGCTGACACATGAGACCGGGAGTGAAGAGACTGTTGTTTATCGGCCCGGCGGCGATTGTCGGGATTCTGCTGTTCTTCACCATAGGCGTGGAGCTAGTCTTGCACCTGTGGAATTGGCTGCTGCCGCCGATCTTCGGCTGGCGCCAGATTTCGTTCTGGCAGGCGTTTGGACTGCTGGCGCTGTGCCGGATCCTCTTCGGCGGATTTGGCGTGCACGGCTCGGGCCGCACCAACTTCCGGCGTCGCATGGCCGATCGCATGGCGGATCGCATGACCGACCGCATGGGCGAGCGCATGGCTGATCGCTGGGATCGCATGACGCCGGAGCAGCGGGAACGATTCCTAAAGCTGCCGTGGGCGTCGCTGTGGCAGGAGATGCGCGGACGGTGCGGCGTCGGCCCCTCCACCGGCGCGAGCCAGGAGCCGGAAGGAACAGGGCAATAGCACGGGAATAGAAGAAAAGGAACAACCGGACAGAAAGAGCCGTAGGTCCACTCATGGAACGTCTCTGGAAAGACCTCCAGTTCGCGCTGCGGACCTTCCGCCGGTCCCCGGCGTTCACAGCCGCCGCGGTCCTGTCGCTCGCCCTGGGCATCGGCGTCAACACGGCGATCTTCACGCTGATCAACACGCTGTTCCTGAATCCGCTGCCGGTGAATCGCGCATCCGAACTGGTGGCCGTCTACACCGTCGACGCGAAGAACTCGTCGCCCTTTGGGGACCTGAACCAGGTGTCGTTCCCGAACTACAAAGACTTTCGCGATACGAGCACGGTGTTCACCGGCCTCGCGGCATACTCCTTTCCGAGCCCGGTGAGCGCGCTGATCGGCGAGGCACCCGAGCAGGTGTTCTGCGAGATGGTGACGGGCAACTACTTCCCGGTGCTCGGGGTCAAACCCGCGCGGGGACGATTCCTGGGACTCGACGACGACCGGGTGCCCGGCGCATCGCCGGTCATCGTGCTCTCGTACAACCTCTGGCAGCGTCGGTTCGGCGGATCCTCTGATGTCATCGGTCGCACCATCGCCCTGAACGGCACGCCATTCACCATCGTCGGCGTCGGCCCGGAGGGCTTCCACGGGGTGAACTCGCTCTTCGGGCCGGACGGCTGGGTGCCCATGATGATGTACGGGCAGATCCTTCCCGCGAGCCTCCGCGACTGGATCACGGAACGTCGAGCCCTGCTGTTCAATTTGGCCGGCCGGCTGAAGCCGGGCGTGACGATCGATCAGGCGCGCGCCAACCTGGCCGGGATTGCGAAGTCGCTCGAGCAGGCCTACCCGGAACCGAATGAAGGTCGAACCACGGCCGTCCGGCCCCTGGCCGAAGCGACCATCTTCCCCGGCTTGCGCGATGCGCTCGTCGCCGGAACCGCGGTGCTGATGACGATCGTCGGTCTCGTCCTGCTCATCGCGTGCTCGAACGTTGCCAACCTGCTGCTCGCGCGGGCCACGAGCCGCCGGCAGGAGATCGCCGTGCGCCTCGCGCTCGGCGCCAGCCGCCAGCGGCTGGTCCGGCAGCTCATGACCGAGAGCGTGCTGCTCGGCCTGATGGGCGGCGCTCTCGGCCTCCTCGTCGCGCTCTGGACGCGGAACCTCATCTGGTCCACACGTCCGCCGTTCTTCGCGCTGAACTTCGTCGACCCCCAGCTCGACGCGCGCGTGCTGCTCTTCGCGCTGGCCGTGTCCATGGCGACGGGCCTGCTCTTCGGCGTCGTGCCCGCGCTCGCCTCGTCGCGTGCCGACGTCGTGACGGCGATCAAGGATCAGAGTCGATCAGCCGGGCGCCGCCGCCGGCGCTTTGGTCTCGGCAACCTGCTCATCGTCGGCCAAGTCGCCTTCTCGCTGGTCGCGCTGATCACGGCCGCCCTCTTCCTCCGCAGTAGCCGGAACGCGGCCGAGATCAATCCAGGCTTCGACACCGATCATGTGGCGCTCATGCTGGTGAGCCCCGGCCAGGGCGGATACGACCCCGACCACTCGCAGCAGTTCTTTCAGGCCGTGTCGGCCCGCGTCGGCGTCCTGCCGGGCGTCCGGAGCGCGTCCTGGGCGTCGAACATGCCGCTGTTCGGCGGTCTCTCACGCAGCGTCTTCATCGAAGGGCACGAGCAGGACAAGAAGATGGCCGGCATCCTGACGCTCGTCGATGTCGTGGACGTCGGCTACTTCGAGACGACCGGCATTCCACTCCTCGAGGGCCGTGACTTCACCGCGGCCGACCGCATGGGATCCGTGCCCGTCGCGATCATCAATGACACCATGGCGCGCAAGTTCTGGCCCTCGCAGTCGTCGATCGGCAAGCGGTTCCGCTTCTACACCGAGCGCGACTATCGCCAGGTCGTCGGCGTGGTCAAGACGGCCAAGTACGTCACGCTTGGCGAGGTGCCGCAGACGGCCGCCTACTATCCGGTGCGCCAAAGCGAGAACGACGCGCTGGTCCTTTACGTGCGCGCCGCCGGCGGCGACTCGGCCTCGGTGCTCGGACCCGTCCAACGCGAGATCCGGCACTTCGATTCGAATGTGCCGATCCAAAGCCCGCAGCGGGTGCGCGACGTGATCGATCAGTCCCTCTGGGCGGTGAATCTCGGCGCCGGCCTGCTCGCCGTCTTCGGCGTGCTGGCGCTCGCGCTCGCGTGTGTCGGCCTCTACGGCGTGATGGCCTACTCGGTCGGCCAGCGCACGCAGGAAATCGGCTTGCGCATGGCGCTCGGGGCCGGACCGGCCCAGGTCCTGCGCCTCGTGCTCCAGCAGGGCCTCACGCTCGTCGCCGTCGGCGTGGCGCTCGGGGTGGCCGGCGCGCTGGGGGTGTCCCAACTCATCCAATCACTGCTCTTTGGTAGCGCGCACGACCCGCTGAGCTTCATCGCCGCGTCGGCGGCGCTCGTCGCGGTCGCCGCCATCGCGAGCTTTTTGCCGGCACTCCGCGCGAGCCGCGTCGATCCGCTCGTGGCGCTCCGGGAATAAAGCCCAAACGCCGCTGGCGAGTCGCGAGTAGTAACATGAGCGCCGACTGATACTCGGAGGCCTCATGACTCATCGTCTACGTTGGGCGAGCGCGTTCGCCGCTGCCGTCATCGCTGCACATTTCCTGGCGCCGCTCCCAGGCGCTCGCGCGCCGGTCACGGTGGAAGCACAGGCGCCGGCCACCGCCGACGCCGCCTTCTGGCTGAAGGCCTTTGGCACGCATCAGACCATGACCGCCGCATCGCCTTACAAGGCGCTGGCCTGGCAGTCGATCGGCCCCGCGAACAACACCGGGCGCATGACGTCGATCGCCGTCGGCGATCAGAACGGGCACCGCGTCATCTATGTCGGGGCCGCCTCGGGCGGCGTGTGGAAGTCCGAGGACCGCGGCGACACGTGGCAGCCCGTCTTCGACCACGAGGCGACCGCGAGCGTGGGTGACGTGGCCGTCGCACCCTCGAACCCGGACATCGTCTGGGTCGGCACCGGCGAGGACAACCTGTTCCGCGCGGGCCTCGAGGGGACCGGCATCTACAAGTCCACCGACGCCGGCAAGACCTGGACGCACATGGGGCTGACCGAATCCGGCACGATCGGCCGCATCATCGTCCATCCGACTAATCCGGACATCGTCTACGTGGCGGCCTCGGGCCATGAGTGGACCGACAACGACATGCGCGGCGTGTTCATGACGACCGACGGCGGCAAGACCTGGACGAAGGTGTTCTATCGCAGCCCGACGACCGGCGCCGTCGACCTCGTCATGGATCCAAGCGACCCCAATACGCTGTACGCGGGGATGTGGCAGCGCGCCCGACGCGAGTGGAGCGATCCACGGGTGGAACCCGGCAACAGTGAAGGCGGTATTTGGAAGACGACCGACGGCGGCAAGACCTGGAAGGCCGTCAACGACGGGCTCACGCCAGCCCAGTTTCGCGGTCGCGTCGGGGTGGATGTCTCGCGGTCGAATCCGAGCACCGTCTACGCCGTCATCGACAGCTACGAGCAGGGCCGCCCCGTGAAGCCGGGCGAACGGGACGCGTACGGCCGGCCGTTGCCGCCCGGCAGCAACGTCATCAAAGGCCTCGTCGTGTTTCGCTCCGACGACAAGGGCGCGTCCTGGAAGCAGGTGAGTGGCCAGACGCCGGAGACATCGGTCGCCATGATGGGTCTCGGCAACACGTACAGTTGGGTCTTCACGCAGATCCGCGTCGATCCGAAGGACGTGAACACGGTGTACGTGCAGGCCCTCAACACCAACGTGTCACACGACGGCGGGGCGACCTTCGCACGCTACGCAGGATCTGGCGGCGACAATCACCGCCTGTGGATTGATCCGGATCACCCGCTCACGACCTACATCGCGCACGATGGCGGATTCACGATGACCGACGACGGCGGCCAGACGCGCAAGTCCGCGCGCGGCATCGACGGGACGCAGTTCTACAACGTCGAGGTGGACAACGCCACCCCGTTCCACATTTACGGTTCCGTCCAGGACACTGGCAGCCACCGCGTCGCGCTTGACGTGAGCCACGGCTGGAGCGCCATAGAGCCGCTCAACTGGGAAGGCGCGCCGGGCGGGGAAGGCAGCAATCAGGCGCTTGATCCCACGAACCCGAACATCGTGTATTCGCATGGGTACTACGGCAACTTCTCGCGCTCCGACTATGGGCAGCCGGTCGCGCCAACTCCGCCTCGCGCTGGCGGCGCCGGCGCGGGCGGAGGCGCGGCCCGCGCAGGTGGTCCGGGAGGCGGCCGCGGCCGGGCCTTCACGTCCACGAACATCCGGCCGCCGGATCCCGACCTGCGCGCGCAGTGGATGGCGCCGATCGTCGTATCGCAGTTCGATCATCAGACCATCTACGCCGGTTACCAGTACCTGTTCCGATCCCATGACATGGGCGCCACGTGGGAGAAGATCAGCGCCGATCTGACGAGCAACGATCCGGCGCGGATGGGCATCAATCCGTCCGCGATCCCGTTTCAGACCATCACCCAGATTGCCGAGTCGCCGAAACGACAGGGGCTCCTCTACATCGGCACCGACGACGGACATCTCTGGGTGACGCGAGACGACGGCAAGACGTGGGCCGAACTGACGGCCAACATCCCGATGACCGCGCGCAAATGGATTGCGCGCGTGGTCGCGTCGCGTCTCGATGAAGGCACGGTGTACGTCGCCCAGCGCGGCCGCGAGGAAGACGACTTCGCGCCGTATCTCTGGAAATCGACCGACTACGGGAAGAGCTGGAAGAGCATCGTCGGCAACATCCCCGCAGGATCGGTGAACGTCATTCGCGAGGATCCCACCGCGCCCAATCTGCTCTACGTGGGCAACGACTTCGGGGTCTATGTCTCGACCAATGGCGGCGCGAAGTGGAGCGTCTTGGGCGGCAATCTGCCAACCAACGAGGTGTCCGACATCCAGATTCAGTCGCGCGACAACGTCATCGTCGCTGCGACTTACGGTCGCGGCATGTTCGTCATGGACGCCACGAAGGTCCGCGCTATCAAGTAGGTTCGCTCGGCGAGGGCGGCCTTGAGTTGCGCCACGAGGTCGGTGAAGGTGGGGTCCTTCGACTCCACCTTCACGAGACCGCCGTCGAGCGGATAGAGATCCGGCGAGGCCACGGCCTCGTCTTCGCGTCGCAGGCGGCCCATGGGCTTCCCGCGCTGCCCATAGCCGATCGCCTTGCCGGTCCCCGAGATCCAGCGGAAGTCTGCCCACTCGCTCCGGCAGGCGGCCGAACGCCCGGGCGGGCAGGTGTAGTACATGTAGCCCCGGCTTACACGAGCGTAGCCGCTGGTCGCGGTCGCATCGGCGGCGGCAAACGCACCCCACATCTGGATGCGCGTTGGCGCGACGTCATCTGGGTCGAGAACGACCTGATTGAGCATGCAGTACGCCCCGACTGGATCTTCGGCGCTGACCAGCGCCGTCGGGTGAAGGCCGGCGCTGAACAGCCGCGTCGGAAGACTGACCGGAAGAGTGGTGAGGACGACGACCAGCAGGCTCTTGAACGACAACAACTGGCGCGGCCGACGAGAGAGGTCGCTGGCCGTCTACTTGGATTTCTTGAGCGTCGCGCGCTCGGTGAACGTCTTGTCTGCTTCCACGGTGATCGTGTCGTGGAACGTCTCGCGGCCGTCCGCGCGCAGCTCCAACTCGTGCGTGCCGACCTCGAGCACGAGATGGTGGCCGACCAGACCGTCGAATTCACTCGCCGTGCCCGCGAGCGTGCCGTCGACGTAGACCTTGGCCGTATCCGGCGAGACCTTCAGGCGAATCGATCCGGTGGCGTGGCTAACCGGTGGAGGCATCCCTCGTCGGTACTGTCCGTCGTTCGCATTTGCGTACGCATTCGGATCCACCGCATTCGGATCCACTGCGCCGGCATAGCCGTAGCCGGGCGCGCCATACGCGCCGTACCCCATGGAAGCGCCGTACCCCATGGGATAGCCATAGCCCAGGCCCGGATAACCGAACCCAAAGTAGCCATACCCGAACGGGTTGAACGGGTCGTAGAAGAACGGGTCATAAAACGGTCCGTACCCCAACCCGAAAGCCGCGGAGCCGTAGAACGGACTGTAGCCGAAGCCCAACCCGTAGCCGAGACCGTAGCCGTACCCGAATCCCCCTGGGAAAAACAGGGGCGAAAGCACGGCGTTTCCGGCGGTGCCGGGCGTCCGCGGGACAGCGGTGCCGATGGTCGGCTGGCCGGTCTGGTTACGGCCCGGGTTCGGCGCCGCCGTTGCCGTGCCGACTGAACTGACCGGACCCGAGGGAGCCCGCGCGCCGGACGACACCCTTGCCGATCCGCCGCCGGCGTGCCCGCCGCCTCCGCCATGGCCCCCGCGCTGCGCGAAGGCAAGGGTAGGCGTGGCCAAGGCGAGCGCCGCGGCGAAAGTGACCACCATCCGATTGAATCGACGCATGACGCCCTCCCCCGACACTCCCTGTCGAACCTCGCCCGCCCGTGCTACTGCAACTCTTCTGCCACTATTATGCGCCCAAAGGCGAGGGATTGAGCGAGGTTCACACGGGGCTGTCCCATCCCGTTGCCCTCTCACGCGGACGGGGTTACCGGGTGGGCCGGGGCCCCGTCCCGGCTGGCTAGCAAACCCGCCGTCAGGCGCCGGAGGGGTCTGGCCCCGCTTGGCGTAAGCCGGGTCTGACCCCCAGCGCATGGCTCCCCAGCCCGCGTCCGGTCCAGACAGTAGGATCTACCGGTGCGCGCCGTCGTGACGTTGCTCGGCCTGAGCTTGCTGGCCACCGGGATCGCGGCGCCGGCGGCGCAGGTGGCGCCCGCCGAGCCCCCGAACACGGTGGCCACCGTAGCGGACTTGGCAGGCCAGGTGTCGCTCACGTACGAGGGACGGCCCATCGTGAGCGGCACCCTCCGTGCGGAGACAGGCGGGACCGCGGAGCGGCGCACGGTGACCGGCGAGTCGAACGGCGCGGTGACGCAAGTCGTCAAGTGGACGGCGATCGGACGCGGCCGCCTGGCGTTGGACGTGACCGTGTCCGCGAGCGCGGATGCGCTCGCCGTCGAAGTCGATCGCCCGGCCGACACGCTCCCGGTCGTTCGCACGAGCATCGGTCCGAGCCACAACCTTCGCAATCGCGCCGTCTACGATCGGAGCCGCGACTGGGTCGTGTCGATCGATGCCGGTGCGGCCTTGACGGTCACGCCGGTCTCGGTCACCGCGGACGGCGCGTCATTTCATCTCCTGGCGTCCGGCACCGAGATCGCGCTGCGGTTCCGCCCACGCTTCTACCAGAAGCATCGGGGCCTCAAGTACTTTCAGCCGTGGACGTACCAGCCGTGGAAGTCATCGGTGACGGGCTGGACGTCGTGGTATGCATTCCGGGACCACGTGACCCAACGCGACATCGAAGAGACCGCCGCCATGATCGCCGAGACCCTCGCGCCGTTCGGCTACGAATACATCCAGGTAGACGATGGCTTCCAGCAAACCCCCATCGGCGTGCCCGATCATTGGCTGCAGACGAACGCGAAGTTCCCCGGCGGGCTCGAAGCGTTGAAGGCGTCGATCACGAAGCAGGGGCTCAAGCCCGGGCTGTGGACGAATGTGTCGTTTGCCGACCGTGACTATGCGCTCGCGCATCCGGAATACTTCGTCCAGGGCCCCGGCGGCCAGCCCGCGCACGGCAACTGGATCGGATACGTGATGGACGGATCGAACCCGAAGACGCTTGCCGATCTCGTGCGGCCGGTGTACCGCGCGCTCGGGAGCGCCGGCTGGCAGTACGTCAAGATCGACGCGCTGCGCCACCTGAAGTACGAGGGCTATAACAGCTTCAGCGACTACTTCGCGCGCAAGCAGCTCGATCGCGACGCCGTGTACCGCCAGTTCGCGTCATCCATGACGACGGCGCTGGGGCCCGGCGTCTTCAAGTTGATGTGCTGGGGCGTGCGCCCGGAGCTGATCGGACTCTTCGACGGCTGCCGCGTCGGCAGCGACGGTTTCGGCTATGGCGGCTTCTCGGAGTACAACTCGTTCAACAACATCGTCTGGCGCAACGATCCGGACCACATCGAGTTGAAACAGCCGGACGCGTATCGCGCGACGACCATCACGTCCCTGACGGGGTCGGTGCTGATGCTGACCGACCCGCCGGCGATCTACCGGACCGATCGCGTGGACGCCGCCCGGCGGACGTCACCGGTGCTCTTCGCGCAGCCGGGGCAGATCTACGATGTGGACCCGTCACGATCGGATGCCATCGGTCGCGCGGACGACGAGATGTCGGGCAGCGGCCCGCGCACGTTCGACGCGACGCAGACCCTGTCGACGCACGACTTGTACGCCGTCGACGTGAGCCGGCCCTACGAGAACTGGATGGTCCTCGCGCGGACCGACGACGCGCCATCGTCGATTCGCGTGGCCGATCTCGGTCTGGCGTCGGACCGCGAGTATCTGGCGTTCGAGTT
>Ga0182024_10016052_pt1 | contig 14262 bp, 12 predicted proteins | sample P32metaG_FD_120480 | JGI IMG/M metagenome (GOLD analysis project Ga0182024, IMG submission 120480) | Permafrost microbial communities from Stordalen Mire, Sweden - P3-2 metaG (Illumina Assembly) | ecosystem: Environmental > Terrestrial > Soil > Wetlands > Permafrost | place: Sweden: Stordalen... | reverse complement strand
GTTGACTGCCTTCTCTGCGTCGGCTTTCGAGAGGTTCGCCTGGCCGGCGACCTTTTCGATGAGCTCTGACTTGTTCACGCTTCCTCCAGGAGTCCGGCGTGCTTTAAGAAAGTCCAACGCATTACGGCGGCGGTGTCAAGCATTTCGGGTGCTGCGTCGTGTTCGACGCGCTCCCTGCGACGTCCGCCGAGTGCGCTGCGAGTGGTCATCCCTCCATCAGGTGCACGTGAGAGGCGTTGCGAACCGCGCCGCTTCCCCAGTGCGCACGTTGACGGTAACTGATTCTGGTTCGCAAGTGGTGGATTTCCGCTCGCTTTTGGTCCTCTCCGATTTCGGCACCTTCACGCGCGCGCTTGAGCGCGACCACCACGCGCCGCGCGGTGACGTCGCGCCGGCTCGGCGATCACGCGCGACGGCGACGGCGCGCGGGCGACGCTGATGTCGAGTCCGACCGGCGACGGATCCCGGCGCGACGAACGGCCCGTCTCGTCCGAAGCGAGAGCGGGCCGTTAGAAGTGGCAGCCCCGAGCAGATTCGAACTGCCGTTTCCGCCTTGAGAGGGCGGCGTCCTAGGCCACTAGACGACGGGGCCGTTGGGCTCGGGGGGGAGGACTCGAACCCCCAACGACAGGGCCAGAACCTGCTGTGTTGCCGATTACACCACCCCCGAAGGTGGACCCAGCGTAGCGGGCTGGGGGCCTCGATTCGGCGCCGACGCGGTCGCCGGCGCGCGGCTGGAGCGCACGACGAGGGGCGTCGGTGTCGCCGCGGGCTCGCTCAGGATGTGAGGCGCGCCTGCGCGGCGCGGATCCGCCCCAGCGCGCGCTCCTGACCGAGGAGGCAGATCGCGTCGAAGACGGGCAGCCCGGCGTGGCGACCCTCGACTGCCGTGTAGATGGCCCGCAGGCCATCGCGGGGCTTGATCCCGAGCTGCTCGACGACGGCTCGGGGGTCGATCGCGCCAGGTGTCCACTCGCAGGTGGTGAGGTGCGCGGCGACGGCGTCGAGGATCTCCCCGACCCGCTCGATCTTGGTGAGCTTGTCCCACGAGTCGGGTGCGATGCGGAAGTCATCCTCGGCCGCGTAGAGGAAGTCGGCCTGGTCAAGGAGCGCCCCGAGGGTCGCGGCTCGCTCCTGACCGAGGTCCAGCGCGGCTCGGAGGAGGCCGCGGTCGAGGTCGTCGCCGTAGCGGGTGGTAGCGAGCGGCAGCGCGGCGGCTTCGAGCTCCGGCAGGGTGAGCCGGCGGATCCACTCCCCGTTCATCCAGGCGAGCTTCTGGTGGTCGAACGCGGCCGCGGCGTGGGTGACCGCGTCGAGATCGAAGGTCGCGATCAACTCGTCGGTGTCGAGGATCTCTTGGCCTTCCGGCGGGGACCACCCGAGGAGGGCGAGATAGTTGCGGAGCGCGACGGGCAGGTAGCCCGCCTCTCGCAGCTCCTCGAGGGCGACAGATCCGTGGCGCTTGGAGAGCTTCGAGCGGTCGGGGCCGAGGATCAGCGGCAGGTGCGCGTAGGCCGGAGGGGAGCCCGGGTCGAGCGCTCGGCGCAGGGCCAGCACCCGGTGCGTCGAATCGAGGAGGTCTTCGCCGCGGATGACGTGGGTGATCCCCATCTCGAGGTCGTCGACTGCATTGGCGAGGAAGAACAGCGGTGTGCCGTCGGCGCGCACGATCACGAAGTCGGTGACGGTCGACCACTCCACCCGCACCTCGCCCCGGATGAGGTCCACGAAGCTGCTCGTCCCCTCCTCGGGGGTGCGGAAGCGCAAGGTTCGGGGGCGCCCGGCGTCGGTGAGCGCGGCACGCTCGGCGGGCGAGCGGTCCCGGCAGCGTTCATCGTGGCTGGGGGTTCGCCCTTCGGCCCGGGCCGCCTCGTTGCGCGCCGCGATCTCCTCGGGGGTGCAGAAGCACTCGTAGGCGGCGCCCCCCTCGAGGAGCTGGTCGGCGGCGGCCCGGTACTCGGCGAACCGTTGGCTTTGGAGGACGCCGAGCCCGTCCCAGTCGAGCCCGAGCCAGCGCAGCGTGTCTTGAATCCCGACGACCCACTCGTCGCGGGACCGGGCCCGGTCGGTGTCCTCAATGCGCAGGATGAACTCCCCGCCGTGGTGGCGGGCGAAGAGCCAGTTGAACAGCGCGGTACGAGCAGAGCCCACGTGGAGGAATCCAGTGGGTGCGGGCGAGAAGCGAACCTTCACCGGCGCGGGCATCTCGCCATTGTGGCGGACGGCGACACTCCCCCGACGACCGAGACGACGGCGCCACGGGGATACCCACATCGAGCGTGTCTCCCCGGTTGGTGGCCGCCGCCACGGAGCGCCTTGCCGAGTTCCGAGCCCGGCCCATCGCAGCGCAGGCTGATCGTCGTCCCCGATTCCCTGTACCCTGCCCTTCCGAGGCGGGGGTGCTGGCAGTGACCGGTTGGCGCGAGGACAGCAGATGCTGAGGCCTGCGCTTCGAGACCTGCAATGGCGGCGGCGGCGGTTTGCGATCGCCATGCTCGGCACGGCGCTGGTCTTTGGCATGGCGCTGGTGATCACGGGCGTCAGTAGCGGGTTCGACGCCGAAGCCAGTCGGAGCGTCAATGGTCTCGGCGCGACGGTGTGGGTCGTGGCCAAGGGGGCGTCCGGGCCGTTCCTGGGGTCGTCGCCGATGGCGGCCTCCCGGGTGAGGGAGGTCGCGAGCCTGCCGGGGGTCACGCGCGCGGTTGACACCGTCTTCACCCGCAAGGACATTGTCAGCGGTGGGAGTGACACACCCGTCAACGTGTTCGGGGCGGTCGCGGGAACCCTCGGCCTGCCGGCGACGTCGCAAGGCCACTCCCCGACGCGGCCTGGCCAGATCGCGATCAGCACCAAGCTGTCCGGCTATGGGATCGGCTCGCGCCTCATCTTGGCCGGCCATCCATTCACCGTCGTGGGCACGGTGTCCAACGCAACCGCGCTGGCTGGAGTGCCCAATGTCTACCTCACGTTGAGGGACGCACAACTGGTCGCGTTCGCGGGTCAGCCGGTGACGTCGGCGATTGCCGTGACCGGCACCGTGCCAACCAAGCTGCCCCCCGGGCTGGCCACCCTCTCCAACCAGGCAGCTCGGGACGATCTCTTGCGTGCACTGACGCAAGCACGATCGTCGATCGCCCTGTTGGCCGTCCTGCTCTGGATCGTGGCCGCCATGATTGTCGGCTCGGTGATCTACGTGTCGGTCCTCGAACGACAGCAGGACTTCGCCGTGTTCAAAGCGACCGGGGTGTCATCGAAATCGATCCTGGGTGGCTTGGCGATCCAGGCCATCGTGCTGTCGATCGCCGCCGCGATCATTGGGAGCGGGATCGCGGCTGTGCTCGCCCCGAACTTCCCGATGCCGGTCTCCCTCACCCTGCGCGCCTACCTGCTGCTGCCGGTCATCGCGGTGGTGGTGGGGTTGGCGGCCAGCCTTTCGGGACTGCGCCGGGCCGTTTCCATCGATCCCGCCCTCGCCTTCGGAGGTCCCTGATGCCCGACCTTCGCATCACCGACCTCACCATCGAGTACTCCAGCGGTGGGTACGCGGTACGCCCCCTCGACGGGCTCACCGTCACCGCGCCGAGCGGTGCACTGGCGTTGCTGCTCGGACCAAGCGGCTGCGGCAAGACCTCGCTGCTGTCGTGCCTCGGAGCGATCCTCAGACCCAAGAGCGGCTCGATCCAGTTCGGAGACATCGAAGTGACCTCGCTCAACGGCCAGGCGCTCACGGAATACCGGCGGCGGACCGTCGGCATCGTCTTTCAGGCCTTCAACCTCGTGCCGAGCCTGACTGCCCTCGAGAACGTGACCGTGCCCCTGCGGGCTGCGGGCCAGCGATGGCCGGCGGCCCGGGAGCGAGCCACGGAGTTGCTCGACCGCGTCGGGTTGGCGGACCGCATACACCACCGTCCGGGCGACCTGTCCGGCGGGCAGAAGCAGCGCGTGGCCATCGCCCGCGCCCTCGCACTGGACCCGCCGCTCATCCTGGCCGACGAACCGACTGCCCATCTCGACTACGTCCAGGTCGAGGAGGTGCTGCGCGTCGTGCGGGAGCTGGCCGCCGGCGAGCGAGTCGTAGTGGTGGCCACCCACGACAACCGCCTGCTTCCCCTCGCCGACCAGGTCATCGAGCTGGTGCCCCAACGGGCCGTCTCAACCCTTCCCCCGGCACGCGTGGAGCTCCCACCGGGTGAGGTGCTGTTCCGCCAAGGCTCCTGGGGCGAGCTCATCTACGTCGTCGAACGCGGCGAGATCGAGATCGTGGCTGAGCGGGCTGATGGCACCGAGGAGTTACGGACCGTCGTGACATCGGGCAGCTACTTCGGCGAGATCGGACCGCTGTTCGGCATTCCCCGATCGGCCACCGCGAGAGCCCGTGGCGATGCCGTGGTCGTCGGCTACACGACGCGGGACTTCCGCCAGCGCACCGGCCCGGGGTTCAATCTGGCGTCGAGCGAGTCGCCGGCTGGCGACGCCGGTCACACTCCGGCCGGATGAGCCACGACGGACCACCGTCCCTCGACCGCTGGGGGCTGGACCGGCGGCTGTGGCGCTTGGCCCGCCCGCGGCGCTCCACGGGCCGTCAGGGCGCGCCGAAGAGGAGGACGGCGTTGTGGCCGCCGAACGCGAACGAGTTCGACATGACCGCGCCGTCGGCGAGCGGCCGCGGCTCGGTCACCACATCGAGCGGCGTCTCGGGATCGGGGGTCACGAAGTTCGCGGTGGGCGGGATGCGACGCTCCATGATGGTGAGGATGCTCGCCACCGCTTCGATCGCCCCCGCGCCGCCGATCGTATGGCCGAGGACCCCCTTGATCGACGTGATCGGCGGACCGCCGTCTCCGAACACGGCCTGGACGGCGACCGCCTCCGCGGTGTCGTTGTGAGGCGTCGAGGTCCCGTGCGCGTTGATGTGCGCCACGTCGCCAGGCCCGAGCCCCGCGTCCTCGAGAGCCAGGCGCATGCAGTCGGCGGCGCCTCGGCCGTCCGGTGGCGGGGCGACGAGGTGGTACGCGTCGGTGTTGCGGCCATAGCCGAGGAGCTCGGCTCGGATCGGCGCCCGGCGGGCAACCGCGTCGTCGAGCCGTTCGAGGACCAGCGCGGCGCCCCCTTCAGCGAGCACGAACCCGTCCCGGTCTCGATCGAAGGGCCGCGACGCCGAGGCCGGGTCCGCCGAGCGCTCGGAGAGTGCGTGCGCGGCGGCGAACGCAGCGAGCACGGACGGCGTGACCGGCGCCTCGGCCCCGCCGGCGATCACCAGGTCGGCGCTGCCCTCTCGCAGCAGCCGGAGCCCCTCGCCGATGGCGTTCGTGCCCGCGGCGCACGCGGTGGAAAGGGTCAAGCAGGGTCCTCGGAACCCGTGGCGCATGCTGACGTGCGCGGCCCCGGCGTTGGGCATCACCGTGGGGACGAACAGAGGGTTCATCCGGCCTTTCAGCCCCGGGGCGAGCATCCCGAGGAACTCGCGGGCGCCGTGGTCGACGGTCTCCAGGCCGCCGAGTCCATTGCCGATGACGGTGGCGACGCGGGCGCCATCGACGCCGGGCGCGCCGGCGTGGGCGTACGCCGCGTCCGCCGCGGCGATCGTGAACTGGGCGAACCGGTCCGTTCGACGCGCCTCCTTCTCGCTGAGCACGGCGCGAGGGTCAAAGTCGATGGCCTCGCACGCGAACTGGATCGAAGCTTCCGAGACGTCCACCCGTCGTACCGGCGCGGCGACGGAGCGCCCCGCCAGGAGTGTGGTCCAGAAGCGCTCCAGCGTGGAGCCGGCCGGCGAGACGACGCCGAGGCCCGTTACCACGACGCGTCCGGGTTCGTTCCCGGACGCGCTGCGACTTGTTCCCACCCTGCGAGGCCTCTCTGGCGTCAACCGCCGTGTCCCAGTGTAGGTTTCGCACGGTCGGGTGGGCCGGCGTCCACGTCGGAGGGGCCCAAGGAATGTCGTCTCCGCCACTGGGGGTTGCGGGTGCAGGTGCCGACGAGCGCGACGCATCGCGGGAACGGGACGCCGCGGCCGGTGACGGTCCCGAGCGCCAACGCTGCGCCGGTCGACCGGCGCGGCACGACCTGGGTCGAACGGTCGACGAGCGGTGAGCGCGCCGAACGCTCACCGGCGGGCGTCGCCGGGTAAGGGCCGGGCATGGAACCGGTCTGGGGACTGGCCCGCGTCATCCTGTACCCGATCCGCCCGGCATTCCGGATCGTGTTGGTCGGCCGGGAGCACGTGCCGCGAACCGGGCCGGTCCTCCTCGCCAGCAACCATGTGTCGTTCCTCGATCCGCTGTTCGTGTTGTGGCTCGGGGAGCGCACGCACCGCAAGGTGCGCTTCCTGGCGATGGCGGAGCTCTGGAACATCCGGGTGATGCGGTTCTTCCTCATCCACACACACCAGATCCCCGTCCCACGGGGGACGGCGGCAGCCGGGAGCTCGCTTGCGCACGCGACCGCCGCCCTGGGACGCGGGGAGTGCCTCGGTGTCTTCCCGGAGGGTGGCATCTCCGACGACCTCGAGCCGAAGCCGGCCAAGACCGGCATCGCGCGCCTGGCGGCGCTCAGCGGCGCGCCGGTGATCCCGGTCGGCGTGTGGGGAGGCCAGCGCTTGTATCCGAAGGGTCGCAAGCGTCGGCTCCGCCCCGGGGTCGGGGTGACCATCGTCGCCGGGGCGCCCGTCTCGGTCGGACCCACCGAGGACATCTGCGTGGCGACGGACCGCGTGATGACCGCCGTCGCCGCCTCCGTCCGAACCGCGCGCGAGATCTACCCGCAACACCCAAAGGGGCGTGATGACGGCTGGTGGGTCCGACCGCCAGAGAGCGCGGTACCTCAACCCACGCCTCGACGCGGAGTCGCGGACCGATGGTCGTGACCCTCCTCGCCGCGCCCATCGACCACGCCGGAGCCACGGCGGTGGGTCCGCTCGACCGGCATGGCGATCGCCCGCGGCACGGCCTAGAGTCCGTCCTCAGCGTCGACAACCACGGTTGGCGGACACTTCGAAGGTTAGGACGTCGGTGTTTCCTTCGCTGGACGAGGTGATCGGCGAACTCCGGACGATCTCGGAGGACGACGCGATCGAACCCGGCTCGCGGCTTGCGACCGTCGATGTCGACTCACTCGACATCTTGGAGTGGGTCTACGAGATCGAAGAACGAGCGGGCATCCAGTTCGACGAGTCGCTCTACGACCGCGAGGTGCTCGAGAACGCGACAGTCGCGGAGCTCTACGACCGTCTCCGGGCCCAGGCCGAGAGTTAGTGCTCGCCGCCCCGCGTAGGTCCAAGAAGGCAGCGCGTCCGGTGAGCGATCAGAATCGGGGCTGCTCGGCCAACCAGTCCCTGACCGCACGGTCGCCGGCCTCGTATCCGAGTTGGACGATTCGGTCGAAGGCCTTGAAGTCCGCGATGCCGAACGGATCGACGGCAGGACGAATATAGAGGTCACCCTGATCGTGGCTCGGCTCGCTGCCCAATTCAGTGAGGCGCATGAGGATATGGCCGAGGCCAGCAGTGTTTTGGCCAGGTCCCTTACGATCGAGGCGGCCCAGCAGCAGCTTCCACCCCGAGGCGACCCCGTCGGCGGGCAGTGACCCTGCGGAGAGATCGCGTGTACGTCCGACGTCGACCGCGATCACCGTGATGCCGTGATGCTCGGCGCGCATGACGCCCACGGGCAAGTTGTCGAGCAAACCACCATCGACGAGCAGATCGCCGCTGGCGGTCGGCACGGGCGGGAACACCCCGGGTATCGAGAAGCTGGCCCGCACCGCGTACCAGCCGGGTCCACGCCGGTGAATCTCGACCCCCCCGGTCGTCAGGTTGGTTGACACACAAAAGAAGTTGCGCCACGTGTCCTCGAGGTCGAGCCCGCCGGCCGCTTCTCGGATTCGCTGCGTCACCCGCTTACCCGCCGCGAGCGACACCGCTGGGAACGTGATATCGAAGGCTGACGAGTCGACCACCGCGGCGCGCATCATGGCCCCCAGCTCTCCCGGCGAGAGCCCCCGCGCCGCGGCTCCCGCGATGAGCGACCCGATGCTCGTCCCACCCGTGGCGTCGATCGGCACGCCGTGCTCTTTCAGGGCCCGCAGCACGCCAATTCCTGCGACGCCTCGTGCGCCACCACCGCTGAACACCACGCCGATCCCGCGTCCGAGAATCAGGCGAGCGACGCGCTCGACGTCACCACCACGATCGGTACGCACATGGTGATGGCGATCCACTTCGCGCGACTCAAGCCACCGGCGTGTCGCTCGCGGGTCGCGCGTGGTCGGCGGATGGACCAAGACCAGCTCGGTTCGTGTGTTGAGCCGGCGCCGCCGCTCTGCGATGGCCAGCTCGACGGGACGCAACTCGGGTGGTTCGCGGCTCGAGCCCACGAGGAGCACCATGTCGGCCTGGCGGACGCACGTGTCAGTCCAAGCCGTGGGCTCGGCATCGGCCTGGTATACGACGGCCTTCGACCGTGAGTCGTGCTCCCCGAACCACAGGGCGAGACGCTCGGCGCTGACCTGGGTGAGGTCGCCGAGACTCGCTGCCGTCGTGAGCGCGTTGACGTGGCTCGCCGCGCCGGTGAGCCGCTCGAGCGCGTGGTGCAGCCGGTCGGCGAACTCCGCCAGGCTGGGATCCGCGCCGAGGGGCACGACCGCGATCGTGACCACCGGGCTCGAAGGACTTCCCTCGCGGAGGGAGCGCACCAAGCGTCGGACGACCGGCGTAGCGATTTCGCGCAGGGCTTCGGGATGCTCCTCGACCAGTTGCGCGAACGCGCCGGTCGACAGCTTGAAAACCTCGCTATCTCGGAGAGCAGTGACTGTCGCCGAACGAGGTTCGTTCGTGATCACCGCAAGCTCGCCGACGATTTCACCGCGTCCGAGCTCTGCAATCACGCGCTCGGTGCCGTCTCCGCCTCGCATGGTGACCCGTAGTCGCCCCACCGCGACGAGATAGAGGCAATCGGCTGCCTCACCCTCCTGGATCAGCACGGCGCCGCCCGGCAGGTTCACCGCTTCAAGGTGCTCACACACGAAGGATTGCGCAGCGGGTTGGAGCAGGCCGAACACCGCGCTCTCCTCGACCAGACGTTCGAGCTCGTCGCGAAGGGTCGCCGCCGCCTCGTCCATCGGCACACTCATGCGCTGGCAGCCGTTCTCGTCGCCCGGTCGAGCGCATCGCGAGTACGGCCAAGATCCCCCGCGGGATCAGCCAACAACTCAAAAGTCATCTCGGGGAACTCACGGAGCAGCGTCCGGAACATTCGCACACCGAGTACTGGGGCCGGAACCCGGTTGGCTGCTACCACCGTCGCGCTGCGAGGCTCGCCGTCTCGTGCCGCCAATTCGCCAGCGAGCACCATCCGCCGCGCGAACCGCGTAACTGGCTGCCGGTGCGCCACGCTTCGCCCCCCCTGGCCCCGACTTCGGACGCTACCCGAGGCTGTCCTGACCCCGCCAGGCCCGGTTGGCAACACCCGCCCAACAAGGCGGACGGCGCGATCCATCCTCGGAGGGTGGCGAGGTAGGAGCGGGCGGCTGCTGACCCTTCTCGATGTAGCCGATCAGGTCTTTGTCCGGTCGGTCCGGCGGGGAGCCGGGGCGGGCTGGTTCGCCGTGGGAGCAGGCTCCGAAGCCGGAGCGCTCTGCGGACTCGGGTCTTCAGGCATGTCAGCCTCCTCAGACAATCAGCGTCCCGCTGACCACCAAGGCCGCGGCGACGGCGAGGCAGACGACGGAGAACCGCACTCGGCGACCCTTGACCTTGACCAAGTCGGGGGCTTCCCTGACCATCTCGATCTGCGTGTCGAACAGATGAAACTAGGTCTCGGCGACCGGCGCCGTCAGGTAACGCTGGCGGAGGCCGTAGACCTCCAACCGCACCCGGCGAAACCGAGCACCGGCCTTTTAACCAGGCGCCGCACGCCCGGTTACGCGATCTAGCAGGCCTCGTGCGATGACGATGCGTTGGATCTGGTTGGTGCCTTCGTAGATCTGGGTGGTCCGCGCCAGCCGTCCAGCCAGCCCAGCACCCTTGACTGCGTTGGGTTTCCGGTCCACTGAACCCACCGATTCCGCGGCGTGCTGCGGAGTTGTAGGGACAGAGTAGGGGTGGCCCCGAAACCGGGCGAAAACGGTCAGACCATCGAGCCTGATCCGGCACGGCTGCCCCGAACAAGACGAACTCGGCTGAATCCCAAGATCGCTCGCAGATCTACTCGTTCGCCGCCATCGGCATCGAGTGCGGCTGGCGATGAAACGCCGGCGCGGCACGGCACGAAGAGGAGCTGCGAGCTGTAGGGACGAGTAGGGACGCGTACCGGACACACATCGGAAGGGTCGGACCTCGTCCGACCAGCACGCCGCGACCACGTATGACGCGCTTTCGTTACGGCATCGTGGGCATGTCGGCCAAATACGCGACGACTCGGTACACGGGAGACTGGCGTCATGGTCGCCAGCGGGCCTTCGGGGTGACCCCTCGACGCGCGAGAAGGACGGGTGGGTGGCGTCGTACCGGACCTGCCTCGCCTCTGGACGACCGATGAGACCCTTGAAGCGAAGCGACCATGAGCACGTTCAGTCTTCGTCAGATTCACCTTGCCGGATTCGCTTTCGCATTGCATAGGTGCGATCGCTCGCTCGATGAGAGCTCGATCCTTCTCGACATTCATGCTGCATCTCTCGTGATCAATCAAGGGTTCCAGGACCGAGACAAGGCTCCCAATTCGCAGTGATCGTCAACGGACGAATCACGGCTCGTCGAGGGCGACGGTCGGATGAACGGCTCACGCCGGGTTCAAGAGAGAGCACGACCTCGTCGCTCCTTGACCTCGACCTCGACGTCGCATCCAAGCAAATTGAGCAGAGCCATCAACTGTCGCAAGGATTTTGCGTAGTTCGTCGGATCCAGGAGCCGGTAGAGCTGAGTCGGAGATGTCCCGAGCGACCGAGCGACCTCACGAATCGATAGCCCGGAGCTCTCGAGGCGTGCTCGCGCGGCCTGGGTGAGCCGATATAGAGCGAGATCAGCCATGTAGGACGGGTCCTCGTTGTACTCAAGAACGGCATCAATATGCACGCTGCCCTCAGCGCCCGAAGCCAGCCGATACGTGAAGGCTTCACGACGGAGCTCTGGGTCCACGAATGCCTCCGCAACCCGATCGTCGGCTGACGGAGTGGGGTCGGCGTTGGCATAGGGGAACACGAAGTTCTGTCTCCGCGTTCGGACCTCGAAGAGGTGCTTGCGATTATTAGCCGCCACACGCAGAATCTTCATAGCCTTCCCTCTTCCACAAGTTCGCTCAGCAGTCGCCGGACGCGCGCCGACGCGCGACCCTTCATCGGCTGCCAGTTGTCGAGATCCCACTTCACGACAAGGGTTTCCGTCTCGATACACGTGCACGTGCCGGGGGCTGTGGTCGCCCACCCACGCAAGGAACATGAAGCCACCGCGGCTGATTTTCGGCACCTATCAAATGTTACCGCATACAGTAACGGTTAGCACGGAGCGACCAGGAGTGGACGGGTCAACTCCGACGCCTCGATGCGGCCCCGCGCTTCCGACAGCGAAGCGCCGACGACTCGCCGGCTGAGCACTTAGCCTCGGGAAGTGGCCGCGAGCCCGCTCCCTGAGATCGACATCGAGAAGGTCCGGCGCTCCTGTCGTCGCCGCGTCCCCGACACATTCAAGGACGAGGTGCGCCTCGAGGTGACCGTGAGAGGCAGGCACCTCTCGATCCACGAGCGGCGCCCCGTCTGGCGCGGCGCTCCCGGAGAGTGGACCTCCATGCCAATCGCCCAACTCCGATACGACGGCGATGGACTCTGGACCCTCTATTTCGGCGACCGCTACGGCAAATGGACCCAATACTTCGACCTCGCTCCCCGCCAGGCGATCGACGTCATCATCAACGAGCTCGACACCGACCCCACCTGCGTCTTCTGGGGCTGACGGCACCCAACTCTCACGCGCCGCAAATGACTACGTTCCGACGAGCCGAAAGTCACTTCTCCACCGCTCGGTGGGACGTCATCTGCGCGAACGCGCCTCACTCAAACCGGGGGCCTTCCGCTTCTGTGCTGGGTCTCGACGAGCACAACGAGGTCGCCCCGGCCGGGGTCGCAGGCGCGCCGCAGTGCTCGCTCGGCTTCCGATGGCGCGTGCCACCGACCGCCCGCACACGAGGCGAACCACAGGGGTGGCCGACCGGTCGAAGCGCAAAGTCGAGGATTGTAGGGACGGAGTAGGAATGGGTTATCCGGCGGTGGAACGCCCCATCACACCCTCTAGCAGGCCTCTTGCGATGACGATGCGCTGGATCTGGTTGGTGCCCTCATATATCTGGGTGATCTTGGCGTCCCGCAGCATGCGTTCGACCGGGAAGTCTCGGGTGTAGCCAGCTCCGCCGAGGACCTGCACGGCGTCGGTGGTGATCTGCATGGCGGCGTCGGAGGCGAAGAGTTTCGCCATCGCCGAGGCACCCGCGACGCCGGGCGCCCCGATCTCGAGCATCGAGCACGCCCGGTAGACGAGTAGGCGGGCGGCCTCGAGGTGGGTTGCCATGTCGGCGAGCATGAACTGGATGCCTTGGAAATCGGCGATGTGGCTGCCGAACTGGGCTCGTTCGGTCGCGTAGCGGGTCGCGACGTCGAGCGCCCCTTGGGCGATCCCGACCGCTTGGGCGCCGATGATCGGCCGGGAGCCGTTCAGTGCCTCCATGGCGTAGCCGAACGCGGCGTTCTCCTCGCCGATGCGGCGCTCGGCGGGGACGACGACGTCGTCGAGGAGGATCTCGCCGGTCGGTGAGCCGCGCACGCCGAGCTTGGACTCGAGCTTGCCGACGGAGAACCCGGGGGTGTCGGGTTCGACGACGAAGGCGGAGATCCCGTTGCGTCCGGCGTCGGGCTCAGTTTTGGCGAAGACGGTGTAGAAGTCCGAGATGCCGGCGTTAGTGATCCAGACCTTGCGGCCGTTAAGGACGTAGTGGGCGCCGTCGCGCACGGCGCGCGTGCTCATCGACGCGACGTCGCTGCCGGCGTGAGGTTCGGAGAGGCAGTAGGAGCCTTGCCAGTCGCCGGCCACGACCTGGGGGATCACGGCGGTCTGGAGCGCTGGGGAGCCGTGGGCGACGATGGGTGCCGAGGCGAGCCGGCTGATGATCACGAAGAGGGAGGAGGAGGCGCACACGCGGGCGACCTCTTCGACCAGCAGCGCGTAGGCGACGAGATCGGCTCCGTCGCCGCCGTGCTCCGCCGGGTAGGGGAGGCGGATGAATCCCGAGTCGCGGTAGGCCTCGAAGGACTTCCAGGGAAACTCGGCGCGTTCGTCGACCTCGGCCGCGTGGGGAGCGATCTGGTCTTCGGCGAAGCGTCGCAGCGTCGCCCGGAGCTCCTGGTGCTCGGGCGAGAGGACAAAGGCGGTCACCGCCCGGGATGGTACCCGCGGACCCTGACGCTGACGTCAGAAAACAGCGATCCGAGGGGCGCGGTCGGCGTGCGGCGCGGCTCAGGTGTCGGGTAGTGGGTCAGTTTCGACCCTGCGCAGCGGTGTGCTGCTGGGCTTTACCGGCCCGAAGGATGTTGATGGCGGCGTTGGTGTCGGCGTGAGCCAAATGGCCGCAGGCCTGGCACTCGAAGCGCGCGCCGCGCCGGTTCCCAGCTGAGACATGCCCGCAGTCGGCACAGGTTCGGCTGGTGTTGCGGGGCTCGACGGCGATGACGGTCCTAATGGGTGCGGATCAGTCGGCCGTGGGGCAGGCTGATCTGAGAGCCGCTGGTGGGTGAGCACTGAATGGTCCTGAGCTGAGAGTTCTACTGGTAGATCGTGCCCCTGCTGGTGGTGAGGAGTGCTGGAACGGCTGGTGGGATGTCGTGCCTGGAGCACTGATCCATTAGGTCGCCGCTGGTCTCCTCGGCTCGTGTTCGTGACCCAAGGAGGCGACGGTGATCTTTGTTGGGGTGGATTGGGCTGAGGCCCACCACGACGTGTTCGTGGAGAACGAGGCCGGCGAGCGGTTGGCCAAGCGACGCATCCCCGAAGGCATTGAGGGGGTCGGGTTGTTCCATGAGCTGGTGGGCGGCCTGGTCGAGGATCCCGGCGAAGTGGTCGTGGGGATCGAGACCGACCGGGGCTTGCTGGTCGGTGCGTTGGGGGAGTGTCTGGTGCTCTGTGTAAGAGACTGATTTGGTCTTGGGGTCTGTGTTCATTATCTCATGCGCGTCAACTCGTGACGTCGACGCGGTCGGGGAAGTAGATCGCGAACTGGTGCAGTG
>Ga0182024_10016051_pt1 | contig 14263 bp, 9 predicted proteins | sample P32metaG_FD_120480 | JGI IMG/M metagenome (GOLD analysis project Ga0182024, IMG submission 120480) | Permafrost microbial communities from Stordalen Mire, Sweden - P3-2 metaG (Illumina Assembly) | ecosystem: Environmental > Terrestrial > Soil > Wetlands > Permafrost | place: Sweden: Stordalen... | reverse complement strand
CTGCTGGAGTCATTTCCGCCGTTCAATCCGTTGTCGCTGGCGGGGTTGGCCGCCGCGAAGCCATTGGCCAACCCGTCATTCAATTCACTGCCGACCAAGGCGCGAACTTCTTCCGTGTGGATTTCATGTACGACCACCGCATCGGTCCGGGGAACGAGTGGCGGAACAGTTAGAAACAGCAGGCCGAGGCCGAAGATCAATCCACCGGCAACTCCGCCGGCCACGATCATGCTGCGGCTCGGGCCAATCGGGGTGGCGCCGGTGTCGGGCGTGTCGATCCGGCTGAGGAGGCTGGCCGTGTGGGCCGCAGCCTGGCTGGCGCGAGCCTCGGCCAATTGGGTTTCAGCGGCCTTGAGCGTGTCGGTGCGAAGATGGACCTCGGCCACGGTGTTGGCATATTCGGCCCGAATGCCGGCCAGATGATCGAGCCGCGAACGGGCGTCGGCGATATGCGAATCCAACGCGGTCGCCCGACTCGTCGCCAGGTTCAATTCAACTTCGACGCCACGGGTGGCGGAGTCCAATTCGTCTTGGATCTGTTCATTGATCGCCGCTTCGGCCGCCTTCGCCGAGACCACGAGAGGATGCGTTTCCGACATCGAGCCTAGGAGCGCCGAGGTACGCAATTGTGCGTCGACCAATCCATCTTTCAGCCGCTTCAGCGACGGTTGCGATTCCAACAGCCGAGACGGCGCCGCAGCCAAGGCATGAGGGTCGTCCTTTGCTGCCTGCAAGAGTTTGAGCAGTGATTGATTGGACTCGACGGCGACCCGCGCGGCGCGCAATTCGGTTTCCATCTCGGTGATGGAATGGCGCAGTGGACTGTCGCCCGTGGGCGTGTCGAGGAGTGTGCGAAGTTCACCCAAATCGCTTCCGGCTTTCGCGTCCATTTGAGCCAGCTTGATCGTGGCCGATTGAAGATCGTTTTGCGCGAGCGTAACGGTCTTGCCCAATTCTTCGACTAAGCTGTGTGCTTTCGCGTCGCGCAGGTCTTCAAAGCGCTTTTTGAGTTGGTCGCACAGTGCGGAGGCCAACGCGACGGCCCGTTCGCGATCGGTGCTTTGCACTTGGAGGTAGAAGACTTCCGTCTTGCCGAACTCGGCGCCCTTCGGCGGACTGAGCTTCAGGGATCCGATCAGGCCCGCGACCTCTTGATCGGTCGGCCAAAGTGCTTGCGTCTTGCGGTCGAGGGGCGGACCGACGGTCTCGAGCGCCGTCGACACGACCGCATGGCTCTTGGCCAATTCGAGAATCGTTTCTTGCACGGTCTTCATATCTTCCGCGAGATGAAACCGGCCGAGACGGTCGCCGCCGGTCGCTTCGTCGCGAACCATCAGCGCTTGAGACGCCTCCCAAATGGCCGGCCGCATCTTGGCGTACGCGACCGCGAGGCCCGTGAAGAGCAAACCCGGCAGCAGCCAGCGGAATGGATATTGGCGTAGAAGCTTGAAAACGTCGCCAGGGGAAGCGGTATGCGAGTGAATCGGCGGCATGGTTGAAGTGACCTCGTATTTCGGCCGTAGGCGGGGTTGTCGAGGCGCGACAAAAGTCGGGCCAGACAAACCTACTCGACGATTCGGCCAATGGGGGGACGGTCGACGAATTTGCAAAGTAAGTGCCGACGTAGGCCCTGACATGTCCATATAACCTCACCTACGCCATTCAAGTGGTTGTCAGGAGCCGAGTTTCCGATCGGCAGCCAAAGGCAACTCGACCACTCGGGCGAAGGTGGCCGCGGACAGCGTGTTGCCAAAACGCAACCCCATGTTTCCGAATCACCACGGCGACGCATGCACGAAGGGGGTCAGGCACATTTTTCGGCATAACCGTCAATTGGGATTTTTGGCATTACGAGCCGAAAAATGAGCCAGACCCTAGCCACGCGCGCTTCAGGGGGTCAGGCACATTTTTCGGCACAACCGTCAACTGCGATTCCCGCCGCTACGAGCCGAAAAATGAGCCACGCCCCTGACCCCTCCTCCACTTGCCCAACTCCGATACGTGACGGAGAGTTACGTCGGGAAACCGCACCCAGCGGATCGCGGTGCGCAGCGGTGGTTGTCGGCATGACAGCCGTTCGCGCAAACATTGGAATCGGGCTTCGGATCGCAATGGAACCAGCGACGACGCAATCGGCAACATCTCGACTGGCGCTGCAATGCGCAACAGGTGCGTGCGCGCTCGACGCGGGTGCAGATGGCGCGGGATCGCCCGCGCGCGTGATGCGACTGTCGACCTCCGCCGAAATCCAACCTTGGATCGGCCAGTGGAACGCGATGGTGCGCGGCGTGCCGTTCCGCCGTTGGGAATGGCTGGAAAGTTGGTGGCGACACTACGGACCAGAGCCGGGGCAGGAGCGGCAGTCGCGGGAATTGTTTGTTCTTGCGGTGTTCGACTCCCGAGAGACGCTGCTTGGCGTGGCCCCTTGGTATCTCGAAGCCTCCGCGCCGCTGGGCAGCGTCGTGCGTTTTCTAGGCAGCGGCGAAGTCTGCTCGGAATATCTCAGCCTCGTGTGTGCCGAGGGGAAAGAAGAAATCGTCGCCCGCGGTCTGGCGAAATGGCTTTCGGAAAGCACCAAGGCGGGATACCACGACACACACGACGGTCAATCGTCCGGACGTTGGGACGTGCTGAAACTCTCCGCGATTGCGAGCGACGACCTGGCCATCGCCCGGCTGCTGGAGCATCTGGCGGCCCACGGCAACGCCGTGCATCGCCGGCCGGGGCTGAATTGCTGGCGATTGGCGTTGCCGGCCAGTTGGGAAGAGTATCTGGCGCTGGTGTCGAAATCCCATCGCAAGCAGTTGCGCCGACTCGACCGCGATTTTTTCCGTAGCGGCCGAGTTCGCATTCACTGGGTGCGCGAACCGGATCAACTCGAGCAAGCCTTGGACGTGTTGATCGGATTGCACCAACGCCGTTGGAAACATCTCGGCTGGCCCGGTTGCTTCGCTTCGGAGCGATTCCTAAGTTTTCATCGTGAGGTGGCGCTACGATTGCTGGCCTTTGACGCGATGCTGATGAGTTGGTTGGAACTGGATGGTCAGCCGATCGCGGCCGAATATCATTTGGCCGGCGACGGAATTGTCTACGCTTACCAATCGGGAATTGCGCCGGAATCGCTCCAGTATCAGCCGGGCCACCTGTCGCATCTGGCGACGATTCGCCGGGCCATCGAGCGCGGCGACCGTGCGTTTGATTTTCTTCGTGGCGACGAACCCTACAAATCCCATTGGCGGGCGGTTCCGCGAGCGACTTTCGAGGCTCGCGTCGTCCCGCCGCGGATGGGGCCCCGGATTCGGCAGGGCATCTGGGCAGCGGGCAGTACCGTCATGAACCAACTTCGATCCGGTTGGCAACTGACCAAGCATTGGATTACCGAGTAACCGCATCATGCAAACGGTCGATTCGCAAATCCCCGCAGTCGCCTGGCCGACGACCAGTTCGCCGGCATGCTTGCCGGCCGTCCTTGAGACGCCGGGCGGATTGGGGTTCGCGGCGCCGATCTGCTTATCGGACGTCGGTTCGCCGGCGTGCGCAACGTTGCCGGCGCTGTCGACACCGTTGCGAGTGCGCCGCGTGGCGCCTGCCTTGACCGTAAGGAAAGCCGGCGCTGCCGAGCCATTTGCGCGTGCGGATGAACTCGCTACATTGGCCTGCTCATGGAATTCACTCGCTGGCAAGGTGCCGTTTCGAAGTTTCGAGTGGATGGAATCGTGGTGGCGGCACTATCGGTTGCCGGGGTGGCAAACCTACCTGCTCGCGGTCGTAGATGCCGAGGGCCGGATCGTCGGAATCGCGCCCTGGTATATCGCCCGCTCGCCGATCGCGGGCCGAGTGGTTCAATTCATGGGGTCGGGCGAAGCTTGCTCGGAATATCTGACGGTGCTGACGCGGCCCGGCCACGAAAGAGGCGTCGTCGCGGCATTGTCGCAGTGGCTGACGACCGAAGGCGCTCGTGATTGGGATCTGATGCTGTTGACCGCGGTGCTGGAATCGGATCCAGCAACGTCGGCTTTGGCGGAGGATTTCGCCCGCCGTGGTCATGTCGTGGATCAGCGGCCAGGAATGGCGTGTTGGCAGTGTGATTTGCCGGCGACATGGGATGAATTCGTGCGGCAATTGTCGAAGTCGCGGCGGGAACGAGTGCGGCAATTGACGCGGAAGTATTTCGACATGGGGCGAGTCCAGACTCGTTGGGTCTCGACGGCCGCCGAGTTGGAACAAGCCTTTGCGATGTTTGTCGACATGCATCAGCGCCGTCGCCAAAGCCTGGGGCAGCCGGGGTGCTATGCATCGCCGCGATTCGCCGCGTTTCACCGGGAAGTCAGCCGCCGCCTGTGCGCCGAGGGCAAGCTACGTTTGCTGTGGACGGAATTGGATGGCCGACCCGTGGGAGCCGAATACGACTTCATGGACGGTCGAACCGTTTATTACTATTCGACCGGCGTTGAACCTGACGCAACCGCGGACAATCCTGGTTGGCTGGCGATGATCGGTTCGTTGCGACGGGCGATCGACGAAGGCTGTCGTTCGTTCGATTTCTTGCGCGGAGACGAGGCTTACAAATGCTCCTGGGGCGCAAAACCTCGTCCAACCCTTGAAACGCGCATCATCGCTCGCCGCGGTCTTGCCGGGCTACGACATACGGCATGGCTGGGCCGGCAGCAATTCCGCCACTGGGCAAAACAAGCGAAAGCATGGAGCTCGCTGCGAAAAAGAAACGACTCGGCGTCCAAAACATCGTGACTCTTCTTTGCGGATGATCGTAACCCATTGCCCGCTGCCATGCCGCTCTGGAAACAACTCCTGCTTGAGACCTATTATCGCGGCTCGCTGCCCTATCGTTGGTGGCGATCCGCGCGGGCTCAGGCCGCCGGCAGAGCGCCGGTGATGGTGTTGTTCTATCATCGCATCGCCGACGACGCGGCAAGCCCTTGGACAATGTCGAACCGGGAATTCGCCACGCAAATAAGTTGGCTTCAGGGACGCTTCGACATCGTCTCGCTGGAAGAGGCCCAGCGCCGGCTGGCCGAGAAGCGAAATCCAAAGGCCGCCGTGAGCATCACGTTCGACGATGGTTACGACGCAAACTGCGACGAGGCACTCCCCCTGTTGATCGCTCGGAAAATTCCCTGCACCTATTTCGTCAGCAGCCGGTGCGTGCTCGAAAGAATTCCATTTCCGCACGATGTGGCGGAAGAATGTTCGGTCCGTCCGAACACGCTCGAGCAAATCCGAGCGATGGCGGCGGCTGGAGTCGAGATCGGAGCCCACACGCGCACCCACGCCGACATCGGCCGACTACACAATCCGCGAAAGATGCACGACGAAGTAGTTGGCTCGGGCCGCGACCTTCAGCAGGCGCTGGGCCGGCCGGTGCGATATTTCGCGTTTCCCTACGGCCAACCGAAGAACATGAGCGCCGCCGCCTTTCAATTGGCGCAAGAATACGGTTACGAGGGTGTTTGTTCCGCGTACGGCGGCTACAACTTTCCCGGCGATGATCCGTTCCATATTCAAAGAATCTTTCCGGACAACATGTTGAGGCTGAAGAATTGGCTGACCGTGGATCCGCGCAAGACATATCACCCCTATCGCTACGACTACCGAACCAGCGTTCCAACGGAGACGGAAGGGGTGCCGGTGCGATGAATATCATCACGCTCCCTGATCCCGTCGAGGTCGATCCCGCATCGCTGGCGCCGATTGTAGCGACGACGTCGGACGACATCTCGTCCGATCGGGCGTTTGGCAATGGTGGAATCGGTTTCAACGCGGCTGACGCCGATGCCATCGTTTCCGACGTTGCGTCGTCGGTCGACGCGCCAGAATGGCGAACCGACACGTTGGCCCAAAGCCTCGCCATTCTGCTAGTGCTGTCAGTCGTGCAGCGATTCATCGGATTTGTCCGGCAGGTGTTGGTCTGCCGGTGGTTGGAGCCGACTCAGTTAGGCGAGTGGGATATCGCTTTGAAGTTCTTGATGCTGGCGGCACCGCTTTCGGTGCTCGGTTTGCCCGGTTCGTTTGGCCGGTATTTGGAACATTATCGCCGCCGTGGACATTTAAGGACGCTTTTGCGGCGCACGGCGACCGCATGCATCGTGTTGAGTTGCCTGTCGTTGATCGCGATTGCCGGTTTCCAAACGGCGGTTTCGGAACTGATCTACGGCACGCCCGACCATACCGGCATGGTGTTGCTGCTGGCGGTGAGCATGTTGGCGGTCATCGCCTACAACTATCTGACGGAAATGCTGACCGCGCTGCGGATGGTTCGCGTGGCGAGCGTCGTGCAATTGGTCAACACCGTGCTTTTCGCGCTGTTGAGCATCGGGCTGGTGTTCGGCTGGCGATGCGATGCCGCGGCGATCGTGATCGCTTATGCCCTTTCGGCAGCGCTGTTGATCGGGCCAGCATTGTTCTGGTTCCGAAAGACATGGCGGCAAATTCCCGAGCCGGTCGAATCGCTTTCGCAGAGCGGCTTGTGGGGAAAACTGGTGCCGTTCGCGATGTCGGTTTGGGCGGTCAACTTGCTCTACAACCTCGTCGGCGTTGTCGACCGCTACATGATCATCCATTATGCGCCTGCGGCGGAACCTTTGGCACTGGTCGGCGATTACCACAGTTCGCAGGTCGTGCCGATGTTGATGGTGTCGGTGAGTGGGATCGTCGGCGGAATTTTGCTGCCGTATTTGAGCCACGACTGGGAAGCGGGCTCGCGCCCGGCCGTTTCGGCGAAATTGAATCTGGCGATCAAGTTGCTCGGCGTGGCGATGTTTGCCGGTTCGGCGCTGGTGCTGCTCGCGTCGCCGCTGCTGTTCGGCGTCGCGTTCCATGGTAAATACGACGGCGGCCTGGCCATCCTTCCCTGGACGCTAACCTATTGCATCTGGATGGGCCTTGTGCCGTTGGCGCAAATGTATTTGTGGTGCGCCGAACGGGCGCGACTGCCGACGCTGGCTCTGGTCGCGGGCTTGATTACGAACGTCGTGCTCTGCCGATTGCTTCTTCCCGGGTTCGGGCTGCATGGCGTCGTTTGGGCCACATGCGCTGCGAACTTAGTCACGCTCGTGATCATGTTCCTGTTCAACCAATCGTACGGCATGAAGATCGACGGCGGCACCTGGTTGGTCGTTTTCCTGCCGCTGCTATTGGGTTGCGGCCCATGGGCGACGGTGTCCGTCACGATCGTCCTTGGGCTGGAGATTTTCACCGCGGATCGGGTTTTCACCCGCGACGACAAACAACAGTTCATCGCCACTTGCCGGCATTACATCCTCGATCGAATGTTCCCGGCCGAAAGTTCCCCACACTAAGCGCGAAGCGTTAGCGAGGGCGTCGTGCCAACACGGGCCGCCCTCGCTAACGCTTCGGGTTGATATGGCCCGATCTCCGACAAACGAACATCATGTCTACCACACTTCTGCAAAACCGCTCGACCAATCCCGACCACAAGGCGCTCGATCCGCTCCGCGTGATGTTCATCATCACGACGCTCGATGTCGGTGGCGCCGAAACACTGCTGGTCAACCTGGTGCGTCGTTTCGACCGTCGCCGAGTGACTCCCGAGATTTGCTGCCTGAAAGCGCCGGGGCAACTTGGCGTCGTGATGGCCGAGGAAGTGCCGCTGTTTGATCATCTGCTGGCCGGCAAATACGATTTCCGCGTTTTCGGCCGCCTGAAGCGGTTGCTGCGGCGGCGGCGGATTGATGCGATCGTGACCGTCGGCGCGGGCGACAAAATGTTTTGGGGCCGACTGGCGGCTCGCGTGGCCGGGGTTCCGGTGATTGCTTCGGCGCTGCATTCCACCGGCTGGCCGGATGTTGTCGGACGGTTGAATCACTGGCTGACTCCGCTGACCGACGCCTTCATCGCCGTCGCGCCGGCACATGGGCAATATCTCATCGAGCATGAAAGATTTCCGGCAGAGCGGGTTCATGTGATTCCCAACGGCGTCGACACCGAGCGGTTTCAACCTCGTCCGCCGAACCTGTCGTTGCGGCGTCAGTTCGGCTTGCCCGACGAAGCGCCGGTGGCGGGCATTCTTGCGGCATTGCGGCCCGAAAAGAACCACGAGCTCTTTCTCGACGTTGCCGCTCGCGTGCGGCGAGAGATTCCGACGGCGCATTTCCTGGTCATCGGCGACGGTCCGCGTCGACCGTTTTTGGAACAATTGACCGCACAACTTGGGCTGACCGACGCCGTTCATTTTCTCGGCACCCGGCCCGATGTGCCTGAGCTGCTTTCGATCACCGACGTCGTGCTGCTAACTTCGCACGTCGAAGCCAATCCAGTGTCGATTCTCGAGGCCTTGGCCGTCGGCAAGCCGGTGGTGGCGACGCGAGTCGGATCGGTCGCCCAATCGGTTCTCGATCAAGAGGTCGGCTACTTGGTTGAGCCGGGCGACGCGGCCACGATGGCCGGTCACGTCGTCGAATTGTTCCGTCAACCGAAATTGGCCGCCGCGCTGGGCGCCGCCGGCCGGCAGCATGTAGTCGCCAATTGGTCGCTCGATCGAATGGTCGAGGGCTATGAAGACCTTCTTTGCGGTCTCTATCGCCGCAAAACGCCGAGAAATCCTCGCTAGCAGCGAGCCATCTTTTCCGACGGTTCGCCGGAAAACCGCGGCGATCCTATAAGCGGCGCAAGACGCGCGGGCGATTCTTGCTGGCAAAGCCAGTCCGGTTGTAGCGATTTTCTCGACTCTGACGGTTCTCCGGGCCGATAAGCCCTATGAGCTTGTGAAAGAATGGGGGCTGGCTCCGAACACCAGCGTCAAAGGTCGGAAAATTCAGTGGTCTTGAGGTGCCTGTCCCCATTCTTTCACTCGCTACGGGTTCCACGAGAGTGGGCCGCCATAGCGCCGGGGGTTTTTCTTCGCGGCACGCGAAGAATGGATCGCAGTTTTCAGGGAGGATCGGGGGATGCAAAAGTTCAAATTCGCATTGATCGTTGGTTTGACGTTGGCAGGTTTCTCCGCAACCGGCGGCTGTTGCACTTGCTGCGGCGCGTGCGGAGATTCTTGCGGGTGCCGTTCGTCTTGCTCTTGCGGACAGTCGTGTTCCTGCCAATCTTGCTCCTGCAACCAGGGATGCTCTTGCAACGAACCTTGCCGCTGCTGCCGTCCTTGCCTGTTCCAGAACTTGTTCCCTTGGCTCCGCTGCGAGCGATGCAAGGGAGCCGGCGAGCAATATGGTGAATGCAGCCAGTGCGGATGCGGCGAATGCTACCAAGGCGACTGGATCAGCCAGCCGCCGCGCTGCGAACCGTGCGACTGCTGCGGCAATTGGGTTGGCCCAGGCGAACCGATGCCGCCGTACCAAATGCCGCCGCGTGTTGGATCTGGTTACTTTGGCCCGCAATCGAATGGCCCAATCTACCAAAGTCCGACGAACGACTCGGTACCGACGACCGCCCCGCCGATGGCGCCGCCGTCGAGCAATCCGCCGACTTCGACCACGCCGATGCGCACGACTCAGCGTCAGACGCGCAACTGGAGCAATTACTAACCGCGACGTACCAATTTTCGGTACACCAACGTTGGGAGCGATTGGACGACCCTGGCTCGCGGCAGCGAGTTGGGGTCGTGGTGCGCGCGGCCGACGGTATTGAACGATCTCCGCCGCTTCTGTGCGGCAATGCCGCCACAGGGTAAACTGGCACTCGACGACGTGCCATGTTTTCTTTCCCTGTCCGCTCACCCTACCCTCTCACCCTCACCCTTCCCCCGATGCGTGGAATCGACGCTTTCCTCGAAATGCTGGCCGCCGCCGGTGTTCGCTATCTGTTCGGCAACCCCGGCACGACCGAATTGCCGCTCTGCGACGCCATGACGGGCGACTCGCGCTTGCAATACATCCTCGGCTTGCAGGAAATCCCGGTAATGGCGATGGCCGACGGCTATGCGATGGCCTCGGGCAAGCTGGGCGTCGTGAACGTTCACATCTGCGCTGGCTTGGGCAACGCGATGGGAATGCTCTACAACTCGTATCGCTCGGGCACGCCGCTGCTGCTGACCGCCGGCCAGCAGGATCGCCGGCTGCAATTCGAGGAGCCGATTCTGTGGGGCGACATGATCGGCGTCGTTCGGCCTTGGACCAAATGGGCGGTCGAGGTGCAACGCGTTGAAGACATTCCCTCGGCAATGCGCCGGGCAATGCAAATGGCCCTGACGCCGCCGACTGGCCCGGTTTTCCTGTCGATTCCGCTCGATTTGCAAACCGCGTCGGCTGAGTTGGATCTTTCGTTGTCGAACCCGCCGGACCCCGAGGTGTTGCCCTCGCCCGCTGCGGTTGATCGGGCAGTAGAAGTGCTGTTGTCGGCCGCGCGGCCGGGGATTTTGGTCGGCAGTCGTGTGATTGAGCGCGGCGCGGTGAAGGAACTGGTGGCCGTCGCCGAGCAACTTGGCGCCCCGGTTTTGTCGGAACCGGGAACGACGCACGGGCGGCTTGGATTTCCTTCCGACCATCCGCTCTATGCCCAAGGACTGCCCCTCTGGTCGCCCGAGATTCGTGAGCGGCTGCAAGAGTTCGACACGCTGCTCGTCGTCGGCATGGATCTGTTTCGGCCGTATATCTATCACGAGCCGGCCCGCGCTATGCCGGAGCACATTCGGCTGGTGCATCTGGATGAAGACCCGTATCAACTCGGCAAGAACTATCCGCTGGCGGCGGCGCTGTTGGGAAGCACGAAGGGCGGATTGGCCGCGCTCGCCGCCGGGTTGTCGCGACGCATGACCGCGGCGCAAAATGGCGCAGCCCGCCGCCGCGCTGACGAGCTTGCTGCCCGGCATCGGCAAGCGCGCGAATCGCTTTGCCGCGAGGCTGAAGCCCAGAGGAATCTTCGACCATTGACGCCGCTGGCGGCAATGGAGTGCATCGCGCGCGTGTTGCCGAAAAACGTGGCCGTCGTCGAGGAAGCGGTGACCACGACAAATACGACACTCGAACGTCTCGGCGCGATCGGCGATCCGTCGGGCTATTTTGGCCATCGGGGCTGGGCGTTGGGATGGGGACTGGGCTGTGCGATCGGTGTGCAACTGGCGTGGCCCGAGCGGCCGGTGCTTGCGCTCTTGGGCGACGGCGCTTCGCTCTACGGAATCCAAGGGCTTTGGACCGCCGCGCGGTATCGGATTCCCGTCACGTTCGTGATCTTCAACAACGCCCAATATCAGATTCTCAAGATCGGCTCGCGGATGATGAATCTGCCGGCAGCGAACGCCGGCCGATTTCTCGGCATGGACATTACCGAGCCGGAAGTCGATTTCCTTGGCCTGGCCCGATCGCTGAGCGTGCCGGCGGTTCGCGTGACCGAACTCGACGATTTGACCGAGCGGCTGTCGAAATCGCTGGCCGGCGATCAACCGCAATTGATCGAAGTGCCGATCGCCCGCGACGTGCAAGAGCGATTGACCTACGGCTGACACGGCGCGAAATCGCTTGCTCCATGCGCTGGATACCGTAAACTTTAGGAGTAGGCTTGAGGCCGAAGGCTACAGGCTACAGGCACGAAGAAGGGGCGTGCATTTGCGGGCTTAGGCATAATGCCTGCCACTAACCGCTCGAATATGATCCGCAAACAACTTCTATTCTCCGTCGTAATGACCGCGTTCTCTGGCTCCGTTGGTTGCCAAAACGGTGCTTCCGCGCCGGCGAACGACTCCGCGGGAGCATCCGCAATGAAGATCATCGTCACGAGCAGTGCGTTTCAAGCGGGCGGCGCAATTCCCAAGCAATACACTGCCGACGGCGACGACCGATCGCCGCCGCTTTCTTGGAGCGGCGTTCCGGCTGGAACGAAAGAATTGGCGCTGATCTGCGACGACCCCGACGCTCCGACGCCCCAGCCGTGGGTCCATTGGGTGCTCTACAAGATTCCCGCCGACACGAAGTCGCTCGCCAAGGGAATTCCTCGGCAGCCCAAACCGCCGGCGCCGGCGGGCGCGGTGCAAGGAGTGAATTCGTTTCCCGGGTTTAGCGACTACATCGGATATCGCGGTCCGGCGCCGCCGAAGGGCAAGCTGCATCATTACCATTTCCACATCTACGCCTTGGACACGACGCTCCCCCCGAACGTGGTTTTCGCCAAGGAAAAGCTCCTGACCGCGATCAAGGGACATGTGCTTGCCGAAGGCGAATTGATCGGCACCTACGAACGCTAACAACCAGATTGCTGACAACCGGAGAATTATCATCATGCGGAATCGCAAGCACTTCGTTTCGAAGATTTCGATCGTTGCGCTGATGGCATTGTTCGCCGCTTCTGCAACCCGTGCGGCAGACCAGCCCGCCACGATCGGCCAACATACCGATTGGGTCACCGCCGTCGCCTTTTCGCCGACTGACGGCACATTGGCCAGCGTCGGCGGGCAGAGTTTGCTCTATCGTCCGGGCGAAGTGCAGCTTTGGAATCCGGCCGACGGCAAGCTCAAGGCATCGCTCGACGGCCATGCGACCACGGTATGGTCCGTCGCAATATCGCCCGATGGCAAGACGCTGGCCACCGGTGGATACGACGGCGTCGTCAAGCTGTGGGAATTGCCTTCCGGCAAGCCTCTGCACGAATTGAACAAGCACAAGCATTGGGTCCGTGCCTTGGCGTTCACGCCCGACGGCAAGTTTTTGGTTTCCGGCAGCGAAGACACGACCGTGATCGTCTGGGAAGTGGCCACGGGCAAGGATGTGAAAACCATCCCGGCTCATGCGGGCCCCGTGTATGGCGTGGCTGTTTCGCCCGACGGCAAAACGATCGCCACGGCCGGCGGCGACCATTTGGCTAAGCTCTGGGATTTCGAAAAGGGGACCGAGCGTGCGAAACTCGAAGGCCATCAGGATGCCGTTTGGACCGTGGCGTATCGCAAAGATGGTTCGATGCTGGCCACGGCCGGCGCCGATCGCATGGTGAGACTATGGTCTCCCGATGGAAAATCGCAGGGGGAATTGACGGGGCACAAGGATTGGATTCTGACCGCCGCGTTCTCGCCGACCGACGGCAACCTATTGGCCACCGGGAGCCACGATCACACGGTGAATCTTTGGGACGTAAACGCGAAGAAAGAATCGCTCACGCTGCCGGCGTTGAAGGGGGCAGCTTGGGGCGTGGCGTTTTCGTCCGACGGCAAGCTGCTAGCGATCGGCAGCCACGGCGACTCGCTGACGGTTTGGGACGTGGCCGCGAAAAAGAATCTCTTCGGGCCGCCACCTGCCGCCGCACCAAAGCCACCCGAAACGAAGCCAGCCGATGCAAAACCGGCAGATTCGAAGCCGGCCGATGCAAAACCGGCCGATGCGAAACCAGCTACGCCCAAGCCACCGGAAGCAAAACCAGCCGACCCTCAAGCGCCCGCGCCGGCTGCCAAGTAATATTGCCCACGATAAAGTCCTCTAAGGGAGACTGAGCCATGAACCGTTCCAAATGCCGATGGATCGCGGTCTCGACGGTCGTTGTCGGACTCTTGTCGTTTGTCGCCATGCCATGCGCATTAGCGCAGGTGCTTCCGGATGCGAAGGCCGCAGCGCGCACCCCGCCGCCGAATCCGGAGCCGCCGGCCGCGGCAACCAGTCCAACCGCTGCAGCAATCGTTGAACCTGGTTATCTGGGAGTCGTCGCTGACGACCGGCAGGAAAAAGGGGCCGGGGTGCGCGTCGTCGAGCTCGAAGCCGGCGGTCCTGCCGAGCGAGGGGGCCTGAAAGCGGACGATCTGATCACCAGCATCAATGGCGCGCCGGTCCACGGGCAAAGCGATATGGGGCCAGTGCTGGAGCAGTTGAGGCCGGGAAGCAAAGTGAAATTCGTAGTGGATCGCAGCGGTCAGCAGCAATCGGTTGAAATCACTCTTGGCCAACGTCCGCCGGCCGGGCAGCGACGGTATGAAAAATTCGGCGTCATTCCCGAACCGCTGCCGACGCCGAACACGGGCGCTGGTCAAGGGCCTGACATTTCAGGCGCCGAACCCGGCCGCATTCCGACGGACGCCGCCCCCAATGGTTTGCCGCCGTTGAATGGACCTGGCGGTTTGGTCCCCGGCGGCGCGCCCGGTCAGCCGATTCCAGAATCGGCGCCTCTGCGCCTCGCGCCGAGCAATTTGCCTGGAACGGAACCGCCGCATCGGCCGCTGCTCGGGGTGCGAACCCGTCCGGTTACGGACGAAGCACGTCAGCGATTGCGGTTGCCTGTCGCCGCTGCCAATGGCGCACTCGTTGTCTCGCGCACGGTCGGCTCGCCGGCCGTCCAGGCTGGAATACCCTTGGACGCCGTCATTACG
>Ga0182024_10016050_pt1 | contig 14263 bp, 10 predicted proteins | sample P32metaG_FD_120480 | JGI IMG/M metagenome (GOLD analysis project Ga0182024, IMG submission 120480) | Permafrost microbial communities from Stordalen Mire, Sweden - P3-2 metaG (Illumina Assembly) | ecosystem: Environmental > Terrestrial > Soil > Wetlands > Permafrost | place: Sweden: Stordalen... | reverse complement strand
TCCTCTTCTTTCTTGTCCGCCGGTTTCTCCGTCAGCTTTTCCGCGTTTTCCGCGCTCGCGGACACCGTGATGACGATGACCTCTTCATAGCGCAGCACCGCCACCAGCGTCAGGATGGTGATGAAGCAGCCCAGAGCCAGCAGAAAGATGCGCAGTTTCGTGGGCGTATCGACCACGCCGATGAACAGCAGGTAGTAAATGACGATCTTGAAGAAGAAGTAATAGCAATCGCTGGCCAAGGTCCAGTCCAATTGCATGAGGTGACACAGGCCGCAGAACTGCCAGAAGATCAGCACGCCCAAAGTGATGGGGTTGGCTTCCAGTTGCCGAGCGGCGAACTGCTTGACGATGGACATAAACGAACAGGCGAAACAGCTCAGGATCAGCGCCTCGTAGATATTCACGGTGGCCAGCGAGGGAAATAACTCCGACGGACGCAGGAAGAGCGTGGCGTTGACCAGGAGAAAGAGGAAGAAACCCATGACTCTTAGGTGTCACTTTCTGGTGAGAGCGCCCCAATGAAGAGAATGAGGAATCAAGAACTAGGCCCCTACCGCTGATGATCTATGCAACATGCGGAGAACATTGACAATTGACAATTGACAATTAGCAATTGACAATTGCAAATTCCCGACCACCCGTCGGATGTCTTCAATTTCCAATTTCCAGTTTCCAATTGCTAATTGTCAATTGTCAATTTGGTCGCGCCTACGTACCCTGCTCTCCCATCGCCGCTCGCGTTCCCTTCGCGTGGCCGTTCATGGCGACGCGCTCGCTGCGCACTTCACTCAGGCGGTTCAGCTCGCGATAGCTGGCGTCAACGTCTTCCTTCGGTGGAAAGCCGAAGCAGCCGCGAATCAAGCGGAAGGGCAGCCCCACCATTTTGAACGACGTGGCCGCCAGGATGCGCAGGTCGAGCCAGAAGTTCACGTGCCTGAGGTAATAGAGATCGTAAGCCAGCTTGGAGCGAACGCTGTCGAGATCGCTGTCGGGCGGCAGCTGCACCTGGGCCAGGCCCGTGACGCCGGGCCGCAGCAGCAAGCGTTGCCGATAATGGGCGATGGCCTGCTCGAGCTGCGGCACGAACTCCGGCCTCTCCGGTCGGGGCCCGATGAGGCTCATGTCGCCGCGAATGACGTTCCAGAGCTGCGGCAATTCGTCGATGTGCGTGCGCCTAAGCCAGCGTCCGATCCGAAAAACGCGCGGGTCGCCGGCCCCGGACGACCACTGCACGCCCGTCAGCTTTTCGCACTGGTGGGCCATGGTGCGAATCTTGTAGATGGGGAACGGCTTGCCGTTGCGGCCGGTGCGCACCTGCACGTACAGGGCCGGGCCGCGCGAAGTCAGCTTCACCACCAACATGGCCGCGAGCAGGAGGGGCGACGTGAAAATGAACAGCGTCAGGGCGGCGACAAAGTCCAGCGTCCCCTTGATGGTCACGTACCAGGAGACGCCGAGCGGCGCCGCCATCTCGTCAGGCGCGGAGTCGGCGACGGAGGCCGTCCGCGCATCGGAGCAAAAGGGGAGAATCGTTGCCATGGTCCTGCTCACTCTGCCGCGAGTTTTGGAAACAACGTTTTTTGCAGCACGGGCAAAAACTCCTGCATGAACTCCTGGGCGAGGTGCGTATCCGAACCCACGGTCTCGTGCGAAATGTACATCTTGTACAGGAACTTCTCGCCGCGCGTCTCCCAGCGGGGGCTGCTCAGCGCTTGCCAGGTTCCACGGTTGTTCCAGCTCCAGAAAAGGCGTAAATTGCCGGAGAATCCCGCGTCCTTGCGGAACTGTGCCGTCCAGAAACTGCCGCTCGATTCGTGAACGATCTCGGGCGAACCAGGAGCGTCAGCAACGGAAGCCTGCCATTGCACGGTCCACGGTTCCGGCATTCCCGCCAGCTTGTAGCCGGCCCCCTGGTAGCAGACTTCCGGCGTGTGCACCGACATGCGACCCGCCCGGCCGCACATCAGGATCACCAGCAGCGAATGTTTGCTGCTGGCGTGCGTGTACTTTCTCGTCCAGTAACCGCGGGCGCCGGTCTGAAAAAACGCTGACCGGTCCGATTCCTCTGCCTCCGCTTTCCAGTCGCCGATCTCCATGGGCACTTCCTCGACGCGGGCGACCGCCGCAAGCAGGGAATCCTCAGATTGCCAGCGGCCGGACCATTGCCCGTGCACCCAGCCGGTGACGAGCAAAATGGCGAGCGACGTGGCGAAGGCCGTCCAGCGCAGCGGCGTCAGCAATTCCGGCAGCCGATTCATTTCTTCTCCCGCGACATCGTGTACTGATAGCCGTGATCGCCGCTGTCGTGGTTGGCGCCGATGAGCACCGCCCCGAGCGTGCGAATGTTCAAGCTGGACATGCGCTGCTGGGCGGCCTGCAATGCGGGGAAACGGCTCACATCCCGCAGCACGGCGTAGACGATGCCGTCCACGTTTTGGCCCAGCGACAGAGCATCGGCCACCGGCAGCACGGGGCACGAATCGACGATGATGAACTCATACTGCTGCTTGAGGGCCGTGAAGATCGACTTGACGTTGTCCTGAGCCAAAGCCTGCAGGGCGTGATTGTCCCAGTGGCCCGCGGGCATGAGCCACAAACGGCTCAGGGCGGTCGGCTTGACGGCGTCGGCCGGGGTCGCTTCGCCGCGCAGCACCTCGCTGAAACCCGGTTCGAGCGGCAGATCGAGCAGCTTGTGCGTGGCCGGGTGCCGCAGATCGCCGTCGATCAAGAGGGTGTTGCGCCAGGCCCTTGCCAGGCTGGCGGCGAGCTGCGTGGCCAGCGAGGTTTTGCCTTCGCCGACGCCGGCGCTGGTGACCATGATGACGTGCACGTTCTCGGTGCGGGCCGAGTGCATGAGGGCGGTGCGAATGGAATCGATCGCCTCGGTGAGCCTGTTTTGCCAGAGCGATTCGCTCTTGGATTCGTCGCCGGCGCTGAGGACGCCCTGCCGAGCAAGGGCGGGCACCGGCGGCAGCGTGCCCAGGACGCGCATGCCCAGGCCGCGCGTCACCTCCAGGGTTCCGCTGATCCGTCCCGAACGAAACTCCAGGAAGCCGACGCCGAACAACGTGAGGCAGAAGAGCGCCAGCGCGGCCGCGCCGCCGAACTTGACCTGCCGGGTTACGTCCATGGAGGTCGGGGTCTCCGCGCGGAACCACTCCCTGGCCCGCGGCGTGTTCGGCCCGTTGGCCTTCAGCAATTCAATCACCTCGCGCATCTTGTTCAGCGTCAGCGTCAACCCCAGGATCTCTTCATTCAAGGCTTCAACAAAGGGAGGCCATTGCCGCTTGGCAGGATCCAGACGGCGGACGTCGTCCTCCATGCCTTTGATCGCCGCATCGAAGAACTCCATTTTCCGGTTCGCCGCGGTGATCTTTTCCTGGGCCTTGCTCATCTCGCCGCGTATCACGGAGAGTGCCTGATCGCGCAGCTTCTGCTCGATGTCGGGACGTGCCCGCTCGCGGATTTTTTTCCGCTCCGCCTTGAGCGATTCGAGTTCATCCAGCTTGGGTTGCAGGAACGGATGGCGGATGGTCCCGGGGGGAAGTATTCGCCGGAGGTTGGATATCTCCTCTTGCACCTTGAACTGCTTCTCAAAGAAGAACTTGTCCTCAGGCAGCCTTTCAAACTCGGGCTCAAAGAAATGGTCCTCGATCGTCACGCTCGGCAGTCTCTTTTCCTTGGCGGTGAAGCTCTTCAGCTCATCCTGGGACTGAACGAGCTCGATCTGAGCTTGCAACTGGTCTTTCTTGAAAAGGCTGAGCCGTTGCTGAGCGCTCTGAAATTCCAGTTCGAGCGTTTTGGGATCGGGCAGCTTATTTTCCACCAGGATCTTGCGAAAGAGCACTTTCTTCTGCCGCAGCTGGTTTTCCATGTTCGCACGGTTATCTTCGAGCTTGTTGATCTTGGCCTGGAGGCGTTCCTGGTCCGTTTGCTTGACTTCGTTGAGGAAGGCGTCCACGACGGCGTTGAGCAGGACGGCGACTTCCTGAGGATCATCGCCGGACAGGGTGACGCGCAGGACCTCGGGGCCGATAAGGAAGTCGGTCTTGATGCCCTTTTCCAGCCATTTGGTGGGGTTGCCGCTGTTTTGCACGATGCCGAGCTCCTGCACCTTGGGCGAATCGAGGGCGGCCTTGATCGTCATGGGGCTTTTGATGCGTGCGGCCATGTTCGCCTTGAAGATGGTGAAATCCATGTCCTCGTTGGCGGGGTTGAAGGGGTTGGGATCGCCCTTGGACGTGATCTGCACCGCGGCCGTGACGGTATAGCTCACCGGCAGAATCACCAGTACCGCCATGACGCCGAGCCCCGCCACGCCGAAAGCCGCGAACAGCGCCAGCAGCCAGCGGCGCCGCAAGGCATGAAGCAGGGCCGACAACGACGGCGTGCTGCTGCCGCCGCCGCCCTCGAAGCCCGGCGCCGGGCCCATCGCTCCGGGGAACATCGTTGAGCGGATCAGCTGGCTCTCCGATGTTGGAGGATAGGCGACTTGCCCCGATTTGTTGTCGATTGGATTCATGATTCAAACTCCTCGTACTGGGCGAGCGGAGGGCGTAAGCTCCCTGGCAGGCCCAAGCTTCCGACGTAGGACGGGCTTCCTGGCCCGTCCAGCCGACGCCTTTCGGCGTACACAAAACAACTCGATGGCGCCGGTTGGACGGCCTAGGAAGGCCGTCCTACTTTTCCCGGTACCATTCTCAGCGGAGCCGACTCTTCCCCAGGGCGGAAGAGCAGATCAATCAGCCGAATTTCCCACCATAACATCAGCAAGGCGACCGGCATCATCAGCCAGCCGGCCAGGTCGTGCATGAAGAACTGGCCCGCCTGGGGACTGATCCAAACATAGGCCACGCCCGTCGTCGTGATGCGCAGTACATTGGCCAGCACCGCGATCGGGATGGCGCTGGCCACAATCACCAGCCTGTCGATCCAGTTGCGCCGCACCAGCATCGCCATGGCCGTGGACAGGGCGAAGAAGGTCATCAGCATGCCGAGCCCGCTGCACGCCTCGGCCACTTTCAGTTGCACATCGTCGATCAGGATGATGTGCCCCTCCGCCACCGCCGGCAGTCCCAGCGTCTCGAGCAGAAAGGTGCTCATCATCGTCGCCAGTTTTCGCAAGGGCTGCGACAGGCCCTGTTCGATCGCGAATGGCAGCGGCAGCATGAACCCGAGATAGGCGATGGCTGGCCAGGTCCAGCGCAACATCGGCCAGCCGCCCACCAGCAGCGCCATGCCGGCCAGCATCGGCAGCAGGGCGACCGCGTCCATCGCATCGAAATCGAGCCGGGCGCTGTTGAGCCTCAGCGATGCGCCGACGATCAAGAACCCCAGGCCCCAGGCGCTGGGCCAACCAACCAATTGCGGATTGCGGATTGCGGATTGCGGATGCAAAGACGGGGCTTTGTTTTCCAATTCGCAATCCGCGATCCGCAATCCGCAATTCCCTTCGCCCCGCCGTAACCAAAGCACCACCAGGGCGAACACCGGCACCAGGATGCCGTGCGAATACTGGGCGTCGTGCAGCCAGCGATCAGCCATGAGGCAAAGCGCGGGCCAAAACGCCCAGACAAACGCCAACCCCAGGAATCCCGCCATGAACATGGCCTGGATCGGCAGCGCACTCGTCGCGGAGGGGGCCGCAGCCTTCTCCGCGGCAGGGCTTCGGACGAGATCCGGCGCTGACGTGATCAGGTTCATGGTGCCGTTGTTTCGCTTTCTAAACACTTTTGCCGGTTATGCCGTTTCCAGCGTCACCAAAATATAGGCCAAAAACTTCGGGCAAGTCGGGATTTGCCGCAAAGTCGGTATTTTGCGATGAGTTTGAACTGGGACTGCACGAATCAACAGACTGCGATGCGGGGAGATAATTGGCTGTAAGTGGCTGGTTGCAAGCTGTTTATGGCGGGAGATGGCGTTGGGGCGACGGTTTGCGAGAATCGTTGTTGCTGGAAAAGGAATTTTGCTAGTGGCACGAATCTCGGTGTTGCCGAAAGGAAGCGCTCATGTTGCGTGCGATCAGCTGTTGACACGCCGCGCGGGTGAGGTACTCCGAACCCCGCGGGTCAGGGGTACAGGATCACTATCCCGTTTCGCTGACCCGCGGGGTTCGGAGTACCTCACCCGCGCGGCGTAACTATCGTCCCGATACTTGCGGCACCGGCATCGGCATGGGCGTGGGGAAAAAGCGCAAATCTTCCACACCCAACCGCGGCCCAACGATGTTCTGCAAGGTGTTTGCCGTGAGATGGTTCTGCATCGCCCGGAGGTTCGGGTCGGTTTCGCTGTCGAATTCGCCGACGGTGACAATGCTGCTGACCTTGGTGTGCAGTACAAAGGCCGGCAGGTTGTTCTCGCGCAGAATCGCCGCCACGATATAGGCATTCGCGGCCGCCTGGTCGTTCTGCGGCGCCGTTTTGCGTTTGCCGAGGCCCACGCTATCCAGGATCGAACCCGTCGCCGCTCTCTCTTGCACCACGGTCAGCGTCTGGAACTGCTTGATGGCCAGCGTCATCGGTTTCTTGCATTGCAGCAGGCTCAAGGGCATGCCGTCGTTGAGCTTCTTCAGCCCGGCCACGTCAGGCCGATCCCAGGTTTCGGGCCTTTCGACCTTCATGGCCGGATTGCGCACGATGAAGGCCTCACGGAACGGATTGACATAGACATGTTCCGGCGCCGACCGCCCCGGATTCGCGGCATCGTTCTTCTCGAAAGAGGTCACATGCAGGGCCACTTTCTTCGGGTCGGGCGGCTTCAGCTTGCGCAGCTCGTCCAGGGCCCGACGCGCCGTGGTTTCATCGTGATAGCCGCCCACCAGCACGCCGCATTGCTCCTCGATGCGAATATAGCGGATGCGCACCGGTTGATCGACCGGCAGATTGCTTTTGCGAAAGAACTCCTTTTGCTTCTCGATCATGTCCTTGACGCGGTCATATTCCTTGCGCCTTTCCTCGGCGCCATAGTTGTACGCGTAGGCCGGCAGGCGATAGGTCCCGCGCAGTTCCTGCACCATGTCCCAGGCCATCTTCGCGGATTCGGGCCCCGTGTAACTGGTGATCGAAATCAGCCACGGCCCCTGAGCGGCACCGACCAGAATCTTCTCGTTGACGTCGGGTCCGGTATGCGGCTTCAGCTTCTCGAGGATGCTGCTGCCGACTTGATCCTGCGGCGGAGCGACACCCGGGCCGGTGACCTGCGGATTCCATGCGTTCAAGACGCTGGTTCCCTGCCCGGTCGCGGAGGGGCCGGGGCTTTGCGGCGATTGCGGAAAACCACCTGGATAGGGAAGCGGCGGCCTGGGCGCAGTTGAAAAGTCGCTGCCCGGCACCTTCAGCACGGCGCCGCCGCCGTCGGGACCGATGGGCCCCGCTGGCGGTTGTGCGTGCACGAAAAGTTGGCCGACCGTGGCCAGGATCAGCATTGCCGTCAAGTATCGCTTCATGACAACCCCATCCGCATCGTTGAGTAGATTGGCGCAGGTCGGCCCTATACCAGAGGCTATCTGATCTGTCCAGATCTGTAGGGAGACGTGGGTTAGGATTCCGATCCTGACGTACAGGCGAGCAATTCACGTCAGGATCGGAATCCTGACCCACGTTTGCCAGGTTCCGCCGCCCGAGGGTTGCCAACAGCCGACCGACCGGGTACGATTCTAAAGCAGAAGGATTTCGCGGGCGTAGCATAGTGGTAATGCGCTGGCTTCCCAAGCCAGTCAGGAGGGTTCGATTCCCTTCGCCCGCTTTTCTTGCCCCTCTGGACATCACCTATTCCGAGACGGGAGAATAGGTGCTCTTCAAATGGGAGACGATCCGTGAGATCGCGCCGCATCCCCTTCACCATCAGGGCAAGGAAGTCCCAGGAGCGATGTGCGAAGTCGAATTGACCACTGGCGAGTCGGTCCAGGTATGGAGGTCAAGCGATGGCCAACAGTTCTTTTGTCATGGTCTAACTTTTGGCGGCAAGGACGCTCCAGGTGGCGCGATTTCCCCTTATACGGGCGAATCTGTAGAAACGATACTGCAGGCACATTTTCAATCGATTCCCGAATTTGAGGCTCAACCCGGTGACATTCTTGTCTGGCGTGGAGTGCCTCCTGAAAGTACCCCGCACTCGGCTGTGCTTGTGAATCCAATCATGGCTGCGGGAGCAACTTATCTTGCCGATCTAACGAAGGTCCAAACGAAGAACGGCCTTATGGCAGAAACTGACTTGACCCTGGAAGAACTCATCGCAATTTACAGCGAGTCGTATAATGTCTATCGAAGGCGTTCCTAGCCAGGAGATGTTTCCCATGCCTCAGCGCATCGACACAGCAACGCTAGCGGCCGGTCCATTCAGCTTGACTTGCAAGCTTAGCCCTCGCCAACGGCAGAGAGGACCGTCTCCGATTGCCGGCGAGATCGAACTTGAGAATACGTCGGAAAAACTGCTGGAGATAGAAGTGCGTAGTTCACCGCTCCAGTATCTCAACTTGATCGTTACGGATGGGGCAGGGAATGTGGTCTCGGACTCTCACTATGGCGATCTGTTTTCCCCCCTGGCTCAACCCTACACATTGCGAATGGCGCCGGGAGAGAAGTTCATTGCACCGGTTTCTCTCATGGGCAATGTCCCCGAGGCAAAACGCGATCCAGGAGAATACACCGTCCAAGCAATATACGAGTACAAGGAGCTCAAAGCGATTTCTGAACCCGTTTGGGTGTGCTTGCCCGCCGCGTCGCCTTCATAGGCCGCGATCTTAGACTTTGCAATTCTTTTCGGCCGCAATCCATTGGAGGCCTCGCCATGGCTCGCTTTGCTGCATCCATATCCATGTTCGCTGTTTTCGTCTGCTCCCAACCGGCAACGTCCCAAACCGAAGCAACTCGGCCGAAGGAATCCATGAAAATGACCCATGAACAAGCCTCCGCCTTCGCCAAGCTCGCGCTCAAGGGCCTCCACAAGGAGTATCCCAACAAGCCGGGCCATGTGCTCAACGACGCCCTGGACATCAAAGGCCCCAAGGCTCTGCATCCCGCCTTCTACGGTTGCTATGATTGGCACTCCTCGGTGCACGGCCACTGGATGCTCATCCGTCTGCTGCGCCAGTTCCCCGACCTTCCCGAAAAGAAGCCGATTCGCGCCGCCCTGGCCGAGAGCCTGACTGCCAGGAACCTGCAGACCGAGGCCGATTATTTTTCCCAGCCGAGCCGGGCGTCGTTCGAACGCACCTATGGCTGGGCCTGGCTGCTCAAGCTGGCGGAGGAACTGCGTGAATGGGACGATCCGGACGGCAAGGAATGGTCGAAGAACCTGCGTCCCTTGAGCGATACGATTGTGGCCCGTTACCTCGCGTTTCTTCCCAAGCAGGCCTATCCGATCCGCAGCGGCGTCCATCCCAATACCGCGTTCGGCCTGGCCTTCGCCTTGGATTACGCTCGCACCGTCAAGCACAAGGCGCTCCAGGAGTTGCTCGAAGCGCGCAGCCGATCGTACTACGGCAAGGACGTCGCCGTACCCGCGGCGTGGGAGCCGGATGGGGCCGACTTCTTTTCGCCGAGCTTGATGGAAGCCGATCTGATGCGCCGCGTCTTGCCGCCGGCCGAGTTTCCCGCCTGGCTGAGTCGCTTCTATCCCGACCTGGCCAAGGGCGAGGGCGAGCCGAAGTCGCTTCTGACCCCAGCTGCGGTGTCCGATCGCAGCGATCCGCAGATCGTCCACCTGGATGGGCTGAACCTGAGCCGGGCGTGGTGCATGCGCAGCATCGCCGCCGCGTTGCCGAAGAACGACCCGGCGCGCAAGGTGCTGACCGCCGCCGCCGAACGCCATGCCGAGGACGGGCTCAAGCACGTGGCCAGCGGCGACTACGCGGGGGAACATTGGCTGGCGTCGTTCGCGGTGTACATGCTCTCGACGCCATAGTGTAATCCTCGGCTCGCCATGTCACCTCGCATCCAACGGCCAGCGCTGATCGATACCTCCGTTTTCCGTAAACGGATGCCACGAGAAACGCCCATCGTCGCCGCGCCGCGCCTCGCGATAAATCTGGCCCGCCACGTCGTACAGCTCGCCCACCTTGGCGTGGCAGGCGTTGCAGGACATGCCCGTGCCCACGTAGTTCGGCGGCGTGAAGTTGCCGTCATCGATGACCACCGTGCGCGAGGCTACGAACTTCACCTTCGGATCGATCTTCGTCGTGTAGGTGGTCGATGCGCCTTTCAGATCGAAGCCGGGAAAGTCCCAGCTCCAGCCATTGCGCTCCGCCTTTTCGATCGACACTTCCGGCCGATAGACCGTGCCGTTGTCCCAGGCGTCTTCCTTCTTTTCCTGAACGCGGACTTCGAAGATGTGCTCCTTGCCGTCCTTGATGCGCATCAGCACGTCGTAAGCGAGCGTGCCCTTGGGGAATTGCCAGCGCCATTTCGGAACCAGCGCGAAGGCGCGCACGTCCGTGTCCTCCTGCCAGTAGGCGATCTTGCCCGGCAGATCCAGGCCCGTGACGTTGCGCCATTCCTTGCGGTCCACGTGGTGCATGCCGCCGCTGACGCGCCAGGGATCGCTTTCTTCGCGCGGCGTGATGACCGTGTATTTCGAAGTTCCATTGTTCATGGTGAACATTTTTTGATAGACCGACGGCAGCCTGTAGAACTTGAGGTTGGGGCCAACGGGCACGCCCTTCGGCATCATATCGAGCAGCTTTTTCTGCTCGGCCCTGGGAAGCCAGGGGCCTTCGTCATCCTGAGCAAACACGAACGACCAGGTTGTGAAAATTACCGCCAATGCGAACAAGGTGCGAATCATGGTAGTTCTTTACCTCCAAAAAATCCTGCAACGGACCAAAAAAGCGCACGAAATCTCCGAAACCGGAGACGGTGACTTGGGCGGAAACGACACAGGTTGTCAATGGGGTGCGTGAACGGAGGACGAAAAGAGCGTGGTGATTGACCGTCCGTGGGGATTCAATCAGGTGGGCTTACTTCAGCGAGCCTCCAGACTGGTGAGGTTGCCCTCTTCCAGCCCCGCGACGATTTTGAATGGGCGATTCATCCAGGCCAATCAGGTGGCCAAGAGGGATGATATGGACGCCGGCGCAGGCGGCAAGCCCGGCGAGCCGAGCCCGTTACGGGGCTCGGCTCGCCGGACCCTTAGTACTTCAAAATTGGGGGTCCGAATTCGTGGGGCAGGTTGCCAACCTGCCGTTCGCAAGGCAGGTTGGCAACCTGCCCCACGAATTGAGACCCCCTTTTGTGAATTGAGGTACTTAGCGTGTCCGCTTCCACGCGAGCCAGCGTTCCACACGCCGCTGTTCGCCCCGTGTCTCGCGCCAGCAAACGTCCTGAAGATAAATGGCCGCCGCCTCCCGGCTCATGAAGCGCCGTTTCCAGACATCGAGAAGGTTGGTGATGAGAAACGCCCCCGCCGCCAAGGACCAGACCACGAACAGGATGCGCGCCAGCCAGCCTGGCAGCTCGAAGAACCGCCAACTCGGCGCCAGCGCCGCGGCCAGGACCTGAGCCAGCATCGCCCACACCGGCAGGCTCAGCAGCATCAGGCTAATTTCGCGTGGCTGCATTTTTTCGGGCAACCGCCGCTGCGGATCGGCGAACGGCGTCGGGCCGATGCCCAAGAACTTGCGCCGCGTTGGCTCCAGCCGCCGGCGCGGATCGGCGGACAGGACGCGATACCAGATTCCCTGGAGGCGATAGTGCGTGGCCAGGTAGCCGAGCACGCCGATGCACAACAGCAAATCGCCGAGGTCGAGCCAGCGCGGCCGAAAGATGCTGCGAAAACGCAGTCCATAGAACAGATCGCCTTCGATGACCTGATTGGCCGCCACCAGCAGCAAGAAGACAATCGGCGCCAACCGTATGCGCCCGACGATGCCGAGGACGCCCCACGCGATCGCCAGCAGATTGCCGAGGACAAGCCCCTGCTGCACCTGGGCGAGAAACACCGCGGCGAGCGAAAGGGAGCACAGAATCAAATAATGGCTCACGGGAACCCCGATGGTCTCATTCTCTTGCTTCATGGTCGGCCCCTTCCGTAGCGGAACTCGCAAGAGTTCCGGGGACGCTCCCAAACCCGTAGCGGAACTCGCAAGAGTTCCGGGGACGCTCCCTGAAGTCTTGCGACTTCAGCTACAAATGCAAACGTGAAATGTTCTAAAACGTTCGCTCACGCCGGTCCACCCCGCTGCAGCGTTCGCAGTTGCTGCATGTGGTGCAAGATCAGCGACACCGCTTCCTCCTGCGGCGAAAACAGCACCGGCACCCCCATCCGCGCAAAAGCTCGCTGCACCACCTGCGCCGACAGCCGCATCTGCCCCGCCGACGCCTGAAAAAACAGATCCTGCAGCGACCCAACCGCCGCTGGAGTGTTTTTTTCTCCACTCTTCACTCCCCACTCTCCACTTATTTCCGGCCAGGGCACAATGATCAGCACGCGATGATGCCGGGCTCGAGCAGTCTGCACGGCCCGAAGCAGTTTCTGCAAATGGCTCCCGACATCCAGCAGATCGACGAGCAGCACGAACAGCTCATTGTCCCGTCCCCGCGACAGACTGGCGAGCAAAGCGCGCACGAGGACATCCACCTTCTCCGGAGCCGCGAGCAGATAGCGTCCCTGAAGATCGTAGAGCGGCACGGGAAACGCCACCTGATGCTCCGCGAGGAAGCGCTGCAGATGCCGCCGGCACACGGCATCGTCCTCGAGGATCCGGGCCAGGCCGCCGGGGCCAAGTCGGTGCCGCACGGACAGAATCGCGGCCAGTTGCTTGCGCCAGCGATACTTTCGCCTCTCGTGCGGGGAGAGCCGGCGATGGATGCCGACCAGCAGATTGTAGAGGAGCCATCGCCGCCGATTGGTGAACGTTCGCCACTGCCGCCGCAGCCAACCCGAAACGCCGACGCCGGGTTCAGGACGAGGCTCGAGCGGTGCATCGCGCGTGTAGGCCGGCTGGGGAGACCACCAGGGCAGCCAAATGGGAAACGCGTTCACGTCGGACTCCAGCAAGTCAGGATTTATCTCCTGTGCCAACGCATACGCCAGCGGCAGCAGACGATCGAGGGCCGCGTGCTCGGTCTGCAAGGGAAGATCGGCCACGTCCGCCAGTTCACCCAGCAGCCGATGCACATGGCTCGCACCGCGGGCGGGACGGATGAACTTGAGCAGCTTTTGCTCTTCGAACAGGCACAAGCCGGTCAGGTCCTTGACGGCGGCGCTCGCCTGCACCACGGCGGCGGCGATCTCGACCAAACGGGCCAGCACGTTTTCACCGGCCTTGCCGACGCGCACAGAGGAAGACACATCGACGAACAGCGTGCAGCGAACCGGCACCTCGCTCTCGAACTCCTTGGTCATGAGCCGATCGCGCCGGGCCGAGGCTTTCCAGGCGATCATCTTCGGTGGATCGCCCGGCCGATAATCGCGCAAATCGAGCAGTTCGCTGCCCGAGCCGGGCCGACGATGGCGATGCGTGCCCAGGATCGGCAGAATGTTGTGCCGTTTCACGCTCGGGCTGTACCCCTTGCTGTCCGCCAGGGCCGGGTAGACGCGATAGACCGTGAGCTGCCGCACGAACATGATTTTCTGAAAGAACCCGTGCACGTCGGCAGCCTGCACGCGCAAGCCGTCGAAGCGCAAGCGCCCCGCCGCGGGACATTGAAGCTCATAGGAAAGATCGACCGGCTCATCCCGGCTCAGACGTCCCTGCCCCTGGTTCGACCCAGTCACCCAGCGGCCCAGCAGCGGCACGCGATCGGCAATCCACACCCACGGCAGCGACACCCCGCTGTCACACACGAGCCTGGCCACGATCTCGAACTTTTGCCCCGCCCACAGGCTGCGCACCGGCCCACGGTCGTTGCGCACCTCACGCTCGACGCGCAGCTTCCCTTCGACCCAGCGGCATTGCACGGCAAAGATGAGCCAGGAACCGAGAACCCAGCCCAGCAAGGTGAGACTGATGAGCACCAGCGGCGCCCGGCCCACGCCCAGCCCGAGGAAGAGCAGGCTGAGCACGGTCAGCAGCAGCCACCAGCCACGTGAAGTTAGCATAATGTAGTGTAGTCCTCACGCTCCGCGTGAGGAAAGGGCGCAGCCCTCAATAACCGTCGGCGCCAATCGGTTTGCAGATTCCATGATTCGCCCTCAACCCCGGCGACGCGCCAAACCATGCGTGAAGGCAATGACGCTTTGTGTCATCAATATGTATTTCATCCACACCCCTACACCCCCCTGAAATGAAAGATGCCCCGATGAAATGAAAGTCGTTTTAGCGACT
>Ga0182024_10016049_pt1 | contig 14264 bp, 12 predicted proteins | sample P32metaG_FD_120480 | JGI IMG/M metagenome (GOLD analysis project Ga0182024, IMG submission 120480) | Permafrost microbial communities from Stordalen Mire, Sweden - P3-2 metaG (Illumina Assembly) | ecosystem: Environmental > Terrestrial > Soil > Wetlands > Permafrost | place: Sweden: Stordalen... | reverse complement strand
GTCCCTGGTGGTTCGAGCGGAGGATCGGCTGCAGCGGTGGCTGCCGACATGGCTGTCGCCACCCTGGGCACAGATACCGGAGGATCCGTTCGCCAGCCGGCATCTTTTTGTGGAGTCGTTGGTGTACTCCCGACCTACGGTCGAGTATCGCGTTATGGTCTGATCGCTTTTGCTTCTTCGCTCGACCGGGTTGGTCCGGTCACCCGCAGCGTGCGGGACGCGGCCGTCATGTTGGGTGTGATCGCAGGACATGATCCGCTGGACGCTACTTCCGCGAACGTGCCGGTACCGGACTACGTCCAGGCTCTTGACCAGCCGGTGAAGGGGCTGCGCGTAGGTGTTCCTGCCGAATACTTCGCCGAGGGCCTGGATGCCGAAGTGCGCGCCTCGGTGGAGTCTGCCATTGAACGGTTGCGCGAGGCTGGGTGCTCGATTCATCCTGTGTCGCTGCCGCACACCAAGTATGCGGTCCCCACCTACTATCTCCTGGCGACTGCTGAGGCGAGTGCGAACCTGGCGAGATTCGATGGGGTGCGCTACGGCTTCCGTGCCAAGGATGCAAATACGCTCACGGCGATGTACCGCCGCTCGCGTGACGTAGGCTTCGGTGCAGAAGTGAAACGCCGCATCCTGTTGGGAACCTACGCCCTAAGCGCGGGCTACTACGACGCGTATTACAAGAAAGCGCAGCAAGTGCGTACGTTGCTTACGCAAGATTTTCTCGCCGTATTTCAGCAGGTGGATGTGCTGGTGACACCGACTGCGCCGACCCCGGCATTCAAGCTGGGCGAGAAAACGGACGATCCGCTTTCCATGTATCTCGCCGATATCTACACCGTGACCGCCAGTCTTGCGGGAATTTGCGGAATCTCGGTGCCCTGCGGGAAGTCGTCCCAGGGCTTGCCCATCGGTGCACAGATCCTGGGGAAACATTTCGATGAAGCGACGGTCTTACGCGCCGCCCTGGCGGTTGAGAATGCCACAACAGGCAATTAAAGCGGCTGGTAGTATCGCTCTTCGGGCGCGGCACACGAGAGGCACAGCGTTTGCCCATCGCGAACCAGGAAGCGGTCGTAGTTGATGCCTTCTCCGCATAGAGCACAGGCCACGCGCTCTCCCTTGTAGCCTGGAAACTCCCTTGCGTCGAGCGTGACCTGCACCCATTGCTCGTCGAAAAGGTCGTGATCGCTCATCTCGCGGTATGCGGTCATTTGCTGCAGATTTTTGTTCTCTATTTCAGGATGCAGTTCCCGTGCCAGCGTCTTGGACGATTCTTTGGCGGTAATGCGAATCGCCCGGCGGCTTCCGAGGTCGACAAAGGTTGCCGCCATCTTGCCCCAATCGCGAAATTTGAGTGCGCGCTTACCTAACCGGCAACCCGTGACAACGCCGATAGCGTCCGTTGCGCAGCGATCGATCTCGACAAACGTCACCAGCCGCTTGCGGTCTCGCCCGCGTGGCTCTTCAATGCCCAGGCGGGCGCATCCCAGCATTGCCAGGCGAACCCCCAGAATCTGCCCCGCGCAGAGATGTCCGTGAGCGATTTTGGCTTCTTCGAGAAGCTCGTCAAAGCTCGCCATGGTTCCCCCTGCATGCTTAGATGGTATGCCATCCCTGAAGGTACGCCGTGGGAAAACGTGAAACCGCAGATCCCACCACTCCGTGCTTTGTATCAGGGCACGACTTTAGCCGGGCCATAACCGGTGGGAAGAGAATTGGGCTTCACAGGCTGCGAAAAAACCCCGAATGAAGGGCGAAGGGATCGAAAATCAGGGGATAGCAAACTATCACTGAAGCTCCACAAATCGTTCCTGGGGCATTCTGGCGCGATCCGGTTTTTGAACTTTTTGCAAAATTGAGTTTTTCCGCAGCCTGTTCAGCCCCTGCTTCGAGCATCGTGTGCAGAAAACGCAGACGGGCGCCGCGGCTTTAGAGTCGGCGTAACAACGAAAAGGAAACCGCAGATCCCACGGCGCGCCGGGCCAAGGCTCTCCACTGCGCTTACCCCGGATTCCCTGTTGGTATTGGTGACAGGCCGGCTGTTCGAGATGACAAATTTGTTGCTCCTGATAAAAGCATTTCCATGCGAGGTCCGCTGAACTGCAGATTCCGACACGGCACGCCGGGGCTGCGCGGGGATGACAAGGAAAGGGCAGCGCTTCCATGGAAGAGCGACCGTCTGGAAAGACGTAACTCAGGGGCTGAAGAGCCTGCGTGAGAACTAGAAAATCTAGCAATACTCGTATTGATTTTCGGCGCTTATCTATATGCAATCGCATTGATTTTTGTGAAAAATGTTAGTTCTCACGCAGACTCTGAAGCCCAATTCTCTTCCCACCGGTTATGGCCCGACTAAAGTCGTGCCCTGATACAAAGCACGGAGTGGTGGGATGTGCGGGTTCTCGTCTTCCGATTCATCGTCACAGCCGCAAGTGGGAGCGCGAAATATTCGTCCTAGTTGGCCGGGGTCGCTGAGGTGGGCTCTTCATTGCCGTCGCCGTCTTCCACCAGCACAGCGGAAAGCCCCACCAGATCGTAGCTGACTGCGGTTGCGCCGGACGGTTGGAAGGTAACTCGCAACGGATCCCTCTGCCATATCGAGGCGCCACATGGCGGAGGTTGATTCTCCCCAGGTGACCACGGTGAGAGTTTCTTGGCCATCACCGGCTTGCGGGCCGCGATCTGAGCCACCACCGCATACACTTGCTTGCCGCTGGCTGTCAGGCCGCAGTACGCGGCATAGTCGCGAAACCAGACAACAGTCGAGACCGCAGGGTCATAGTCCGGTAGATGCAACGCCGTGACGCTGCCTTTCACGCGATCAATCATCAGCCACGGTCCCCGCTGCCATATCCAGTGCTCGGCCTTGTCCCCAGGGAGTGCGTCGTTCAGACGTAACGCCCGGCGGACAACGAAGCTCCGGTCTGTAATGGCGTGTGATTCTCCGGTAGTCCACTCCCGGATCTTGTCATCGATGATAAGAGGGCGGACGCGCAGCTGTTTCTCGGTGGGGAGGGCACCCACGGGATCGCCAATGGCAGAGTAGGGAACGTTCTTTCCCGAGCCGAGGACCACAATGTGAACTTTGGTTGCGGCCAAGGCGTTTGATAACGCCAGCAGAAATAGAACACAGCATTCTGAGACGTTGCGCATGGGGCACAGCTTAGGAGCGGACGTGGGGAAATTCAAGTTAACAAACGCTTATATTTGCCCCTGCGGTATTCTCGACTATGGAGCGAAATGGTCGAAAATCCGTCAACTCATCAGGCAGACTCGAAATTTCCAAGATTTATCGCCTTCTATCTTCCGCAGTTCTATCCCACTCCGTACAACGACGCCTGGTGGGGTAAAGGCTTCACCGAGTGGACGAATGTAGTCAAAGCCCGGCCACGCTTTCGGGGACACTATCAACCTCATCTACCCGCCGATCTTGGGTTCTACGATCTGCGCTTGTCTGAAACGCGCGAGGCCCAGGCAGAGCTGGCAAAACAATTTGGAGTCTACGGATTCTGCTACTACCACTATTGGTTTTCCGGCAAACGGATTTTGGAGCGTCCGCTCGATGAAGTCCTGGCTTCGGGCAAACCGGACTTTCCCTTCTGCATATGCTGGGCCAACGAGACCTGGAAAAAGAGCTGGATCGGCCGGGATCAGGTGACTTTGCTGGAGCAGGTATTTTCCGACGAGGATGATCTGGCCCACATCCGGCATCTCCTCCCAATGTTGGGAGACAGCCGTTATATACGGATCGAGGGAAAGCCCCTGGTGCTGGTATATCGCGTTGAGCTAGTGCCTGAACCACGCAGGACGGCGGAGACCTGGAGAAATGAAGCGGCCAAGGCTGGGTTAGGTGACTTGTTTCTGGTCAACGTTCAGAGTACGTATCTTCCCGAGGGAACGAGCCCGGATGCAGTAGGCTTCGACGCAGCGATGCGTTTTGAGCCCAGGGGACAGCGCACCGCGCCGAAAATCGTTCGTGCCTGGCGAACCCTGCGGTCTCCCATTCACAACGACCGGTTCACGCATTATGAGCAAATCTACCGCAATTGGAGAGACGCGGTTCAGCCGCGTTATCGCCACTTCGAATGCGTTATACCGATGTGGGACAACACGCCGCGCCGTCCAAGAAGGGCCGGCATCATTCACGGCTCCACTCCCGAGTTGTACGAGCGTTGGCTGGCAGATGCGGTCGAGCGGTCGAGCCCGGATCACGACAATCTCCGCTGGGTGTTTATCAATGCGTGGAACGAGTGGGGCGAGGGATGTCACCTGGAGCCATGCCAAAAGTGGGGGACAGCCTACCTCGAAGCCACGCGGCGTGTTTATTCGCGGTGATGCGCTAGGCGGACCGTCGCATGGTGACCACGAAGCCGTCTTCCTCGACGATTTTGAATCCGATCTGCATCAACTTGCTGATCAAAAGCTTGTTCTTGTCCTCGCCGATGATGCGCGCATGAGTCTCCATGATAATGACGTCTGCCTTTTTGAGCACTTCGATTTCATGGCACACCAGGTCGTATTCCTTGCCCTCAATATCACACACCAGAGAAAACCTGGCAAAGCCGTGCTCCTCCACAAGGCATTCCAGGTGGACGGCGTTTACCGTCACCGGCTTTTCGGTTCCATACAATTCCGAACCGTCGGACTCGATCGAATTGGAAGCCAGATCGACGGTAGGACTAAACGTGACAGCGTCGACGCCGTAAGCAATGGCCCGATTCACGATTTCGAATGCACAATGATTTCGCTCTTTATTTGACGTCAATGTCGGAATCGCAAGCGGATTTGCCTCGACAACGACATGAGCAGCGGGCTGAGCAAGGAGTTTATTCGTAACGCACGCGACCACTCCTAATGCGCCGCCCAACTCAATCACTGGTAGATCCCGCCGCAAGTGTTTCCTGATCGCGCGCCGTTCGGGCAATTCATAACTGCCGTCCAGGAGAAAGAGCTTTGTGAGCGAGTCCGGGATAGTCTCAAGGTTAAAGGTGCATCCATCCAATTCCGTGGTCTTTTTGCGCGCCATGGCCTTCAGGCGCAACCGGAGCCAGAGACTATTTTGGATCTCCCGGATCACCGCCTGGGGTCCTTCAGTCTGAAGAAGGTGTTTCGTTTTGGCGAGTCTTCGCGTCAGCATTTCGCGGCCCCTTTGCAGTGTACCGGCTCGGATGGCGGCCGCACCGGCGCCGAGGCATCGGGAGCACCGAACAACAGGGCCTGCATGGCTGTCTCTTTCCAAATGCGGCTATCCCGGCAATCGGCCTGCAGGCGCCTGATGGAGCGTAAGAGCCAAAGCCGATAGAGCAGCCGGTCACGCAAACCTCCAGCACGCTTCACAAATAGCGACTGAGCGTTGAGCACATTGCGAAAGCGCCAAATAGGCCGGGCATTCAGATCGCTTTCTGCGAGTTCATGCTGCAGCACGGCGCGCAGAACATAAATCCGGTACCCGCTCGCAGTGAGAGCATGGAAAACGGCATGGTCCAGGTAATCAAGCCAGAATTCGCCCGGGAAACCGCCGATCGCTCGCAGTGCTTTCACTCGCAGTGTGGACCCTGAGTTGTACGCGCTGAGGCGCGCGCGCTGTATGCCGGCATCGTCACGGTCCAATGTCCTCACGGTGTTGCGAAATTGATGCCGGAGGAAATCGACGAAATGTTCCGCAGGCGAGAGAATCGTTCCTCTCACCATCAGTTTGGGAACGATGGCGGCGACATTGTCCGTTGCCAGCAGCGAGTCCGTACAGGCAATCAACTCAGCGAAAAACTCGCTCGTCAGCATGGTGTCCTGATCGAGCAACAATAGCCATTCATAACCGTTCGCCTCGGCGTGAGCGAGGGCATAGTTATACGCGGCGGCCAAACCACCATTCGCCGGATCGTGGACATAGTGATGGGTAAGATTGTTGTCCACCCTGTGGGCTTGGGGGGAATTGTCATAGACAAGAAGCGAGAGGCGGCCGGCGATGTCCAGATTCCCCTCGACCAGGCGAAAGAAAGAAGTAAGCGCGCGGCTTTCGGTCGGCTCTTGTTCGTAAAGGGCGGCTACGGCTAAGATCCGGCTTCCTGGATTCGCAGAAGACATGGCCGACGTGGGATCGGGAGCAAGAGACTCCACAAATAGTCAATTCCCCCCTAAACGTCTCAAGTGTACCAGCCGGGATATGGCGCTTATGGCGTCCGCGCGATCCTGTCTCGTAAGGCCAATCTGCCAGGCGATCCCCAGGCTCAGGACAACCCAGGCTGCCAACAGCGCAGGATTCGCCGGTAGCAAGCTGAATCTATTCCAGAACGGATACAAAAGAAGTGATGGCGCCGCGCCGAGGAGCGGACGAAGAAGTCCCTGTAGCAATAAGCGGGGCCGGTGCATATGGATGGTGGGTTGTGTCAGCGGGATACTCACCAGTAGATGCATTCCTACGCCGACGAACGCACCGGCCAACGTGCCAATCGCAACCCCGATAGCTCCAATCTTCTGCACCAACCAGATACTCAGGATGACGTTCACCGTCGCCTCGACGACCCCTCCGATCGTGGCGAGGTGTTGTCTTCCGGTGGCCACAACTACCAGGATGTAGGGAAACGCAAGCTGTCGAACAATATTGCAGAGGACCAACACTTCCAGGTAAGGAGCACTCCGCGCCGCATATTTCTTCCCTACCCACAAGCTGAGTAAGGGATAGGCGCCGAAGAGAAGTGGCAGCCCAAGCAGCAGGAGGAGCAGAACACAATAACGAGTTGTCTTGATGCACAGGTCGCCGATTCGATCCGGAGTTGTACCCGATTGCATGGAGGATACTGCGGGAACCAGCGGGCCAAACGCGCTGGCGACGAGCGCCAGCATAAAGTTGGCGGCGCCATTGGCGATGGAATAGAAGCCAGTCTCCGCGTAATGGTAGTGCCCGACGATAACGATATCCAGACCGCTGATAAAGAACATGGCGAGTGTCCAGATGGAGAGCACGCTGCCAAACTTCGCCAGCTTCACCGCGGATGCGCGGTGGAACACCAGGAAAGAAAAGCCAACGCGCTCCTTCGCAAGTTTTCGCCAACCGAGGAATTGGGTTGCAGCAGTCGCCACATTGAAACCAGCCATGATGAGAGCCAACTGGACCAGGCTGCCATGCAGCAGCAGAAGGATAATGAGCGCGGCAGCAGATCCAACGCGGCTTGCGGTCGATACGATCGTGGGGAAAACGTATTGTTGCAGGCCGATGAAGGTGGAGATAAATGTCGTGAACGGCAGGGCGAGGGCAGCAGATAATCCGATGGCGAGGAGTGCAATCCGCACTTCAGGCACCAGCTCCGCAGGCATCTGGTGAAAAAGGTGGGGCACGCTAAAGACCATCGCAGCAATTGCCACGCACGCGATCGTTGCGGCCAGCGCGAGAAAGGTAAACGACGTGCTTACGAGATTATGGCTGGCGTCCCGGTCACCGCTTGCGTCGTACTCGGCAACAAACTTGCCAATGGCCGTTTGCAACCCGAAATCCAGTAAGTTGACATAGGCACTGAGTTGCAGAATCAGAACCCACGCACCGTACTCGGCGGCGGACATGTGGTGAACCAGGAAGGGCGGCAGTACCAACGAGACGAGCATCGATAGCAGCACCCGCACCAGGTTGGAAGCAGAGCCCTGCATAACTTTCCGCTTGACCGACATTCGTCACTTCCAACAGGGATAGAGATTATTGCTGCAGAACCAAAACAAACCCGATTTGCTCAACAACTCTGAAACCAAGCTCATCCAGCCTGGTCAGCATCATTCGAAATTTCTCCTCTCCGATGTAGCGGGCGTGAGTCTCCAGGATGACCAGGTCGGCTTTCTTCAGAACGTCCGCTTCCTGACAGACCAGATCGTACTCCAGACCCTCAATATCGCACACCAGGTTGAATCTCCCGAAACCGCGGTCCCGCACGAGTTCTGCGAGCCCGACCGTATCCACGGTCACGGGGGCTTGATCTCCGGCTCGCGTGATCGAACTTCCCGCCAGGTCGCTGGAAGGGCTAAAAGTGACGGATGGTGTTCCGTAGGCGATCGCGCGATTCACGATTTCAAATTGACACCCGTTCAGTGTTCGATTCAACTCCAATTGTGGAATGGCAAGAGGATTGGCCTCCACCACAACGTGCCCCGCCGGATTCTTAAGGAGTTTGTTCGTCACGCATGCCACCACTCCCATGGACCCGCCCAACTCGACCACAGGCATATCCCGCCTTACGTATCGGACCACCGCACGGCGTTCCGCGGACTCATATTTGTCGGTGATCAGTTCGATCCTGATGGAACTGTTGGTGACTCGCGACAGGTTAAATACGCATTGGTTCAGGCGCACTTCTGTCTTCCGCCCTTTCCATAGAACCTGAAGCCTGAGCCAGGCATAAGCCCACAGACTCTTGAGTCCCCCTTGTTTCAAAAGCGTACGAACAGTCGATATTTTGTTCTTCGGTAGAAGCATGGAGAGCTGTCAGTCAGGAAGAGGCGCAAACTCTTCAGGATGGGTCAAAAGCGTTTCTCGCAACATCTATCAACGGTCTCGCCAGGTCTTTTTGCGAGCAGGCTGACCGGTTTGAGGGGCGGCCTTGACTCCATGCCGTCCTTTCTCGAATACGACCATACTGTCGTAGAAGTGGAGTGACAGCGTCGTGCGGGTGAATTCAGTCGCCGCAAGCGATCCACGGGAATGATCGGCGTTCAATTCATCAATCAACCCCTTGCAGGTTTCTATAAACGATTCCTTGCGCCTAAGCCCTCCTTCGTATTCAGACCAATAGGCGGCGTGCAAATCTTCTACCAGGTAGACACCGTTGCGCGGCAGTTGAGGATAGAGCACAGCGAACGACGCATGGATATGTGACATGATGTGACTGCCGTCATCCAGGACAACGTCGGGCACACCAAACTCCTTGATGACCTCGCGCAGGAAAACTTCATCCGACTGATCGCCGATACGAATGTCAATTTGATCCTCGCTGAACTCTTTGCACTCGGGCCGCAGGTCTATCCCCACGATTCGGGCGTAAGGGCCCAGGTACCTTTTCCACATTTGCAGCGACCCGCCTTCGCCGCATCCTATCTCGAGGAATACGACGTCAGTATTCACGAACTTCGAGAAATGGCGCTCGTAAGCGGGAAAATAGTGCTTCCACTTGTGAATAAGCCGCTGATCATTCGTCAAAAAGTCAGACCACAGGCTCATGAAGGCATGGTCCTCGCTCTACCAATCCCCAAAGGGAAAAGTGGGAGGCGTCCATCCTCTGGCGTCGTAGAAGAAAGACAAGAAAAGAAGAATTTCATCTCCAATAGGTTATCAGCAGACCAGGCCGGCTCCGATCCAAGCAAAAGTCGCTCACGGCGTAGCGCGCCTCTGGCGGAAGACCCGGCGATCGCGATTGCCTCGATCGGCTATCAACTCAAAAATGCTGGAAAACCGCTGTCCTTGAGAGGCATAATGGGTCACATCACTTCCGACCTTTCAGAAGGACCTGTCGAGGAACTGCGCCGGCTGCTGACTGAGTGCCAGTTTCAGTAGCGAAACCATGGCGGATATGCGTGTACTGACCGGAGCCTTGCTCGCGATGGGACTGGGGTTCGGCGCTGCTGGCTGCGGTTTCAGCTTCACTCCGTTGCCTGCCGGCTCAGTCGCGGGAAGAGCCGGGGTCTATGACTACTCCCCGACAGTAATCCAATCAGGAAATCTCCTTCAGGCCTGGTGGTGCGGCGGCGACTACAATCCGCAACAGGCGAATTATTACTCCGATACCATTCAGTATCAGTCGATCGACCTCTCGAGCGGCGCGAAGTTTGGGCCCATGCCGGTATTGGCCGAGACCCCGGGCGCTTGGGACTCCGTGTTCACTTGTAATCCAAGAGTCGTGAAGGGCTCCTTCTCAGATCCGCTCGGGGACGGCCAGAGCTTTACCTATGCCATGTACTACGTCGGGCTCGGATCCGACCCGGGCAGCAATAATTTTATCGGAGTCGCTTTTTCCAATAACGGCATCTCGTGGAGAAAATTTCCTTACCCAGTCATTTCGCCTGAAACGCAAAAGGGTTACGGCGTGGGTCAACCGGCGGCCTATAACACCGATCACCGTCAGGCCATCCGGCTCTTCTATGAAGACGACAGCACCTCTCTTCATCACGTCGAAGCAAAATCCGTCGACGGAGTGCACTTTGTTTCCGTGGGTACGTTAACCTCCAACGGGATCGATCCAAACTTCCCAACCTGGGGGGACATGGCCTATGAGGCATCGAGCGGGTATTGGTACGCTGCCTTCAATACCGATCTCCGTGATCCATCGACCACGGGGGAAGTAATAGAGCGGGGTTCCTACGGGTTCGAGCTATACCGCATTCCGGATACATCCCTTTTGACCGGAGCCATCCCCTGGGAACTGCTTGGCAACATCGACACGAACCTGAACGGCTATGAATCAAATTTTCTTCCGGGATTCGTGCTCGACCCATATGGCGATCTTATCGCCGGCCCGGCGATACAGATGTACACTTCCATCTCCAATCCACCGCCGGCCTGGAACGCCTCTCCTGCCGATGCCGGCAGGTCTGGAGGTATCGAACACTGGAATATATCTTCGGCTTCGTGGACTCCTGGCCATCCATCCGTCGCGTTCAACCGATACTTCAACGAAACCTCTCACGAAGTGACTACCGGTTGGGTCGACCCGAAGGGCGGCTTCTCTTTAGAAACGACCCTGGGACACCTTTATCAAAGCCCGCAACAAGGCGCCACCATTCCGCTCTACGGCTGCAAGGGCGGATCCATGGACTATTTCGTCTCCCTTGATAGGGCCTGCGAAGGCTCTCGCGTTCTCGGCGTGAACGGCTACGGTTATGCTCAACCGGTTGCAGGTCTTAACCTGGTCGCTTTGTACCGATGCAGCAGCGGTCACGATCACTTCGTCAGCATCGATCCAAAATGCGAGGGCGAATCGACGGAGGAGCTTCTTGGCTATGTCCTGCCTTAGACCGATTCGATGCAGAAAAGCGCGACCGGTTAAAGGCGTCGCTTACGGGCTTCGTCGTTGCCAAATATAAAGCTTGTCGAACTGCTCGATGGGTCTGTATTGATCGCGAATGTAGGTGTCAAGCAGAGTGACTCCGCTGCTCTTCGAGCTCTCATTCGGTTCGCGCACGAGCTCAAATTCTGAATCGAGGACAAGGTAGGGGGGCGCAGCCTGCTGCAGTTCGTGGACCATTTGCGTTTGAATGTCATACCTATTCTGCAGGTCGGGATCGAAATGGGACCATCTGGTTGCCGGCAGAAGCTGGGTCGCGAAATAAATAAAGTTGTCATTTGCAAATACCCGGTCATGCTGCCTGAGTCCCGAATAAAGCGTCTGTCCGGGGCGGGTATGGCTGCGGAGGAATTCGATTGCCTGAAGGCGATCGTCCTCGGGCAAAAAGCAGAAGCCCCGCGTGACAGGATTCGTGGTGTTGCACCAAGCCGTCTCCAGCAATGGGGTGGCCGTTCGCGGATAATGCAAAATCCGCTGGGCGACGGACAGATGGTACATGGACTCAAGTCGAATTACGTGTAGCGTCGACCAGGCGGCGGCTAGAAGAGAAAGCAACATCAGACAGTTGATCGAAATGCGGGCAAGACGAGGAAAGACTGCCCGATGCTCAAAAAGCACCGCGATCAGAAGCAACGATGGAACAATGGCAAGATACATTTGGATAGGGGCGATGCGAACGATGCCCTTCAGGTACATGATCGCCAGCATCAGGCCAAACGTGATGAGAAAGCCGTCCCATTTCCGCTCCTCGGGTGTGGTTGGTGCGCGGCGTCGTAAGCCCTGGCGCACCAGTGCATACAAAGTCATGGCAGCAATCGCGAGGGGGAGGTAAATTCCGATATTTTCAAAATACCTCGGGGTAATCCTGGGAAGGGGAAGATTGCGGCTGCGGTAATAATATTTGCGCGGGAATACGACGATGTCGTGAGCGATAGAACCGAGAGGCGCAACCGATAGGTAGTAGAGCACCGGCAATACGACCACGAGACCAAAGCCGGCCAGGTAAGGCCAGAACGCGGACGCAAAGAGACGCGGCCTGTTCGCCATAACCTTAGGTTGAAGATAGACGGCGACGGCAATCACGCAGGCGTGAATTCCGAGCAGTGCGATGCCTGTGTCATACCTGAAAAGCGAGGCCGCTCCCGCAACCGCACCTGCGGCCATCATTCTCTTCGCTGATAAACGGCCCTCAAATATAGGAAGAATCAAAACTGAACTAATCAAATTCAGTACCGAAACCGGCATCACAGCGAGCCCGAATTCATTCAAACCGAAAAGCCACAATATCGTGACGATAGAGATAAAGACTGCGACCGATTTGCGGCAATACGCGGCAACGATGGCGAAGACCGATGTGACCACCAGGGCTTTGATAAAAAGGTCGAAGAGTCGTTCAGCCAGAACAGATGGGCCGAATGCCTTGAAAAGGCCCGCGAGCACATAGATCTCCGCGGGCCCATAGATGAAGTAAAAGTCGCGATGGGGAATTTGTCCCGCCGCCACCCGCATCGCGCCCGTGAGCACGATTCCCTCATCGTACATACCGGGGCGCCGAGGCATACCGAAAAAAAGAAGAAGGTAAGAGACCAGAAAAACAATTGCGAGTTGAACAACCAACCCAGGTCGCCAGCCAGAAAAGTCGTGCCGGCCTTGGAAACCTGCGTTGCTACTGATGTCGGAAGCAAAGGCCACGTTACGAATCCTCGGTGTTTTAAGGGCAAAGACAAGAGCTTAGCTTATCGGGAGACCGGGGAGAAGCCGGAAAGAAAATACCGGCATCGGATCGTCGTCGGTCATTTCGATTGCGACTGTGTCCCGTGCAGATAAAATGAGTTCCGCCATGAGCCATTCTCAGGACAAGATTTCGGTCGCTCTTTGCACGTACAACGGCGAACGATTTCTAGGCCGCCAATTGGCTAGTATGCAGCAGCAAACCCGACCGCCGGACGAGCTGGTTGTCTGCGACGATGGCTCCACTGACAACACCGTAGAGATCCTGCAGGACTTTGCAGCGTCGGCCGGGTTCCCGGTAAAGATTACGCGGAACGCACATAATCTGGGCTTTGTCGCCAATTTTGAACGCGCGATCCAGTTGTGCCAGGGGGACCTGATTGCGCTCAGCGATCAGGATGACATCTGGGATCCCATGCGTCTTGAGCGCTCACAGCAGGAGTTCATCGCACATCCTGAAGTCGGATTGGTTTTTTCCGACGCAGACATCATGGACGATCAGGATCGAGGGACGGGAACGCGCCTGTGGCGGAACTTTGGCTTCGAAGGCCAACGAAAGCAACGGCTGCTGGCGGGAGATTACACCGTTTTGGCCAAAAACCGGTTCGTGACTGGAGCGACCGTGATGTTTCGCAGCCGCTTGCGCGAGAACTGTCTGCCAATCGGATCGGGGTGGCTCCATGATGAATGGATCGCGGCCACCGCGGCCGCAGTCGCGGATATCATCCCGATAGAATCACCGCTGATTCGCTATCGCCAACACGCGTCGCAGCAAGTCGGGCTGAGTCCAAGCCCCAGCTTTCGAGAGAGGCGACAACGGCACTGGAGTGAGCTTTCCCGGCAGATAGGCCTGCTTGACGAGATGTGTAGCAGACTGTCGCAACAGTCTTTGACCCCGCGCGGAGAGGCCCTTTATTCCTGCTATAAGGCCCACTTGCGATTTGCTCGTTTTCGCTATTCACTCCCAGAAAGCCGAGTCGCGCGGATGAACTCCATGCTTCGGGAATACGCAAGCTATTCCACCCTGGGATCGGGCGTACGGAGCATGGCTACAGATTTCGTCCTGAGCAAATGACGAGCGCCCTTGCGCAGCAGCCTAAGCAGCTCCGATCACTGCGATCCTTGCCTGCTTGCCCACGCGGATCGCGAGACGTGCCGGCCGCTTTTCCAGCCGGATCAGCTTTTCTGACGTGGTAACGCCGTCAATGTTAACTCCAGCAGTCACCTGCCTCTCTGCTTCCGTGCGGGAATTCTTCAGGCCCAGGGCTACCAGCAACTTGGCTACATCCACGTGCACCGGCATATCAGGCTCGCGCATTGCCTTATCTAGCGAGGCGGCATCAGCGCGCACAACTCGCTTAAAATCGATTACCACTTCTTCCGCCACCCCTTCCACGTTTCGCTGCTGGAACTGCAGAGCCCAGTCCTCATCGGCTTTGCGTGCCGCGGCCTCTGAATGGAACCCGGCAACGATGGTGCGCGCCAGCCTTTTCT
>Ga0182024_10016048_pt1 | contig 14264 bp, 13 predicted proteins | sample P32metaG_FD_120480 | JGI IMG/M metagenome (GOLD analysis project Ga0182024, IMG submission 120480) | Permafrost microbial communities from Stordalen Mire, Sweden - P3-2 metaG (Illumina Assembly) | ecosystem: Environmental > Terrestrial > Soil > Wetlands > Permafrost | place: Sweden: Stordalen... | reverse complement strand
TTGCGCATGCTGGTCGATCTGCGCGCTTCGGTCGAGTACGCACTCGGCCGCGGGAAAGCTCCGGAAGCGGAAGGTAAAGCTGACGCCAAGGGAGAGCCTGCGACAGCGGCCAAACCCGCTGTCGGTGCAAAGCCGGCCGAAACCGCGAAAGCCGCTTCCAAGCCCGTCGCGGCCACGCTCGCACCGGCGTTGGCGAAACCGGCGGCGATGGCTGCCGCTGCTGGCGCCTCCAAGACCCCGACAAAGACTGCGGCCGCGCCGGCCGCTGCCGCGAAGCCAAAGCCCGCGGCGCCAAGTGCAGATGCGCCTGAGTTTGAAGTTTCGAGTACGCCCGGCTGGGATTTGGACTCCCCGTCGGAGCCGGGAAAGAAAAAATAAGCCGTTCGCAGAGTTGTACAGCTTATCGACAGGATCGCTGGGTTGAACGCGAAGTTGAAGGCGAAGAGGTAGTTGCAAGTGCAGGCACCGACCGTACTGATCATCTCCGACGAAGTAGATTTCTCGCGCCGCGTCACTGCCCGCTGGCAGATGGAGCGCAATGTCCCCACGTTCACGCTTCTCAGTGGGGAGTTGTGGCCGCGCTTTGCTGCGGACGTGTTTGATGTGGCGATCGTTGGGGAGTTGCGTCGCGACCTCTTGTCAGTGGTACTGGAGCCGCTGCATTCCACCAGTCAGCCGATTTTCTGCGTCTGCCAGGACCCTGCCACTGCGCAACTGGTGCACGATCGTTGGCCGCGCGTTGCCATCCTGCGGACCAGCGAACACTGGCTCGAAACTCTGGTGCTGGCGGCCAGTGAAGCGGTGCACCGTTCCCGGTCTGAATCGCGAGCCCGCGCGGCTGAGGCGGCTTGCGCCACACTCGATCGCCAGGCGACCTTGGGCCGTTACATGGTGGAAATGCGCCACAACATGAACAACGCTCTGACGTCGGTGCTGGGAAATTCCGACCTGCTGCTGCTTGAGCCGGGAAGCCTCTCCGCCCAGACGCGCGCCCAGATCGAAACCATTCGCAACATGACGCTGCGCATCCACGAGATCATGCAGCGTTTCTCGTCGTTGGAAAAAGAAATGAATGTCGTCGCACAGCAGGCTGAACAGGATTCAGGCAAGTCGTACGCGGCGGTAGCCGCCGGTAATTAGAAGTATGAGAACTTCTCCCCTCGCACGACGCCGGTCTCAAAGAGTTCGGCGGATGAACGCTGGCATACCCTCCGGGGGAAGGATTTATGCATAGATTGATGGCGGGCGTTACGATCCTTGAGCACGAACTCTCAGAACTGCGCCTGCTGGTCGAGCGCCAGACGGGAATTCTGCTCGACTGTCCCAACAGCGCTCTAGCCGCACATGTCGCCGATTATCTGGAGACGCACGAACTGGAATCTCCCGTCGCTTTGATGACCCGTCTGCGCGCGTCGGATCAGGATCCGTCGCTGCTGCCCGCGTTTCTCGACGGTGTGCTGAACGCCAATACCGGTTTCTTCCGCCATCCCGGAGCCATGAATGCGCTGGCCCGCCAGGTCATCCCGCAACTCTACGCCCGCAAATCGGAGGACGGACCCAGCACCCTTCGCATCTGGAGCGCGGGCTGCGGTACCGGCGAAGAGGCGTACTCGATTGCGATGGCACTGTGCGAGACGTTGCCCGGCAGCAACGGGAACGGTTCGAGCAATGGCAACGGGAACAAGGAAGCCAAGGAGAAGAACGCAGCCGGCCGTAACGGCGGCATCGTCGAGAATGGCATTCCAGCTTCTTGCGGTCACGGGACGAAAGACTGGTCCGTTCACATTATCGGCAGCGACCTGCTCCCTTCCGCAATTGAAGTCGCCGAGCGCGGGCTTTATCCGCAGTCTGCTCTGACGGGATTACCCCCGGCGGCCATCCGCGCTAGTTTCTCCAAAATTGTGAGCCCCAACGGAAACTCGAACGGATCTCAGGAAAGCTCGCGAAACGGAGCGACGAACGGATCGAGCAATGGCGCTGGCAATGGCTCGGCGAATGGCTTATCCAACGGCGCACATCTGCTGGTGAAGCCGCGCCTGCGCAGCCTGGTAACCTTCAATACGATGAACCTGACCAAGCCAGTCTACATTGGACGCTTCGACTGCATCTTCTGCATGGACGTGCTGCCGCACCTCTCACGCGCCCAGCGCACCGCCCTTATGGAGCGCCTGCACCTATACCTCGAACCCGGCGGATACCTCTTCCTGAGCCAGACCGAAAAGCTCTGCGCCCCGAACCTGAACTTCCGGTCCGAAACCTTCGACGGCTACACCTTCCACCGCAAACCGCTAGCGGCCAGCGCTGCCTACGGACGGTAAGCAGCATTTCAGATCATGTGGGGACAGCCGCCTTCGGCTGTCCGGGCGGGCGAAGCCCGGCAGCCCTTTCCGGATGAATGAAGCTCCACAGGACGAAAGCAAATTCACAGCACCGACGCAGGCCTGCGCAGAAATGGATTCACCACTTCCACTCCGTCCAACTTCTGCCCGTCTTGCAAATCCTCGGTGAGAAGAAATCCGCACGCCGCAGTCTTCGCCGCTGCGACGATTAACGAGTCCCAAAACGAAAGCTGATACCGGTCTTGCAGCTTCCAGCCGCGCTCAATTACGGCAGCGTCCACGACCACAGGATTCCACGCCAGCAGGTCGCGGACTTCTGCTCGAGCCTCGTCGCTGGCAGCAGGCTTGAGCCGCACCGCATTGACATAGAACTCGTTCAGCACCTGAAAGCCGACCCGTCCCAGTCGGCTCTTCCACAGTTCGGCGCGCCAATCCCTGGCAACCCGCTGCTTGCGCGGGTCGGCGTCGTCCACTGCGTAAAGGAATACGTTGGAATCAACGAAGACGGGAGCGGTCATGCGCTTCCTCGCGCGTCAGGTACCGGTCGGTGCTTCGAAGAAAAGGCTTGCGTCCCAGCGCTCTCCGCATAGCCCGCTCATAGCCGTCCTGCGCGGTCATGCGTTCCTTCAGCAGTTCACCCAGCAGCCGAGAAACACTAGTATCCCGCCGCGCCGCCTCGATGCGGGCCCACTGCGCGACGTCCTCTTCTAAAGTCACGGTGACATTCCGGAGTTGTGGTTTGGATGACACGACAACAGTGTAACACGAAATCAGTGTGATTTCCAGAACGAGCCATGTGGGGAAGCCGCCCCGGCTGTCCGGTTGGGCAAGCCCGACAGCTTCGTTGGTCTTTGTAGGAGCCAGTGGTGTCTATATTTTGACGGTGATTTAGGAGATCGTAGATTCTTTCTCCGTGGAAAAACTTACGCTCAACAATTCAATCCAGAGGAGCGTTATCTTCAGATTCAAAGTGTTTCCAGTCGGGCCGGTCAGGGTCGACAGCCTTTCGATCGAGTCGCTCATAGCCCACGCAACGGCGTCCTTGCAGATATTTCCTGCCGCTTTTCTTGGTTGGCCAATAAACCGCGAAAGGCACAGCTTGCATGTACTGGTAAATCTTAGCCAGTTGTGGTGCACCACCGATTGTATGGGATCGATCAGGATCGCGGAGTATGTCTCGGAGCACTTCAAACGGTTGCATATCGAGCTTACTAAACGGCGGGACGGATGTATGTTGCTTTGTTAATTTCTCGGCTAAGAGGCGTCTTGCCAAATCCGACTGGTCACCCGCAAACGCAACTTGGCCGATACGGTCGGTGCGTGGTGGCCTACTCTTAGTTCGAATCTCGACACGCTTACCCGCAGTCGAGAAGTATGCCCACGGCGCAGGTTCGGCAATGTACATCCGGTCGGATGTGTGGTAGTGGATGCGCCAGAGTTCAAATTTCTTTTTCACCCACGAGTAGCCGCCAAACAGGAACTCGGGATCCTCAGCGGTGGGAGGCGATCCTTTTATATGCGGATCGCGGCCGACCTGTTTCCGCATGCCATTGAAAACCGCCAAAGCATGCGTGCGTACTTCGGCGATCTCTTTAGAGCGCCTAAGGCTGGGCGCATGTGATGTGATCGCTAGCTCTAGTTGCAGCATCATGGGAAAGGCATCCAGCGTGTTTCCTGCGAATGCGATGGCACAATCACCACGCGGAAGCGTCAATATCTTGGGTGCCGCATCGAAAGTACGTCCATCGCCCTGCAATAAACTATCAGAGGCGAAAACGAGTTCTTCGCAATCGTGGATTCTTCGCATCCAGGCAATGGCAATTGTCATTTCGATCCCTACGCGAACAAGAATTCTTTCGTTCTTAACTCCTTGATCGCATCCCTCAGCTTCGCTGCCTTCTCGAACTCAAACTTCTTGGCGGCCTCGCGCATGTCGCTTTCCAGTTTGCCAATGTAGGCGTCCACTTCTTCCTGAGTCTTGAACTCAGGCACGCCCTCGGCTTCTCCACCGGTAAGGTCCGTGTAGTCGGCAGCCACGATTCCGGCCAGTGTCATATCCAGCGGGCGCACGATCGACTCGGGTGTGATGCCGTTTTCTTCGTTGTATGCCGTTTGAATGGCACGGCGCCGCATGGTCTCATCCATCGCGCGCTTCATCGAATCCGTTTGGCGGTCAGCGTAAAGAATGGCGCGGCCGTTCAGATGGCGCGCGCAGCGGCCGATCGTCTGAATGAGCGAACCGGTCGACCGCAGGAATCCCTCCTTGTCCGCATCCAAAATTGCCACGAGCGACACTTCCGGCAGATCCAGTCCCTCGCGCAGCAGGTTAATGCCGATTAACACATCGAACTCACCTTTACGCAAATCGCGCAGAATCTTCACCCGCTCCAGAGTTTCGATCTCCGAATGTAAGTACCGGCACTTCACGCCCACCTCGGCATAATATTCAGCCAGATCTTCCGACATGCGCTTGGTCAGCGTCGTCACGAGCACGCGTTGCCCGAGTTCCACGCGGGCGCGAATCTCATGGAGAAGATCATCAATCTGACCCTTGACCGGACGCACTTCCACCGGTGGATCAATCAGGCCCGTTGGACGAATAATCTGTTCGACCACGACGCCTGCCGACTTCGTCAGCTCATACGGCCCCGGTGTTGCCGAAACGTAAATCAGCTGGTTAGTGCGGTGCTCAAATTCCGCAAACGTGAGCGGCCGGTTATCCAGCGCCGACGGCATGCGGAAGCCATACTCCACCAGCGTCTCTTTACGCGACCGGTCGCCCGCGTACATTCCGCGCAACTGCGGCACCGTTCCGTGTGACTCGTCGATAAACATCAGAAAATCACGCGGAAAATAATCCAGCAGCGTCGGCGGAGGCTCGCCCGGCAGCCGTCCGGTAAAGTGCCGCGAATAATTCTCGATGCCGTGACAGAAACCCATGGCCTTGATCATTTCCAGATCGAACATGGTCCGCTGGTGAATGCGCTGCGCCTCCACCAGCCGCCCTTGTTTCTCCATTTCCACTTCCCACCATGCGAGTTCCTTCTTGATCGAATCCACCGCCGACGCGCGCGTCTCCTCCTTCATCACATAGTGCGTCTTGGGATAAATCGGCAGCCGCATATACTTCTGCTTCACGGTGCCAAACAGCGGGTCGATCTGCGTCAGGGACGAAATCTCATCGCCCCACAACTCGATCCGGTACGCCATGTCGTCGTAAGTAGGGAAGACCTCGACCACGTCGCCGCGCACGCGAAACGTGCCGCGGCGGAAGTCTGCGTTGGTGCGCTCGTAGAGGATGTCGACCAGTCGGCGCGTAATGTCCTCACGTTTGATCTTCTGGCCTTTCTCCAGAAACATCATCATTCCGTAGTAGGCCTCCGGGGAGCCCAGGCCGTAGATACAACTCACCGAAGCCACAATCAGAGCGTCGCGCCGCTCAAACAACGACCGCGTCGCCGACAGCCGCAGCTTGTCGAGTTCATCGTTGATGGTCGCTTCTTTTTCAATGTAGAGGTCGGCGGCGGGGACGTAGGCCTCTGGCTGGTAGTAGTCGTAATACGAGACGAAATACTCGACCGCATTGTGCGGGAAGAAATTCTTGAACTCATGATAGAGCTGTGCGGCCAGCGTCTTGTTATGCGCCATGACCAGCGTCGGACGGTTCGCGGCCTCGATCACCTTCGCCATGGTGAACGTCTTGCCCGACCCGGTGACGCCCAGCAAAACCTGGTGCTGCTCGCGGTCATACACTCCGCGCAACAGCGCCTCAATCGCGCGCCCTTGGTCCCCTTGCGGCTTGTAGCTGGAAACGAGTTTGAAGTCCATGACGGAAGCTCTTAGCAGTTAGCTCTTGGCTCTTAGCTGGAAACCTTAACTCCACTAGAGGACAATCTCTGTCCTCAATGTAATGAGCTCGTGTGGGGACGGGCGCCTTCGCCCGTCCGGCCAAGCGCAGCGAGGCCAGGTTTTCGCCGGCAGCACCACAGAACCGACTTTCGCCGACAAAGAATCCTTCCATTATAACGGGAAAGGTGAGCGAAGGTTATGCGAACGCGCTCACTTGTGCAGTTCGACAGAAACCAGATGTGCCGTGACGTTCGGATTCGCCGATTCCACATACTCGACTTTCGCCGGCCTGTTTTCCAAGTCGGCGCACGGGTTGAGGTCCTTGTCGGGCTGAAAACCAAGAGCGGTGAAGGGAAGCGTGAAATAGTTGTCGACGTGAAGCGCAACCAGCTTCCCGCTCGAATTTACAGTCAAGTCCATTGCGGGATTATCGCAGCGCACGCCCTTTAAAACTCCCACCAGAAATCGATGCGGACCGTGCGGCACAAACTCCGCACGCCGCGCAAGGTGCGGCATGTATCCATCGCTCGTCGTCGAAACCGCTACCCCACCTCCAGCCTTTTCTTCCTCATTCATACGTCGAGTCTGTTCGGCGAAGTGAGCTTGATTTTCCGCGTATTCCTGGGCGTGCATCAGAGCGGTCTCCACCATTTGGCTCTCCTGCGGGGTCTTGGCCACCTTTGCCGCGAAGCGCAGGACATCCACGGCGTTCTGTCCTTTCTCCATCGTCATCCACACGTTGGCCATATTGATGCGGTACCCAACGTTGGTCGGGTCCAAACCAATTGCGGTCAGTTCCATCATGCGCGCTTCATCAAGACTCTTGTTTCGCATCGCCAGAAAAATCGCGAGCCGGTCAAAGGCCGGAGCAAACGTCGGATTCAGCTTGATCGCGGCTCTCAGGCTGCTTTCCACCTGCGCCTGATCCGCCGCGTCCCGCGCTCCGTTCATTGCCATCGCCGCGAAGTAGTAGTGTGCGAGGTAGCTTTGAGAGTCAAGCTGAACGGCCTGCGCGTACCACTTCTTCGCCTCCTCCAAATGCCCCTCGCGGAATTCCAAAAAACCCTTGGTCTCATGCGCGGAGACGTTGTTGGGATCTTCCTGCAGGACATGATCGAGGAGCGATTCCGCGTCCGCGGTCCTGCTGTTGTAGGCGAGAAAATCGGCGCGCACGGCATCCGATTGCGCTCCCGTGAGAGTCTGCACTTTGAAAGCCGAGTCGTCGACCTCGGTTGTGGTCATCATCTTGAGGTAGCGGAAGCCACTCGTCTGGTGGATGTAGCTTTCCAATTCCTGCTGCAGTTGTTTCAAATCTCCAAACGCACGGCTGGCGGCCGTGACGGAATCAACTTGTTTCGATAGCAGGTCCAAATACTCGGACACGTGGCGAGTGTTTTCTGCCCGATCCTTCATTTCGAGGTAGTGCGTCAGCGCCCATGATTCGGCATAAAAAATGGAGCCCTTGTTTTCTTCGTGGTAGTAGGGCGAGTTGTGATCGACGGTAAAGAGCGTAGCCAGCGGCAGCAGCCGATTTTGCCGCAGCCACAGGATGTCATCGGCGCTAGGCTGTCCCAGCAGCGCCTCTTTGTCGCGAATGTCGGTGTTCTGATAGAACTCGGCCAAGCCCTCATTCAGCCACAGCGGCATAACGTCTGCCAACTTGCTCAGCAGCAAGTGCGTGTATTCGTGGTACACGATCGCGTAGGGATGTTCCCCTTCCGCATCCAACCGCATCAGCACATAATTCTTGTCCGCCGCCCTGAGAAACAATCCGCCCAGCTTCAGCGATCCCTTGGCCAGATAGGCTTCCGGTTCGAGAGCACGGAAATCCTTCGCATCTCTTATCGCGAGCACGATGATGGGCGCGCCGGGGTCGACTTGTGCTTTCGGAAACGCGGTGTGAAAGACCGACCGCATGCGCTCAAATTGGTCGGCAACGCGGCGGCCTTGCTTCTCGCTCGCGTTGGTGACCACTACAAAATGCGGGCTGGAAACCTGGAGCCAAATCTCCGTCTTGTCGCGTGCGGGGGCAAGCGGTGCGGCCAAGAGCAAAAGAAGCGGCAGAAGTCGACGAAACATAGCGGCGCGCCCATACAGATATAACCCCTGCCGCTCAAAGTCAAATGGAATCTAAGGATGCAAGAACTTGCAGACCCCTATCCGACCGCTGGCCGCAGTTCGACCTTCTTCGTCGTAATCGTCACCTGCGTGGACGGCAACTTCGGCCGCGGATACGGCTCTGTATAAGCCTCCACCGTGATCGTCCCCGGAGTGCGGCTGGCCTGCACAATTACTTGAGCGAGCCCGTTGAATAGGCTGCGCTTGGGCGCTTTGTCGGACTCCTGACAGTTGGGATCGCCGTTGCCCACGCCGATCAGCGCGCCCTCGCCAGTGACTTTAAAGCTGATCAAGTTCGCCGCCGTGGGCAGTGCCCGTCCCGCACCGTCGAGCACTTCAACCTTCAGCACGGCTACATCCTCGCCGTCGGCGTTGATTGAGGTTCGGTCGGACGTGAGGCGGATCGACTCCGGTTTGCCCGATGTCGTCTCACGTTTCTCAGTCAATACGACCTTACCATCTTTGGTGCCGCGCGCCTCGAGCACACCGGGCTCGAATTTTACCTGCCACTCCAGATGCGTCAGGGGCTGCACTTTTTGCGAGCCCTGGCTTTTGCCGTTGAGGAAGAGTTCCACCGAATCGAGATTCGAATGCACCCACACTGAGATCGGCTCGCCCTCACGCCCGGACCAGTCCCAATGCGGAAACAGGTGCAGCACCGGCTCCGATCCCCACCATGCCTTGTAGTAATAAAAGTTGTCTTTGGGAAAGCCGCACATGTCGACAATGCCGAACTGCGAGTTGATCGAAGGCCACGCGTAGGGAGTGGGCTCGCCGCGGTAGTCGAAGCCGGTCCAGGCAAATCCCCCCGACAGCCATTCCCGAGTTGCATAGAACTTCCACCATTCCTCCGCCAGTTGCGACCAGTCCGTATGGTTCAGATCGTACGCGCTGACCCAGTTACGCAACTTGTCGGTCGAATAAATTCCGCGTGTGGAAACCGTGCTGGCTGTCTCCGAACCCACGCTTGGAGTTTTCGGATGCGCCTTGTGCCATTCATCGTGAACTTTGAGGTTGTAGTTAAAGCCCATGACGTCGAGTTGCTCGGGAAAGTGGGTTTCGAACGCGGTATTGATCGCAGCGGTACAAAGCCGCGTGGGGTCAAGTTCGTGCGTTCGCGCAATCATGTCGTCAATGACGCGCATGCCCTGGGGCTGAAACATCATCGTCCACTCCTCGTTGCCCATGGACCACAAAATAATTGCCGGCGAATTGCGGTAGCGTTTCACCATCGCCTCAAGCTGCGCCATGCCCTCCGGATTCGAACTCATCAGCCGCGTTTCGCACATCATCATCATCCCCAACCGGTCGCAAGCCTCCACCCACTCCGGCGTCGGCATATTGTGCGACGTCCGCACTGCATTGCCGCCCATATCTTTCAAGACGCCCACCCTGTACCACTGCATCCGGTCGGGCAGAGCCGCACCCACTCCGGCGTGATCATGATGATTGCAGGTGCCTTTGATCTTTACCGACTTGCCGTTGAGGAAGAATCCCTTATCAGCGTCCCACGCGATTGTGCGTACGCCAAAGCTGACGCGCTCCGCATCGCGCGCCTTGCCGCCCACCTCGACGGTGACGACCGCCGAATAAAGATTGGGATTTTCCGGCGACCACAGCGCTGGATTGGTAATCGAAGCACTGGCCGTAAAGCTGGCCGATCCGTCGGCAGACACGGATTCCGGCGCCGAATCTGCAGTTCCCACCACTTTTCCCGCCGCATCCAGAATCTGCCAACGCACTCGACAGGTCTCCGCTTGCTGACCCTGATTTTGCACCATGGTCCCCAGACTCAGCGTCGCCCCATTAGCCTTTACTGAAGTCCGAACCGTGCTGTCCCAATTTCCCAAGTGAAGCGCATCGGTCTTCGTGAGCCACACATGCCGGTATATGCCCGCGCCTTCATAGAACCAGCCGTCGCCAAAGCTGGCGTCCATGCGCACCATCAGATAGTTCTTGCCGCCGTAATTCAGAAAGTCGCTCACGTCGAAGCGAAAGGGCGCGTACCCGTTATCGTTGCGCCCAATGAAATATCCGTTCAAAAACACCAGCGCGCTGCGAAAAGCGCCGTCAAACTCCACCGTGATGCGCCGTCCGCTGTCTTCTTTCGGAATGTCGAAGGTGCGCCGGTACCAGCCCACGCTGGTCTCAGGATACCGTCGCCCCAGCGGCTTGTAGCCGTGCGATTCCTCTTCGTCATCGCGCACAAACGGCAACTCAACCGCCCAGTCGTGCGGCAAATTGAGCGAGCGCCATTTCGAGTCGTCAAATTTCTGTGTGGCAAACCAGAATTCTCCCGACTTGGCGAAGTCTCCCTGGCCTATCCCAAATCCCAAGTCGCGCAGCGGGTCGTTCGCGTGGCCCTGAAAAAACTTCCAGCCAAAGTCGAACAACAGATGCTCCCGCGGAGCCACCGCAGCCAGCGCCTCAGCCGACGCAGCGCCGGGATACCCCGCGAGCAGAGCGTGCGCGCGCCCCACCGACCCTGCGACCAGAGTTGACGCCGAGAGTGCAAGGCCAGAGCGAAGCAAATCGCGGCGGGTAAGGGAACGAAGAGGAGAATCCATTCTGTGCCTCTCGAGGAAGACGAAATTGGAAGCCGGTCCCGCGCTCAGCCGCGCACGGGACTGAGCATTATAAAGCCGGGTAGCCCAGAGTGGAGAAAAGGCATGTTTAGCTTTTCAAGTGCGCAGAGGCAGATACGAAAACACCCAAAGCCAGTCTACTTCTCTTCCTTTATTTCGCCCATGCCCACAATCTTCGATGAGGTGCGGAATTTCTTGTAGTCGCGATACTCCTGATCGCCGTCGATGTTGTAGCCCTTGAACAACGCGACCCGCGCATCCACCTTGAAGGTCACGTGCCGCGGCAGCCATACTTCATCGTTGACCCGCGTCTGCTCGAGCATGACGCGCGTCCCTTTGTGGATGCGCGCCAGCACCCATCCGAACGACACCGTATCAATCGCTTCGATATCCATTTTCGCGAGTTGCAGGTCGCCCTTGTCGATCCACACGCGGCCGCGGAATTTGGAGAGCAGCTTCGCCTCCTTCATCTGCGGCTCAAAGCCGGGTCGCGGTGCGCCATCGATCACCCACGCCTCGCGCCCGTCCACCTCCTCCGTTCCGACCAGTTTGAAGTTATAAGCCTCCGCTACCTCGCGCACGAACTTGCGGCTATCTTCTCGTTCTTTGACCGCTTTCTCTTCCCGTTTCTTGCGTTGTTCTTCCGATTCGTTCTTGCGCTTGTCGATGATCTTCTGGATCTTTTCTTCTTCCTTGGCCGCTTCCTTGGCGTCGAGCGGCTTATCGTCCTTGGCGATGAGGCGCTGCACCTGCTCGCCATAGATTTCCAGAACTTCGTAGGTCTTCACTTCGGTGGATTTGGTCTGCCCTTTGCCGTCGAGTTTGTTCTCGACCTCGCGGTCGATGTAGGTATAGTCGCGCTGCCGCTTGTCGTTTTCGATGTCCTTGTCCGCCACGACGCGCAGCAACTGCCGCATCTGCTCCTGGGACAGTTTGCCATCGGGCCCGGTCGTGAGATCTGGGATCGTTTCCGCGGAGCTAACTTCAGGCTGAGACTTTTCTTGCGACGCCGCTGCAGGGGCGGACTCCTGCTGGCCGAACGCCGGCAGGTAGATGAGCAGGGAAAGGATGAGAGCGCGGCCGCGAGACCTCATGACGTTAATCTAACCCCTTAGACGCCTTGAAGTTCCGCTGGGAAGCAAGGATGGCAGGTCAGATCTCATCGCTCGCGAGAACCGACTGCTTCACCGCCAACTGGCTGCAGGTGCGCCCGATGACATCCTGGGCGGAACTGGTTTCGACGAACTGGAAACCGTAGCGGAATGCGCTTCGTTGGCGAACCAGTGCCAGCAGTTCTACGTCGCCCAGGGGCAGGGCAAACTCCAGGCGCACTATTTCACCCACCGGAACTTCCTCTCGCAGAATGGCCGAAACTCCCGACTCGCTGATGTCGACGGTGTCGCCTCGAACCACAGTAGCGCCGCGCGGGTATACACGAATGCCGACTTCCAGCTTGAACCGGGGATGGCGGCGAGCTTCCACAGATTCCTGAGTCTGGTCCGCGCCGAATGGGCTGCGCACTTCCACGCCTATGGTCTCCCGGACCTGAGGTGCGCCGGGCCCGGGTGGAACGGACTCGCTCTCCAGATTGCGTCCAACCGCGGCGTGAAAGCAAGCGCAAAGGTCCTTCGGGATGGATCGGCAGCGTGGACCGGCAACTTTAGCGTAGCCCCGGAAATTCAGTCCCTGACCTTGTGCGCTTTGCCTAAACACTCCGCCTGGAAGAGCCGCTCGTCCACGCGGTGCAGCCGCTTTTCCTGCGCCTTCGTCATCAGCGAATAATGCTTGATGTCGAACAGATGATAGACGATGAACCACACCGGCTGGTCGGTAGTCATCCAGTTCTGTCGGTCGAAGCGTTTCAAGTTCACCGGACCCGAGTAGCGGCGCAGAGTTCGTTCGCGCCGCAGGTTGAAGTAGGCGTTGAAGTAGCTCAGCGCCAGCTCGCGCAGCGTGCGATAGACCGGTTCGCGCCAGCGGCATCCGGTGTAATTCGACTTGGCGACAGCGCCCCAGCAGCCGTCCTGGCGGTAAATGGCGATGACGTGGTCGGTGTCGTGTTCGGCTTCGAAATCCAGCAGCAGCGGAGGATATCCGTTCGCGCGCAAGGCCGCCGCCGCGAAGATCGCTCCTTCCAGGCAATGCGACGATTCTTCCGCCAGCACCTTCCGCGGCGACCACGCCGTGTCTTCCAGGTGATACGGCATGTCATCCAGAAATTTCTGGATGCCGTATGGATTCTTCATGCTGCGCAGCTTGCGCAGTTCTTTGGGGGTGAAGCCGGGAGTCAGGCCAGAGTGGTTATCGGTCATTGGGTTTTGGCGTTTCGCATTCGTGCTGGTGCAGAAATGTCTTGGAGATTCAGCGCTTCGATGCCGAAGTAAAAACGGTGCCGACCTCGTGTGGTTGATCCACGAGCACGTCAGGAGGTTCGTCGTCCAATGTGTGCGTGGCGAAGCCGTAGGTCACGCCAATCGTCCACAACCCGGCGTTGCGCCCGGTACGCACGTCCACATGAGAATCTCCGACGATCGCGGCCTGCTCCGGACGCACTCCGCTCTCCTCCAGCAACTTCCGCGCGCCCTCGGGATCGGGCTTCTTCGTGGCAAAACTGTTGCCGCCGTAAATCTGCGTGAAGAATGGTCCCAGCCCGAGCGCCTCGACAATTGCCCGCGAGGGAATCACTGGCTTGTTCGTGAGTACGGCCATCTTGCGCGGTGTGCCGTTCCCGGATCTCTGAACGGCTGCCAGCGCCTCGGTGACTCCCGGATACACCGTCGTGTGATCCAGCTTGTGCTCCCGGTAGTAGGAAAGAAAAAATTCCAGCCCTTTGCGAATCAGGGCCTCGTCGACCTTTTCGCCGCCCAGCGCCCGCTGAATCAAGATGGGCGCGCCATCGCCCACGTAACTGGCGATCACTTCGTCGGGCAATTCCGGCCGCCCGATATGGCGCAGCGCGGCGTTAACGGAATGGACCAGGTCGAGGCGCGAGTCAATCAGCGTGCCATCCAGGTCGAAGATCACTAGTTGGATCGACTGCGGGTCGAAAGCGCGGCGGGTCCGAATCATCTGCTTCCAGAATAAAGCACTCAGCACTCAGCCGTCAGCACGAAGGGGTGTGTGGTTCCGGGTCTTTGACCCGGAAAGGCCGAGCCAAGCTCGGTTGCTTCTGTCCCTTGACAGCGCCTATATTTCTAGTAATATCGAAACATGGCAGCGACAACCAAGACTCCTACCCCCAGCAAGGCCGCCGAGCGCGTCGCCAAGTACGCCGATATGTTCTCCGCCATGGGCACCGAACCCCGCCTGCGCATCATGCAGTTGCTGCTGACCGCGCATCCTGAGGGACTCGTGGTCAGCGACATTCAGGGCG
>Ga0182024_10016047_pt1 | contig 14264 bp, 20 predicted proteins | sample P32metaG_FD_120480 | JGI IMG/M metagenome (GOLD analysis project Ga0182024, IMG submission 120480) | Permafrost microbial communities from Stordalen Mire, Sweden - P3-2 metaG (Illumina Assembly) | ecosystem: Environmental > Terrestrial > Soil > Wetlands > Permafrost | place: Sweden: Stordalen... | reverse complement strand
CTGCTCCGACAGCGATTGAGCAATCAGGCGCGCGACAATGTCGGTCGCGGACCCGGCCGGGAAGCCGACAACGAAGCGCACCGACCGCGTCGGATAATCGAGCGCACACGCAATGCGCGACAAGGCCGGGAGCGCGGCAGCACCCGCGGCCAGATGGAGGAAATGTCGGCGGGGAAGTTTCATGACAAAACCCACGAGCTTGAGCGCCTCTGCCGGATGCAGGACGCTCGCGAACAGATGTCGATTTGCTCTCGAATTACTCGCCCGCCGGGGGCACAGTCGCTGCCTTTGAATTCGCAGAACGTCGGCATGGTTCCGCTGGCAACTCTGATCCAACGTTACACCAGATCGCCTGGCATATGGAAGGATGCGAAGTCTGCTATTCTGCCAATTCAAGTGTGCTGATTTTCTCGAGCCTGAGTTATCGATTTTAGGATGGCAATGGCGATGTCTTCCTCGAGAACGAGGCCATGCGCCGAAGAGATCATCCGCTCAACATCCTTGGCGGTAAATCGCCCGGCTGGTGCCAAGCTTTGGGTGCTGCTCGCATCAATTCTGGCATCGAGCATCGCCAACATTGACGAAGCCATCGTCAACATCGCTTTGCCGGCGATCGAGACGGACCTTAAAACCTCGGCGGTCGTCGTCCAATGGATCGTCAACGCCTATTTGCTGACTGCATCAGCTCTTCTTCTGGTGGGCGGCGCCACCGGAGATAAGTTCGGCCGGCGCCGGTTAAGCGGAGCAGCCGCCGGTGCCTTGATTCCTCGTCCGGCCCGGGGCGGCAGCGGGAGTCCACCATCGCCCTAACTCTTACGCAACGCTTTCCATACGGGCAACGTGTGGGCGCAGAGCTTCGCCTGAGGCCTGGCGGGCTAAACGTCCTTGATCAGAAAAACCGCTCCCGGCAGTCGAAAGCCGAGTTTTTGGAAAAAGCCGGCTGCCGACAACCGCGCGTCGGCGATCAAACCCTTGGCGCCGGCTGCGGCGGCGGCTCGCGCGAGGGTGTCGACAAGACGTTTGCCGATCCCCTTTTCGCGAGCCGATGGGGCCACCACCAGGTGGCTCAAAAATATATGCCATCCGTTGAAAGTGGCGAGCGCGGCGGCTTCAACATGGTCCGCCCTCATTGCCACCAGGCTGAAGTTTTGGAGATGAGCAAATGCGGCGCGTAGGCGAGGGGCGCTATCGTCCCCGAATTCCTGTGCGGCCAGCAAGGCGGCAACCTCTGCCAGGTCGGCCTCGGTCAGTGGCCGGATAATGACATCGTTTTCCGCCATGACCACCGAGGCGCCCGGGCCGTCGCCCTTCGAGGCTCGGCGCTACGCGCCGAGCGCCTCAGGGTGACGGGATACGGTTTGCCGATCAACGCTTACCAATAACAGCAACCGGGCCAATAGCCGATCTGGTACGTGTAATCATAGGGGTAGGCGTTGTAGCTGTAGTAGGGATAGCCATAGCCAGAGTAGTAGGGCACGGTGACATACCCGGCGCTGAGCACAGTCGCGGCGGCAAATCCGCCGAGACCCCAGCCACCGGAGCCCCAGCCTCCGTAACCCCATCCTCGGTAGCCGCCGTAACCCCATCGGTAGCCCGCGGTGCGGTAGCCGCCGTAGCCCCATCGGTAGCCGCCGCCGTAGCCCCATCGGTAGCTGACGGGGCGGTAGTAGCCGCGGTTCCAGCCTCGATAACCTACGACGCGGTAGCCGCCGCGGCTCCAGCCGCGATAGCCCACGGCGTGGTAACCGCCATGGCCAAAGCCGCGATAACCGCCATAGCCCCATCGCGCATCCGCCGTGCTCGACGTCGCCAAGGCCGCTGCGCCAATGGCTGCTGCTGCGAGCAGCGCGCCTGCCGTCTTCTTCATGTCGTCACCTTTTTTCGATTGCATCGATCGCGGCCGATCATAGCTGTCATTCGTCGCTGCGATGCTGAAATCGGGCTACGCGGTAAATGAACAAAGTTATAAATCCAAATCATTTGGTTAAGGGCGTGGACTCATGAGGCGATGAAGCCATAAATGTCCGGCGAACGGCTTGCCAACCCGCAAGTTAGTCGCGGCGCGCAACCGCTCGCCGGCACTTGATCCTACCTCTCGCAAATTGATTGCGCGCCATGCAGACGAGTGATGCAGTTGTGCCATCGTTGGATCGAATGCAGCGAACGTTGGCCGTGGATATTTCCTATACGGTCTCGCGCATGAAAGTTCTCGAGCGGCTTCCAGGGAATCCGATCGGCATTAATTATCGATGGGTGGATGAAACGGCTGTTGCTTTGATGGCTCGATTGCCGTCGTTCTCTCGCGTCGTCGGTCTACGCGCGGGGCATGAGCAGCATATCGAAGAGCTGGTACGCTGGTATCGCGAGCATGGCATCAAGCCGACGTTCGAGATGGTGCCGGGACACTACGACGCAAGCCTGGGACGCGAGTTGACGCGACTCGGGTTTTTCCAGTCCGGGTTTCACGTTTCCCTGATCGGCGAGCCGACCAGAGCGGCTCGTGCTGATGATCCGATCACTATCGAGCAGATCGCCACTGCCGGCGCCATGGAAGACTATCTCGACGCTTACGTGGCCGGTTGGGGGATTGCCGAAAAGGATCAAGCGCAGTTCAAGGTCAACGTCAGGCCGTGGCTGAACCGAGACGGATGGTTACTCTATGTCGGTCGATTGAACGGCCAACCCGCCGCCGCCGCGACTCTTTATCTCATGGATAGTGTCGGCTATCTTGCGGATGCGACGACCAGCCCGGTATTCCGCCGGCAGGGCTTTCAGTCGGCTCTTCTGCGGCGACGTATTTCCGATGCCGCCGCGGCGGGCGTGGATATCGTCTTCAGTGGCGCCGCGCCGTTCTCGACGAGCCACCGCAACATGGAGCGCATCGGAATGCGCGTGCAATTTGTCCGGTCGCTTTGGACGCCTGTTTGAGCGGGGGACGGAACTCTCACGGAAGGACAACGAACCGTGGCTCTGACCATCCTTGTCGTGCTGGCCGGCCTGATGGGGGCGGGCGGCATCATTCTCGCCGCTGCGGGCGCGCACGCGGCACCCGGTGCCGGGCTCGACAGCGCCGCCTATATGCTGCTGTTCCACGCAACGGCCGTGCTCGGCGGCGCCGCACTCGTGCAGCAGGGCCTGCTATGGCGGCCGATCATGCTCGTCGTACTGGTCGCCTGGGTGATAGGCGCCGTGCTGTTCTCCGGCGACATCGCACTGCGCGCTCTTGCCGGACATCGCCTCTTTGCCATGGCGGCTCCGACCGGCGGCATCATCCTCATCGCCGCCTGGCTCGGCCTCGCGGTTGCTGCCTGCGGCGCGCTCCTGCGCGGCTGATTTCCTCGAAGGATGCCGGCAACGACGGCCGCGCGGCTCCCGCACGGCGCAAGCTCGCTTTCGCCAGCGGCTGGATCGCGCAAGCGATCCTCATGCTCGCCGGTTTTCAAGCCGGTGCGGCGCAGGGACGGCGGAGCAGTTCAAGGCTGCCGGAGCCGGATCAAGCCTCGTATTTGAACGAGAGGGCAACGCGCGTGCGAAACGCCGTCACCTTTCCCTTCTCGACCTTCATGTCCATCTTGGTGACTTCGGCCACGCGCAGATCGCGGAGTGAACCAGCGGCCGTTTCCACAGCGCGTCGGCCGGCGTCCTCCCATGATTTTTCACTGACGCCGACCACATCGACAATGCGGTAGATGCTCTCCGATTGCTTCGCCATTGGATCGCTCCTTTCGAGCTTAACGCGCAATCAAAGCGTTCATTTCAGCTCAAATCAAGGTGCGGCGTTTGCCCGGAAGGGGACGGCCGTTTGCCGGCAGGATTCTGTGCAATATTGACCAAGCGAAACCATGTCGCCGCTGCAACAAAACCGCTTCGTCCCAATCTTCAGCGCGCTTTGGCAAGTCTGCTGCAATTGGCGCTGACGGCACGTTGATAGACCCCGATCATTTCACGGCCGGCCTCAACGGGACCCCCGGTCCAAAGCGCCAAGGCGCCGGCCATCTGCGCGTGTGAATAGGCGGTCTGCTTCTCGCTGATCATGAGCTGCGCTTCGCCTGGGCTTAGCTCCCCTGTCATCATGCGAAGGAGGCGTGTGGTCATCACCTCATGAACATCGAGACCGAATTGCCATAGATCAAACATGCTGAACTTTCTTTGTTAAAACTTCTTGGGTTGAATTTCTTCGCACTGGAACCAGAGATAACGTCTTGAAAGCCCGTTAGTTCCGAGGTTGCTTCGGCGACCGGCACCGGCAGCCACCAGCGAATGCTTCGTCATGCCCGCGCTTGTCGCGGGCATCCATGTCTTCTTCGCGGCGTTGAGGAAGGCGTGGATGGCCGGAACAAGTCCGGCCATGACGGACGGTCAAGCCTTTGCGTCCTCAAGTCTTGGCGTCCTCAAGCATTGGCGTCCTCAAGCACCATGTCGGCGCCCTTCTCGCCGATCATGATCGTGGCCGCGTTGGTATTGCCGGACACGACCGCCGGCATGATCGAGGCGTCGATCACGCGCAGGCCCGCGAAGCCGCGCACGCGCAGCCGCTCGTCGACCACGGCATTGGAATCCTGGCCCATGCGGCAGGTGCCGACGGGATGGTAGGTGGTGGAACCGCGGTGGCGGATGAAATCGAGCAAATCATCGTCGTTGTCGCATTGCGCCCCGGGCTCGATCTCCTCGGCGATATGGCGCGCCATGGCGGGCGCCTGAAAGATGCGGCGCATCGCGCTGACGCCCGCCACGATGGTCTCGCGGTCCTTGCGGGTCGCCAGATAGTTCGGGTGGATGGCCGGCGCCGCGCGCGGATCGGCGGATTTGATTTTCACGTAGCCCCGGCTCTCCGGCCGCAGCAACACGCAATTGCCGGTCACGCCCGGAAACGGATGCAGTTCGCCACCGATGGTGCCGGCCGAGAACAGGGAAATCGAGCATTGCGAGTCGGGCGTTTCCGACGACGGAAGCGCGCGCACGAAACACGCGGAGGAGACCGCCGGGACGGCGAGATAACCGCGGCGCGTGAGTACATAGTGCAAGCCGTGCGAGAGCTTTCCGATCCGGGTGCGCACCGCATCGTTGAGCGTGATCGGCTCCTTGCAGCGCAAGATGATGCGACCTGAAAAATGGTCGTTGAGATCGTTGCCGACGCCCGGAGCATCGGCGATCACCGGGATACCCAGCGAGCGAAGGAGCGACGCCGGTCCGACCCCGGAAAGCTGCAGGAGTTGCGGCGAATTGAAAGCGCCCGAAGCGACAATCACCTCGACGCTGGCCCGCGCGACGCGCTGGTCGTTGCCGACGAAATACTCGACGCCGGTGGCGCGCCGGCCATCGAACAGAATGCGCGTGGCGAGCGCATGCGAAACCACTTTGAGATCGGCGCGCCGTCGCGCCGGCTTGAGATAGCCGGTCGCGGTCGAGGAGCGCACGCCGTTGTGCATCGTGGTCTGGTAATAGCCGGCGCCTTCCTGCCCCGCGCCGTTGAAATCGGGATTGCTCGGATAGCCGCATTGCAGCGCCGCCTCGACATAGGCTTCGGCGAGCGGATGGCGGTCGCGCAGGTCCGAAACCCCGAGCGGCCCGCCGGCGCCGTGGAATTCATCGGCGCCGCGCTCGTTGTCCTCCGCCTTGCGAAAGTAGGGCAGCACGTCGTCAAAACTCCAGCCGGCATTGCCGAGCTGCCGCCAATAGTTGAAGTCCTCCGCCTGGCCGCGGATATAGATCAGTCCATTGATCGAGCTGGAGCCGCCGAGAACCTTGCCGCGCGGCGCAATGACCTCGCGGTTGTGGCACTCGGGCTGCGGCTCGGTGGCGTAGCACCAGTTGAACCGGCGATCGCTGAAAAGCCTGCCGAAGCCGAGCGGAATATGAAGCCACGGGTGACGGTTGCCGGGGCCCGCCTCCAACAGCAGCACGCGATGCCGGCCGGACGCCGTCAGCCGATTGGCCAGAACGCAGCCGGCGCTGCCGGCGCCCACGACGATGAAGTCAAACGCCTCTGAATTCGTCACGGCTTTTCCTCGGTTGATGCGGCCCCGGGATGTGGAAACGATATCACGGCTCAAAATGGCGGTCCGTCACGGGTGACGACTGGTGGCGGCCAGATAGGCATGTTCGAGCCGGTGCGGCAGATCGGCCTCGCCGGTTTTGGCCTCCAGCACGATCGATCCCCGCGCCAGCGCATAGACGCGATCGGCGAGCGCCAGCGCTTTCTCGATCAACTGCTCGACCAGCAGCACCGCGGTGCCGGCCTCGCGCAGCTGCCGCACCACCACGAGCACGCGATCGACCAAGACCGGCGACAGCCCGGCGGAAGGCTCGTCCAGCATGAGCAGTCGCGGCCGTCGCACCAGACCCTGCGCCACCGCCAGGATCTGCTGCTGGCCGCCGGAGAGCGCGGCCGCGCGCTGGTGACGCTTGGCGGCGATTTCGGGGAAGAGCGCGAACGCCTGCTCGACCCGCGCCGCGCGCTCGCCGCGGGGCAGGTCGTAGGCAGCCAGCAGCAGGTTATCGAGCACCGCAAGCTGCGTGAACACGCGGTGTCCCTCGATGACATGGCCGAGCCCGGCCTTCACGGTATCGCGCGGACCGGCGCCGGCGAGATCGCGACCGGCGAAACGCACGCGTCCCGACCACGGCAGCAGTCCCGACACCGCGCGCAACAAAGTGGTTTTGCCGGCGCCGTTGGGGCCGAGCAGCGCCACCACCTCGCCGGCGCCGACCGTCAGGTCGATGCCGCGCAGCACGGCGATCTTGCCGTAGCCGGTTGCGAGGCCGGCGATGTCGAGCAGCGGATCAGCCGCCGAGATAGGCATTGACCACCTCCCGGTGCGAGCGGATTTCGGCCGGGGTCCCGGCCGCCAGCATCCGGCCGAGATTGAGCACGGTGACGTGGTGGCAGATGTCGAAGATCAGATCGGCATGATGCTCCACCAGCAGCACGCCGGTGCCGGCCCGGGCGATCGCCAGCAGCAGCGCGCCGAGCCGCCCGATCTCCTCGGCCGAGAGGCCGGCCGCCGGCTCGTCGAGCAGCAGGAAAGCCGGGCGCAGCATCAACGCGCGGGCGATCTCGGTGAAGCGCAACTCGCTGTGCTGCAGCCGGTCGGCTCGCGCGGCGGCGAGCCGCTCCAGCCCGACCGCCGCCAGGGCCAGCATGGCGGTGTCGCGCAGCATGATTTCGTCGCGCCGATGGCGCGGCAGCGACAGCAGCGATTCGACGAACGTGCCCTTGCCGTCGATGGTGCCGCCGATCATCACGTTCTGCAGCACCGAGGCGGACCCGACGATGCGGGGGGTCTGGAACGTCCGCGCAATCCGCATGTGCGCGCGCCGGTGCCGCGCAAACACCGGCAGCGCGGCGCCGTTGAGCCTGATCGCGCCCACCTGCTGCGCGTAATAACCGGAGATGACGTTGAGCGTCGTGGTCTTGCCGCTGCCGTTGGGGCCGATCAGTCCATGCACCTGGCCCGGCCGGATCTCGAGGTCGAGACCGTCGATCGCATGCACGCCGCCAAAACTCAGCGCCACCTGTTCGAGCGTCAAGGCGCCGGCATCGCGCGGCGCGCCGAGCAGCCGCTCGACCAGGTCGGGCCGCGGGATGATGGCGCGGTCGCTCTCGAGCGGGCGGCGGTTCTTGAAATCCAAAATCTCGGCAATTCCGCCCGGCATCGCCAGCACGATGACGAGCAGCAGCACCGCGTAGAGAAATGTGGACCACGCCACCAATGGCGCGGCGAATTCCGGCAGCACCGTCAGGAGAATGGTGCCGAGGAGCGGTCCGAGAATGGAGCCGCGCCCGCCGATCAGGATGGCGATGAAGAACAGGACCGACAGGTCGAGTGTGAACGCGTCCGGCGTGATGTAGGATTGCAGCGCGGCGAAGAGCCCGCCCGCGACCGCGGCCACGGCGCCGCTGAACATGAACACCGCCCCCAGCAAAGCGGGTTTCGAGATGCCGCTTGCTTCCGCCGCGACCTCGGCATCGCGGATCGCGGTGAGCGCGCGGCCGAAGCGGCTCGCGGCGACATTCGCCGTCATCCAGGTGCAGATCGCCGCCAGGCCGAAGCAGAAATAATAAAAGCCCCACTGCGAGTCGAACGGTTCCGGAAAAATCGGTCCGGCAACGCCCACGCCGCCGCCGGTCACGCTTTGCCACGCCAGCGCCACCTGGGTGACGATGGTGGCGAAGCCTAGCGTCGTGATGGCGAAATAGAAGGTGCGCAGCCGCAGCGCCGGCAGGCCGACGATCAAGCCGAAGATGGCGCCGACCACCGCCGCGATCGCCAGCGCCAGATAGGGAGAGAACGCCGGCGTGACGGTGCCGGCCGCCAGCACGCTGGTGGTGTAGGCGCCGAGCGTGAGCAGCGCCACCCAGCCGATCGCGATCTGGCCGGCGAAGCCGACGACCAGGTTGAGGCCGGACACCAGCACCCAATAGACGCAGGCGCGGGTCGCGATCACGCCCCAATAGCCGCCGCCGAAAAGCGGGAACAAGACGCCGATAAGCAGCAGCGCCAGGAAAGGCAGCGCCGCGCCGATCGTGCTCGCGGCGCCGGGTTCTTTCGCGCGGCTCAGGCGCCATGAGGCCGCCGGCGTACTCATCACACGCGGCGTTGCAGCGTCCGGCCGGCGAGGCCCTCGGGGCGTGCCAGCAGGACGATGATGAATACCGTGAATACCGCCACCGAGGCGAAGATGCCGCCGACCAAAAAATTCGCGGTCTGCTGAAACAGCCCGAGCAGCAGGCCGGCGACCACGGCGCCGCGGTTGTTGCCCATCCCGCCCAGCGCGACCGGGACGAAGCCGTAGAAGGTCAGCATCGGCGCATTGGCAAAGAAAGCGAGCAGCATCTCGCCGCCGGCAAAGCCCGCGAGCGCGCCGATCACGCCGGCGAGCGCATAGCTCGCCAGGCGCAAGCCGCGCTCCGGCAGGCCGAGCGCGCGCGCCGCGTAGGTGTCCTCGGCAATCGCCAGAAAGGCGCGGCCGATGAGGGTGTGGCGATAGAGCCATTCCAGGCCGACGATCACGGCCGCGCAGGCGAGCATCGGCAGCCAGAACTGCTGATCGAAGCCGCCGCGGGCGATGTCGAACAGTCGCGGAAACGGCTGCGGCTCCGTGCTCCACTCGATCGCGGTGAACTGCTGGACCATCAGCGCCAGCGCCAGCGTGGAGAGCACGTAGAGATGCTGGTCCAGGCTCTTGAGCACCGGCCGCACCGCGACGATCTCGGTGACGATGCCGAGCACGGCGCCGCCGGCCAGCGCCAGGACGAAGCCGAGCGCCACCGGCAGGCCCATGCGGACGATGAACAGCGAGCCGAGCACGCCGCCCAGCATGCCGAGCGTGCCCGCGGTGAAGCTGAACACGCGCGAGGCGGAGAACATCACGTTATAGGTGATGCCGATCAATGCGTAGACGCAGCCGATCGCCACCCCCGACGAGACGATCGATTCGATCATCGGCTCAGGCGCTGTAGCCGGGCGCCAGGTTGAACGCGCCGTCCTTGAGCGAATTGGCCTCGACCATCACCACTTCGTCGTCCGGGTAGCCGTCGTGCTGGTCGGGCGTAAACGAGATGTCGCCGTAGACGCCGGGGAATCCCTTGAGTTTGTTGAGATAGCCGACGACCTGCTCGGGCTCGCTGCCGACGTTCTTCATCGCCTCGGCGATCATGCGCGGGCTGTCATAGCCGAGCGCGATCCACCATAGCAGCGTGTCGCCCATGTCGATCTTGGCGCTCTTCAAGCGGTCGAGGAAGGCGGCGGTGCGGTCCGACAGCTTGCCGCCGGGGCGTAACAGACCGGGCGGAAATTGTTGGGATAGACCTTGGCCCAGTATTCGGGCTTTTCCAGCAAGGCCTTGGTCTGGCCCGAGCCGAGCGTGGTCTGGCCGACGATCGGCACGTCCCATTCCATCTGCCCGCGCGTGTTGATGATGCGGGAGAGAAAGCCGGCATTGACGCTCCAGGGCATGATCGCTTGCGCTCCCGCGGAGCGCATGCGTAAAAGCTCGGGCTTGAGGTCCGGATTGGCGGCGTCGACGTTGCCCTGATAGACGACCTCGGCGCCTCTGGCCTTGAGCATCGGCACATAGGCGTTGACCGATGCGGTGCCATAGCCGGTGGTGTCGCTGACCACGGCGACCTTCTTGCGCTTGAGCACTTCCACCACATAGCGGTTCGCGGCGCCGCCGATCTGCTGGTTGGTGGGGGCGTTGCGGAAGCACATCGGATATTTTTTCGGGTCGGTCAGGGTATCGACCCAGCAGGGATGGACCTGCGGCGTGTTGGTGCGGGCAAGGAGCGGCACGACCGCGAGCGACTCGCCGGAATTGACCGGGCCGAGCACGACGCTCACCTTCTGGCCGCGGGTGAGCTCCGCGGCGCCGTTGACGGCCTTGGTCGGATCGCTTTGGGTGTCGCGGGTGATCAGTTCGAGCTGCCGGCCTTCGATGCCGCCGGCCGCGTTGATCTCCTGCACCGCCAACTGGATGCCGCGACTGATGCCGACCCCGGTGGACGAAGACGGACCGGTGAGCGCCGGCAGATAGCCGATCGGGATCGGCTCCTTGGCGGCGATCGCGGGCTTGGCCAAGCCGCCCGCAACGGCCACGGCGGCGGCGGACGCCAGCGCTTGACGACGAGTCATCGACATTTTGAATTCCTCCCTCAGTGCGTCTTGATCGACTCCCAAAGCTTGTCGAGGTTCTTCGACCTCTGCGCGACGCACTATAGCCCCGGCCTGGTGGTCCGCATAGCGGCCGCGCGCTGCCGCGCCAGACGACAGGCCTGGGCCGCCTCACACGCTCTATGAGGATTGGGCCCGACGGTGGGCGGATGGTGGGCGCGTTTCTGCGCGGAAACTAGCGCGTCAGATCAACACATCCGGGTCGAGAGCTGGCATCCCGACGTTCACGCTGAATTTGCAGATGCTATAGAACGGCTTTCCGCGGCCGAGGCTGTCTTTGTTGCCGCTGGTAAAGCGGCTGTTGTCGTACAATTCGATCGTGCGGAGCGTTTCGTACTGGTGAAACTCGTAGCCGGGAACAACTTCAATCGGCCGGTCGAAATATTCGTCTCGCGCATTTTTGACGAATTCGTAGATGGTATTCATAAATCAGTGAAATCAAAAGGCTGCGTGACAAGGTAGCGACCGCCCGACGCTGCCTGAAGGTGAAAAAGTTGCCGATTCAGAAATACGAGTATGGTATTCATTTTGAGGTTTTGAAGCCCATGGCGCCGGCCAAGTTATCGCTTTGATTTTTGCACCAGTCGTCATTGACGAAAATCTCACCAACGGGGGCTCGTTTTTCTTTGCGAATGGCATCGGCTGCGGTCAATGCCTTGATGTACTTGCGGACGACATACAATTTTGGCTTCTTCGCAGATATCATTGTCTCCAGAGTAACACGCGTTATAAAGTCAAGCGTAGGGTAGAGGGGATAAGCATGATCTCAAAGCTGGTGTACAACGAACAACTCAAGCTAGCGGCAACTTATTGCAACAATGTAGCAGTAGCAGCCATCACGGTCGGTGCAACAGTGCCGCTGTTTGCACAGGATGTGAACTTTACCCGCTCAGCTATTGTGGGCGGCATTCTTGCTGCCGTCGGTCATACGTTAGGGCGACTGATACTTCGACTGTTGCAGGAATAATCGCCGATGAAAATGCACGGGCACATAAAAAATGCCCGACGACTGACCGGGCATGCATCAAATTATTGGACTCTTTATTTGGCTCTATTTGCGGCCTTTTCGATTGTTTGGGCTTTGCCCATACCCTTGGCCGTGGCGGAATCGCCATTATCGAGGGTTCCGGCGCGTCTTATCACGCACAGAGGCCACGGCGCTTTTGAAGAAGTTGGGCCAGCTAAACGTCGATCGGGCCCCATTGTTTTTCAAATTCCCTTTTATAGTCGTCAAATCGTTCGAGCTGTCTCGCCGTTTCGTAAATTCCGCCCAATAAAACGGCTTCTATCGTCACGGCGAATGCGCCAATCATGACGACCAACAAATATTCGATCGACACAGCGTATTTGTCATAGTTTGCAATCGAAAAAATTAAAATCAACATTGATCCTGCCACGGCGCACATGATTCCGCCGCTCGCGAGGAGTATGTAGTAGGCATACTTATCTTTCGTCCCTTCGCGGAACGCTTTAATACGATTAAAAAGCCGAAGTGCTTGTTGTTTCGTTTTATGTGTTTTGAGAAGCTTGCGTTGCTCGAGGTACTGCACGAATTTAGGGGCGTGCATGTGGGCCAAGATTGCAATGATATACGTGACCGGTATGCCAATGAGGACGCCCAAAACAAGCGTTGGCCATTCCACATTCGCCAGTGTTTGCATCCGGCAACTCCCTTGTCCCCACCCTGTAGCTTGCATGAACTTAGTGATGGCCGAAAACTGCAAGCGCCGTAGACACTAAGGAACCCACCGCCGAAAGAGCTGCGGCGATCACCGACCAAAGCATATAACGAGCATTTTTTATTGACGCATCTGCCGCCTTCTCGCTCGCAATTGCTGCTCGTTCTTCAGCGATCGCTGCTTGAGTTTGCGCTTCCGTATTCTCCAAATCCATTTTGGCCCGCAGCCAATCTTCTGTTGAAGCCTCTGACAGTTTCATCCGCTTAGGTAAAAGGATCAGTAGATTATGTTTGTCTTCTGCCCTCATCCACTCGTGCATTTCCGTCTCCGATGTGGATATCTGAATTGTGCATGAACCCGGGCGCGGGACAATGGCCATATGAGCGTGTTCAAGGTACAATTTAATGCGCGCGTGCGCCCGATTTTTCGGACTCACTCACGCCTTGAACAGGCGCTCAGCAGCCCAATGGACGGGCGGGAATGCCGGTTGTTCAAACGCACGCAACCCCACGGGATGTCTCCCCGTGGGGTCTATGTGAGAGCTGGTAACGATCATGCAATCTTCGATCGCTTACGCTCTTGGCGCCAATACCACCAAAACACCGCGACTAATGCCAGCGCGCCGGCCGCGACCAGCACGAAAAACAAGGCCGTGTTTTCAATCCAGGCAATGGCCGGAATGCCGAGCACCATAAGCAGTCCGAGAAGGCAGACTTGCCACGACGGAATGTGAACGCCGGCGGTAAAGGTACCAAGTGCCAGCAAGGTGAAGATGGCCAAGCCGGTGGCGTTGGCGCTGAAGTTTCTTTGCACCGTGGGCAGCAGCAGCACATTCATCACAACGATGAAAGCCACCCAGTGCAACGCTTGCGTCCATATCAACTGCCAGCGTGCGCTCTTGTCGCCTGCGCTGTGCCACCCGGCGCCGACGCAGAGAAGCCCGATGATCGGCGCGAGCACTTCCCAATAGATGGTAATCGGTCGCCTTGAAAAAGTTGCGTAGGCGACGCCCAGTATTACTGCCGCCAAGACCAAGCTGAACGACAGTTCTGTGAGCCAAAAGCGCTCATGGTGCGCCTTGACTGCCGGCGCGGCTTCATCAGTTGTGTCACTCATTGCGGAGCTCGGACTTTGCGAGTGATGCCGCCCACGGGGACGTGCGGACCGTTTACGCGCGCCTCGTTGAACGCAACCTATCCTTGACGCGAGCAATCGCGTGCTACAATCACCGTATTACAAGTAGCAACTCCTATCCAAAGGGAAAAGTGGGGCTGTTGTCTTTTGGAATTTAAGCGGCGCGCAAAAAGAAAATGCCCGACACAAGGCCGGGCATCTCAATCGCCGTATCAGAATTCGCCAGTCTACTTCTTTGCGGGGTCGCGATCCGGGTTAGCTCTCACGTCTTCTTTCTCATGAGGAGTGCCAGGACCGTGCGGCGGCAGGTGCCCAGTCGTACGTTTGAATTGGTCCTCGGCATACTTTATTTCGCCAATCTTCTTATCGGGGGTGCGGTTGTCGCCATCCATCGGTTTTCTCCCAAGGTTATGAGAGGCAACGAACGGGGCAGCACCTTCGTTCCGTGGTACGTCGTCACGGTAAACGGCGATCAAAATGACTACTGCTACTGCTTCGCGCCAGGTGCGGGAGGCTGAAATGCAGCTAAATAGTCGCGCCACTTACATGCAAATGCGCGGCTACCCGGCAACCGTTGTCATCGAGCGCATAGGGGAGAATTTTGTAGTGAAGCGGCGCATCCATAATGCTGACTTCACCGTCGGTGGATACGTTCAGAGGTGGTCCCACTTCCTGAGACAGCCGACTAAGGTGGATTCGCCGATGCAGAGGACGACCCACCATGAGGACGCGAAGACGGTTTTCGGCTGAGTTCAAAGCCAAGGTAGCACTTGAGGCG
>Ga0182024_10016046_pt1 | contig 14264 bp, 7 predicted proteins | sample P32metaG_FD_120480 | JGI IMG/M metagenome (GOLD analysis project Ga0182024, IMG submission 120480) | Permafrost microbial communities from Stordalen Mire, Sweden - P3-2 metaG (Illumina Assembly) | ecosystem: Environmental > Terrestrial > Soil > Wetlands > Permafrost | place: Sweden: Stordalen... | reverse complement strand
GAGCTACGCCGCCAGCCGGTTTCGACCGCAAAGCTTTTGAAAAGTCGACGACGGATCGCGCCCAGATCGTCGATGACTTGAACAAGTCATGGGACTTTAGCAAAAACACCATCAACGGTATGACTAACGCGGATTTCGCGAAGTTGCTGCCGAAACTTGGCCCCCAAGCGAATGCCGGTGATGTGGTCTACATTCTGGTCGCTGATGCGCACGAGCATCTGGGCCAATTGGTGGCTTACGCACGCGAAAACGGCATTGTCCCTCCGTGGACTGTGGAGGCGCAAAAGAAGGCGGCGGAAAAGAAGGCAGAGCAGAAATAACGCCGTAGATTTATATCAGGCTTGATACGGGATCCCTCGGGCACTCGCTCGTCTGCGCAATTCAAATACGGCAGATGACGGAGGACCATCATCCCGGGTGCCCCGCTCCTTGCGTTTTTTCGCAAGGGGCGGGTGCTTACGTCAGACTGCCTCACCTGATTTCTTCGAGGTCAAAATCCGTTGATTCCCACACGTCACCGTGACCCGCCCCTTGCCACAAATCGGCAAGGAGCGGGGCAGCCACATTCACTGCGTTCCTGTCATCACGTACACAAACGTACAAGGTCTTGGGTTTAATTGACTTGTATTCGATAGTCTGCAAAACTTATGTTACATACGCTCCCGCAGAAATTGTTGGCGAGCGTTTTAATTAGATTTGCGACTGCACAATGGAACTGCTACTCAATCTTCTTTGGCTGACCTTGGCGCTGCCTGCCATCTGGATGTGGCGGCATCAGTCGGTTTCGGCCAAGAACTGCCGATGTTTTAATCGGATTCGTCCCATTGTGCTCTTCGGCTGCGTTCTCATGCTGCTCTTCCCCGTGGTTTCTGCGACGGATGATCTGCATGCGATGGGGCAAGAGATTGAAGAGTCCAGCCCATCGAAGCGGGTGGTTAAGCAAGCCGTGGTCGACAAATCCCTGACCCGGATTATGACAGCTGGCCCGTTGCCGGCTTGGATTTTCCCGGCGTCGATTGGTCTCGATGACAAAGACAACGGACAAGTCCTCATTGTGCCAGTCCGTCTGCCTGAACAAACGCGATTCGGTAAGTCCTGCTCTCGTGCCCCGCCTCTTTCTGCCTGAATCTGTACGTTCGATTCTCCGCTTAGTTCCGCGGCGAAATTTTCCCGGTTTGAAGTGAGCCCCTGGCGCTAATGCAGCGCAATGCGCATACGTTGCGTGTATTGCGACGCCCAATGTTTGTGGAGTGCGAGATGAACCAGACGCTTTGGCGTTATTCCGTGTTTTTTCTGCTGCTTGGCTGTGGCCTTGAGGCCGGAGCCCAGCAGGCATTGACATGGGATCAGGTGCGCACTCGATTTGAAATAACCAACCCCACTCTTTTGGCTGACAAGCTGAATATTGATGAATCTAAAGCAGAGGAAATCACCGCGTTCCTGCGCCCCAATCCGCAATTCACTTTGTCGGCAGATGGCACTCAGATCGCGCCTAATCAAGGCGTGTGGAAACCATTTGCTGGGACCTTCGAGACGCCCAGCCTGAGCTATTTGCACGAACGCGAGCATAAGCGCGAGTTACGCCGGGAAAGTCAGCAAAAGGCAACCTTAATCGCCGAATCAACCCATGCAGACCTGGAGCGAACTCTGCTATTCAATTTGCGCAGTGCGTTTATATCCATCCTGCAGGCAAAAGCGGTGCTGCAGTTAGCCACCGCCGATCTCGAATATTACGATCACCTGCTCGAAATCAGCCGAATTCGATTTCAAGCCGGCGACATTGCGCAAATCGATCTCGATCGGTTGGAACTGCAACGGGTGACGTACGAATCGGATGTGCAAACCGCGGAAGTCAATTTGCGCACGTCGAAGATCCAATTGCTCACACTGCTGAACGATCGAACTCCGATTGATCAATTCGACGTGGTCGGCGTATTCGATTTTAGCGATCAGCTGATTCCTCTAGATGAAATTCGAAAGATTGCGATGGACGCGCGGCCTGATCTGAAAGCGGCGATCGAAGCCATCGATAAAGCGCAGACGGATCACAAACTAGCGGTTGCCAATGGCTCAACCGATCCCACGTTCAGCGTCTGGTATACGCACAATTCGTCTACCAATAATCCATTTGCCATAGACACCGTCGGCGTCAGCGTCAGCATTCCGTTGCGCATATTCGATCGCAATCAGGGAGAGAAACTGCGTACGCAAATTGACATCACGCGCAATGAGAGATTGCGCGATGCCACCCAAGCGGGAGTGTTGAGCGACGTAGACTCCGGCTACGCCACGCTGGCCAGCAATTTGACTTTGCTGCGCCCTTACAAGGCCAAGTACCTGCAACAGTCGGTGCGGGTGCGGGACACAATTATGTTTTCTTATCAACACGGCGGGGCTTCGTTGCTGGATTTTCTCAGCGCGCAGTCGGAGTTCCGCAGCGTGCAGTTGAACTACGTGAATTTGGTCGGCTCGTATTTGACGGCTGCAGCTCAGTTGAATGAGGCCGTGGGCCGAGAGGTGATCCCATGAGAACCCGATTTTCTGGGCCGATGCTGAGCGCCATTCTTTGCCTGCCGCTGGGCTTATGGCTGCTCGGTTGCGGCGAAAAAAAACCAGATCCGAAAGCTGAGGCGCCGCCATCGGCGAAGGTCGAGCCCGACCTCGACGCCAACAACTTTAAGGTGGACCACCCCGAGCAATTTCCTTTGGTTAGCGCCATCGAATACAAGGCTGCGCCGGCTCTCAATGTAACCGGCGTGGTGCAGCCTGACATTGCTCGCGCCGTCCCTGTAGTTTCGCTGGCGGCTGGCCGGGTTGTAGAAATCAAAGCCCGCCTTGGTGATCAGGTACAGAAAGGTCAATTGTTATTGAGAGTCCAGAGCAACGATGTCTCTGGGGCTTATCAGACATATCGCAAGGCTATTAACGATGAGCTTTTGGCACGCATCCAGCTTGAGCGCGCCCAGCTTCTCTACAACAAAGGGGCGATTGCGAAGAGCGCGCTCGAGCAAGCGGAAGATGTCGCGCAAAACGCCAAAGCCGATCTGGAGGCCGCTAGCGAGCAACTGAAGCTTCTTGGAATTGATAAAGACCATCCATCGGGTATTGTCGACGTGAGAGCTCCAATTTCCGGAGTAATCACCGATCAGCAGATTACCAACGCTGCGGGCGTGCAGGGTTTGTCCGGGCCCAATCCATTCACTATTTCTGATTTGTCTTATGTCTGGATTATTTGCGACGTTTACGAAAATGATCTTGATGCCGCGCACGTTGGCGAAACTGCCGACATTCACCTGAATGCCTATCCCAACAAGGTATTGAAGGGCCGCATCGATAACATTCTGCCGGTTCTCGATCCCAACATCCGTACTGCGAAAGTACGAATTGAAGTGCCAAACCCGGGAATTATGCGGGTGGGAATGTTCGTGACTGCGACCTTCTACGGAAAGCAGCCCCAGACATACGCGGCGGTTCCGGCGACCGCGATTCTGCACTTGCATGATCGTGAGTGGGTTTACGCGCCGTTAGGCGGAGGACATTTCAGGCGTCAGGAAGTAGTTACAGGAAGCATGCTCGCCGGAAACATGCAGACAGTTGTTTCCGGACTCAAACCGGGAGATCAAGTGGTTTCGAATGCTTTGGTTTTGCAAAATACCGTGGAGCAATAAATGATTCGCCGAGTCGTTGACTTTGCTCTCAGCAACCGCCTGCTGGTGCTGGCCTTTGCCCTGATTCTTTTTGCAGGGGGCATCGTCGCTTTTCGTCGTCTGCCCATTGAGGCGTATCCCGATGTCGCCGATAACTATGTCGAAGTGATTACGCAATGGCCGGGAATTTCGGCGGAACAAATCGAGCAGCAGGTCACGATCCCGCTTGAGATCGTGATGAACGGCATTCCGCATGTCGTGCATTTGCGTTCGTTCTCGCTCTTCGGACTCTCGGACCTGAAGTTAATTTTTGACGACGAATCTGACAACGACTGGAACCGCGAGCGCGTTCTGGAGCGCCTAAGCCAAGTTACCTTGCCGCCGGGAGTCATCCCGCAAATGGGCACGGACTGGAGCCCGGTCGGTCAGATTTATTTCTTCACGCTGCACAGCAGTAATCCGGCGTATGACCCGATGGAATTGAAATCCATTGAAGACTGGGTCATCGAAAAGAATTTCAAACAAGTGCCGGACATCGTCGATGTCGCCAGCTTCGGCGGTCCGACTCGGGAGTACCAGGTTCGGGTTGACCCGAACAAACTGATTGCCTATGGGCTGAGTCTGGCGCAGATCGAGCAGCAACTTACGAATAACAACGCCAACGCTGGAGGAAGCTTCATACAAGAGGGTCTGCAACAGATCAACGTCAATGCCAGGGGATTGGTCGACCGCTCACAGGACATCGCTGAGACGGTCATTATGACTAAGAGCGGAACGCCCTTGAGGGTGAAGGACATTGCTGTGGTTTCGCAAGGCCCAAAAATCAGGCTCGGACAGTTCGCCAAAGCCATTCATCGCGAAGACGGAAAGATCATCGATAACGATGATGTGGTCTCCGGCATAGTGTTGCTGCGAAAGGGCGCGGCCGCAGACACCGCGCTGCAAGGCATTCACAAGAAAGTCGACGAACTCAACAGTCACATTCTGCCGCCGGGCGTCAAAGTGGTGCCATTTATCGATCGCAGCGATCTGGTTCACTTCACCAGTCACACAGTACTTCACAACCTCACCGAAGGAATGATTCTGGTATCGATCATTCTGTTTCTGTTTCTCGGGAATATCAGAGGCGCGTTGATCGTTGCGGCGACAATTCCCTTTTCGTTGTTGTTCGCTTCGATCTGCCTGGACCTGAGACACATTCCAGCAAATCTTCTGTCCCTCGGCGCCTTGGATTTCGGCATGGTAGTCGATGGCGCTGTGGTCATGGTGGAAAACATCGTTCGCCATTTGGGCCGGCCGAACGGGACCAAAACGCCGGCGGAACAAATCAGCGAGGCCTCGCACGAAGTGCAACGTCCGGTATTTTATGCGATTGCCATCATCATTACTGCGTATCTGCCCATCTTCACATTGCAACGCGTCGAAGGCCGGCTTTTCCATCCTATGGCATGGACCGTGGCATTTGCGCTGCTCGGAGCCTTGCTGTTCTCGATCATCATCGCTCCCGTGCTGGCAAGTTTTGCCTTCGCAAAAGGCGCGAAAGAATGGCATAACCCGGTCATGGATTTCATCATTGACCGCTACCGTGTGGCGTTGCGGTGGGCCATTCGGCATCGTCTGATTACGGTTGGCGTAGTTGGGATCCTGTTGTGCTTTGCAGGCTATCTTACTTTTGGCGGAGCTATCGGTTCTGAATTTCTGCCGCATCTCGATGAAGGCGCGCTTTGGGTGCGCGGTACGCTTGCGCCCAGCACCGGACCAGATGAGGGCATTCGGGTGGCAAACCAGGCGCGCATCATGCTCTGCGCCTTTCCCGAAGTTCCGCAATGTACCAGCCAGGTGGGTCGGCCGGATGATGGAACGGATACGACCGGTTTTTTTAACACGGAATTTTACGTTGACCTTAAGCCCAAGGAAGATTGGCGGCCAGTCTTTCATGAAAACAAAGACGAGTTGATCGCTGCTATGCAGCGCGAGCTCGACAAAATTCCGGGTGTCGTCTGGGGATTCTCGCAGCCGATCGAAGACAACATGGAAGAGGCTGTGAGCGGGGTGAAAGGCGCGCTGGCAACTAAGATATTCGGCGACGACTTGAGGCTTTTGGAAGAAAAAGCCGATGAGATTGTGGCCATCATGCGCGGAATTAAGGGCGTCGAGGATCTGGGCGTTTTCCGCGTACTCGGCCAGCCGAATCTTAATATAGCTGTTGACCGAGCGCAGGCGGCTCGCTACCAGATCAATGTTTCCGATGTACAGGATGCGATTCAAACCGCGGTTGGAGGGAACGCGCTGACCCAGGTCCTAAAGGGCGAGGCACGATACGACCTTACGCTGCGCTATCTGCCGCAATACCGCAATACCGAGGATGCGATCGAGAGGATTCGTTTGCTGTCGCCCACGGGTGAACGCGTCTCGCTTGCCCAGCTTTGCAAAATCAGCGTGTCTGATGGTGCGTCTGAAGTTTATCGCGAAGGCAACCGGCGTTACGTGGCCATCAAATACAGTGTGCGAGGGCGTGACCTCGGCAGCACCGTGGAAGAAGCGATCAGGAAAGTTAACGAGCAGGTCAAATTGCCCACCGGATATACCCTCGACTGGGAAGGCGAATACGCCAGCCAGAAGCGAGCCAATGAGCGGCTGCTGATCGTCCTTCCGATTACCGTCTTCATCATCTTTATCATTCTTTACACCATGTTTAAATCCTTTAAATGGGCACTGTTGATCATGGCAAACATTGCCATAGCACCGGTCGGTGGATTGCTCGCGCTGCTGATCACTGGCACCAATTTCAGTGTTTCTTCTGGCGTAGGTTTTCTGGCGCTGTTCGGTGTGTCAGTGCAAACCGGCGTGATCATGCTCGAATACATCAACCAGCTTCGTGCTCGACGATTCTCCGTGGAAGATGCCGCAGTTGAAGGCGCGGTGTTGAGACTGCGTCCGATCATGATGACCATGCTGGTGGCAACACTTGGACTGTTGCCCGCGGCTCTATCGCATGCCATTGGGTCTGATTCTCAGCGCCCGTTCGCGATTGTAATCGTAGGAGGTCTGATAGCCGCCCTCATTATGAGCATTTTTCTCTTACCGACGCTTTACGTTTGGGTGGCTGGCGAACGCGATGTGCTTCCGGCGGCAGAAGAAGGCTTCGACGTTGGCGAGCACGTGGATTAAGTGGAGGACGCCCGGCCTCCATTGAATTGTTTTCCGTTTTTCCGGCAGTTTCCACAAAGAAGTTTCGTCCTCCACAGTTTGTTCACAACCGGGCGCCGATTTCCTATTGCGGCAATTTCGCTCTTGAAGCAAAGTATCGCCAGTGCAAACGCGAGATGTCTTGAACGCTACGGATTGCAATAAAGCTGGCGCTTCCGGCGGTTCTCGAGGGTGAACTGACGGGAAGCAGTTTTAAAGATGCGTGCTGCGCGTTGGGGATACCTTGGCGTCGCGGCCTCCTCGTAGAGTCCCACGCATCGGATGAACTGAATCGCTAGCTTGAGCAGTCATTCGAAGTCGTGGTACGCGGACTCTGGTCCACGTACCGTGATTTTAAAAGCGAGCTGGACATACACAAAGCAATGCGGTCGGGTGGCTGGCCCGGCCGCATTTTATTTTGGAGAAAATTATTGGCCACGGATTACGCGGATTAGCGCTTGAAGTTAAACCTTCCCAAGAGTATTTATCTCGCACGTTCCTAGCGATTGATCTTCGCTTTTGTTTCACCTATACTTCCCCGCATGATGGCGCGCAACTCGACAGCCAGAATTATTTCGATTTCATCTTCGTTTTCCGAAGACACCGCTGCGAATTCACAACTCTGTCGTGAGAGTATCGGGCTCGCCTTTTCAAAGGACTTTCTCAACATAGCGCCGCCGTCTCGGCGGCTGTCGTGGGGGCGTCCTCGCCCCCGCCGGCGAGGGCAAGATGCCCTCGCGACAGCCGGCAGGATGCCGGCGCTACAAGTAATTGTTCATGGCAACTACTGACTACACTCTCGCGCACAGCCTGCCGGCGAATGTCGAAGCCGAGCGCTCGATCCTAGGCGCGATCATGCTCGACAATCTGGCCTACAACGAAGCCGCCGAGCATCTGAAGCCGGAGGACTTCTCGCTCGACTCGCACCGCCGCATCTTCAGCCGCATGGTCGATCTGGCCGAATCATCGCGCCCCATCGACATGATTACGCTGGTCGAAGAACTCGATCGCCGCAAGGAACTCGAGGCGATTGGCGACGTCGGTTATGTTTCTGGATTGGTCGACGGCGTTCCCGACCGGCCGAGCATTGAGCATTACATCAAGATTGTCCGCGACAAGGCGCTGCTACGCGGATTGATTCACGCCGCAAATGCTGCCATCACCCGCGCATCCGACCAGAGCGATCCCGCCGAAGAAATTTTGAATGATGCCGAAGCCGCCATCTTTCAGCTTTCCGAGAAACGTATTGGCCGCGGCTTCATGGGTGTGCAGGACATCGTCAAAGAATCTTTCGGTTCGGTCGATGCGCTCCTGCAACGCGGCCAGCGCATCACTGGCCTAGCGACGCATTACACCGATCTCGATGAAATGACGAGCGGCTTTCAGCGCGCGGACTTGATCATCATCGCCGCCCGCCCTTCGATGGGGAAAACCGCATTCGCCATGAACATTGCCGAGAACGCGTCGATCGAAGACAAAAAAGTTGTTGGCATGTTCTCGTTGGAGATGTCCCGTGAAGCTCTGCTGTTAAGACTGTTATGTTCTCGAGCCCGCGTAGACTCGCACAAGATGCGAACCGGTTCGCTGTGGCGCGACGATATGACCAAAGTTGTTCAGGCCATGGAGCAACTGGCGCACGCGCCCATTTTCATCGACGACACGCCGGGCATCTCGCTCAGCGAGATGCGGGCCAAGGCGCGACGCCTGCAGCAGTCGCAGGGCAAGCTTGACTTGTTGATCGTCGACTATTTGCAACTGATGTCGGGTGGCGGCCGGCGCTATGAAAATCGTACCCAGGAAGTTTCGGCTATTTCCCGCGGCCTGAAGGCGCTGGCCAAGGAATTGAGTGTCCCGGTGATCGCGCTCTCGCAGTTAAGCCGTGCGCCGGAAAGCCGGGGCGGCGATCATCGCCCGCAGCTTTCCGACCTGCGTGAATCAGGATCGATTGAGCAGGACGCCGACGTGGTTGCCTTCATCTTCCGCGAAGAAGTTTACAAACAGGACGATCCTGACCTACAGGGTAAAGCGGAACTGATCATCGCTAAGCAGCGCAACGGCCCAACTGGCCGCGTTAACTTGGCTTTCCTCAAGAATTCGACTAGGTTCGAATCAATGCTTGGGGACGGGATAGCACCGCCTGAATAGCGGGTCGTCCGTCACATCGCATGACCAATGGCTGTGGAAAGGCTGTGGAACTGTGCGCAACGATAGCCATCACTGTTAAACACGATTAGAATACAGGCCGTGGGTTCGATATTGACACTAGCGCAAATCCTTATTTGTTATTGCGTTACAGCATTTTTGTGAGGCGTGCTCAGTCCCAACAACCATTGTTTCAACTTTTGATGCAACCTTTGAGATTTGCACATTAAAGGTAATGTTGGCTGCCCGCCTGAGTTTCCGGTCGGCTTTATTTATTTGGGGGAATCGGCGTGCGGCCTGCCGAACTTCCGGAGGTGGGCTCCTTTCATTTGCCTACGAACAACGGAGGGCGGAAAGAAAGGTAAGCCCGACCGGAATTTTCAAAGTAGCTACTACCGAACTTCCGGGTTTATTGCGCTTTCTATCCACGCCGTGTACCACAAATTCAGGAGCATCTGCGACCCTGCGGCAAGCCTGTGGGTGGTAAAGTCGAAGGCTTCGGGCGAACCTTTGCCGTTAAAGCCGCCAGCTTTTTCGATGGCATAGACCTTCTCAACCTGCCGGTTCGACTCTCGCAGGTACGCCACATAATCCGAAAACGGGTCGGCTAGATGTTCGGGGGCGTGCACGAATTTCGCGAAGTCTTTCGATGTTATGTTCTGCCCGACGTACGTGGTCTCGAACTTCGCGTGGATTCCGTGCTCGGTGGTATAGCCGTTCGGATTTGGGCCGACCCATCCGTTGTATTGAATTGTGGTGTGGAGCGGTTGAGAGCCGTCGGCAACGTAGTGCCCAAGCCAGCCGGCGTAGAAAACGGTCGCATGTTCAACCGCGAGAGTCGGCTGATGGGCAGCACGCCGATGCCGGTACTCGCGAAAAGCCGCTTTTAGCCGGCCGTAAACTTCCATGGTGATGTACGGCTGGAGTCCTACGCGTTCGGGAAGGTAGTCGTCGGGATGGTCCGCGGTCGCGGCGCGCTTGTCGTAGAGCTTGCGGTAAAACTCGTATCGGCCTGGCGGCAGCGGATCCAGCCACGCGACCCGTTCGAGATCGATGAAGTGATCCGGTTCTTGCGCGTTTTTCAACGCGAACTCGGAAGGGCTTCGCCAGCGGTCGGGCTCTGGGCCGAGGTAGGTAATTTCTGCAACCGCATGCCGCAGGAATCGAGGCATGTCAGGCGGAATGTGCTCGGCAGCGACTCGATTAACGTATTCGTGCCCTTCGTTGCCCCAGCCAAAAACGTTGGCACTCTGGAAGCAGAGCAACACTGCCAGCGCTCCGCTGATCAGTCTTCGCCCAAACATAAATTGTAGTTTCATCGAAATTTTAGCCAACTTGCTTCATCCAAAACCGATCGAGCCTCAAAACTCCAAATGCAGTGCCATTTGAACGAAACGTGGGCTGCCAACCGTGTGCTGGAGTTGGCCCAAGTTCCCGAACGGCGGGAATGAGTATCCAAGGGGTGAGCATGAAAAGCTCGGAGAAGGTGGGTTACAGAAACCGGGATTGAAATCGACGCTGTTGCTGGGGATGTCGAAGCTGGGGTGATTGAAGATGTTGAACGCATTGACATCGTAGCGCAGCGAGAATCTTTCACTCAGCTGGAAATTCTTGAATGCTCCAAAATCGAAACGCTCTTGGAACGGTCCTCGGAAGATGTTGCGGCCGCCAGCCGCGTAACCGTTTTCAAAGGTATCGCAGGCGCCCGTGGTTGGATCGCATGGTGGTACGCCATTCGTGCCCGGCGTATAGGGGGTGGGAATTCCGAAGGCTGCTGCATTCAGGACCGGCTTGTTTCCATTGACTCCCGTCGTGCCCTGAAGTATGGGATTGCTTGCGGTGGCACCGAAGCCGCCGACCGGCACGATAGGATTCGTGACCAGATCCTGTCCGCCGCCCCAGTAGATGCTGGCTGCACCTCCACTGTAGTCGATCACGCTATATGGCTGCCCACTCTGCAGCACCGTGATCCCGTTTACCCCCCATCCATTTACCAGCTGCTTCACCCATCCGCTCGCCCCTTGCAGCTTCGGGAATTCATAGTGGTAGCTGACATTGAAAACGTGCGTGCGATCAAAGTCGGAATTGCCATATGAAGAAATCGGATTGTTGGGGTCGTTGCCGCTATAAAAAAGCCCCAGGCCGCTTTGTTCATCGAGAGTATGCGAATAGGTGTAGGAGCCGGTTATCTGGAGGCCGTGGCTGAAGCGCTTGTCTACATGAACCTGCAAGGCATCGTAATTGGAAATTCCGACTGTCCGGTTGAAATCCGAATTCGGATCGTATCCCAGGTAAGGTGCTCTGAGAGCCACATTGCCAGTAGCAAAGCCCTCCACGAGTGCAAAGACATTCTCGGCGGCCACACCGGGAACGTTAAATCCGTAGGAATAGTTTTGCTGGTTAGGACCTCCGGCAAGCAGGGGATGCTGCGGAGTAGCAATTTGAGCTTGATTGAAGGGTAACGGTATTACTTCGTGGACCCCGTGGTTGCCGACGTAGCCCAAGCCAAATACGAGCGTATTGCGGGGCTGCCATTGCAAGTCTAGCGTCCAGTTCTCGGAGTAGGGCAAAGTATTTCTGGGATCGTAGCCTCCAAAGACCAAAGGTCCACAGCCGGAGAGGTTGTTTGCTGTACAGAACGGAGTAGTGTTGGCGATAAGCTGACCCGCGTTGGGAACTAGACCCGCGACCCCGGAAAGATTCTGCGGAGGCGGGGGAGGCGGCGTAGCGCCGAAGGGCGCAGCAAACGTGGCGTTGGGAGGAGCCAAGAACGGCACAACGAAAGGCTGTTCGACGGTCACGCCAAAAGGTCCGCTGATGCCACCGCCAGCAGGCGGAGAAAGTTCGGTGAAATATTCGCCGCGGTCGTAGTACATGCCGAATCCCGCCCGTATGACCACATTCCTCAGGGAAGATGGGCTGTAGGCGAAACCGATTCGCGGAGCAAAACCCCATTGCCGCCCAGTGAGCGTAGAGGGGCTAACGCCCTTGGTGCCAAACGTGGGATTATTGCCGGCGACAACCAATCCGATGTTGTTAATTGTGTCGGCCGCGACATTGTAGGAGTAGTTCTGTGAGTAGAAGTTCGTCAGCAGTCCGTTCTCTTCGACCAACGGGCCGTCCCAGTCCCAGCGCAGGCCGATGTCCAAGGTAAAATTCGAGGTGACCCGAATGTCATCCTGTATGTACGCGCCGGCCTGCTTGGTCCGGTAGTGGCGATTGCTGGCGCCGTTCAAGAGCTCGGTGGGGGGCTGGCTACCGCAGGAAGCTCCATTCGGTCCGCATAGTTGCCCCAGCAAGAAACCGGGGAAGTCGTTAAAAGTGACGCTCGCCAGATCGTTATTCTTGTTAATTACATTGAGTTGGGTGTAGTTGAAATTGAACCCAGTGGATATCGCGTGCCGGCCATGTACCCACTTGAGATTGCTGGATGCCTCGTAATTGTTCTGGAACATGCCGGCATCGGCGAAGTTGGTAGAAGGACCGATGGATAGACCATTGAACGTAACGTTGTCAGCATTCTTGATACTTACTTGGGGGAAAAGATTGATCCCCAGCAGATTCATCCCAATGTCCGAGGGGCTTATCGCTTGACTCTGATTGGCGTAGGCTTTTTGGCGAATGAAACCGAGACGCTGTTCCCAGGTCAAACTTGGCGTGATCGCGGTTGTGTTATCGAGGGAGAAGGTCTGACTTCCCGCGTCCATGGTCTGCGGAAACCCAAGCAGCTGGCTATTAGCGAACGGCGTGGTATTGGGATCGCGCTGGAAATAATACTTGGCCGCCAGACGATCTCTGGCGCTGAACAAGTAATCGATATTGCCGTTTACCTGGTCCGCTGTAAACAGCGAACCAGGGCCCTGGACGATGGCGTCCGAGCGTGAATTATTCTGCAGGTTCGCGAGGATCGTTGGGTTGGTCTCAGCGCTAGGGATGAAAAAGGTTCCGTTCGACGCCTTGGCCTGCAGCAACGCGAGCGCCTGCGGTGTTATCTGCCCAGGCGTAATGCAGGCGGGCTGACTGCTTCCACCGCACGGGCCAAAATCCTTATTGGCAACATTCGCCAAAGCCTGAGCGCTGCGGTCGTCTGTCAGATCCGGCGGTACAGCCACCAGAGAGATTCCCAGCAATTGGTCGGCGACGCGCTGACCCTGATAAGAAACAAAGTAGAAAAGCTTGTCTTTTTTAATCGGGCCACCAAGGTAGCCGCCAAAGACATTGCGGTGCATTTGCGGTCTTGGCAGTTCGAAATGATTATAGAACCACTGATTAGCGTTCCAGCCCGTCGACTGGTGGTATTCATAGGCTCCGCCATGCACCGCGTTGGTGCCGGACTTAGTGGTAAGTTCGATATGGGCGCCGCTGTTTGCCCCTTGGGACGCGTCATACATCGCGGAATTGACATGCAACTCCTCAATCGTTTCCGGGGGCGGGCTGGGTAGAGCCTGACCAATCGCGCCGTATACCGACGTGCTGGTCACAATTTCGCCGCTCGGATTACTTTGTCCATTGCCACCCTCTCCGATGTTCACGGCCACGCGGGCGGAGGTAACCTGGCTCGACGACTTGCCGTTGAAAATGTTATTGCCCGAGACCCCGTTGATCGTGAAGCTGTTGCTGCTGTCGCGTTGCCCATTGGCCCAGATCGATTGATTGCCCAATCCCGCATTCGTGCCAGCAGTGTTTAAAAAGTCGGCGCTGACGCCTGGGCTCAGAATGGCAGCTTGGGTAAAGCTCCCAGTACCCAGCGGTATTTCCGCGATTTGCTTATCGTCGAGAGTGTAACCAGTCGTCGTGTCAGTCTGGTTCAGTAGCGGCGTGGCTTCGACGGTTACCGTTGTTGCCACCGCGCCTGCCTGTAGCTTGGCGTTTACCGTTGCTGTGCGGCTGCCTTGCACCAGAATCTGGTTATAGACGGCGGTCTTGAAGCCATCCTTGGTGAACGTGACTTCGTAGGTGCCAATGGGAAGATCGGCCGCGCTGAACGATCCGTCGTTCTTCGTCTGCGCCGTCACTTCAAGATTAGTGGCGACGTTGCGGATCTTGACAGCAGCGTTCTGCACCACGGCGCCGCTGGTATCAGTCACCGTGCCATTCAGCGAACCTAGGGTCTGTTGTCCGGTTGCCAGTTGCGACAACTGGGCAAGAGTCAGCAATGCAGTCAGAACAAATGCGAAACGCTTAACGGAACAAAGGGCAATGGACAGGCGAGTAGGGTTCATTAACAAGCCTCCGGAACTGGCCCTTATAGCACAGCAAGGTTAAAGTCCAATGACAAAATTGGAT
>Ga0182024_10016045_pt1 | contig 14265 bp, 10 predicted proteins | sample P32metaG_FD_120480 | JGI IMG/M metagenome (GOLD analysis project Ga0182024, IMG submission 120480) | Permafrost microbial communities from Stordalen Mire, Sweden - P3-2 metaG (Illumina Assembly) | ecosystem: Environmental > Terrestrial > Soil > Wetlands > Permafrost | place: Sweden: Stordalen... | reverse complement strand
TGGCGCGCCGCCTTCCGCGGTTGCGGCGCGCTTGAGCCACCAATCAAACATCCCCGATACGTCGGCCGGACCGGAGCTCTGCTTCAGCCAGCGTTGTAACAGCTCTTGCTGCATCTGAAGCAGGGTCCCGGGCCAGGGATCCGTCTGGGAGCTGCTGTCAGCCATCGACGCTCCTTCGCGTATGCGGCGCAAGACAAAGATGTGCCTCGACGCAGAAACGCATGTTCCAGTGATTCATGGGGATTATGCAATATCATGATTTACAGGATAAAAGCGCGCTGCACCGGCACATCGTCTTATGTTGCCCGGTGCTGCAGGCAGTTGTGCGGCGCATACAAACGAGATTACGATAGCCCCCATGATACTCCCCGCCAATGCGTTCTCGCACGGCTTCACCCCGGGTGTGGGGCGGGCCCCCGTAGCCATTCCCCGCACGGGTCGCCGCTCTTGAGCGACGTACGCATCATCAAGAAGTACGCGAATCGGCGGCTGTATGACGCGACGGCCAGTCGTCACGTCACCTTAGACGACCTGCGAAAGCTCATCGTCGGCGGTGAAAAGATCAAAGTTGTCGATGACAAGTCGGGGGACGATCTCACCCGGGCGACCCTGCTGCAGATCATCGCGGAGCAGGAACAATTCGCAACGCCCGTGCTCAGCACGGAACTGATGGAAACCGTAATCCGCTTCTACGGTAATCCCGTACAGGAACTGCTGACTCGCTATCTCGAGCAGAGCGTCGGTAATGTGCTGCGGCAACAACAGACGCTACAGGCGGAAATGGCCAAAGCGCTCGAGGCGCCGATGGCGCCGATCACAGATCTCGCGCGCCAGAACATGGCCCTGTGGTCGACGATGCAAGCCTCGATGTTATCGGCCATGGGGATACCGGCGCCGAATGAGACCGCAAAGAGCGCCTCTGACTCGACCGACAAGAAAGACAAACCGTAAATCCGGCCCGCTGGCGCGCCGCGCGGCACTGATTGCGCGCCATCTCCGCCCATTCATGGAGAGCTGCAAGGACCTTATTAGATATGCAAGTGCAATCGAAGACCGTCGCAATCACAGGCGCGGGCCGCGGCATTGGACGCGCGCTAGCCCGTCAATTCGCCCAGCGGGGCGCAAACATGGCACTGCTCGATGTGAATGCCGCGGACCTTGATGAGACTCGTACGCTATGTCAGGCACACGGTATTGAAGCGCGCTGCTATCGCGCCGACGTAGCCGCAGAGGACCAGGTGATCGCCGTCATGGAGGCGATCGTGCACGACTTCGGACGCTTTGACGTGATTGTTAATAATGCTGGGATCGTCGACGACGCATTGCTGATCCAGGTCAAGAACGGTGTCGTATCGGACAGAATGAGTCTCAGTAAGTGGCAAGCCGTCGTTAACGTGAATCTCACCGGCGTATTCCTCTGCGCCCGCGAGGCCGCGGCCCACATGGTGAAATTCGGACAAGGTGGCGTCATCGTCAATATCTCGAGCATCTCGCGGCATGGCAATGTAGGGCAAACAAACTATACGGCGACGAAAGCGGGCGTGGCGGCGATGACTGTGGTGTGGGCAAAAGAACTCGCGCGGTATGGCATCCGCGCCGGGGCGATCGCACCGGGATTCACCGACACAGAGATCCTGGCGCAGATGCGGCCTGAGGTGCTGCAGAAAGTCATCGCGCCGGTCCCACTGCGGCGCCTGGGCGCGCCGGCCGAGATCGCGCACGCGGCGCTGTTCATTGTGGAAAATGAATTTTTCACGGGGCGCTGTATCGATCTGGACGGTGGACTGCGGCTGTAGGCGCGCCGCGCAGAGGTGCCCTGCGTGTGCTTTCTCCCTCTCTGAGCCTATTGCGTCGCGTTACAATTGAGTGATCGCGTGTTACATAATCTCTACAGAGTCTATATATAATTTATATTTATCAATTAGTTATAAACTACACGCTAGACCACTAATTGCTCTCTTTATTTATCTTGCAGTGCATACAAAATAGCGTATACTGCAGTGCGGATTGACCGCCAACGTTATTTTAAGGAGAGCCCCATGACAGACCGTACTTTTGATGTGAACACCTGGTTCGAGAGCTATCGGAACGCGTTCGCCCCGGTGCTGCGCGCACAGCAGGAAGCTCTGAAGAGCGTAGAGCGCCTCGCGCACTATCAGTTCGGAGTTGCTGGTGACTATCTCGACTGGTCGCTCGCGCAGACCAAGGCTGCCGTCGCCGCAAAGTCCGCCGCCGAACTTGTTGGGCAGCACACCGACATCAATGGCCGCTTAAGCGAGCAGCTCAAGAAGCGCGCGCAGGAATTCGCCGCCATCGCGACGGAGACCCAGGGCGTAGTGAACCAGTGGCTCGGTGAGGCGAGTGCCAAGGTCGCCGAGGCTGCCAAGAAGGCCGCCTGACCTGCGATCGCTCCACGGGGCTCAGAACAGGGGCGGCTTTGGCCGCCCCTTTTTGTGTGCGCACATGCACGCGCTAAGCCTCAGCACCGAACGAGAGCGCTCACATTCCGATGAACCCGCCATATTTGCCCGGCTCGGCTGACGGCACGGCAGTCGCCGACATGACATCACAGCAGCTGCAACTGCGGCGCGAGCTCCGCGCACAACTTGCGGTGGTCACGGGGGGAATCGCTCCCGATGACTTCATCGCGGCTTGGTGGGACTGGTATCTGAATATCCTGAAGCGTCCGCAGAAACCCTCTGCGCTCGCTGTCGCTGCGCTGCAGGGCGCTCTCGATACGTGGCAATTCGCCCTGCAGGCGGCTGCCGGGGCACCGCTCGCTCCGTCGCCGCCTGATGATCCGCGCTTCGCGGGCGAACCTTGGAGCGCATGGCCCTTCAACATCTACACGCGGGGCTATAAGAACTGGGCCTCGTGGTGGCAACAGGCCCTCACTCGTGTTCCTGGCATGGCCGACAAGAATGCCAAACTCATGAGCTTCATGGGCGGACAACTCCTCGACGCCGCATCGCCGTCCAACTACCTGTGGACGAATCCCGAGCTGCTGGAGACGACTCGTGCCGAGTCCGGCCAGAATCTGGTCCGCGGCTTCAAACACTGGGCCGATGACCTGCAGCGCATGCTCAAACGCGGCAGCCCGCCAGAGTCCGAGCATTTCAAGGTCGGTGTGGATGTGGCCGTGACGCCCGGCAAAGTGGTGTTCCGCAATAGGCTGATCGAACTCATTCAGTACGCGCCACAAACTCCGACCGTCTATGCCGAACCCATTCTGATCACGCCGGCATGGATTATGAAGTACTACATTCTTGACCTGTCGCCGGCTAACTCACTGGTCGCGTACCTCGTCGCCCAGGGTCATACCGTATTCATGATTTCCTGGAAGAATCCCAACGAAGCCGACCGCGACCTCGGCATGGACGATTACCTGGAACTGGGGCTGCGGGCCGCGCTCGCCGCGGTGAGCGCAATCGTGCCAGAGCGCCGAATCCATGCAGTGGGCTATTGTATTGGCGGGACGCTCCTGGCGATTGGCGCCGCGGCGCTCGCCCGCGACAACGATCAGGGGATTGCGAGCGTCACCACGTTCGCCGCACAGACGGATTTTAGCGAGCCCGGTGAGCTGTCGCTGTTCATCAGTCCGAGCCAGCTTGAGATGCTTGAGGCCGTTATGCACAAGCAAGGCGTCCTCGACAGCGACAAAATGGCGGCCTCATTCATGATGCTGCGTTCGCGTGATCTGCTGTGGACGCCCGCGGTCAATAAGTATCTGCGCGGAAAACTCGATACTCCAAGTGATCTGATGGCATGGAATGCCGACGGTACGCGCATGCCCTGGCGCATGCACACCGAGTACCTCCACCGGCTTTTTCTGCACAATGAGTTGGCCCGGGGTCAATTCCCCGTGGCTGGCCAGCCGATCAATCTCGCAGCGATCACAGTGCCTGTGTTTGTCGTCGGCACTGAGACCGATCACGTCGCGCCGTGGCGTTCCGTATACAAGACGCGCGCGCTCACCCGCTCCTCGGACTATACGTTTCTGCTAACCAGTGGCGGACACAATGCCGGTATCGTGAGCGGACCGACCCATGCCAGGCGCCGTCATCGATTGCTAACCTGGAATGATTCGGCCACGACGATGAGCCCAGAGCAGTGGCTGGAGAAGGCGGAAATGCGTGCAGGTTCATGGTGGCCGAGCTGGCTGCAGTGGCTGCGCAAGCATTCGGCAAAGGATCAAGTTTCACCGCCGGCACTGGGCATGGCCGAACGGGGCTATGGGATCCTGGGCGACGCCCCTGGAGACTACGTTCGCGAGAAGTGAAGCATTCGGGCTAGCTCATGCACTCGTCAGCCGAGCCCACACGAATTTTCTGATACACCGCGCGTGCTCTTGCTCTTGCACAACCCGGCGACGCGGCGTCACCCGGCACATATCTCGCCCAACCGCCGCGTGCTGAGAGCACGATTCGTCAGCTAAAGCCCACTTCGCCCTCTTTGCCCAGCGCAGCTTGATTGCAGGAGCGCACGATCACCGAAGTTGGTTCAGGCGCAATGGCGGTTTCAGACTGCTGTGCAGCTTTGCAGCAGCCAGCAGTCGTCTGTGCGGCAGAGTACATATGAAACATCCCCGCTCTGCTACATTCGGCCGGCTCGCCGACGTGCTTGGGGAGGGCGAAAGCGACAGCCAGTTGCTGCAGTGGATACAAAATAAGGTCTTGTTTCACGCGCGGCCTTCTACGTAAGTTCTACGATCCGCGCGCGTGCGCCGCGCGGTATAATGTCTTCGGCCTATCTAGGAAGCAGAACTATGAACCGGATGGCAGCAAATCACATTTCGTATCGGCGGCTCGCCGCGCATGCGACAGTGATCGCGATTTGTCTGTACGCCTCCGCAGCGCGGGCGGTTCCAAGTTTCGCACGCCAGACGGGAATGGCCTGCGCAGCCTGCCACACGGTATTTCCCGAGCTGACGCCCTTCGGCCGCGAGTTCAAGCTCAATGGTTATGTGATCGACAACCTGAAGCAGATCAAGGGCGTCACGATGGAGCGGCGCGAGACCATGTCGCTCAACTCGCTGCCGCCCCTGTCGGTCATGCTGCAAGTCTCCTACACCCATACAGCCGTCGCTCTGCCGGACAGCGTCGTCAGTGGGGCTCTTGCAAAGGACGGTGAGATTCTCTTTCCGCAGCAGGCGAGCTTTTTCTACGCTGGCAAGATTGCCGACAACTTCGGCGCCTTTATGCAGTTGACCTACGACGGCGCGGCAGACCACTTTGGCTTCGACAACACAGATGTTCGCTACGCGCGCTACCTGAGTCTTGAGGGAGAGGGGCAGGACAGCAGTTCTGCAGGCGCCGCGCTCAGCAAGCACAGTCTGCTGTACGGATTTACGCTCAACAACAATCCGACCGTTCAGGACCCGTGGAACACCACCGCTGCGTGGGGCTTCCCCTACTCCGGCAGCAGCGTCGCGCCGACGCCCAATGCATCGACCAAGATCGACAGCGGCGGCGGCGGGATCGGCCAGAACGCCGCCGGCATCGGCGCGTACATATGGCTCGATCATGCGCTCTACGCCGAACTCAGTGCCTACTCCGCCGCTAAAACCGGCGGCGCTCATCCGCTCGACAGTACACAGGGAGCGGTCATACACGGGCTCGCGCCATACTGGCGACTCGGTTATGAATCCCGCTGGGAACGGCATTCGCTTTTCGTCGGCACCTATGGCATCGAAGCCGGCATCCATCCCGGCAATGGCCTCGCGCTACGCGGTCCCGTTGATCGCTACACCGACACGGCAGCCGACGTCCAATATCAGTTCATCGGCGACCAGCATTTATTCACGGCGCTGGCAACATACATCCATGAGAATCAGCGGCTCAATTCGAGTTTCGCAAATGGGTTGGCGTCGAATGCCACCGACACCCTAAATACGGCCAAGGCGACCGTGGAATACAACTACCAGCGTATGATCGGCGGCGCTTTGGGCGTATTTTCCACCACCGGCAGCGCGGACGCGCTGCTCTACCCGGGCGGCGCAATCGCAGGTGTGGCCGGGAGCTCGGGCGGCAATCCGGCGAGTCGCGGCTACGTCGCGGAAGTAAACTACCTTCCCTGGCTCAACACCAAGCTACAGCTGCAATATGTGGGCTATTCGAAGTTCAATGGCGCAGCGACCGACTACGCCGCTATTGGGCGCAACGCATCGGGCAACAATACGCTTTACCTTCTCCTCTGGGTCAACTACTAGAGTGACAACGTCCATGCAAACACTCGCACGCCTGGGCATGACACTTGCGGCCTGCGCTCTGTCAGGCGCTGCCGCGCGCGCCGCCGACATTCCCCCGGAACTTGCGCGCTCCGCTCAGCAGCTCGCCGCGAATACCTGTGCAAACTGCCATGGGGGCGGCGGCCGCAGCACCTCGCCGACCTTCCCGAATCTTGCTGCACAGACAGCGCCCTACCTGCAAGCGCAGCTGCATGCGTTCCGAGATCAGACGCGAGCAGATCCCGACGCCCTCGCCTACATGTGGGGCATGGCCTCGCAGCTCAGCGATCAGACGATCGAAGCCATCTCGGCGTACTACGCTGCGCAGCCAGCCCCGCAGGCGAAGGCCGGCGACGCCAAGCTCATGGCCCAGGGCAAGCTGATCTTTGAAGAGGGCGTCGCCGCTCAGGGGATTCCCGCGTGCGCAACCTGTCACGGCCCGCAGGCGCGTGGCAATGCCATCTTCCCGCGTCTCGCCGGCCAGCATGCCGACTATCTGGTGAAGCAGATGCTCGTCATTCAGAGCGCGCTGCGCGCCGCGCCCGTCATGCACGGTGTGATCAAGGACCTCCCGCAGGTGCAGATGCGCGCGGTAGCTACCTATCTCGAGTCGCTGGGTTCCTGAGCGGCAGGTACTGGGCGATCGAGCCGCTGCTCTCCGTCGCGGCGCATTGCAGTTGATGCCCCCGATCGGAAGCGCCGCGTGAACCGCGCCTGCAAAGGGCGCAATGCGGGTCGCGGTGGAGCACTCATCGCGGGCGCCGAACGCGCTCATCAAGACGGTCGTCCTTGATTCCAGCGGGTTCGAGGTGCCCGATCACTTCGGTCTCTTTGGAAAAAAGTTCGGCGACGGCTCGCTCGGCCGCGTCAACCATGTCATGACCCTCGTGCACGGAGACATGGCCATCCACCTCCAGGTGGAATTCCACGAAAACGCGGTCGCCCGCATCACGAGTTCGAAGATCGTGCACACCACGAATGCCAGCACAGGCGACGGCGGCCGCTTTGATGCGCTCGCGCTCCTCTTGCGGCAATTCCGCATCCAGAAGCTGGCCAGAGGCAGTCGCTGCGACACGCCGGGCATTCGCAATCATGCAGAAGGCGATAACGAGCGCAGCAATTGAATCAACGCGCTCCCATCCGGTCGCGCGCGCCAGCGCCAACGCGATCAGCACGGCCCCGTTCAGAAATGCATCCATGAGGTAGTGTGCCCGGTCCGCAGCAATCGCTGTGGAGCCTGTTCGACGCACGACCCAGCTTTGCATGGCTGCGAGAAGACTCGCAATCGCAAGCCCTCCCGCTGCGATCCACATGCCCAACGTGATGTCAGTGAGCTGCTGTGGATACAGCAAGCGCCAAAAGGACTGGGCTGCGAGCACTGCGGCGGTGCCGCTGAGTAGGATGGCCTGCGCAAATGCCGCCAGCGCCTCGCCCTTACCGTGACCAAATCGATGCTCCAGATCGGCGGGGTGCTGTGCGAAGCGAACCCCAAAAAAAGTGGCTGTTGCCGCCAATGCATCGACCACAGCATCCGCCGCTGACGTCAGCAGGGCCACAGAATCTGTCGCCATCCAGCCCCAGAGCTTTGCAACAATCAGTACGATTGCCGCGCCCAGCACGATACCGCTTGCCAGGCGGCGCAGGAATGCGTCCGAATGGCTCTTCATCTTTAGGCCCGTCCGTCTCGTGCGCGCCGAACGCGCTTCACATGAATCAACGCAGACTCCCCTGCAGCGATCGAATATCGCGGTAGCGACTTGGAATGTCGTCGCGCTCGGCCGCCATGCGCAGGTCGCGCAGCTTCTCCAGGGACCGTATCAACACCTCGAGCGGAGGTCCGCTGGCGGTGATGTGCGCGAGCCGCGAGACCGGCAGCTTTTGCGAAGGCGTTTCGATGAAGCGCTTCACGAGTTGATTATGGTGTTGCAGCGCCGCCTCGCCGTGTGCCTTGCACACCTCGAGAAACATCCGCGTATTTCGCTGAAACCACGGCCGCGTCTGCGACGCGGGCAGCTCTCCCAGCAATGAATCCATCAGGCTCTGCCGGCGCATGCAATCGCGTAACCGCGCTTGGTCCTCGGGCATCATGAAGAGGAATTTGTCGACGAGCAGTTGTGAGTAGGAGATGTTATTTGCATTGCACAAGCCCAGCAGGAGATCGATCTCGTTGATGCCGCAGAAGTCCCCCGCGTTGGCGCCGCGATATTCGTGCAGACCCACGCGATACGGCTTGTAGTAGGGTCGCACGCTGAAGAAGAAGCGGTCGGTGTCCAGTTCTCGGAACAGGATCTCGTTCCACTTGGCCACATCCAGCAGCGCATTCCGCGCATCGGCAAGCAGATCGTAGGCGACCGGGTGGGAAACTCCCAAGGGCAGAATCCGCACCAGTGCATCCGCCGCGCGCTTGTACGCGAAGATGCCGCGGGTGTTGTAGTTTATGAACAGAAACTCATCGCGCAGCGACGTAAAGCTCTTGTACTTGCCTTGTTTGGCCAAGTTGTGTGTGGCGAGATGACTCGTGGCAAAGCGCGGCGTGACGCCGATTGATGCGCCGAGATGCAGGGCGAGGCCCGAGGCCTCGGTCAGCGGTGACATCGACTCTCGCGACGGCTCCGTGATGTCGTGGCGGCGGCATGCCGCCATATAAAGCCCGACATTGCCCAGCAGGTCGAAGGCCGAATCGAAGCCTTCGTCCGTGTTGCCTTCCTTGAGTAGCTGCAATATAAAGCTGCGGCCCCCTTCGACGAGCGGTTTCTTGATCGCGTCTCCGACGTTTTCTACCGCAGATAGATCGCTCTGCGCGAAGTAGATCTCTTCCAAGGCCGTGTTCATTTCGACGAATTCGCCACGAATCCACCTGTCGAAATTCTCTGTGTTTGCCGTCATCGTCGCCGCCTCAGGGCTGTGCTGCACTTACAAGCTGTATCCCGACTGCCGATCGCAAGGCACCGGACCCGCCGAATTGCCGTCCTTTACAACCGCTCGAAGAGCTCAAGTTCTCGAATCGTCCAATGGCCGCCCGCCATCGAATACAAGCAGAAGGGCGAATTATGCGCCGTAGCGATTCACTCAGCGCTCTCAGTGCGCCACAACCGTCCGGCGACGCGACATCGAGAGCGCCGCGACCAGTGCGATGATGGCGATTCCATAGCCCGTAACCACCGTCAACGCGATTGCTGACCCCAGGGCGCCTTCGGAGCCAAATACATGCTCACTAGCGACAGCAACCGCAGTCGGGCCAAGGCCCGCACCGAGTGCCACATTCAGGAAAAAACTGATCGCCATGGCGAGTCCGCGCGAGCGATTCGGCACCACGTCCAAGATTGCTGAGAAGCCGCAGGCGGTGACAATTCCGGACAACGCGAAATAAAGCGGCACGGCAAGCAGCACGACGAGGAAATTTCCAGCATTTATCAACAATGACACTGGAAGTATCACGGCTCCGGAGCATAGGCAAACACCAAGCTTGCCGGCCCAACCGTGCCGCGCGCCGAAGTGATCGGCCATCCAACCGCCAATCAACACTCCGCCGCCGAAGCCCGCGGTCAACAACAGGCCAAGCTCCATGCCGACTTGCGCGGCATTCCTGCTGAACTCCCGAATCAGCAGCGTGGGCGCCCAAGCGCCGACGGCGTTGTCGACCAGAGAGGCGGATGCTACGACGAGGTAGATTGGGATGACGCGAGCCCAAGCCGTCGAGCGCCAAGCGCTCGCGCCGGCGCCCGCCGCGAGGCTGAGCGCGCCCTCAGCCAGGCGTCGCGTGGGTTCGCGAATCAGCAATATTACCAGCGCCCAGACCAAACCCGGTGCGCCGATGACCAGCAAGACCAGGCGCCACGGTGCCAGCGTGGCGAACGGTGTGCCGGTCAGAGCTCCATGTTGCACGACATGCAGCACGCCGCCTCCTATCAGGATCGACGCTCCGATGCCCATCGCGATGCCGCTGAGGAAAAAACCCACCGCCGTTCCGCGGCGCGAGGGCGGGAAATAGTCGCTGATCAAGGATATTGCCGCGGGTGAGAGGACCGCCTCTCCCAACCCGACAACGATGCGAGCGGCAAAAAGCTGGCTGAAGCTTTGCGAGAACCCGCACGCCAGCGTGCCACAACTCCAAACCAACACTCCGGCGAAAATCAGATTACGCCGCGACCTGCGATCGGCCAGAATGCCCAGCGGGATGCCCGCGATCCCGTATACGACGGCGAATGCGGTGCCGAGCAGAAGGCTGATCTGGGTATCGCTAATGCCCAGATCCGTGCGGATGGGATCGACGAGCAGGCTCAGGACCTGGCGATCCGTATACGACAAAACCGCGGTGGCGACCAGGATCGCGACGACGGCCCAGGCGTATGGCCGCCTGGGATAGCCGTCGTCAGAATGCTGCATGCCGCGCAGGTTATCGGTCATTAGTGATAGTCACCTGCGCGGGCATGTAGCAGCTTGTTCAGAACCTGTAGTTCAAATCAACTCCGATGGTTCGAGGTTGGTTCGTGGCAACGCGATTCAGAATCGATATATTCGCTGATAGTGCGCCAGTGTCACTGAGCAATGCCTTCTTGTCCGTCAGATTGTCGATGAACAAGAGCGCCGACCAGCGATCACTCTCGAGGCCGAGCCGTGCCCCAACCAGGTCATAAGAGGGAAGCGTATTGCGGGCGAAGGTAATGTCCTGGATGGAATCGACGTAGCTGTTGGTCACTCGGGCGACGGCGTTCATAGAACCTGCCAGCGGATAGCGGTACGCTAAATTCGTATTGGCGGTGACTTCCGGAACATCTAGCAGGCGGTCTCCGGCGACTACCCCAGCCGCAGGAATGGTCTCCGAATTGGTGGCATGGGTATACCCGACATTCTGCGATAGCACCAAGCCCTGCATCAGAACGACGGCGACCTCCAACTCCGCGCCATACACCTTCGCTTTGCCGGCATTGGTCGTGAACTTAAAGCCGCAGGGCGGCGCAACTTGTTGTTGTGTGTTCGACCAGTCCTCGTAATAGACATCGCCATTGACGGAGACTCGGGAGTCGAGGAACTTCATCTTCTCGCCCAGTTCATAGCTCCATATGCTGTCCGGGCCGAACTGCTGGGGCGCGGGGGTGCACGGCGGGGGAATCGGTGAATTGGGACCGCCGGGGCGGAATCCCTTCGAGATCGTCCCGTAAATCGTCGTACTGTCATTCGGAATGTATGCAAGATTGAATTTGGGACTCACGCCGGAGTTCGATGCGCGCCCAAAGAGTGTCTCGCTGGTGCCGTTGGCTGATACTCCGCTGACGGCAGTCGCCGAATCGCTATGGTAGGTAAAATAACGCGCGCCCAGCGTCGCCTTCAAATTACTGGGCAATTGATACGACGCCTCGCCGAATACCGCGTACTGATCGAGACCGAGAATACGATGATTGTCCGCGAGATTATCGGTGCCGAACAACGGGATAAAGCCCGGGTAAAAAGAGAAGACGTGGGATGTCGCGTGAAAGGTACTGTAGTACCCGCCGATGAGCCACTGCAGCGGGCCGTTTCCGGTTGAGGCAGCGCGCAGCTCCTCGCTGAACTGCCGCGTGTAATCATCCTCGGATATCGAACCGGCACCCAGACCGCCATCGGCAGTCGAAAACGGGAAGTTGGCTGGAGGGCCCAGAAAGCCGCCGATGAAGTCTTGCATCGCTTCGGAGATATCCTGGGTCTGATTCTGCTGCCGATCCCATTGGGAAGTCGCCGAGACAATTTGGAAGGAATCAAAGTTATATTTGATCGTCAGGTCGTACAGGTCGAAGGTGTCCTGAAACGGCTCAGACACATCGAAGGGCTGATAATGTACTTCGTTTCCTGGTGGCACATCGATGGTGTTCGGGCCGCCCTGATTGATCCGCTGGTACAGCACTCCTCCGGTGATGCTCAGGCGCTCACTGGGTTGCACGAGCAGCGTCGCGCGCCCACCCCGCAGTCTTTCCCAGTTGGATTCAGAGAACGTCTCAGCCACCGGGGCGGCGGCAACATTGCCCCGCTGCGTGCTGTTATTGACTTCGAGCGGGAAAGGATCCAGCACGTCGCGATCAATCCATCCTTCGATGAACTTGTCCGTGGCAACCAGGCGCAGTGCAACAACATCCTGCACGAGGGGCACGTTCAGCATTGCGTTCGCGGTCGCGTTGAAGCCGCCGCCAGCGGTGACCGAGGGAATGCCCTCCACGTCAGCCGCGAAGCGTTGCGGGTCCGGTTGATTCGTTACGAGCTTGATCGTGCCACCCATCGACCCCGCGCCGTAGAGCGTTCCCTGCGGGCCACGCAGAATTTCTACGCGATTGAGATCAAAGAGGGTTGGGTCGATGACGACCTTTCCCGTTTGCGCCATGGCCGGCGGCGTCAGCGCGGTTTCGTCGAGATAAAAGCCAACCGTCGGCGATTCACCGCCGGTCGATGTCAAACCGCGCATCTCGTATTCCGTCTGACCGGGCCCGGATGTCTTGAACGATACTCCGGGCACTTGCTGGACGACCGATTCCAGATCCGACAGACCCTGTTCCTGAAGATCGGCGCCGGTTATCGCGGTAATACTGATGGGGGTCTTTTGCACCGTGGATGTGCGCTTCTCCGCAGTGACAATGACCTCCTGCAGATCCTGCACCGGCTGTTCCCGCACCATGCCGGTCGGCCCCGGCGAATCGGCGCCATTCTGATCGGCCCAGACGGCGCCGCTCAGTGCCCAGGAGCCGACCAATACTGCGGTCATCACGGCACGCACACGTAGCGCGACAAGCGCACGTGTCAAAGACACCATTTGTTCCCCGGCCATTTTATTTCTCCCCAAGTTTGAACGGTCGATTATCGTCGATAAGGAATCGTGACCTGTAAATTACGTGACTCGGCATTTCATCCAAGCGTGGTTGTGGCCGCACTCATGGCAGGCAAGGAGTTCAACTCGTACTTCATGATCCTGCCGTGCCGCCCCGTACGATCGCGCTCCAGAGCGTAAACGTCGCCCGACGGGCCACGACGGCAGTCGGTCGCCGCCGCGATCGAACGCAGATCATCGCTATCGAGCTGCAGCGTCCCAATCTGTGCATGCGCGCGCAGATGCGCCGTATTGGTCGCGCCCACAATCGCCGCGGCAACCTGTTGCCGGTCGAGTATTGCGCGAGATGCGACCGATGCAATGGCAGCGCCGTGCTTGTTGGCAATTTGGGCGAGCACCGCAAGCAGTATTTGAAACGGGTCCCATCCGCCGAAATCATCAATGATCAACTTGTATTTGATTAATGATCGATTCGACAGTTCGAGCTGCGGGTCAGGCTTGCCGAGCCACCGCTCGGAAAGAAAGCCTCCGCATACTGTGCCGTAGCACAGCAGGACAATATCGTGGGCGCCGCAATAGTCGACCATTGTGGCAAGCGGTCGATCATCGATCAGTGAGTATTGAAGCTGGTGCGAGACGATTGGCACGCCCGCTGCGACGATGTCATTGAGATGGGGAGTGTCGAAGTTCGTGACGCCGAGATGCGCAATCTTGCCGGCGCGCCGCAGCCGATCGAGTTCGAGCGCCGTCTCGACATAGCGCGGAACTGCAAAGTCCCACCAATGGAACTGCACCAGATCGAGGCGCTCCATGCCGAGGCGCCGCAGCGAGCGGTCGATGATGGCTTCAACGTAACGTCGATCGAGCGACCACAGATCGGACAAATCGGGCACAAATTTCGTATGTACTCGGACACGTTCGGCAAGCGACGGGTATGCCCGCCGGAAACTGCCGATGAGAAGTTCCACGCCCTTGTAGATATCGGCGCAGTCGAAAGTGGTGATGCCTGCCTCGACAAAGCTGGCCATATCCGTGCGCGCGCGCTCGGGATCGACCGCCCCATGATCGCCGGCCAGGTGCCATCCGCCCTTGATGATCCTTGAAATCACATATCCATCGGACAGGCTGTAGTGCGGTATCACTGCGAGCCCTCGCTCGGAATGGGCACAGCCGTTACGTCCGAGCGTCGGAAGTGACGCCGCCCGGTGCGGGTGATGCGGAAGCGTGTCGGGCAATTCGGATCGGG
>Ga0182024_10016044_pt1 | contig 14266 bp, 7 predicted proteins | sample P32metaG_FD_120480 | JGI IMG/M metagenome (GOLD analysis project Ga0182024, IMG submission 120480) | Permafrost microbial communities from Stordalen Mire, Sweden - P3-2 metaG (Illumina Assembly) | ecosystem: Environmental > Terrestrial > Soil > Wetlands > Permafrost | place: Sweden: Stordalen... | reverse complement strand
TTCCCACCGCCTCGACGACGATTTCCCCTCTCTCTCCAAAAACAAAGGCGAAGAGGGTAGCATGACACAAAGCGGACATTTCGTCTGCTATCAAAAGCGGACAGATTCAAAAGCTACCGACAGCCCGCTCACGAAACCCTAAAACTCCACTTTCACGCTGAGCTGCATTTGCCGCGGCGTCTCATTCAGCGGACTCACCGCGGGAAACCCGCTTTGCGTACCCAGCCGTCCGTAAAGAGCAAGCCCAAACGTGGGACTGGTCAGCAACGAATCCGGATTCCCAAGATTGGCATGATTCAGCACGTTGAACGCGGAGGCCCGGAGGGTCAGCCGTCCCGCTTCACCCAACCGGCGGACTCCGAACGAGCGTCCTAGGGATAGGTCCAGATTGTAGAAGCCCGGACCGCGAAACGCATTTCGGCCGGCATTGCCTAATGTGCTCGGAGCAGCCTCGGCGAAGCCGGCAGCGTTCAACAACTGCTCGCCTCCGGCTGCGGACAAGGGCGCGGGCAATACGGTCTGCTCAGGATTGACGATGTTCGGCCGGTTGTTCAGGATGATTCCTTGCCCGGCGATGGCCGTGGAAGTTCCAATGACTGTGTAAGGAAAACCCGAGCGGAAGGCCGCGAGCTCCGACACGCTCCATCCGCGGGTCAGCATGTTGAGCGGAACGTTCCCAGGCACCGACGGCAGATTCCAGTAAGACGACAGCACCAGGTTGTGGCGCTGGTCGAAGTCGGAATTCCCCCAGTCCGAGCCGGGGTTGAATTGCTGAGAAAATGCGGCACGCCCGGTGGTGCTCGTGTTGCCCTGAATACTGGTGAAATTCAAATTGAAGAAATCACCCAGCAGAGGGTCGCTCTGATTGTCTTCCGTGTGACTCCAGGTATACGCCCCCTGGAACATGCCGCGTCTTCCCTGGTAGCGAACCAGCGCCGTCAGAGCGTTGTAATCGGAAGAACCCTGCGCGGCCCGGTAGGCGATGTCCGGCAAACTAGGATTGTAGCGGCCGACTAAGGTGCTGAAATCGCGATTCACGATATCGGTGGTTACCAGCCTGCGTCCGTAGGAGCCAAGACCGTTGACCTCCAATGTCAGCCGGTCCGTTACCCGCTGCTGGAGCCCGACGAAGTAGCTGTGCGCATACCCGTTGCGAAGTCCGGGATCGACCAGCGTCAAATCGGGAAAGTTGGCGTTAAGGGTCTGCGCCTGGCCGCTAAAGGAGCGAAGCACGGTGCCGACGGGTGCAAGGAAATCGGTCTGGCCCGGCGGCAAAGCCAGCAAGGGAAGCGTCAGGTTATTGTTACGCAGATTTTCCCACAAGTTATCGAAAGGGGGAGAATAGAAGATTCCATAGGCGCCCCGCAGCAATGTGCGCCCGTCGCCCAGCACATCGAAAGCGGCTCCGACGCGGGGAGCCCAGTCTTTCGCATCCGTCTTGAAGAGTTGCTGGTCTCCGGCCCCTGGCGGAGTAGGCAGTACCGCCGCAGCCAGTTGCTGAGCGAGCGTGGCCCCCGAACCAAGCTGAATCAGCACGTCCTTCGTTGGGCCAGTATTGCTGGGAGCGCCAAACAGTTCGTAGCGGATCCCGTAATTCACGGTGAGCCGCTTGGCTAACTTATAAGTGTCCTGAAAGAATCCGAAGAATTCCTTATAGTTGTATGTGCGATTGGTGTTAGGTTGCTCCAGACCCGGCAACCCGGTTCTGGCAATGGCAGCTTCGAAATAAGAGGGACTATCCAAAGCAAACGAGAGAATATTGTTAAAAATATATTGCCCATCCTGACCGGCCGTCAGGTATCCTTTCGAGTCGCGAAGCAGCAGTCCCGCGCCGGCGGTCATCAGATGCCTGCCCCGCGCCCAGATCAGATTATCGAGAAACTCCCCGGTCGTGTTCACGTTCTTATAGGCGTAGAACGCGGGGCTTCCCGGTAACATTACGCCGTCCTCCGAGGTAAGCGTGGGGATTTCCGAATGCGGACGATTCCAATGAAGATCGTCCCGGCTGTAGCCCGCTCGAAATTCGTTGGTCAAGCCCGCCCGGATGGTGTGAGTCTCAGTACCCCCAACGGTCCAAGTATTCTCATGAAGCGCCGAGATGAAGGCCGGATACGGACTCCAGATGAAATCCGGCTGCCGGGTGAAAGAGCCCATCGCGCGAGCCATGATATGGTCCTTGCCGCCCGGTGAGTAATCCAGGCGCTCGATCGCCAGCGTGCGGTCGACCTCGACCGGCGGTGCGAGTACGAGTTGGCCGGTGATCCCGTTCCCCATGACCGCCGGTGGAGAGTACTGGTGGAGAAGCTGCGCCGACTCCCGGCCGGCAATGGCGAAATCAAAGATCCCGGGAGCGGCCGGAAAGCTAAACGTTTGAGGGTCCTGCTGGCTGCGGCTTTGGAAATATTCGTAGGAGCTGGAAAAAAACAGGCGCCGTTTGAGGATCGGCCCTCCTACGACGAACCCGGGCTGGATCTCCTTGTCGCGATTGCGGGGCAGGTCTTGAAGATTCTCCTGAAATCCGTTCGCGTTGAGGAAATCGTTCTTCAAGTAGAAGTAGGCGACGCCATGAACGCTGTTTCCGCCGGACCGCGTGATGGCATTGGCGACGAATCCGGAGGTCCGTCCGTACTCGGCCGAGAAGTTGTTGGTCGATACACGGTATTCCTGGATCGCCTCCGGCGCGGTAGCGGTGAGGGGTCCCGTGATCAGATAGTTGTTATTCTCAAGTCCATCCAACAGGAAGTTCGAGGACGACGGTCTCTGGCCGTTGATCGCCAGGCCCAGGCCGCGCGCCGTGGCCGCGTCCGACGTGACTCCCGGCAGCATCACGAGCATGGTATAAACGTCCCGGCCAGCCAGGGGTAGATTGTCGATCTGACCCGAGTCGATCACCTGCGATACCGTCGATTCGAGTCCGCTGACTCGCCCTTTTTGCGCTTCGAACGAACCCGAGCGGCTCGGGTCCACGTCCGGTCCGAAGAAAGTAACAATGGTCTTCGATCCAGGAAGAAACACGCTATTGTACTGTCCGGCCTCCCATACGTCGGTGAGCGGCCGCAGTCTGAAGTCCAGCTCGATTCTGGAGGCAACTCGAAGTTCGAGTTCCTGGATTTCCTGCGACTGGAATCCCGCCGCGCTCACCCGGACTCCATAGGCGCCGGGCGAAAGCAGCGGCAAGTAATAGTAACCGGAGACATCGCTCGCGGATGTTCCGCTCAAGGTGCTGGCCGAACTCGAATAGGTGACAGCCGCGCCGCCGATAGGCTGGCCGGTCACCGAGTTCAGAAGCCTTCCCGAAATCAGCCCTTGCGTCGTTTGCGCATGGAGCGACAGCGCCAACAATCCGAGCAGGAGCGCAATCGACAACATTCGCCGGGCCACCGTAGTAAGATGCAGATTAGCATGAAAAAGCGATGGCGGCAGTGGATCATCTGTGCCTTGATCGCGATCTGCAGTGCGGCGGGGGCCAGGCTGCTTAGCAATTTTCGCTTTTTCCAGCTGCTGAATCTCAAGGCGCTGGATGCGCACTTCCTGTTGCGCGGGCGGCAGCCCACTTCCAACATTATCCTGGTAACCGGCGATCAGAAGGCGCTGGACACCTTTCCGGAACTCCGGGTCTTCTGGCATCCCTACTATGCGCAAGCGATACGCGCGGTTGGGGAAGCGGGAGCCACAGTGATCGGTCTCGACCTCGCTTTCGGCGTTCCGGTGGAGAAATGGGAACCGGATTACGATCGGATGCTCAGCGAGGCTGTGAGTACTTCGCCGGCGCCGGTGGTCTGCGGGTACGTTTCATCCTTGAACACCAACCAGCAGACGCTGGCGGTCCCGATCAACATGCTCGCCGCCGCGCTGGGCCTCTCGGGGTTCGCGAATTTAACGATAGATGCGGATGAGTTTGTGCGCAGCCAGGAGTTGATCGAAAGGCCACGATCGAATGCGGACAGCGCTCTACTCGCCAGGTCGCTCGCCTTTCGGATCGCGGAGAAATACCTGGGCTCGGACGCGGAGATGCAGGATGGCCGGTTAACGCTGGCCGGTCATGAAATCCCGATTTCGGCGGATCGATCCATTTGGATCAACTACGCCGGCCCGTCCGACACCTTCCCGCGCGTCTCGCTGGCCGATGTCGTTGCCGCGTCGCGCGCCGGACGAAAGGAACAGTTACGCGAGTGGTTCCAGGGCAAAATCGCTCTCCTGGGAGCGGACGCGGCCGACGATCGGTATCCCACTCCGTTTTATACGCTGGTTTCCGGTCGCCACTGGCTGACCGCGGGTGTCGAGATTCACGCCAACACAATTCGTACGATTCTGGAGCGGAAGTACCTGCTGCGCGTCCCGGAGTGGGCCCGCGAAACTGCGCTCGTCGGAGTAACCGCAATCACCGCGGGGATCGTCACGTCCACCGCGGCGGGCCCGGCCAGCGTTTTGCTATTGCTCCAGAGCCTCGCCGTTCTCGCACTCACGCATCTTCTGTTTCGCGCGGGCTGGATGCTTTCCACTTCCGAAATATTGGCCGCGGCGACCTTCTCCCTGGTCGCGGCCGCGGTTTATCGCTTCTCCACCGCGGACAAGAGGAGCAACCTTTTCCATAGAGCCATCTCTCTGTTCGTCGGCAAGGAACTGGCGGCATCCCTGGAAAGCTCTCAGGCGATTGGGCTCTCGGGAAAGAGCCAGATGGTCACCATCCTGTTCACCGATATCCGGGGCTTTACAGCCTTCTCGGAGCAAGTATGCGATACACTGGGACCCCAGGCCGTGGTCGAAATGCTTAACGAGTACATGGCCTTGATGGTTCCGATCATCGTGAAGTACAAGGGCCAGGTCAATAAGTTCATCGGCGATGGAATTCTCGCTATTTTTTCCGACGATGACGAGAGGGCAGCGCCAGGAGATCACCCCCTCCGCGCCGTTCGCTGCGCCACCGAAATGGTGACGGCGCCCAGCCAGTTCCAAACCGGCGCCGGTCTTCATACCGGAGTCGCCGTCGTGGGCAACGTTGGTTCCGCCGACAAGATGGAGTATACGGTTCTGGGCGATACGGTGAACCTGGCCTCCCGCCTGGAGAGCCTCAACAAGGAACATAAGACCCGCCTGCTGATGAGCGAAACGACCAGAAGCTTGCTTCCGGACCACGTGGCAACAACGCACTTGGGCGCCGTTGCGGTAAAGGGCAAAACTCTGCCGATCGACTTATACACCGTCACCTCTCTGGTCGTCTCGCACGAGGTTGTGAATGTCTAGAACATCTGCGGCGAGCATCTTCGTACTCTCGGCATTCGCTTGGGCGGATCGGCCCACGGAAGCCCCGGTCGGCCTGGTATTGTCGGCGGGCGGAAGCAAACTGCTGCGTGCCAACACCGAAACTCCGCTGACGGCCAGGGCTGGCGATCTTCTCTTTGTAGGCGACGGCTTGCGCACGGAGGGCGCTCCCGCTTCCTTCCTGTTCTGCCCCGCCAAAGCGATTGAGACGCTGCTGCCTTCGAGCGAAGTCAAACTCGAGGTTAACCAGCCAAAGGTCAAAACCGGCAAGATTTCCGAGCAGCCGGCGCGCGCCTGCACTTTGCCGCAGGCCTTGCGTGTAGCCGCAGCCAGCGAGCAACACTACGGAGTGAGCATGACCCGCGGTACGAACACATTGGAAGCGCCAGCGGTGCCGCGCAATCAGCTGGCTCCCGAAGTGGCTGCCGCACTGGTTCCCCTTGACGCCGCGTTCGCCGCGGATCCGAAAGACCCGGCGGCCCTGGTCGCCGCTGCCGCCGTGTACGAAAAATACAATCTGACGGCGAACGCGCTGGACGCCTATTACAAGCTCCGGGAGCAATGGTCGGATGCCGTCTGGATCAAGAGCAAGATCTTCGACCTGGAGCAGGCCCTCTCCGCCCAAGTCGTTACGACGCCGGAAGCCGGCGGGAGGATATTCGCGTTGCTCGTCGGTGTTTCGAGATACAAGAAACCCGAGTTGTCTCTCCAGTTCGCCAATTCCGACGCCAGCGTGTTCGGCAGCCTTCTCGCGAGCCCGCGGGGTGGTGGCGTGCCCCCGGAACAAGTAATGCTTCTGACCGATGAGAAAGCCACCACGGCGGCGGTGCGCAATGGATTCCAGGATTATCTGAGACGGCGGGCCGGCAAAAACGACACGGTAATTGTGCTGATCGCCGGGCATGGCACCGTGGAGGTTCCGGGCAGCAGGAATGCGTTCATCCTGACCTACGATTCCGATCCGCAGGATCTAACCAGCACAGCCCTGCCGATGGCCGAGCTGCGTACTCTCTTGGACGAGCAACTGAAGAAAGTCGGCCGTGTACTCCTGTTTGTCGACGTCTGCAAAGCCGGAACCATCGGCACCATTCAGAACACTACGGTTAACGCCGACGTACAGCACCTTGGCGACGTCCAGGGAGACCTTTTCGGACTGCTGGCAAGCCGTCCCAAGGAAGTGTCGCTCGAGGGCCCCCAATTCGGCGGCGGACACGGCGCGTTTAGCTATTTCGTGATCAAAGGCCTGGAAGGCGCCGCGGATGAAAATAAAGACGGCGTCGTCGACGCGGACGAACTGATCAAGTACGTGTCCCAGCAGGTGTCGGCCGCGACTGGTAACAAGCAGCATCCCCGCGAATTCGGCACCTATGACAACTCGATGAAGCTGTCCGACGTGAACAAGCCAGGGATCGAGCTGACGTACTCCCGCAGGATCTACGATTCCTGGCGCGGAGAGCCGCTGTACCTGGCCTCGGCAAATCCCGCCCAGGCACCGATTCCCGCGAGGTCCGCCGATGACTTAGACCGTTTTACCGCCGCGATCAACGGCGGCCGCCTTTTGCCGAACCAGCCTGATAACGCCCTCAATGCGTTGAAACCGCTCCAGACGGAGTTGACTCCCGGCCGCTACCAGGAAGTGCAGAACCAACTTCGCGTCGCGCTCGAGAACCGGGCGCAGGAAGTGCTGTTGCGCTACCTCGCGGGCGATCAAAGCCCCCAGACTCGGCAGGACTTTGCGCTGGGAAGCCGATATATGGAGACCGCGCGAACGCTAACGCGCGAATCGCTGTTCCTCGAAGGGCGTCAGGATTTTTTTGCGGGACGCGCGCTTCTGTTCGACAAGCAGTTCCCGGATGCGACCGCGTTGCTGGAACAATCCGTGCGAATCGACCCGGCAGCGGCCTATGCCTACAACGCTCTCGGCATCGCCTACCTGGAGCAGGGCCAATTCGACAAGGCCATCCCCGCCTTTCGCGATGCAGTGCGGCGGGCGCAGCATTGGTCCTATCCGCTTCACAACCTGGCCCTGGCCTACGTCGAGACTGGAGACTACCCGTCGGCGATTCGTTCTTATCAGCAGGCTATCCGGCTGGCTCCGCAATTTAGCTACTTGCCCTATAACCTCGGGCTAGTGTATCAAAGGCTGAACCGGAAAAAGGACGCCGAAGCGGCCTACCGCAGAGCCTTGGCTCTGTCCCCTAACTCAGCTGAACCCTACAATGCCCTCGGAACACTTAAGGCTGCTGACGGCAAGTCCGAAGAGGCAGAGCAGTTGTATCGCAGCGCGCTTGAGAAAAATCCAAGCCTTCTCTCCGCGCGACACAATCTGGCGCTGACTCTGGCCGGACAGAAGAATCGGCAAGCAGAGGCGATCGGACTATGGAAAGCCAACCTTGTCCAGTCCCCCGACTATCTTCCTTCCCGGCTTAGCCTGGCGGAAACCCTGGCTGCGGCTGGCGACAACACCGCAGCGGCGGAGGAATACCGCAAGGTCCTGGAACTCAAGCCGGGATACATCGCCGCGCGCCTGTCACTCGCGCGGCTCCTCGTGAAAGCGGGGGATTTCGACGGAGCGGTCCGCGCATTGCGCGAAGCGTCCAATTCGGATCCGCGGAACTTCGCGATCTTCGAGCAGATCGGTGACGCGGAAGCTGCGCGCGGGCGGGTCGCGGAAGCGAAAGCCGCCTATCAGTCGGCCATCGACCTGACGCCCGATCGGCCGTCGCGGAAGCGCCTCGCTGGCAAAATGAGACAGAATCCGAAGCCATAATTACAGAGCAGGGGCCGGGAGAATCGTCGTCTCGCTCGCCGTAGATTCCGCCCGCCCTTTCGCATTCGTTGCAAGATCCAAACGGCTACCTGATATAATTGGCGCGAAAAGGAGTCTCACGGTGTCTGATCCAAAAACCCGCAGATTTTTTCTTGGAGCCCTGACCGCTGCGTCCGCGGCTCGCGTGTGGGGTGCGAATGATAAGGTCAACGTTGGCATCGTGGGCCTGGGAGGCCGCGGTAGCAGCCACCTCAATACATATACCGGTCTGGCCGAGGCCCAGGTGGTCGGCCTCTGCGACGTAAACCAGGCCGCGCGCGAAAAGGCCCAGGCAACGCTCGTGAGGAAGAACCTGGAAAAAGCCAGGGAATTCGAGGATATGCGGCAGATGTTCGCCGATCCGAAGATCGAGGCGGTTTCGATTGCGACTCCGAACCACTGGCACGCGCTCGCCGCGATCTGGGCGATGAAGGCGGGCAAGGACGTCTACGGGGAAAAGCCCGCCTGCTACAACATCCACGAAGGCATGCGGATGATCCAGGTGCAGCGCGAGACCAAGCGCATCATGCAAGTGGGATCGCAGCATCGGAGCTGGCCGTTCAAGATCAAGGCGATCTCGGCGCTGCAGGAGGGATTGATCGGCAAGCTGTACATGACCAAGGCGCTCTGTTACAAGCTGCGTCCCTCGATCGGCCACACGCCGGATAGCCCAACACCTCCCGGCTTGAATTGGGATCTGTTCCTCGGGCCGGCGCCGATGCGTCCCTTCAATGAAAAGCGTTTCGCGTATTACTGGCACTGGTTTTGGGATACCGGCAACGGCGATATCGGGAACCAGGGTGTGCACGAAACCGGTATCGCGCGCTGGGCGCTGGGCGATCCCGTGTGGCCGAAGACCGCGATGGCATTCGGCGGCAAGTTCGGAATCGATGACGACACGGAAACACCCAATACGCTCACGGCCGGGTTCAGCTACGGCGAGCAGCAGCTGGTCATCGAGGTGCGTGGCAAAATGACCAACGGCGAAGGCGTTCGGCAGGCGCGTGTGGTGACGGCAGGACCTGGCGCCGGACGCGGCAAAGCGGGTGCGGCTCCGGCAGCGGCGCCTCCTGCAGCCCCAGCGCCCACGCAAGTGGGACCGGCGAGCAATCCGCTCAACATCGGTGTCGGGGACCTTTTCTATGGCAGCGACGGTTGGGCCGCGATGAGCGACCAGGGGTTCCAGGCGTACAAGGGCAATTCGAGCGAACTGATCATGGAAGAGCGGACTGACCGTGGCGCCGGCGATCCCACCGGCCTCCACATGCAGAATTTCCTGGCATGTGTGCGATCACGCCGGGAGCGGGATCTTCATGATCCGATTGCCAACGCGGTGCCCAGCGCCGATTTGTGCCACCTGGCGAACATCAGCTACCGCGTCGGCCGCGCACTGAAGATCGAGCCCGGTCCGCTCCCGAAGTTCACGGGCGACGCCGAGGCGACCAAAATGATCACACGCCCGGTTTATCGCAAGCCCTACGAAGTGTAGCCGGGGGCAACGAAGCTCCCTTCATAGCGGCCATCCCACGCGACTGGCGGCGGGCCATGACGCCGGCTTCATCCTGGGGCCCCCAGGAGATCCTCGCCCGGCTGGCGCCGTAACACAGATTCAAGCATGCGCATCCCTTATGCTGGAGGGGATCGCTCAAAGCGTCTGAGCGTTTTTCTGCCCCTTGAGAACCAATTCTGTCGCCAGCAGGGCAGCGGCCTGATCCTGGGCGACGTGCGCGCGGTTCACGATATCTTGAACGAACTGCCGCCCGAACGGCAGCGGCAGATTCTTGCAGTCAATGTAGCGGGCCGACTTCCCGTCGACGATCAACACGTGGTTCGCGCCCGGCCGTCCGGTGATATCGATTGTCTTCCGCATTTCGATGTACCCTTCGGTTCCTAGAAGGAAGGTCCGCTCGTCGCCGAACACTCCCAGGCCATCCGGGGTGAGCCAATCCACGCGAAAATATCCGAAGCCTCCATTGCCGCTGATTATCATTTCGCCGAAATCCTGGAACTTCGGACGATCAGGGTGATTCACGTTCGCCACGCGCGACATCGTAACCTCCGCGGAGGTCGATCCGGTAAAGGAAACGAACTCGTCGGCTTGGTGCGACCCGAGATCGCACAGCGTGCCGCCGTAGCGCTCCGGGTCCCAAAACCATTCGGGTCGGGTACTCGGGTTGACCAGATGAGGAGCGAGTTGGAGGGTTTGCACCAGGCGCCCGATGGCGCCGCCCTTCACCAGCGCCCCGGCGTGCAACGTCGCCCTTGAATCCAGCCGGCCGTACATGATTCCGAAAATACGACCGGTTTCCTGGATGGTGCGACGCACATCGGCAAGCTGCTCGAGGGTGGTGATGGCGGGTTTATCGACCAGAAGGTCCTTCCCGTGGCGCATCACCCGCACGCCGAGCGGTCCACGCAGATTGGGAACGGCGGCGGAACACACCAGCTGTATGGACGAGTCATTCAAAATTTCATCCTCGCTGCGGGCCACCTTCACTCCAAAGCGCTTCTGGAACGCGGCGAGCGCCTGAGGATTGGTGGAGTGAACGGTGACCAGTTCGCCGCCGCTACGCCGGATCGTATCGACGATGCTGTTGATGTGGCTGTGGTCCAGCCCGATGACGGCGAACCTGATCGAGTGTTTGGGCGAATCGTCTTGCGGAGGAGCTGCGGCCACCTCGTGTTGAAGCGGGCGCGTCGGCTCAAAAGCCAACCCCGCCTCGGACAATCCCCCCATGATCCCAGCGACTTTCAGAACGGAACGCCGGCTTACGTTTTCCCTTGCCATGCCGGTAGTGTACCCCGGTGCGCGGCTGCTCGTCGCTGGAGTCGTCGGCAGGGAAGGGAAGACGACCCTATCCGGAACAAACGGCCCGACGCGGCGCGCGACGGCGGCAACGTTGGCGGCACCACGAGCATGACGTGCCTTCCGGGTGATTATTGATGTGCGTGCCGCTCACGATCCGCGAGTTACTCGCGCAGCCCGAACACAAACATGCCGTGTCCCGCCGCCACCGCTACGTACTGCCTGCCGTCCACCGAGTAGCTCACCGGACCTGCCGCGATGTAGCCTCCCAAGGAAACCTTCCACAGCAGCTTCCCATCTCCCGCGTCGAAGGCGTGAAAGTATCCTTCGCGGTTGCCCGTGAACACTACGTCCCCGGCCGTGCTGAGCACGCCACCCTCGGTCAAGTCCGCAAATTTCACCTGCCACACCATTTCACCGGTCTTCGGGTTGATCGCCTTCAGTGCCCCGTAGCCCTGTTGCTCGTTGGGAAACAGCGTGGTGTTCCGGTTGAAGGCCAGGGGCTGGCGAATGTTCCCTCCGTTGAATATCCTCCCCGCGACGTAGTCCGCCGCACCTTCCACGTACACCGAGTAGTAGTCGGCCCACACCGACAGATAGAACAGCCCCGTTCGCGGACTGTACGAGGGCGCATACCAGTTCGTGCCTCCCTGCACACCCGGGTAAATGAGTGTCCCTTCCTTCGTCGGCAACGAGTTTGGTTGCACCCGCGGACGGCCGCCCTCGTCGAAGCCCGCCAGCCAGTTGAGCTTGACGAACGGCTTGCCCAACAGAAACTTTCCGTTGGTGCGATCCAGCACATAGAAGACGCCATCGCGATGCGCCCAGTACAGCAGCTTGCGTGGTCGCCCCTGCCACTCCGCATCGACCATGACCGGAGTCTGCATCGCGTCCCAGTCCCACGCATCGTGTGGAACAAATTGAAAGTGCCACTTCAGCTTGCCCGTGTCGGCGTCGAGGGCGATCACCGAGGTGGTGTAGAGATTGTCACCCGGCCGCACCGTTGCGTTCCAGTCCGGACTCGGATTGCCCACACCTTGGATGATCAGATTCAACTCCGGATCGTACGATCCGGTCAGCCAGACGGAGCCGCCGCCTCGCTGCCAGGCATCGCCCGACCACGTCTCATGTCCTGCCTCTCCCGGCCCTGGAATCGTGTGGAACCGCCATACCTCCTTGCCGGTGTGCGCATCGAACGCTGCCAGGAAGCCGCGTATCCCGTACTCGCCTCCCGCCGGCCCGATGATCACCTTGTCCTTCACCACAAGCGGAGCCATGGTCAGCGTGTAGCCGAGCTTCGGGTCCACCACCCGAGCCTTCCAGAGCTCTTTCCCGGTCTTCGCGTCCAGCGCGACCAGATTCCCATCCAGCGCCGCCAAAAATAGTGTGTCCCCCAATATGGCCAGCCCGCGGTTGACGCGTCCGCAGCACACGGCTACGTTGCCTGCCAGAGTGTAGCGGTATGTCCAGAAGGCCCGGCCGGTCTTCGCGTCTACGGCGATTACATCGCTCGGCGGCTCCGAGAAGTACATCACGCCATCCACCACCAGCGGGGTCGCTTCGAATTTGTCGGTGGTATCGAGCTGGTACACCCACTTCAACTCAAGGCTCTTTGCATTCCCGGTGCGGATCTGGTCGAGCGGGCTGTAGCGCCAGCTCTTGTAGCTTCCCGAATAGGTCAGCCAGTTCTGCGGCTCCCGGTCGGCGTGCAGCAGCCGGTCGTAGCTCACCTGCGCGCCCAATGGCAACCAGCAGCTCAGCCAAGATACCACCGCGAAGGCTCTTTTCATGGAGTCCCTTTCAATGACGCCAGGTAGGCAACCAGGTCGCCCAGTTGTTCTCGGGTGAACTTACCTTCGTAGCTCGGCATGGGCGACTTCTTGATCGGTTCGTACTCCTTCAGTTCTTCTTTCACCAACGAAACCAACTGTTCCTGGGCATCGATCAGTTGCACGCTATAGGTGTCTTCGTTCAGCCTTCTGCCTGTGATGATTCTCCCGTCGCGGGTCACGGCCCGCACATACCACTGGGCTGGGAGCACACTCTCGCCCCGGCGTAGCAGCGCCGCCAGCAAATCCGACGGCGGCATGCGAGCCCCGGCGTCGCTCAGGTCCGGTCCGATCCGGGAACCCATCCCGCCCACTCTGTGGCAGCGCGTACATTCCGCTGAACCGGCAAACAGTCCTCGACCTCTTGCGACATCGCCGCCGGGAGGGGGCGGCATGGCTGATCTTCCCAGCGCTCGCACATGAGCCAGGAGTTGTACGGACTCCATTCCGCCGAGCGGAAAGCCCGGCATCTCGGTGCCCGGAATCCCGTTTCGGACGGCCCAATAAAAATCGTCGTCCGTGCCGCCGTGCCGGAACTTGCCGCTGGTCAGGTCAGGCCCGCGGCCTCCCTTTCCCTCGGCGCCGTGACACACGGCGCAGTTGGCCGACCATAGCTTGCGCCCTAGCTCGGGATCGATTCGGGTATTGACCTGCGACTCGGTCGGAGCCTGTGCCCAAGCCCACGACGCAAGCAGTACGGCTATACCCGAACTTCGCATTATCTTCCCTCGGACCGGATGTACAAGCCGACGCGAGCCTGAATCCATTTGGCTTCTTGAACCGCCGCTAATTATACAACAGGAGCGGCTTGGCATCCGGAATCTATAGTGGCCCGCACGCCGATTGAAACCGTTGCCTGGGCCCCCTGCCTTAAATATGCCTTGACACGTATATGCTCCGTAGAGTATAAGAAGAGAGTGGAATCTGTGTTCGAAATCATTGCGGAGCCGAACCGCCGCGCGATATTGAGCCTGCTGGTCTCGTCGCAACAGTCGGTGGGAGAGATCGAGCGTCAGCTTCGTATGCCGCAGACCACCGTGTCAAAGCACCTGCGAGTACTGCGGGAGGCCGGTTTTGTAGAATCTACAGTGGACGCACAGCGCCGCCTCTACCGGCTGAAACCTGAATCACTTCGGGAACTCGACGCCTGGCTGGCTCCATTCCGCCGGTTCTGGTCCGCTCACGTAGATGCTCTCGAACGCCACCTCGACCACATGGATCAGCCATCGCCAACGAAAAAGAAGAAACCTCACAAAGGAGAAACAAAATGAAAATCAAAGTGACCAGCCTATACGTGGACGATCAGGACAAGGCCCTGCGCTTTTATACGGAGGTACTGGGTTTTAGGAAGAAGGCCGATTTCAGCAACGGCCCCTTTCGCTGGCTGACCGTGGCCTCGCCCGAGGAGCCGCACGGCACTGAGCTGCAACTGGCCCTGAACAACAACCCCGCTGCCAAAGCGTATCAGCAGGCGATATTTCAACAGGGCCAGCCCGCGGCCATGTTCTTCACCGACGACGTCAAGGGCGACTACGAGCGGATCAAGGCCCTCGGCGCCGA
>Ga0182024_10016043_pt1 | contig 14266 bp, 13 predicted proteins | sample P32metaG_FD_120480 | JGI IMG/M metagenome (GOLD analysis project Ga0182024, IMG submission 120480) | Permafrost microbial communities from Stordalen Mire, Sweden - P3-2 metaG (Illumina Assembly) | ecosystem: Environmental > Terrestrial > Soil > Wetlands > Permafrost | place: Sweden: Stordalen... | reverse complement strand
TGGCGAGCTTCCAGCTCGACTTTGCCGAGGCGCTTCGCCCAATACGGCACCAAGGTACAGTGCGCCGAGCCGGTCACCGGATCTTCCGGAACGCCCTGCTTCGGAGCGAAGAAGCGCGAAACGAAATCGATACCGTCCTCGCCCGGCGCCGTCACGATCGCGGCCCAGCAGTCGACTTTCGCGAGCGCCGCTAGATCGGGATCAAGCGCCGCGATCTCCGCCGCGCTGTCATAGACGACGAGATAATCGCGGGCGCGCAGCACCTCTCGTGGCGCGCCGCCCAATGCCGCGAGAAGACCGGGCGGCGCCGGTGCGGGACTGGCGGGCCGCGACGGAAAATCCATCACCAGCATGTCCGCGCGCCTGATCACGGCCAGCGTGCCGGCTTTCAGGGTGTGAAAGTTCACGCTTTCGCGCTCCGGTTCGAGAAAACGGAAAACGACATGGGCGGAGGCGAGCGTCGCGTGCCCGCACAGATCGACCTCGACCGTCGGCGTGAACCAGCGCAGCGCGTAGTCGCCGCCATCGGGGACGAAGAAAGCGGTCTCCGAAAGGTTATTCTCGGCCGCGATCGCCTGCATGGTCGCATCCGGTAGCCACGCCTCCAGCGGGCAGACTGCGGCGGGATTGCCGCCGAACAGGCCGTTGGTGAAGGCATCGACTTGGTAAATCGGCAGGCGCATCGCTCCCTCTCGGCGGATGCAAAGCAACCGTCGCGTCTATTGGCACAACCCGCCGCGGACGGCTATGTGGGTACGCAATCAAGCCGTAAGAGGGACTGAATGGCCAAGCTAGACCTCTCGGTCGCCGTCGGCGACTACGACCGTACCCGCCCGCTGATCGATGGCAGCGTTGCCATCGACGGCGTCGATCCGGTCTTCATGAATCTCGTTCCCGAAGAGATTTTCTTTCGCGCCTTCCGCGCCGCCGAGTTCGACATTTGCGAGTTGTCGCTGTCGAGCTACACCGTGAAGACCGCGCAGAACGAATGCCCTTACATTGCCGTGCCGGCCTTCGTCTCCCGCGCGTTCCGCCATACCGCGGTTTATGTGCGCACCGACCGCGTCAAAAAACCGGCCGATCTGAAGGGCCGCAAAGTCGGCGTGCCGGAATACCAGCTCACCGCCAACGTGTGGGCGCGCGCCTTCCTCGACGACGATTACGGCGTCAAGCCCGCGGACATCCACTGGATCCGCGGCGGGATTGAAGAGGCCGGACGGCCGGAAAAACTCACGATCAAGCTGCCCGCGGGTGTGCGTCTCGACAACGCGCCCGAGGGTGCGACCATTTCCGCGCTGCTCGAAGCCGGCGAGATCGACGGCTTCATTGCACCGCGCCCGCCGGCCCTGGTCGAGCGAGGCCATCCGAACATCGGCTGGTTGTTCCCGGATCCAGTTGCCGTGGCGAAGGATTATTTCAAACGCACGGGATTTTTCCCGATCATGCACGTCGTCGGCATCCGCCGCACACTCGCCGAGCGCCACCCGTGGCTTCCCGGCGCAGTGCTCAAGGCCTTCGAACAGTCAAAACAGGCCGCGCTCGAGAATCTGTCCGACACATCCGCGACCAAAGTAACGCTTCCTTTCGTCGAAGAGGCGCTCACGGACGCACGCACGCTGATGGGCGAGGATTTCTGGTCATACGGCGTGCCGCAAAACCGCAAGGTGCTCGACTATTTCCTTGGCCAGCATTACGCGCAAGGTCTTTCCTCCCGGCGCGTTTCGGTCGACGAGCTGTTTCACCCGGCGACCTACGAGACGTTCAAGGTGTAGTCCGGTTTCCTCCCCCGCACGCAGTGCGGGGGAGGAAACCGCCCGCAGGGCGGTGGAGGGGGCTGGCTTGCTCGGCGCGCGCGGACTACTTGCCCCTACCGACGCGCTTTCGCGCGTCTACCTTCCCCGCATGCGGGGGAAGAAACCTTACGCCTTCGCCGGCCGCAGCTTCACGTGGATATTCTTTTCCTGCGTGTAGGCGTACATTTCTTCGATGCATTCCTCGCGGCCGATGCCGGATTGCTTGTAGCCGCCGAACGGCGCGCCGAGGAAATGCTTGCTGACGTCGTTGATCCAAACAAAGCCCGACTGCACGATGCCGGCGGTGCGGTGCGCGATCGAGAGGTCGTTGGTCCAGATCGAGGCGGTGAGGCCGTATTCAACGGCATTCACTTCTTGGAGCATCGTGGCTTCATCGCTCCATTTGAAGATCGAGAGCACGGGGCCAAAAATCTCTTCCCGCGCGATGCGCATGGTCGGCTGCACGTCGGCGAAGACCGTCGGTTCGATAAACATGCCCTTAGCCAGCGCGGGGTCCGATGGACGTCCACCGCCGCAGAGCAGACGCGCGCCTTCTTTTTTGGCCGAGTCGATAAAACCGAGGATGCGCTCGTACTGCGCCTTGGAGATGATCGCGCCCATCGTCGTCGAGGGATCGGTCGCGAGGCCGGGGCGGAAATGGGCGATCTTGGCTTTTACTTTTGCGAGAACGGCCTCGTACATCGACTCATGGATGAAGGCGCGGCTGGTCGATCCGCACGATTGGCCGCACCAGGTAAAATTCATGCCGCCGACCACGCCGGCCGCCACCTCGTCGGGATCGGCGTCCGGATAGGCGATCAGCGCGTTCTTGCCGCCGAGCTCGAGCATCACCGGCTTGAGCGTGTCGGCGGCGGCCTTCATGACCGCGCGGCCGGTCGGCACCGAACCGATGAGCGCGATCATGGCGACGTCCCGGTGCGTGGTTAGGGACGATCCCGCCTCGCGCCCGCCCGGCACGACATTGAAAACGCCGGGCGGTAGGATGCCGCCGATGAGTTCGGCCAGCCGCAGCGAGGATAGCGAAGCCTGTTCCGGCGGCTTCATCACTACGGTGTTGCCGGTCGCAACAGGGGCGCCGATTTTTCCGGCGCAGAACATGAAGGGGTGGTTGAACGGGATGATGCGGCCGACGACACCGCGCGGCTCGCGCACGGAGAAATTGACCACGCCAGGTCCCATCGGAATCGACGCGCCCTTTATTTCGGTGACGAGGCCGGCATAGAAGTCGATTTGCGCGGCGGCCACCGTCGCATCCATCACCATCTCACGAACGGGGTTGCCGCAATCGGCGGCGTCGATCATCGCCAGTTCTTCGGCATGCTCGCGTAGCACGTTGGCGACGCGCTTGAGCAGCCGACCGCGTTCGAAGGGCGGCGTATTGCGCCAGCCGTCGAACGCTTTCTTGGCCGCGCCGACCGCGGCATCGATATCGGCGGCGTCGCAATCGGCGACGGAGGCGAGCACCTCGCCGGTGCCGGGGTTGATGGTTTCGAAATAGCGATCGGATTTCGGCTTGTGCCATTCGCCGCCGTAGTACGCGTCGCGGTGCTCCGGCAGACGGAGCGGCTCGGCTTTGAAGGATTTGGGCGGGACTGCGGTGTTCATCGTCGTTCCTCCAATCAGTTTTTGGCCCGCGTCATCGACGCGGTCATGTTCGCGGTATAGCCGGGCTCGACCCGCACATCGACGACGGCCACGCCGCCGGCTTCGACAGCGGCGATCGCCTTTTCCAGCGCGGGTGTAAGATCGGCCTGTTTGGTAATCGGGCCGAAGCCCGTGGCGCCCTGCGCGCGGCCCATGGCGGCGAGATCGATCTCGGGATCGGCCATGCGCTGGCCGATCCATTTGTTCTCGACCGGGCGGTGGCGCATGCGCGCCATTCGCTCCTGGTGCAGTTCGTCGTTGTAGAACGAGCGATTGTTGGCGATCACGAACAGGAGCGGAATTTTGTAGTGCACCGCTGTCCACAACGCCGTCACGCCCATGAGGTAATCGCCGTCGCCGCAGATGGCGACCGGCAGCCGGCCGGAATTTTTCAGCGCCAGCGCCGCACCGACGGAAATGCCTGGGCCGCCGCCAACGCCGCCACCGCCATCGGAGCCGAGGAAATCGAGCGGATGGCGGAACGTCCACCAGCGATCCTCCCAGGACAGCGGCAGATGCGTCAGCGTCGTCGGCCGTTCGCCGAGAACCTTTCGGAGAGTGCGCGCGATGTTTTCATTGGTGAAGCCGGCAGGCTCTTGATCGGCGGCCTGAACACGCGGGCTTGGCGCGACGCGCGGTCGTGCGGCCGCGCCGACGGCCTTCACCAGTTCCGGTACGACGAGGTCGGGATCGGCGGACAGGAAGAGATCGACCGGCGGCAAAGCTTGGTGGTCCATGCTCCAGCCGTTGTGGATTCGGAAATCCAGCGACACCTGAATGACTTTGGTGCTGGGTGAGGCGCCCGCGATCTTGAGAGCGCCGGCGAGATCGACCCAGTCCAGGCTCACGATCACATCGGCGCCGCTGACGGCTTCGGCGCTGTCGGGCGTCAATCCGTGCGAGGCGCCGACATAGAGCGGATGATCGGTCGGGAAGCTGGCGCCGATCTTGAGATCGGTGACGACCCGGGCGTTAAGGGTCTCGGCAAGCGCGACGCGGGCGTTCCATGCTGCCTCGCTGCGCGAGGCGCGGCCGGCGAGGATTACCACCTGCTTGGCCGATTTCAGCATTGCCGCTGCCTGCTGGATAAGATCAGCCGGCGCCGCGGTCGCGATCGGCGGCATGTAGCGTGAGGCATCAATCGGCGGCAGTTGTTCGGCGAGCTTGGCCTCCTGCATCTCGGCGTCGAGATTGATATAGACCGGACCTTGCGGCGCGGTGTTGGCGATCCAGGCGCCGCGAAGCAGCGCTTCGCGGGCAGCGCCCGGCGTAGCCGGCTGGTCGTCCCACTTGGTATAGCCGCGCACCAGTGCGCCCTGATCGCGTGAGGTGTGGATCCAATCGATCCACGGTCGCCGCTTCATCGCATCGACCGGACCGGTCGCGCCCAGGACCACCATCGGCATGCGGTCGCACCAGGCGTTGAACATCGCCATGGTGGCGTGCTGGAGCCCGACGTTGGAGTGCACGGCCGCAACGAGCGCCTTGCCGGTGACTTTTGCATAACCGTGCGCGATCGCGACGGCGGATTCCTCGTGCACGCAAAGCAGCATCTGCGGCGTGGCGTTGCCGAGATAATTGACGATGCTGTCGTGCAGGCCGCGATAGCTCGCCCCCGGCGTTAGCGCGATGAAGGGAATGTCGAGCGCGCGTAACGTGTCAGCCACAACATCGCTGCCAAAACCAGGCGCATTGACGCCGGCGGGCGTCGGCCGCTCCAGCGCGGTAGTCGACGTATCGGCAGTAGTGGGCTTGCCAGTTTGACGCGCGGTCGCGGGTCGGGACGAAGTCATCGGGGCATTCCTCGGAATCTGCTTTTCGGGGCCGGATCGAAGCGGATCACGAGCCTTGGCGCAAGCGGGCCAAGAGCGTAACGCCCGCATAGCCGTCGGCGGGTTCTATGCCGGCTTTGCGCTGAAAGTTGCGCACTGCAAGCATGGTGTCGTTGCCGATCCGGCCGTCGGCGCCGCCGGTATCGAAGCCCGCCGCTGTGAGCCGGCGTTGAATTTCCTGCACTTCGGCGAGCGTCGGGGCGCGCTCGCTGCCGGGAAACTTCTGTGCGAACGGCTCGCCGCCGACGCACCTGTCGCCGAGATGGAGGAGCGCAAGCGTGTAATTCATCGAGGGGTTGTAACTGCGCACGGCATAAAAATTAGGGCCGAGCAGAAAAGCCGGGCCGCCCGGCACCGGCACCCAGGGCCGGGCGGTGGCGTTTGGCAGTGGAAATGGTTCGCCGTCGGCACGGACGACGCCGCGCTTTTGCCAATCGGCATAGCTGCGTGACGCGTTGCCGCCCGTCGCCGCCGGGACGCGCACTTCATAGCCCCAGTGTTCGCCGGGCCGGTATTTGCCGCGCTGGACGAAATAGCGTGCGGTTGAGCCGAGCGCATCGTCCGGTCGGCCGAACGGCGAAATCTTGCCGTCGTGGTCATAGTCCATACCGATATGGAGCCAGACTTCCGGCATCCATTGGGTATGACCCATGGCGCCGGCCCAGGAACCGATCATTTCTTCGGGACGTGCTCCAGCCGCGCTGAACGATGGTGAGCGCGTTGACGAGTTCCTGCTCCCAATACTTGCGACGGTGCGGTTCGCCCCAGGCAAGCGCCGCCAGCGAAGGGATGACCGGACGCATGTGGTGCTGCTGCACGATCGGGTCGCCGAAGGTCGACTCGACACCCCACACGCCAAGCATCACCGCGCGCTCGACGCCGTAATCTTTTTCGATGCGGGAAAACAATGCCGCGTATTCCTTGGCCTTCTCCTTGCCGGTGATGATGCGCCAGTCGGAAACGCGGCGGTTGAGATATTGCCAGAGCTGCTCGTTGAACTCGGGCTGATTGTGGATCGCTTCAAGCCCGGCTGTGTCGGGTCTTACCGCGCTCATGACGCGCGCGTAAGTCTCCGGCGTGATGCCATGCGCGAGCGCCTTGGCGCGAAACGCGGCGATCCACTGCTCGAACGGCATGCGCGTGTTTTCCGCGCTCGCGGCTCTCGGCAACATCAGTCCGGCAAACGCGCCGGCGATGGCCTTTAATGAAGCGCGTCTGGCAATGTTCGGCGCTGATGGTCTTAGGCTCACTCCTGCCCTCGTTCTCAGTCTTACTTTTTGGCTCAGCTGCGGCCGCGTTCGCGGCAGGCCGGTCCGTATCGGGCGTCGTTTCGGCATTCGCGTCCGAGGCCGGAAGATTCGTCATGGTGGCCGGATTTGATGGGGTCGTCACGGAATAATTGGGTGCTGGTGCGGCGTCGACTTCGCCCCACGGCACGGGCGGAGCCGCGCCGGGAGGCGCGGCGGCGATCTCGACGCCGCCGGCGAGTTTGTCGATCAGCCGTTGCAGGCTGTCGGCAAAGCTTTCGGCACTGAAGTTCAACGGATCGTCGTGGCCGTTGCGGATCTCGGCGTCGAGGGCGGCGTGGAAAGCTGGAATAAGCCAATGCCCGGAGCGCACGCTGGCGATGACGTAAAGCAGCGCCAGCCGGTCATACTGCGCCGTGGTAAAGCCTGGATTTGGGCTCTGCGCGTCGTTGTGCGCGCCCCGCCGCGGCTGAATGAGTTCGGTGTGAAGAAAGAGTCCCTTGAGCGCGCCCGCGAAATTCGCCGCCTGCTCGAACTTCGTCTCTCGCCACGGAACGGCGAGCTCGTGGCTAAGCAACATACCGCCGGAGCGATTGATGACGACGTGCGCCTTGCCCCATCCGTCCGAGCAGCGGAAGCCGTTGAGGCTGTTGATCTTGCGGCTAGTATCAATGTCGTCGGGAAAGGATCGGCGTCCGTAATACGGTCCGCTGGTGTCGTGGATGACGAAATAGCGCGCCATCGGCGCGTTCGGATCGTTGTCGCTCGCCCGCGATACCGGCTGCCAGAGGTAAGCGACGAAATCCCATTCCAGATTCTCATTGGAAAGGAGTGTACTGAGCGCCTCGCGACTCGGCAGGCCGGTGTCGGCGCCAACGCGTTCCGCGAGCGGGGCGGGCAAGGTTTCCATCGGCGGGGCGAGGTTTCGCGAATGATCCATGCCACGCATGAGGCATTTGGCTTGCTCCGCGGGCACACCGGCAAAGCTCAGGGTCGCGGGATCGAATACGCAAGGTCCCATCGTTTTGATAAAATAGGGGGCTCGGAAGTGGTTCGGTTTGCACGCGGAGCTCAAAGCGCCCTGCGTCGAAACACCGAGCATCGCGCAAGCCAGTCCCGTCGCGATCAGGCGGGCGCGCGTCTGCCGGTCGGTGCAAGCGCGGCTCACGGCTTCCGTCCAAAACGACGTGCGCGGACGATCATCAATCTTTGCCGCAACGCTCACCACGCACAATCCCAAAATGCGAAGCACCGTACTATCGTTACCAACGCTCGCCGTGCCAAGCGGTGCCGTCGCGCCGCCGCGCAAAAAACGCGCAAAATTTTCTCCTTTGCCGGTTTTTGGTGGAATGCGTGTTCTCACGATGAATGAATGTTCAGGTGTCCGCCTTGCGGTCGACTGTCCGGCGCGCATAACGGGAATGAATCCGGCGCCGATCGGCGGCTCTTACTCGCGTCCGATCGGCAGTCTATCTTATGGCGGACGCGCCATAACGCGGCTTGGACGAAGGAGTTGGCAATGGATCAGGTCCTCGAACGGCAGTCAGCACCTGAAACAATCTCGGAAGTCGAGGCGACCCTCAATTATCTCGTCAACGACGGCGTGAAGATCTTCACCGAAGCCGGCGGAGGCGGAGCGCTCGACGTACGTGGCGGAACGATCGACCCGCACCACGTCGTCGTCCACAACGGACGTCTGGGCGCGAAAGATTTCGTTTTCGAGCGCGAAGGTTTCCGCTTCGTCGGCCATGACACCAAAGTTGCGGACTTCTTCGACGAAGACCAAGTGCTGCGCGTCTACTATCCGGAGATGGAAACGCTGGTGAAGGCGCAGAGCGGCGCTTCGCGCGTCGTCGTGTTCGATCATACGCTGCGCACGGCGGATGACGCCGTGCGCGCGGAGCGCAAGATTCGCGAAGTCGTGCCGCGGGTGCACAACGATTATACCGAGTGGTCCGGTCCGCAGCGCGTGCGCGACCTTCTGCCGGAGGAAGCGGACGATCTCCTTCGCCGTCGTTTCGCCATCGTCCAAGTATGGCGGCCGATCCGTCGCCCGGTCGAGAGCTTTCCACTCGCGATCTGCGACGCGCGTACTGTCTCACCCGACGATCTGGTAATTTCTGAGCGGCGCTATCCGAACCGAGTCGGCCAGACCTACGCCGTCACCTACAATCCGAACCACAAATGGTTCTGGTTTCCGCGCATGCGGCGTGAAGAGGCGATCGTGTTCAAGGTTTTCGATTCACTGAAGGACGGTCGCGCCCGGTGGGGCGCGCACACCGCGTTCGACGATCCGACATCGCCGCCCAACGCGCGCCCGCGCGAAAGCATCGAGATCCGCACGCTGGCGTTTTTCTGAGCGGAGGCTATTCCTTGGCCCGCTCGACGTAGCTGCCGTCGGCGGTCATCACCACAATCTTGGTGCCGGTGGTGACGAAGGGCGGCACCATCGTGCGCACGCCGTTCGAGAGGACCGCCGGCTTGTAGGAAGAAGCCGCCGTCTGGCTCTTGATGGACGGCTCGGTTTCCACCACTTCCAGCACTGCCTTGGTCGGCAGCTCGATCGAGACCGGTACGCCTTCATACAGGCTGATCGTCACTTCCATTTCCGGCGCCAGATAGGCGGTCTGGTCGCCGATGATGTCGGAGGGCAGTGCGACTTGGTCGTAGCTCTCCATGTTCATGAAATGGAAGCCGTCGCTATCCTGGTACATATATTGGTGCTTGCGGTCCTCGACGAAGGCGCGCTCGACCTGGTCGGTGGTCTTGAACCGCAACGCGACCTTCACGCCGTCGCTAATCCGGCGTACGTCCATTTGGGTCACCGGCGTGCCCTTGCCGGGGTGAATGTTCTCGACCGAGACGATGGCGGCAAGCTTGCCGTCGATCTCGACGATGTTGCCTTTTCGCAGTGAGCTGGCGATGACTTTCACGGCTTCCTCAACGCTGGTGCCTCGGAGTTGGGGCGCAACATACCGATCCTGACACCGTTCGCCAGACATTTCCGCGCTTTTGCTCCTCCTGGCCAGGATATGCCGCAAACCCCACCTCGTTCCTCGCCCTTCTGGGCCCCCCACGTTCACGCCGACCGCCGGCCGCTGCTCCTGACGCGCAACCGGATCGTGGCGGTGCTGCGCGCGTGGTTTGCGGCGCGCGACTTCATCGAGGTCGAGACCGGAGCCCTGCAGACGTCCCCGGGAAACGAGACCCATTTGCATGCGTTCGCCACGACGCTCGCGGCTCCGGACGGCGCATCGTCCCCGCTTTACCTGCGCACCTCGCCGGAATTTGCCTGCAAGAAACTTCTGGCGGCCGGCGAGCGCCGTATCGTCGAATTCGCGAAGGTTTTCCGCAACCGCGAGCGCGGCGCGCTGCACCACCCGGAATTCACGCTGATCGAATGGTATCGCGCCGGCGAACCCTATGAGACGCTGATGGCCGATTGCGCGGCGATCCTGGCGCAAGCCGCGGAAACGGCCGGGACCAAAACTTTCACGTTTCGCGGCCGCTCGGCCGATGCGTTCGCCGAGCCGGAACGGCTCACCGTGGCGGAAGCCTTTAGCCGCTTTGCCGGCATCGATCTGTTGGCGACGCTGCCGGGCGGCGAGCCGGATTGCGAAGGCTTCGCCCGTGCCGCGCGCGCCGCCGGTATCCGCGTCGGCGATGACGATCGCTGGGGCGATATTTTCAGCCGCGTGCTGGTGGAGAAGATCGAAGGCAATCTCGGCGCCGGCCGCGCCACCATTCTCGATCAATACCCCGCCGTGCAGGCGGCGCTGGCGCGGCCGGCGCATGATCGGCGCGTCGCCGAGCGCTTCGAGCTTTATGCCTGCGGGGTGGAACTCGCCAACGGCTTTGGCGAACTCACCGACGTGACCGAACAGCGCCGGCGGCTCGAACGGGAAATGGCCGAGAAAGAACGTATTTACGGCGAGCGCTACCCGATCGACGAGGATTTCCTTGCCGCATTGGCGGTGATGCCGCAGGCTTGCGGCATCGCGCTCGGCTTCGATCGCCTTGTGATGCTGGCGACGGGAGCCTCGCGCATCGATCAAGTTCTATGGAATCCGCTGTCATGACATTGCCATCAACCGACCTGCACAGCGTCGACCAGCTTTGCGAGAACGCGCTGGTGCCGCGCGAGCGGCTCGGCGAGCTAGCCGAGGTCGCCGCGCGTTATGCCGTCGCCATCACGCCGGCCATGGCCGATTTGATCGACCGCAACGATCCGCACGATCCGATCGCGCGACAATTCGTGCCCGATGCGCGCGAGCTTGAGCGGCGGCCCGAAGAGAGCAGCGATCCGATCGGCGACGATTCCTTCAGCCCCATCGAAGGCGTGGTGCATCGCTATCCCGATCGCGTGCTGCTTAAAGTCGTCAATGCCTGCGCGGTGTATTGCCGGTTCTGCTTCCGGCGCGAGATGGTGGGGCCGGGGCGGGGAGGGCTGTCGCCGGCTGCGCTGACGGCCGCGCTCGATTACATCGGCCGTCATCCGCAAATCTGGGAGGTCATTCTCAGCTGCGGCGATCCGCTGGTGCTGTCCGCGCGCCGGCTCAAGCATGCGGTCACGAGGCTAGCGGCGATCGACCACGTCAAAGTGCTCCGTGTTCATACGCGGGTACCGGTCGTCGCGCCGGAGCGGATCGATGCCGCGCTCATCCGCGCGCTGCGCACGGACCGGGCGACGTTCGTCGTGCTGCATATCAATCATCCGCGCGAGCTGACCAAAAAAGCCCGCATGGCCTGCGCGCGCTTCGTCGATGCCGGCATACCGTTGCTGTCGCAATCGGTGCTGTTGCGCGGGGTCAACGACGATGCCGAAACGCTTGGCGCGCTGATGCGTGCGCTCGTTGAGTGCCGCATCAAGCCGTACTACTTGCATCACGCGGATCTCGCGCCCGGCACGGCGCATCTGCGCACCAGCATCGCCGAGGGCCAGGCGCTGATGCGCGGCCTCCGCGGCCGCTTTTCGGGTCTGTGCCAGCCAACCTATGTGCTCGACATCCCCGGCGGGCCCGGCAAATCGCCGATCGGTCCAAATTATCTGAGCGAGGACGGCGGCAAGGTCGAAGATTTCAACGGACGGCGGCACGTCTATCCGCCGCACTGCTGATCATTCTACAATCTGCTGAAGTGCGGTGCGTCAGGCCACGGCTTTTTCCGGCACGGGAAAGAAAACCGCCGTCTCGAATCCGTGGCCGCATGCGTCGCACGACCAACTGTGGCGTACGCAACGCTCGTTGAGATATTCGGACCACTCGGGTGCGAGCAGCCACGCGCTGCATTGCGGGCAGATATTCTTGTCGTATGTGACCAAGCGTGACCGGGCCGTTGTCTCGGTGTGCAGTGCCATGATTGCCTCCTGCCGACCGCCTCCCGAGCGGGACCGTAGAGCGCCTCTGTGGCACCGGCGTGACCCAACTGCGTCCGGGAGCGGACAAAGGCAGGAGTGTTCCGCGGCGAGGAACATTCAGTAATCGCTCAAGTTTAGGCAAATTGAGAGCGGCCGCGTGCGCTCAGAAGGAAGCATCGCCGTGCATTCAAGGCCCGAAAAACGGCAACGCGTTTCACGGCGAGTTTCAGTAAGTCGGCCATTGGGAAGATTCGCTACGTCGATCGGCGCATGAATGATAATTAATTTGCCGGCCATCGAGCGGAAAGTCGAGCCGGCTTAGCCTCTACGTTACTGGAACCTTCTCGGCTCCCAGCCAACAAAGAGGAGCGTACCATGAAAGCCTTTATCACCACTGGACTCCTTGCTGCATCGCTTGCGCTCACTGGACACGCCGCGATGGCGGCTACGCCAGCCAACCCAATTTCGAAGGCCCCGCAAGTTTCGCACGCGCGAGCCGCGCACGCACCGGTCTACCGCGCGCCGCATGTCGCCGCGCGCGGGTACGCGCCGCGTGGTCAGCTCGGGTTCGATATCGGGCAGTTCATCCAGGGCATGCTCGGCGGCGGGCCGGTGCCATACGCCAACCTCGTTCGCGATGTTCAGCGGATGCCGGTTTCCCGCGGATCCTCGGGTTCGTCGTACTCGCCGTCTTATGACAATTCGCCCACGGTTGACACCAGCTCGGCGGCCGCTTCGCAGACGTCGTCGGATGACGAGAATCAGGCCATTCAGCAGATGAACGATGAAAATGCTCTGAATGCTTCCATGGCGGCGGCGGAACAGCAAAACGACGCAGCCAACGCCGCGACGCTGCAGACGGAGATCAACGCCGGCTTTTGATCGACCGGTGATTGTTCAGCGACAAAGGGCGTCGGGCTTCCGCCGGCGCCCTTTTCAGCGGCGGGAACGGTGGCGGGTGGCGAATTATTACGTCACTAAATTTGCGGCGAGCTCGGACGACGGAAATCGGCCGACGCGAAATCAGCCGCTGTTGTATCTGACGCATCTTCCCGCTGTCGGCAATGAATTCCCATTCCAAAGTAATCGACGATATCGATCTTGCAATGCAGCTGCCGCTTGGACCGGTGTGAGTGCAAGGTGTAGAACTTTGGCGAGGTCCTCAAGGATCTGGCCTGTTTGCTTCGCAGCCGGGCGAGCAATGTCTTTATAGGCTGCCTTTACTGGAAGCTGCTTGGCAATTTCCTCAATAAATTTATCTTCGGCGCCCATCCGTGATTGTTCTCCGAAATAGCGATGCGAACGTAGCGTGCGGATGTTCGGAGCGCATGGGAATAGCGACGTTTAGTGAGCGTGGGGTTTTCCCTGCGATTCACACAGGAATCTGCAAAGTGCAGACCAGTGGCGGCCGACGAATCAGATACCTTGCCGTTGCTTGGTGTCATATTCCGGCGCGGGGCCTCCCTCTGTGCGTCGGTGATGATCCGAGTGGCACACGACCTTGGCCCCGGCCGTCAAACGTCGGGGCTTTTTTTGCTTAGTATTTTACTTTGCGCGCTCTAAGCAGCCATGTGTGTACGATTTGCCATTTATCGCCGGGATATTTTGAAATCGACGAGGAGATCGGGCCGATTTCTTTTTAAGTGGGAATAGAAAATCTTGCCGTTTTCAATTCGGGCAATGAAGCCTTTCCTCTGCGCCCAAGCATCCCATTCTTGAAGAATGGCCAGCTTTGCGGGGTCATCCTCAGTTCCGGCCATCACGTTTGTCCCATTCTGATCGGGGACAGCCGGCCCCTTGACGTGAATCCCGAAGCAGGCGCCGAGCTATTTTTTATCGATGGATAGGCCGTTTGGTCCAATCTCAATATTCAAGTCTGGCTTCTTGCGATCTTGATAGAGCTGATAACCCATCGCGGCGACGATGACGACGAGTGCGCCGACGACGAGGTAGATAACGTTACTTCGGCTCACGGCCTTATCTCCCTAAAATCCAATCCCGAGCACGGGCCATAGTCGCTGCAGGATTGCAGCAACGCAAATCAACACCACAAGAATTTTGAGCAGATTTGCGAGCCGGCCATCGCGAGCGAATTTGTCGATGGCCCAGAATAGGAGCGCGCCGACGACGATGATGATAAGTATGTTTATTAAGAGCAAAAGCATGAGATTGTCCCCCGGTTGCCGTGGCTGCCCTATTGACGGGGAATCCCGACCGGGCGCGTCTTAAGCGCCCCGACGCGCCGCTAGAAACGACGCGCCGGGACTTGCCACAGCACGCGGGATAGCTACGTGCCATGACCGATTCCCAAAATACCATGAGTCTGCGCGGCTTATCCCCTTGGCGTGGCAATAACCCACATCAATGGAGATT
>Ga0182024_10016042_pt1 | contig 14266 bp, 15 predicted proteins | sample P32metaG_FD_120480 | JGI IMG/M metagenome (GOLD analysis project Ga0182024, IMG submission 120480) | Permafrost microbial communities from Stordalen Mire, Sweden - P3-2 metaG (Illumina Assembly) | ecosystem: Environmental > Terrestrial > Soil > Wetlands > Permafrost | place: Sweden: Stordalen... | reverse complement strand
GGATCACCTCGTCGATCGGCGCGCCCTTGCCGAGATGCTCCATGTAGTGGAAGCGCACGCCGCGGAAGCCTTGCGCGTCGCGCCGCTTGAGCTCGGCATCGGAGACGTCGACCGGCATTAGCGCCACGCCGAGATAGGCGCCGCCTTTGGCGGCGAGCGCGTCGGCGGTGGCGGCAAGGTCGTAGCCGTGCGCCGCGCTATGCACGATCACGCAGCGTTCGATGCCGAGAAACTGATGGCGCGCGAACAGAACCTCCTTCGGCGCATCGGACGGCGTGTAGCTGCCGCCAAAGGGAAAGCGCGCGCGTGGGCCGAACACGTGCACGTGGGCGTCGCAGGCGCCGGGCGGCAGCTTCAGTTTCGACTTGCTGGGGGTCGCCGTCCAGGTCGGCGGGACGGCCGGGGTGTCGGCGGTGTGCGGGCTCATCGGAAACCTTTTTGCTTGCGCATGATCTTATCCGAAAACCGGTTGCCACTTTTCGGCATCATGCGCTTGGCGCGCGTGTACGATCGAAGGCAGGCTCCTGCTGGGCGAAAGTGGCGAGCCAGGCGGCAAGACGCGGATGATCTTGCCGCCATTCTACTGGCTTGCGCCAGTCGAGATAGCCGAGCGCGCAGCCGAGCCCGATGGCGACGATATCGGTCTTGCCCGGATCGGGCGGCAAAGCCTCGAAGGCGGCGAGCGCGCGCACGATCTTGCCGCGCTGGTGGGCGAGCCAGCGCTCCGACGGCGGCTCGCCGGGGCGGAAGCGGCTGTCGTAGATCATCAGGATCGCGGCGTCGGTGATGCCGTCGGCGAGCCGCGCCCGCGTCAGCGCCTTGAAGCGTTCCGGCCCGCGCGCCGGGATCAGGCGGTCGCTGCCGGCCACGTCAGCCAGGAACTCGATGATCACGCCGCTGTCGTAGATCGCCGTGCCGTCGTCGGTGACGAGGCACGGCATCTTGCCGAGCGGATTTTGGCGCCGCAGCGTGTCGTTGTCGTCGAGCGTGTCGGCGTGCGCCAGCGTGACGCGCCCGCCCAGGTCCAGCACCTCGACCGCCATGCGCACCTTGCGGCCGAACGGCGAGGTCAGCGACGAGCGCAGTACATAGTTTTGCGGACCGGACGACACGATCCTATTTTTGAACCGGCACGCCGGCGTCCTTGATCACCGCCGCCCATTTCTTGGTTTCGCTGGCGATATAGGCCTTGAACTGCTCCGGCGTGTCGCCGACCAGGATGGCGCCCTGGCTCGACAGTTTGGACACCACCTCGGGGTCCTTCATGGCCTCGACCGCCGCCTTGTTCAGCGTGGCGACGATCTGCGGCGGCGTTTTCGCCGCCGCCACCATGCCGTACCAGTTTTCGGTTTGCAAGCTGGGCATGCCGGCTTCGGCGGTAGTCGGAACGTCCGGCGCGCTTGGGACGCGCTGCGGCGCGCCGACCGCGATCGGCCGCAGCTTGCCGGCCTTGATCTGCGGCAGCAGGATCGGCAGATCGAGGAACACCATCTGCACCTGCTGGCCGAGCAGATCGTTGATCGCCGGCGCGGCGCCGCGATAGGGCACGTGGGTGATGTCGATCTTGGCGGTGAGCTTGAACAGTTCGCCCGCCAGATGCGGCAGGCTGCCCGGACCGGACGAGGCGAAATTGAGCTTGCCGGGCTGCGATTTTGCCAGCGCCACCAGCTCTTTCATGTTGTGGGCGGGGACGCTGGTCGCCACCACCAGCATTTCCGGGACCTTGGCGACCAGCGTGATGGGCTGCAGGTCCTTGAGCGTGTCGTAGGCGACCTTTTCCATGCTCGGGCTGATGGCGAGCGCGCCGGCGCTGACGATGCCGATGGTGTAGCCGTCCGGCGCCGATTTGGCGACGATGTCGGTGCCGAGCACGCCGCCTTGGCCGGCGCGGTTGTCGATGATGATGGTCTGCTTGAGAATTTCCGACATGCGCTTGCCGACGACGCGGGCGATGATGTCGTTGGGGCCCCCCGGCGGGAACGGCACGATCAGCCGGATGGTCTTGTTCGGATAATCCTGCGCCATGGCGGCGGCCGGGCACAGCAAGGCGACCGCGATCAGCAGCGGCTTTAGGGCTTTCACGGCAATCCTCCCAAGTCATTGGCGGCGCGTTGAGCGCGCTCCCGGCAGGCCGGCTTGGGCCCGCGGTTGTGGTTGGCACGACGTTAGAGCACGGCGGCCGGCATTGAAAGTTCGCCGGCGATACTTTCTCGGCATGGCAAAGCGATGGCGCGGCGGCCGCCACCCTGCCGCGCGCCGGCCCAGGTCTTGTTGCGCACCAGTTCGCCGCAAACCGCGTGCAGCAATTCGACGGCGGCACGCGTGAGCTTGGAAAGCTGCTTGTCGCGCAGCGTGACGATGGTCACCTTGGTCGAGATCGCCGGCCGCTCGATCGGGTAGGCGGTGAGCCTGTGGCGCTCCACCTCGTCCCGCACGGCGGCGTAAGTGAGAATGGTGTAGCCAAGACCTTTCTCCACCATCGCCTTGGCGAAGGCGACGCTGTCCGCCTCGATCTTGATGTGCAAGCGGACGCTGCGTTCGAGCGCGGCATGCTCGACCAGCCGGCGGTTGCTGTGGGCCATGTTCGGCAGGATCAGCGGCAGATCGGCGAGGTCGCCGATGCGGAAACGCAAAGGATGCCGGCGCCGCTCGCCGCGCCGGGTTGGCGGGCCGATCACCAGCATGCGTTCGCTTAGAAGCGGCCTGATATCGAACGATTCGAGGTGCGGCGGGTTGTGCAGAATGGCGATGTCGATGCGCTTCTCCAGCAGCCATTCCTGCAACGAACTGGAGACGCCCTCGCGCATGTGCAGCGTGGTTTGCGGCCACGCCTTCTGGAATCGTTCGGCGAAGGCCGGGATGAGCAGGCGTCCCGCCGCCGGCGGCGCGCCGACGGTGATGCGGCCGCCGGTCGGCGCGCGCCGGTCGCGGATTTCCTCGCCGGTCTGGTGCACGAGCTGGGTGATCGCCTCGGCGCGTTCCAAGAGCAGCGAGCCGGCGGCGCTCAGCCGCACGCCGCGGCCGTGGCGTGCAAACAGCGCGACGCCGAACTCGTGCTCCAGCTTCTTGATTTGGCGGCTCAAGGCCGGCTGCGCCAGGCGCAGTTCTTCCGCCGCCCGGCTGACGCTGCCGGCGCGGGCGACGTGCATAAAGTTTCTCAGCTCTTTGATATCCATGCCGGTCCTTCGACGTCCTATGCCGCAGCGGCATAGCTTACGTCATTCCGGCCGTGACGCAAAAGCCCTAGGCCGGCGCGCAATCGCGCGTAGCGGCGGCCGTGCGTTCCGTATATGACGGTGCCGCCACAACCGCGGAGCAGGGAGCGCATGGCCCAGGCAACGATCGATATTCTGGTGCTGGAAGGCGACGGCATCGGTCCGGAAATCACCGCGGCGACGCTCGCCGTGCTGCGCGCGGCCGACGCCAAATTCGGCCTTAGGCTTGCGTTCGAGACGGCGGCGGTCGGCTGGAGCGCGCACCGCGCGGCCGGCACCACCTTTCCCGATACGGTCGAAGCCGCGGCCAAGGCGGCCGACGGCGTGCTGCTCGGCCCGGTGTCGCACAATGATTATCCGCCGCGCGCGGAAGGCGGGCTCAATCCGTCCGGTGAATTGCGCAAGCGGCTCGATCTTTACGCCAATATCCGCCCGGCGCGCTCGCGCGAGGGTTTTCCGCCGCGTTGCGGCAAAAGCGTCGATCTGGTGATCGTGCGCGAGAACACCGAAGGCTTCTACGCCGACCGCAACATGTTTCAGGGCGCCGGCGAATTCATGCCGACGCCCGACCTGGCGCTGGCGGTGCGCAAGGTCACGCGCCTTGGCTCGATGCGGATCGCGGAAAGCGCCTTTAAGCTCGCGATGCAGCGGCGCAAAAAAGTCACCGCCGTGCACAAGGCCAATGTGCTGCGCGCGTCCGACGGGCTTTATCTCGAGTGCGTGCGCGCGGTCGCCGCCCGCTATCCGCAAATCCAATACGAGGAGCGCATCATCGACGCCATGGCCGCGCTACTGATCCGCGACGCCAGCCAGTTCGACGTGGTCGTCACCACCAACATGTATGGTGACATCCTGTCGGACGAGGCGAGCGAGATCGCCGGCAGCCTCGGCCTGGCGGCGTCCCTCAACGCCGGCGCCGACCATGGCGTGGCGCAGGCCCAGCACGGTTCGGCGCCCGACATCGCCGGCAAGAACATCGCCAACCCGTCCTCGCTCATCGGCTCGGCGGCGATGCTGCTGGCCTGGCTGGGCGAACGGCGCGGCGAGGCGAAGCTTACCAAGGCCGCGCAGGCGATCGAAGCGGCGCTCGACCGCGTCATCGCCGATCCGAAAACGCGCACGCCCGATTTGGGCGGCACGCTCGGCACTGACGCCTTCGGCGCGCGCGTCGCCGCCGCGCTGGCGTGCTAGCGTCTGTTTTTAGAATAGCGTCACAGAGGTTTTTGCGTTGGCGCAGAAAGAAAGGCCTGGGCGCTGTTTATGTCTTTTTACTTTTGCGTGCTTTGGCTCGCGCACCCGCAGGCGCTTTCTTCTTCAATTTGATCTGATTGTAACCAACGGCGGCGCGGACGAGAGTTTTTAGAGCACGCTCATTAATCTTATCACCCTCGAAGAAATCGATCGCTCGTCTTGCGTTGCCTTCGAGGCCCGCTTTGAAGAGCTTGTCAGGATCTGGGAAACTCGCGCCGTAGGCAAAGGTAAGCTTCACCTTTCCTTTGTGGGCGTTGGCGACCGCGATGATTCCGTGGCGAGACCACACCGGGCTTCCCATCCACTTCCATTCTTCGATGATTTCGCGGTCGGCCGCAAGGATGCTCTTGCGGATGCCGGCGAATGTTTTGCCACGCCAGTCGGTGAGTTTTGCGATCAGTTGGTCGATACGTTCCGATGGATTCATTGGATTTTTATGCTTCGAATTCTGGTCCCGTTTTATGCGGCCCCAATCGCAATATAGCGATTCTTACGTGGTCGTGGCGACGCGCTTCGTGTCAGCCGACGCGCTAGGACTATAATCACAATGTCGTGAGAACTTATCCCCGCTCGCTGCGGCGCATTTAGGATGCGCTCGTCCGATCCACCGAGGGCGCTTCATGAGGCGTTATGCTGGCGGGATCGGATGCGGCGCCCGCGCGGGGGATGAACGCACCCCCCAAGCTCCCGGGCGGCGCCGGGGCTCCGCCCGCAGGCACTAGGACCCGCCGCGAGGAGCTCGCTGACGGCCGGGCCGCTCGGCCCGCGTGAGGCGCAACGGCGCGGCTGCCCAAAAGGGGCCGCGCCCGAGGGCCGAAGGCGGGGCGATCGTAACGACGCCGCGATGGCACGCCGAGAGGCGCCATGCACCGGAGACGGTGCGTGCACAAGACCGAATGACGCGCCGCTTGGCGCGCCATCCCCTCGATTTTTTCGAGGGGCGGAAAGCTTGTCCCCGCAAAGGCGGGGGAGGAATACGGCGTACCCGGTGCCGCATAAAGAATACGGGCGATGGCGCTTGCGCGCTCGCGCTTTCCTCATTGCACTTCGCCGGCGCCAAGGCTTTGATCGCTTGGCCGGCGCGCGTTTGGCCGCGATTTTGCTTCTTCGCGGCTCAAGAAGGAGACGTCTCATGGCTGACCCGCTCGACGAATTTATCGCTGCCGCCGCCGCCGCGCTGCAATTGCCGCTCGAGCCGAACTGGCAAGCCGCGGTGAAGGCCAATCTCGCGGTCACGCTCCTGCACGCCAATTTCGTCGCCGACTTCGCGCTGCCAGACGAGGCCGAACCGGCCCCGATCTACAAGGCCTGACGCATGGGCGAGGATTTAACGGCCGACTTAACTTGGGCGACATCGGCCGAGATCGCGCACGCGGTCGGCGCCGGGGAGCGAAGCGCGATCGGCGTTGTCGATGCGGCGCTTTTGCGCATCGCCAAGCTCGATCCGACGCTCAACGCCTTCACCGCCGTCACCGCCGAGCGCGCCCGTGCCAAAGCGCGCTCGGTCGATGGCGCGCGCGACAAGTCGACTTTGCCGCTTGCCGGCGTGCCGTTCGCGGTCAAGAACCTGTTCGATGTCGCGGGGCTGGCCACCGTCGCCGGCTCCAAGATCAACCGCGCGCGGCCGAAAGCCGAGCGCGATTCCCCGCTGATCGAACGGCTGGAAGCGGCCGGCGCCGTGCTGGTCGGCGCGCTCAACATGGGCGAATACGCCTACGACTTCACCGGCGAGAATGTGCACGACGGTCCCTCGCGCAATCCGCACGACGTCACGCGCATGACCGGCGGCTCCTCTGGCGGATCGGGCGGGGCGGTCGGCGGCGGCCTAGTGCCGCTCGCGCTCGGCTCTGACACCAACGGCTCGATTCGGGTGCCATCCTCGCTGTGCGGAATTTTTGGCCTCAAGCCGACCTATGGCCGGCTTTCGCGCGCGCGCTCGTTTCCGTTCGTGGCGAGCCTCGACCATCTCGGGCCGTTCGCGCGCAGCACGCTCGATCTCGCGCTCAGCTATGACGTGATGCAGGGCGCCGACGCCGATGACGCGGGCTGCGCGCAGCGCGGCCACGAATTCGCGACGCCGGAACTGACGCGCGGGCTCGACGGCCTGCGTATCGCGGTCGCCGGCGGCTATTTCAAGAAAGGCGCATTCCCCGAGGCGCTGGCCGCGCTCGAGCGCGTCGCCAAAGCCGCCGGCGCGCGCGACGAAGTAGAAATCCCCGAAGCGGCGAGGGCGCGCGCCGCGGCCTATGTCATCACCACCACCGAAGGCGCCGCACTGCATCTCGACCGGTTGCGCAAACAGGCCCGGGACTTCGATCCCGCCGTGCGCGACCGCCTGCTCGCCGGCGCCATGGTGCCGGCGACGCTGGCCGACAAGGCGCAGATTTTCCGCCGCTGGTATCGCGAGCGCGTGCTCGACCTGTTCAAGACCTGCGACGCCATCCTCGCCCCCGCCACGCCCTGCACCGCGCCCAAGATCGGCCAGCAGACTTTCACGCTCGACGGCGTCGAATTGCCAGTGCGCCCCAACATGGGCATCTATACCCAGCCGATCTCCTTCATCGGCCTGCCGGTGGCGGCGGTGCCGGTGCCGTTGTCGCCGCTGCCGATCGCGGTGCAGATCATCGCCGCGCCCTGGCGCGAGGATATCGCCTTGCGCATCGCGCATGCGCTGGAACAAATGGGCGCGGTCGCGGCGCCGCGACCCAATCTTTAGGGAGACAACCATGGAGATAGACCTGCCGGAGGTCGTGGCCGAGGTGACGGAGTGCTTCGGGCGCTACGAGAAGGCGCTGGTGGCAAACAATGTCGCCGCGCTCAACGCGTTCTTCCGCGACGATCCGCGCACCATCCGCTACGGCGCCGGCGAAATTCTCTACGGCTACGATCAGATCAAGGCGTTCCGCGCCGCGCGCTCACCGGTGGCGCTCGGGCGCACGTTGTCGCGCACCGTCATCACGACCTATGGCCGCGATTTCGCCGTGGCCGCGACGCTGTACGAGCGCCCCTCGGCGCCCGGCAAGACCGGCCGCCAGATGCAGACCTGGGTCAGATTCCCGGAAGGCTGGCGCGTGGTCGCCGCGCACGTCAGCCTGATCGATAAGCCTGCTTAAAGCGCCGCGACCGCCGACACCTCGATTAGGAACTGCTCCTGCACCAAGCGGTCGATCATCAGCAGCGTGTTGGGTGGGTAGGCGCCGCTGGCGAACATCTTGGGAAATTCACGCAGGCGGAATTTCATGAATTTCGGGATGTCCTGCAAGTGCACCAGGTAGGTGGTGAACTCGACGATATCGCCCCAGCCGGCACCGACCGATTTTAGCGCCGCCTCGATATTGGCGAAGGTCTGCCCGCATTGCGCGTCGAAGCCGCCGTCGCCGGCGAGCTTGCCGTCCTTGTGGACGCCGACTTGGCCCGCGATGAAGACGAACTCCGACGCCTTCACGCGGGTAAGCTGCGAGTATTGGCCGAGCGGCTTGCCGAGCGCGTCGGGATTGAGAATCTTGATGTCGGCCATCGTTGACCCCCGTTCCCGCGCGCCGCGGCTTTCGCGATGTTACTCGATCTGCACGCCGCTGACCTTGATCGGCGCTTCCCACTTCTTGATTTCGCTCTTCACGTACTCGCCGAGATAGGCTGGCGTCTGTTCGTTGGCCGGCACCACGGTGGCGCCGAGTTTCTGCAGACGGTCCTTCACTGCGGCCGAATTCATCGCCTTGACCGCCGCGTCGTTGAGCTTTTTGACGACGTCGGGCGGCGTGCCCTTCGGCAGGAAGAGCGCGTTCCAGGTATAGGCCTCGAAGCCCTTGATGCCCTGTTCCTCGCCCGTCGGAACGTTGGGCTCGACCGGCGAGCGTTGCTTGGTCATCAGCGCGATCGCCTTCACCTTGTGGCTATCGATGAGCGCCTTCGCGGTAGACAGCACCTCGCAGAAGAAGTCGATGCGTCCGCTGATCAGGTCGGTCATCGCCGGTGCCGAGCCCTTGTAGGGGACGTGCGTGATATTCACTCCCATCGCCAGATCGGCGACGACGCAGCCGAGATGGGTGGCCGAGCCCGCGCCTGCCGAACCGAAGGTCATCTTCGACGCATTGGCCTTCGCGTAAGCAACGAAATCTTTCAGGTTGTCGGCCGGAAAGTCGGGCCGCGCGATCAACACGATCGGAACTTCGGCGATCAGCGCGACTGGCGTGAAGTCGGTGACCGCGTTGTAGAGCGGATGCTTGTAGAGCGTCTGGCCCTGCGCCTGCGTGCCGACGGTGCCGAGCAGCAAGGTGTAGCCGTCGGGCCTGGCGTCGGCCACTTTCTTGCCGCCGGTCATGCCGCCGGCGCCGCCGATGTTCTCGACGATCACCGTCTGGCCGAGAATGTCGCCCATCGCCTGCGCCATGATGCGGCCGAGCACGTCGGTAGGTCCGCCCGCCGCGAAGGGGATGACCATCGTCAGGGTCCGGCTCGGAAAGGTCTCCGCGCTGGCCGTACCGGTGAGCGCCAGCAGCATCGCCAGCGCGGCTCCGTAGATTGCCCTTTTCATCACTTCCTCCACTTTATTTGGGAGCCTTGTCGCGCTCCCTTCATCTGCGGTCAAGCGCGCCGCCCGAATGGCTACTATCCGACTTCGACGACTTCTTCCGGAAACTGGTGCAGCCGGTCGCCCGGGCCGTTGCCGCCGATCAGATAGTTGTCGCACAGCCAGTTGAGATAACCGCCGTGAATATAGGTCGGGTGCACGACGATATTCATGTCCTTTTCGATGGTCATGGGCTCGTCGTTGCGGATCAGCGGCCGCTCGACCAGGTCGTAGCCCTGGCCGTGGCAATAGAGCCGCGCTTCCATCGGCCGGCCGTTCTTGCGCATGAAGGCGTTAAAGGCGTTCCAGATGTCCTTGCAGGAGGCGCCCGGCTTGAGCAGGTCGAGCGTCATCTTGCGCGCCTGCATGCAGAATTCGAGCTCGTCCTTCATCGCTTGCGGCACCTTGGCGCCGACCACGCAGGAGCGGCCGAGCTCGGTGTACATGCCGCCGGGCCCGTTATCTTCCACCAGCAGCGCGATCTGGTCGCCCTTCTGGATGACGCGGTTCTGCAAATGCTTATTGCCGAATTTCGATGGGCTGCCGAGCGGCATCGAGGCGCAGAGATAAATGCCGTTCTCGCTGCCGTGCGCCACACTGTAATGCTGGGCCGCCGCCGCCACTTCGGTGTCGCGCATGCCGGGCTTGACCGCCGCGAAGGCCGCCCGCATGGCGCCGTCCTGCATCGCTGCCGCGCGCTTTATCAGCTCCATCTCCTCGGCGCTCTTGATGACCTTGACGCGATCGACCAAGTCGGAAGCGTCGACATAGCGCGCCTTCGGAAACGTGTGCTTGATGAAATCGAGCAGCGCGTAGGACATTTGATAGGTGCCGACATAGCCGATGGTGGCGTTGCGGAACGGCGCCAGCGCCTTGGCGGCGAGTTCGGGGTCGTAGTCCTTGGTGTAATGGGCCGAGGCATAGCTCGGCGTGGTCATGATCTGCTTGACGCCGCGCCAGTTGATGTCGCCTTGCGCGGTAGTCTCCGAGCCGCCGAACGGTCCCTGACACACGACCGTCATCTCGCCGTCGCGCGGAAAGATCACCGTGTTGGGATAGCCGTTGGTCGCCGGCATGTCGGTGAAATAGCGCACATAGCCGCCCATGTGGTCGTTGTTGTTCTGCATCAGCAGCACGTCGATCTTGTCCCGCTCCATGGCGGCGCGCACGGCGCGCCAGCGGCGCTGCAATTCGGCGGTCGAGATCGGCGTGTTGAGACGTTCGGACAAAGCCATAGCTTCAATCTCCCCGAAAACTTACCAAGACGAAGGCTTGCGCACGATATTGATCATGCCTTTGAGATCATTGCTGAGGAACTTGGCCATGTTGCCCGCGATGGTCGGCATGGCGCGGTCCTCGTAGCCCTCCGAATAGCCGCCGAGATGCGAGAAGATCGTCAGGTTCTTCGTCTTCCACAACGGATTGTCGGGCGGCAGCGGCTCCTGCGAAAACACGTCGAGGCCAGCGCCGGCGATCTTGCCGGTCTCCAGCGCCTGGATCAGCGCCGGTTCGTCGACCACGCCGCCGCGCGCGACATTGACCAGAAAGGCGCTCGGCTTCATGGCGGCAAAGACCTTCTCACCGACGATGCCGCGCGTCTCGGGCATCAGCGGCGTCAGCACCACCAGGAAATCGAGTTCAGGCACGACCTTCAGGAGATCGTCGCGCTTGACAATGCGGTCGAAGCTCGGCGTCGGGCGCGGCGCCGAACTGATGCCGACCACGGTCATGCCGAACGTCTTGCAGATCGGCGCCAGATATTCCGCGATCAGTCCGACGCCGAGGATGCCGACGGTCTTGCCGGAAAGCAGTTGCGCCGGCCAGCGCTCCCACGCGCTTTTTTCCTGCGCGCGCACCGAGCGCGGCAGATCGCGGGCGAGCGAGAGCATGAACGCGATGGTGGCTTCCGACACCGGCGCGCCATGAATGCCGCGGATGTTGGTGACCAGCACCTCTTTGCCGAGCGAGGGCAGGTCGACGATGTTGTCGACGCCGGTGCCGAGCGCCTGGATCCATTTTAGCTTGGGCGCGTCGCGCACCACATGGTCGGCCATCGGCGGGGAAAAGCACAGGAGGATTTCGGTGTCGGCAATGAAGGGCTCTACCAGGGTGTGGTGGCCGACCACATTGACGGTCAGCTGCGGGAACCGCTCCAGCAGCATGGCCTTGTAGCGGGCCCGCATCGATTCCTGGACTTCGGTGAGGATGAGGAGATTTGGCATGGCGCGCTGGTATAGCGCGGGATCGCGAAAAGTGGGAACCGCTTTTCGGACAAAGATCACGCGCATGCTATAATATGGCAAACAGAGGCCAGGGAAATAACCGGGCACAGGTGACCCGCATCGCGGGTCTGGGGTAACATCCGATGTCGATGCCGATAGGGGACTATGCGTTATGACAGCAATGCCGATCGATCTGGCGGCCGTGGACTGGTTCTATGTCGTGATCCTGGCGGTGTTCGTGTTTTTCGCCACGCTCATCGGCACTCTGCTGGCGTTCGGCGGCCGCTTCCTGGGCGCCCTGTTGTCGGCGATCCTGTTCGCCGCGGTCTTCGTGTTCTGGACTTATTACCCGCACCATTTGCCGCTGCCGACCAGGTTGACGGTGCAGACGGCTGCTCCCGTCGTGCCGGCTGCCCCCGCCGCGCCGGCCGTCCCGGTACGGCCGCGCAACCCGGTCACCGATATCACGCCGCCTCCCGAGCCGGCATCGCCGCCGCCGCCCGCGGCGCCGCCGGCCGCGCGCTAGGCTTGCATCGAACGGCCTTGTTGATGTTCTCTCAGGTTTCGATAGGGTCAGAACTGTCCGGGAGAGTGGTGGGGTTGCATGAAGAAGGTCTATCCCGACGCAAAAAGCGCGCTGGCCGGTGTCCTGAAAGACGGCATGTTGATCCACGCGGGCGGCTTCGGCCTCTGCGGCATTCCTGAGACGCTCATTCTGGCGATCCGCGATTCCGGCGTGAAAAATATCACGGTGGTGTCGAACAATGCCGGCGTCGACGGCGCCGGTCTCGGCCTGTTGTTGGAGACCAAGCAGATCAAGAAAATGATTTCGTCTTATGTCGGCGAAAACAAGCTGTTCGCCCAGCAGTATCTCGCCGGGGAACTGGAGATCGAATTCAATCCGCAGGGCACGCTGGCCGAACGCATCCGCGCCGGCGGCGCCGGCATCCCGGCCTTCTTCACCCGCACCGGCGCCGGCACCGACATCGCCAAGGGCAAGGAAGAACGCGAATTCGACGGCGAGAAATACATCATGGAGCGCGGCATCGTCGCGGATCTGGCGATCGTGCACGCCTGGATGGCCGACACCGAAGGCAACCTCGTCTACCGCAAGACCGCGCGCAACTTCAATCCGATGATGGCGACCGCCGGCAGGGTCACCGTCGCCGAGGTCGAGCACCTGGTGCAGCCGGGCGACATCAATCCCGATCACATCGTTACGCCGGGCGTCTATGTGCAGCGGATCGTGCACGTACCGAACGCAGTCAAACACATCGAGCAGCGCACCGTGCGCAAGCGTCTTGCACCTGCCGGCACAGGGGAGGAGGTCTGATGGCTTGGACCCGCGATCAGATGGCCGAGCGCGCGGCCAAGGAATTGCGCGACGGCTTCTACGTCAATCTCGGCATCGGCATCCCGACGCTGGTGTCGAACTACATCCCCGACGGCATGAGCGTGCAGCTGCAAAGCGAGAACGGCATGCTCGGCTTCGGGCCCTTTCCTTATGAGGGCGACGAGGACCCCGACCTGATCAACGCCGGCAAGCAGACCGTCACGGAAATTCCGACCACCAGCTTTTTCTCCTCCGCCGATTCATTCGCCATGATCCGCGGCGGCCATATCGACATCGCCATCCTCGGCGCCATGCAGGTGGCCGAGAACGGCGATCTCGCCAACTGGATGATCCCCGGCAAGATGGTCAAGGGCATGGGCGGGGCGATGGACCTGGTCGCCGGCGTCAAGAAGGTGGTGGTGGTGATGGAGCACACCGCCAAGGCGAAGGACAGCAGTATCGATCCGAAGCTGTTGCACAAGTGCAATCTGCCGCTCACCGGCGCCGGCGTCGTCGACATGGTGATCACCGATCTCGGCGTGTTCGACATCGACCGGAAAGCCGGCGGCATGACGCTGATCGAGCTTGCGCCGGGGGTCACGGTCGACGAGATCACGCAGAAGACGCAGGCGAAGTTCAAGGTCGATCCGAAGCTGAAGCATTAGACAGCGACAACGGGGCGAGCCGGCTAGTGCCGGAGACGGATGACCCGCTTGCCAAGATTTTCGCCGCGGTAGAGTTCGGCAATGGCGCCGGGGCAATCCTCGATACCGTCGACAATGTCTTCGCGGTAGCGCAGGCTGCCATCGCGCACCCAGGCGGCGAGACGCGCGATCGCTTCTTCGTAGCGGTGCTGGTAATCGAAGATGATGAAACCGGACATGCGCGCGCGCTTGACCAGCAGGTGCCGCTCGACGCGCGGGCCGCTCGGCGGCGGATCCCAGCTTGAAATCGAGGCGGTGCCGCAGATCACCGCGCGCGCGCCGAGCGCGAGCTGGATCATCACCGCGTCACTGATCGCGGCGGCGGTGTTGTCGTAATAGACATCAACGCCGCGCGGGGAGTCCGCCGCCAGCCGCCCCGCGATATTGCCGGCCTTGTAGTCGATGGCCGCATCGTAGCGGAATTCGTCGATGCAGAGCTTCACCTTCTCCGCTCCGCCCGTGATGCCGACCGTACGGCATCCCATCAACTTGGCGATCTGGCCGACCGCCGAGCCGACCGCGGCAGCGGCGGTCGAGACCACGACCGTGTCGCCCGGGCGCGGTTTGCCCAGATCGAGCAGTCCGAAATAGGCGGTGATGCCGTTGAGCCCGAGCACACCAAGCGACAGCGAGAGCGGCAGATCGCTTTCCCTCACCTTACGCACGATGTTGCTGCCATCCGAGACCGCGTAGTCTTGCCAACCCAACATGCCCATCACCTGATCGCCCTCGGCGAAGCCGGGATGGCTCGAGGCGATCACCGTGCCGGCGCTGAACGAGCGCATCACCTCGCCGATGCCGACCGGGTTGGAGTAGTTGGCGACGGCGCTGACCCAGCCGCGCATCGCCGGCTCGACCGAGAGATACTCGTTGCGTACTAGGACCTGCCGCTCGGAGAGCACCGGCACGGGCGCGGCGACGATCTCGAAATGCTCGGGCTGCGGAACGCCGGACGGGCGGGACTTGAGGCG
>Ga0182024_10016041_pt1 | contig 14267 bp, 12 predicted proteins | sample P32metaG_FD_120480 | JGI IMG/M metagenome (GOLD analysis project Ga0182024, IMG submission 120480) | Permafrost microbial communities from Stordalen Mire, Sweden - P3-2 metaG (Illumina Assembly) | ecosystem: Environmental > Terrestrial > Soil > Wetlands > Permafrost | place: Sweden: Stordalen... | reverse complement strand
TATCCTGCTGGCTGTCACGACAATTTCCTTCGATATCGCTGGATTAGAACTCTATCTGCCTCTCATTTCTGGAGCCCGCTGTGTTCTAGTCAGCAAAGATGCGGTGCTCGATATCCAAAAGCTCGCTGGGCTCATCGACGATTCTGGAGCCACCGTGATGCAGGCGACTCCGGCAACGTGGCGACTTCTGCTCGAGTCAGGGTGGCCAGGGAAAAAGGGGCTGAAAGTCCTATGTGGCGGAGAAGCCATGCCGCGGGATTTGGCTCGTCAGCTTCTTCCGCTCGTCGGCTCGCTCTGGAACATGTACGGACCCACCGAGACAACGATTTGGTCTACCGTTCAACAAATCATACCGGACCAAGAGATCATTCCCATCGGACGGCCTATCGCAAATACGCAAATCTACATACTCGATAGGTGGCTGCAGGCGCTTCCAATCGGGGCGTCGGGGGATTTATACATCGGCGGAGATGGCTTGGCGCGTGGCTACCACAATCGTCCCGACCTGACCGCGGAAAGGTTTCTGGCGAATCCATTCCGCGACGAGCCGCGTGCCCGAATTTACAAAACCGGAGACATCGCCCGCTTCCATTCGAACGGCGAGATCGAATGTCTTGGCCGGAGTGACGAGCAGGTAAAAATTCGAGGTTTCCGAATCGAGTTGGGGGAGATTGAGCATGCCCTTGGCGCGTGCTCAGGCGTGCGGCAGGCCGCAGTCGTGGCGCGCGAGGACATGGCGGGCGAAAAACGCTTGGTAGCGTACGTCGTGCCCTCGCTGCAGGATGCACCGGCGCCGCGGGATCTGCTGAATCTTCTTAAGAAGAAACTCCCCTCCTACATGCTCCCTTCGACGATCATTCCCTTTGCCTCTCTGCCGACATTAGCAAACGGCAAAATTGACCGACGGGCTCTGCGATCCCCAAAGTTCGGACTGGCCAGGGAAAGCAAGAGTTGTAATCTGCCACAAACTGCGACGGAGCAACAGCTTGCGAGGATTTGGTCTGACGTTATCGGAGTCGAACCGATCATGCGCGAGGACAATTTCTTCGATCTCGGTGGACACTCGATTTCCGCCGTTCGCGTCGTTGCGCTTATAGAAAAATCTCACTCGGTAACACTTCCTCTGTCCGCGCTGCTCCAAGCCCCTACCCTGGCCGAGCTTGCTAAGGTTATATCTCAGAAAGGCTTGTCGGCAGGATCGTCCTGTTTAGTGCCTATCCATCCGAGTGGCTCCCGACCTCCTTTGTTCTGTGTTCACGGGGCAGGCGGAACCGTCCTAATTTATCGTGACCTCGCGCGACATTTGGGGCCGGATCAGCCCGTTTACGGGCTCCAATCCCAGGGGCTGGATGGCCATCGGGCATATCTCACGCGAATTGAGGATATGGCCACCTTGTATGTCAGCGAGATAAAAAAAGTTCAGTCGCGGGGGCCGTATTACCTCGGCGGCTATTGTATGGGTGGGACGGTCGCGTTAGAAATGGCCCAGCAGCTAGTCCGTCGCGGCGAGAAAGTGGCGCTGCTCGCACTGCTCGACACGCTCGATTGGTCCAAACTCCCTTCCGATTCGATCGAACAGAAGATATATCGTCAAAGCGAAAGACTTAGGTTCCATCTCCAAAATTTCCTGCTCCTGAACCTCAAAGAAAAAATCAAGTTTTTTCATGAAAAGATGCAGACCTTGCGAAGCAGATCGAAGGTGTGGCAGGGCATGGTTCTTGGGAGACTCTTCAAAGGTCAAACCAGATCGCAATCGTCAATCCTGGCCGACATCTGGGAAATCAACGACCGAGCCGCCTCGAATTACTTTCCGCAGCCTTTTCCTGGAACCATCACAGACTTTCGTCCCATTAAACAATATTCTGCATTGCTCAAACCGGAGATGAAATGGGATCAAGTGGCGGGAGGCGGACAAGAGATCATCACGTTGCCAGTCTATCCGGCTGGAATGCTCGTTGAACCGTTTGTGAAGAAGCTGGGCGCAGCGCTGCGGACAGCGATCGACAAAGCCAATCGGCGAACATCCCCCGTTAGTTGATCGGCGATCTTTTCTGCCTGTGGAAAACCTTGAAACTCTGGAAAACACGTTGCTGAAAATGAGAATTAAAATTCCATGATTGGTAGGTAGCTCAGCATCGCACGGAAACCGTTTCCACGAAGGAATTTCAATTCCCCCTTTAAATCAGCTGCTCGCACAACAAAGCTTATCGAAATAAAGTTTGGGCAGAGAATTGCCTTCCAAGGCAATTGTATCTGAAGTGAAAGAGGACAGATCCGTGGACGAAACAACACTGACAGCTTCGACTTCTGACGGGAAGCTAACAAGAGCAAGCGCGGCAGTAGGCCTCCCGGATCTTTTTTGGAAGCAAGCCCAGGCGACTCCTGACGCTCTGGCCTTGGGATTCGGTCGCGAGACTCTGACCTATTTGGAGCTGAATGAGAAGACAGATCGGTTGGCACAGTTGCTGACCAATCTGGGACTTGGTCCAAATCTCGTGGCGGGGTTGTATCTCACGCGTGGCCCCACATTTGTTGTGGGCGCTCTGGGAATCTTGAAAGCCGGTGGCGCCTACCTGCCCCTCGACTCCAGTTTTCCCTCCGATCATTGCTCTTATATATTGAAGGATGCTGGAGTTTCTCTGCTGGTAACCGAGCGGAGCTTGGCAGGGTCGCCCCTGTTTTCTGATCGCTCTTTGGCGGCGGTCGAGATTGAATCCTCCGAGTCATTTGACCATTCTTTTGTGACGAGAATGCGCGGCCTGGGACCGGAGAACCTGGCGTACGTCATCTACACCTCGGGATCGAGAGGCCAGCCCAAAGGAGTGGAAATTACGCATCGCGGGCTGTCAAATTTGATCGCGTGGCACACAGACGCATTTGCAATAACCCCTTCCGACTGTGCAACCCAGTTTTCCAGTTTGTCATTTGACGCGGCCGTTTGGGAACTTTGGCCTTACCTCACAGCTGGCGCCAGCGTCCATTTCGTGCCCAATGAAGTCCGCGCCGATCCCGCATCCCTCCGGGATTGGCTGGTCGAGAATCGCATCACGATAAGCTTCGTACCTACGCCGTTAGCTGAATCATTGATTGCCCTTGAATGGCCCTCGCGGACTGCATTGCGCATTCTTTTAACCGGAGCCGACACGCTCCACCGCTACCCCGCTGCTGGGTTGCCTTTCCAGCTGGTAAATAACTATGGTCCCACGGAGTGCAGCGTCGTGGCGACCTCTGGAACAATCTCAGCCCACGATGAAACCGGTGAACTTCCGACAATCGGACGCCCGATTAGGAATACGCACATCTATCTTCTGAATGCGCACCTGCAGCCAGTTGTCCCAGGCGAACCGGGAGAAGTCTTTATAGGCGGTGATGGTGTGGCCCGGGGTTATCGGAATCGTCCGGATCAGACCGCCGAGCGCTTTATGGCCAACCCGTTCAACCAGTACCCCGGCGACCGGCTATACCGGACCGGCGACTTTGCTCGCATCCTTCCGGATGGACAGCTTGCGTTTCTCGGGCGGATGGACGACCAGATTAAGATTTCCGGTTATCGAATCGAGTCAGAACAGATCGTCCGAGCGATGGAGGCTCACCCGGGGGTTGAGATCGCCGCCGTAGCGGCACGCGAAGACGCAAACAGCTCGAAGAAGATCGTGGCTTACGTCGTTCCGAAGCGAAGTATCACGCTCAAATGCTCTGAACTGCGTGAATTTCTCGATCGGCGCCTGCCACCCTATATGGTTCCGGTCATCTTTGTGCGTCTCGAGCGCCTCCCGCTCACCGCGAACGGCAAGATCGATCGTTCCGCATTGCCTGAACCCAGCTCATCAAATGTCCTGGGCGAAACCGTGGCGGCTGAGACGAGGAACCCGGTAGAGGAGCGGTTAGCCAGAATTGTGGGGAGACTCCTCGGGCTGGACTTGGTTGGGGTCCAGGACAACTTTTTCAATCTGGGGGGGCACTCTCTGCTTGCGACGCAGCTCATCGCGAGGATCCGGGATGAGTTTGGAGTCGGTCTGGGGCTTTGGACGGTTTTTGACAGCCCGACCGTCGCTGCACTTTCGGCCAAAATCGAGGAGGCTATTTACTCTAAGGTGGCGGCGATGACCGAAGAAGAAGCGCAGAAACTCCTCAATCAAGTGACGCAAACAGGTCTGTAAAACAGTATCGTGAGCGCCATTGGCAACCTATGCCCCAAACGCGAAGGATTTGGCCCCAGCTCTGAGCCTGTATCACCTTCTCGATCCTGAAGTCCTAGCGAATCCTTATCCTCTCTTCCATCGTCTGCGCACAGAGGATCCCGTGCACTGGGATCCTTACCTTCATGCATGGATCGTCACCCGCTATGCGGATGTCGTGACCGTTCTCCATGACTTCTCGGCCCAACGCACTCCGACCCCCCAGCAGCTTACCGGAATGGGCCTTGAAGAACTGGCGCCGATCGCGCAGGTCATGGTGAAACAGATGTTGTTTCTCGATTCTCCCGCCCACACGCGCATTCGCGGCCTTGCGTCTTCCGCCTTCACTCCGCAGCGAGTCGAGGGCCTCCGGGAGCACATCCGCGATATCGTGAAGGAACGAATTGACGCAGTAATGTCCGAGGGCCGGATGGACGTAATTGCGGACGTGGCCGAGCGTCTGCCTTACGTCATTACAGCGGAAATGCTCGGCGTGCCAGTCGCGGACGCGCCGCAATTGAAGGCCTGGTCCAGGGATTTCGCGGAGATGCTCGGCAATTTTCAGCATAACCCGGAACACGTGCCGCGAGTCCGACGCAGCGTCGATGAGATGACGAAATACTTTCAATCGGCGATTCGGGAAATTCAAAGGCACCGACACGAAGGCTTGATCCATTCCTTTCTTACCGTCGAGGTCGAGGGGGATCGGTTCACAGAAGAGGAAGTCATTGCCAACACCATCATTACGTTGGTGGGCGGACAAGAGACCACGACAAATTTGATCGGCAATGGAGTTCTAACGTTGCTGCGCAATCCGATAGAGCTTGATCGGCTGAAAGCAGATTTATCCTTGCTGCCGTCCGCCGTGGAAGAGATGCTGCGATACGAACCGCCCAGCCAGCACACGGCCCGTCTGGCTCCGGACGACGTGAATCTCGGAGGGAAGCAAATTTTAAAGCGGCAAGCGGTGATTGCCGTAATGGCTGCGGGAAACCGCGACCCGGAGCGCTTTCCAGATCCCGACCGCTTTGACATTGCGCGCAAGGATAACCGTCACCTGTCGTTTGGATGGGCGGCTCATTTCTGTTTTGGCGCCGCTTTGGCCCGCATCGAAGGACAGGTTGCATTCGAAGCTATGCTCACCCGGCTTCCCAACTGGCAATTGGAACCCAAACCGTTGGTTTGGCGGACCAACTTGGGCCTGCGAGGCCTTACAGCTTTACCCGTCACCTTCGGCGAGATAGCAAAGCAGGTCAGCGCCTAACCCGCGAATTTCTCCGGCGCGTGAGAGGCGAATTTGATTGGTGCGGCTCCATCTGCGCGCGCTAAAGTAACTGGTCCGGCGCGAACGCCAAAAACCAGAATCCCGGTTCTTGGGATAAAGCCACACCGTTCTTTACTATTTTCCGGAGCTGCGGATACGCTGCGCTACAATCTCGACAGACTCCACTGGGTGTTTCCATTCGGTGCGCACGGATTTGAAGCCCTGCATCTCAAGCTCGTTTTTCACTCTCATTGCCGAGTCTGCGCCATTGTACGGTCCAACGAGCACGCGATAGAAACGGTCCTTTCCGCGTTTGGACACAAACGCTGGGAAATTCTTTTGGCGCAACGACGCCGTGAGGGCATCCGCATTCCCCGATTGAGCCATCGCGCCCACTTGCAGCACGAAAGTGGGGAGGCCCGAGGAGGGCTCGAGATTCAACGAGGAAGTTGCGGAAGTTCCAGAAGTTGCGGATGAGAGCTCAGGTAGTTTCGGTTCTGTTGTCATTTCTTTGCTTTTGTGGCGACTTCTTGCCTGTTGCACGTAGCGGCCTAAGAAAAAGGATGTTGAAAGCCACAATACGGCGGCCAGCAATAGCGCCACCATCCGGAGTGCATTCCCAAAGCCGCTTGTGACATTTTCTTCGGCAGCAGGCAGCGTCAATCCAGCAGTCAGGTGTTGGCTTCGCACCTCGCACTCTTCGTTCCCTAAGATCTGACCTTTGAGGCGCAGACCCTCCCGCTCGAGACGTTTCAATTCATCATAGGTCTTACTCAGTGGAGTATCCCCGTTATTGTTCCGCATGAAGCGAGCGGCAATGCGGTCGCTAGCATCCCGCGCGGTTCGTAAGAATATGCTTTCGAGTGATCATTTACAACCGTTTTCGGCCAACTCGTGCATTCTCAGAGCGACCGTTGGATCGCTTCCATTGTCTGCTGCTCTCAGAAGAATGCGAGCTTGTTCGCAATTTCTCGGCACGGCTTCGCCGCGAAGGTAAAGGTCCGCCAGCTGCAATTCAGCCTTCCTATTTCCTTTTTCAATTGCTAGCCATAGCAGTTGTATTGCTTTGGGCCCATTAGGTGTGCCGGACTCGCGCAAATACTTTCGAGCCAACGCGAGCTCAGATTCTCCTTTGTAATCGCCTTGAGAATTGACTTCCGTGGACCTCGGTTCACTCGAACCCTCACTGTCGCTCTTTGCAGAGCCGGTCACCATGGCGGTTTCAGTTCCCTGCCCTGCCTCATGTGAGTTGAGCGCGTTGCCCGCTGGCGAAATGGATGGGGGGCTAGAAATTGCTGCCTGAGGAGTTACTACTGCAGTTGATTGCGGACGGAAATGATTTAGTAATGCACTGATCTCTACTCTGTAGCGGAGTGACAACAGTCCGATCACTGCTCCGAGTGCCAAAACAAATATGACAACCAGAGCAGTCGGCCGCCCATGATCTCTTACCTCCGCGTCACCTCCCATATTTTCAGAAAAAAGTGTGCGAAGAGGAGAGGCTGTTTGAGCGTCGCCCAGAATTACGACCGGCTCTCTGGCAATCGAATGTCGACGGGGATTCTCAACGTCGAACGCCGTCGCCTTGTCTTCCGTCCTGTCACCAGGCGTGTTCTCCTCCGGCCATCCGCTCGGTGGAACCTTCAAAATCCAATCTCTTATCTGATTGCGCGCTTCATCTGGAAGATCAACAAATGCCACGCCAGCCATCTTCTTCGAAGCGCTGATCCATGCAATCCGTCCTCGCGCCTCGATCCAGTTCTGGGATCGCGAGAACTGAAAACGCATCCCCGGTAGTACATCGGCCGTCAGGCTCCTGACGGTGTGCATCGCCAATCCGCTTTCGCTGATGTTCAGGATGATGCCGCCATTATCGTCCTCCAATTGCATACTGGAAGATGAAAGGCGTTGGCGCGGATAGAGCCGTCGCTCAGAAGTTCGGGGATACTCGGTGGATTGACCGGTGTCTAGCACGATGTCTCGAATTCCTTAAATCGACCCGATGGCTCCGCGACGATCGTCAGAACTCGTCTAATCATATCTTCGCGTGGTTACTGCTTCAAGAATACGCCCTAACCGCCAGGCGGGCTACAGTCCGAGCAGGCGGACTTGACTTGCGCCCTTAGATATTCCGCCGACTCGAATTTCCTCGACGATCACTCCGCGACGACTTCAGGGTTCAGTGTTGCGGATTTCCCGGTAATCGTCACATCGCCGTGTCCGATGCTCTTCCGGAAGACAAGATCTGCATGCTTTTAAGGAAGATAGTTGGGCTCGTTTCGTAATTTCACCTTCCCGTTCCCGAAGCCGGTTAAAGTTGTTTGCACCCTTCAAAAGGTGGAGTCGTTCGAAGCAGGCGCTGCCACCGTGGCGCAATTGCTCCCACGTTTCCGAGAGTCGCCCATGCTTCTGCAAGCTACTCAATGCCTTGAAAGATTCCGGCCAAGCTAGACTGTAAGCAGCTATTCGATTGATTTTCCGAATTCTCCGCCAGTTCTCAAGGGAATCGCTGCCTCTAGTTCTTCGACCCGATTTCGCGGATGAATGCCACCAGTTGTGCGATCTGGTCATCGGTGAGCTTCCCCTTGTTGTTCTTTACAAGATTGAACACATCCGGCGCAACCAGCCAAACCCCTGCTGCGGAATGCTTTAAGTCCAGAGCTACGTTGTTCTTTGCAAGCGAGATAGCGCGACGCTGCCGGTCGAGTTGCAGTTTTCGCTGACGGGTGCGCGCGGCGGCTTCGGGATGAGTGCGCTAATACGTCTTCTGATGTGCTCGTCCCGCCATTGCTTCCGGCTGTCTTGGACCACCTGCGCATACACCGGGTCGGTTTGAATCTTCCTCCGGTGGTAATCGGCCCGGCGATGCCGCTGGCATTCCACCTGGCTGCAAACGCGCTGCTGGAGTCGATAGCGGGATGGATGAAAACTTCGCTGGCAGTACGGACAGCAGCGGGTCTCGGTCAATGCGTCTCCTCAGAAATCGAAAAGGATTCCAACTTCTGAGCAAACCAGACAACTCCGCGTGAAAAGAAAAGATGTAGAAACTACTGTAGAGTACTTACCGCGTCCCCGCCCAGGCGGTCCTCACCGTGCCGATCGACAAAACCGGCAATCCTGCGGGTGTCTTATCCCGCACTGACAGCCTTGAGGTGATCTACGAGGATAGGGCGTGAAGGCTGTTGGTCCAATCAAAGTTTGCTTTCCTCTCTCGGATTATGAATGATCTTTGAACGGGTTGTATCAAATCTACTCGGAGGAGGTCGAAATCCTTTTCGTTCCGGGTGGCCACTCTGGGTTCGGGCAGCCGAGCTGTTGCGGCAATCATGGCCTCCAATAGACGATCCGCTTTGCCCTCCATAAGCCGCGCCCACCCTCTAAAAGCAAGCTCCATCCATTGGGATTAAGTTGTGCGTTGCTTCCAACTGATTCAACCACGATTCAATTGCCAGAGCTTTGGTTTTGTCCTGAGATCGTCTTTGTGCAACACCTCGCTGTAATTCTCCGATCGTGACCGCCGGGATATAGAGTCGATCCTCACGCCCTTCGGTCCGGAAACTCATCTTTGCGGGTGTTCGGATTACTTTGCTGCAGGGCAAGCACCCGCGTCAATCTATTTCATTTGCCCTTACTGGACCGTATTCTTATCGTAACAACGTGACGCAAAACTGCTTCGCTCTAGTTTCGTCTACCATATACTCACCACATGAATGCCGAACCGATTGACTTGGTCGAATGTTCCTCTTGCAGTGAATGTCGGGCTTGGGTAGTCCTCCGCCTCGCCGCATACGACTCCGAACTGGACCTCTACGAATTCGCCTGTCCGCATTGTGGGGCCAGGACAGGGGCGGTTGAAAGAAAGATTTGGCGTCTCCCTCGTAGTGTGGAGGAGAGCGGACATTTTTCCCTGGACGAGTACGACAAATTGGGAGAGAAGTACAAAATGGCTACTTCGCGATCAGGCAGATAAGTAAATTTGCCCGTGCTTCGTACGAATCGCGGGATTGCGAATGACACGCTACCTAAAGATTTTCGATAACGATCGACTCGAGAAGGAGACGTCAAGCAATCGCCCTTCTGCGATCTCCCTCAAGAATAGGCGCCATCAGAGCTGCTCCAATTTAGCCAATTCAAGGAGACCACAGAATGTCGCGAATCGTTGTAATCGGAGCGGGTGCGATGGGTCTAGCTGCCGCCTACCGAGCCGCCAAGAATGGCCACGAGGTCGATTTATTTGAGGCGGCACCCGAAGCTGGAGGAATGGCCGGCCACTTCGACTTTGATGGCATCTCCATTGAGCGCTTCTACCATTTCATATGCCGCACCGATCTCCCCACGTTTTCCCTTTTGAAAGAGCTAGGACTATACGATGAGTTAGTATGGCGTCCCACCACCATGGGCTTCTTCACTAATAACAAGCTCCACCCTTGGGGAGATCCCATCTCCCTCCTGCGGCTCCCGTCTCTAGGCATTGTTGATAAACTGCGATACGGCATATTCGCCTTCGTCTGCGCTCGTCGTAATAAATGGTCGGCACTCGAGAACCAGTCCGCCAGAGAATGGATCGTCCGTTGGTGCGGTACCGCCGTTTACGTCCGATTTTGGAAACCCCTCTTCGACCATAAGTTCTATGAATACGCGGATAATATATCCGCCGCGTGGATCTGGACCCGCATCCGCCGGATCGGGCGCTCGCGCAGAAGCATTTTTCAGGAAGAACTCGGATACATCAAGGGCGGCTCTCTAACTCTCGTGAACGCTCTCGTTAAAGGTATCCAATCCAATGGAGGAAGGATCCATCTCGGCAATGCCGTCCGCGAGGTCACAGTCCGTGATGGTCGGGTCAATGGCGTCCAGACCTCAAACGGCCATCATTCGGCAGACGCCATCATTTGTACCGCCCCAACGCCCCTGGTCTCCGCCCTCGTACCCGATCTTCCCTTGGAGTGGAAGGAGCGCTACGACGCAATCCACAACATCGGTGTCATCTGCGTCATATTCAAACTCTCACGCTCTGTGAGTCCGCATTTTTGGATAAACGTTTCTGAGCCAGACATCGATATCCCAGGCGTCATCGAGTTCTCAAATCTCCGCAAAGCCGGCGACGACACCATCGTGTACGTGCCGTATTACATGCCAGTCACAAATAAGAAGTTTACATGGCCCGACGATCACCTACTCACCGAGGCTTTCAGATGCCTTCAACGCATCAACTCAGCGCTCACCAGTGAGCACATCATTGCTACCAAGGTAGCCCGTCTGCGCTATGGCCAGCCGATCTGTGAGCCAGGCTTCGCAGCCAAGATCCCCCCTGTGCAGACACCCATCGTTGGTCTGCAGATTGCCGACACCTCCTATTACTATCCGGAGGATCGAGGCATTGCAGAAAGCGTCCGCTGGGGTACTGCCATGGCTGAGTCTCTCGGTAAGCCGGTTGTTGTCCGCGTATCAGCCAACCTCGCGAAGTAGACCTCATATCCCACGGATTGCGCCAACCGAAACACCGACAGCAAAAGACTTTCCAAATAGGCTTCGCTCGGAGCTTTGTCTACGGCAGGGTCTTCGTATGAGCGCCGGCAGGAGCCGGTTTGTGCAACCAGGTTGCACATTCGCCCACCTGCTAAGCCCGAGCCAGCCAACACTCGCTATCTGACCGCCGTCGCGGGCGACCAAGCGTAAAGGTGAAACGGATTGGTGCATCCGTGGTTCTGTACACCCTGGGTGCACAACCGGATAGCCGGCAGATCCTGCCAGCAAATTCTCCGACCACCTCGATGAAAGTACTCCCGCATCGCTGCATTTTTCTTCGCTTTAACTTCGCCTACCGTACAACAACCTCTTGCATGAATCAAGACCCGTTTCTGGCATCTACCCCGGCCATTCCGTCGCATCATTAAATATGTGGTGGGCGTACGATCGAGCTACACCCTATTCCTAATCGTCTCGCTCAGCAGAACCGATCTTTTCATAGATCGCGGCCCGCAAAATCGGTGTGAATGGATATTGGTCGAAATCTGAGGGCTCTCAAGCTCTTTGGAGAGCCCCGGACGCTGTATTGATGAATCAAATGGGTTTAGCCCGCAGACTTGGCTTGAGGAGGGACGCGATGGTTTTTCTTAAATGCTCAGTGCTACATCCTTTGCTCAGAAATGCATCAGCGCCAACGAGCTTCGCTAGTGCTTCAAGTGAGTCGGGTTCATGAACCGATAAAAGAACAATCTTGATTTTAGGCGCTACTCTGCGGATTTCTCTGGCGGCTATCGTGCCGCCCATGACAGGCATACTCAGGTCCAGAAGTACTAAGTCTGGTTTGAGGTGACGAACGCTTTCAATCGCTTCCTTGCCATTCTTGGCCTCGCCGCATACTTCCCAAGTAGGGATCAATAAACAGGAGATACCCTTGCGGACAAGTTCGTGATCATCTACAAGCAAAATGCGATGTTTCATTCTTCACCAGCATCCAGGAAACTGAAGCAGCACTGTAGTGTGAACTACCGACTTTCCGCCATACAGATTATCCTGTAGGAAGAGCGCGGCAAAGTCAGTAGAAGCTGAGTAACTCTTTGGGAAAGTACTATTCGCGCTTTCAATTCCCTTGGGGATACTTCACGTTATATTTCTGACTCTACATCACTCACTCAGAATGGAGAGAATTGCCGCTACTATGGGAGCGTCGGCTTACATCACCAAGTCTCTGGTAACTAGTAATCTCATTCCGGCGACGGAAGCCCTTCAGTCCAAAAGGGAGCTGAGTCCATGAGGACATGACATGGTACAGCCGCAACCCGGCGAATCCTCAGGGCAGGCCCTGAACTGCAGGAATTCAACCGAAAAGCCTAACGTGGTTGTGGGATGTCATCGCCGTCGCAGGTATTTCATGCTTAATACGCTTGGAGCCACCGTTAAGCGCCGAATGGAGGGAAGATTCTTTGACGAAGATGTGCCCACGCTGTGGTAGTTCGGCAGTGCATCGCTCTCGGCACTGGGGCCTCATCGAGCGATGGGTACTGAGCTTTGTCCGTTCTCGGCCCTATCGGTGCGATGGCTGCGGTCGCCGGTTTTACGGAGAGAATCCACCTAAGTGAAGGAACCGGTGTGCCACAACTAGCAGCGTTTGAGTGCCGCCACTGATCTGGACGCTCGCCCAGGTCGAAGCGGTTCCGGCCCGGCAGAAAATGCGCGGCGAAACATCAGCGGATTGAACAGACCATGCCCGCAGCCGTCCAAACAGACTATCTTGCCGTCAAGAATCGCGTCTCGGACACGCACGCTGGCTAAGGATTCGCAAGGTCCTCCGTTCGTACGCGGTGTGAAAATCATTGCACCGTGTTTACCTTCCTGAAATGGTATTCGGATTCAACATCTTCCGTAAACTCCCTACCGGCGAAATCCTCGACGTCGCTTGGCGTCCGTATCTTGAAAAAGCGGAACAGCTAGTGCGCCTTGCCGATAAACGCTCAGGAACCTACCGTAACGATGGCCAATTCGGGAGGGCAGCGGAAACGAATCGGCAGGATACTCGTTCCGATTCCGCGGCTGACGTACATTCTCGATCCCCGCTCGGCATACCAGCCTTCCAGAAAACGCCCCGACCCCCGAGGCAGCCAGAAGACCGGTAGGAGCGGCAAGCGGACTTGCCCGCCGTGCGTGTGTCCCGCAAGAACGAGAGGCACACGGCCGGCGACGTTGTCGAAGAACGCGGGTGCGTGGAATGCGGCGATCACATACGCACATTTTGGGACGGTGCTAAGCGCTGCGTCAAGATTCGGCGTGCCGCTTGAGGGGTCGTCCAATCCGGCGAGCCAGATGTCCGGTCGGATGGGGCGCGCCTCGTTTACTAAGAAATGGATCCCAAACTGTGAATAGAATGCTCGCTCATTGTGCAGTGGGTGGTTGTTCTCCCAGTTGCCCCGCACGAGCCAGACGCCGAGCGGTGCGTGTAAGCGTGAGAGTAGTGGTCTTATGTTGTCGTACCGGTGCCCCCCCCAGGTCACCGTATCGCCCGTAATCACGATGACGTCCGGCTGTTCAGCATCGAGCAAACCAAGCAGTTGCCGCTCGCGCCGCCCGAGCCCAGAAGAATGCAGGTCGGAAAGGTGTGCAATCTTTAGCGGTCGAATGAGTGGCGCCTGGACCGAACTGTGAGTCACTTCCATGCGGTAGGGCTCGACCAAGAAAGCGTCGGCAGCAACTGCGAGTATGGCAATCGCCACGGAGACGAAGAGAAATTGACGCATGATTTGTGGATGTCCCGATTGCCCGCGCAACGTCTAGAGAGGCAATTCCAATCCAATTATGCAGGATCAGTCAGCAAGCGGCCAACTTGGGGCTTCAGTATTGTTCCACAGGCGCCCGGATGGTTCTGCATGCAAGACGTGGTCGAGCGCCTGCATGAGAGATGTTTGTAATGCCTGTGGAAGTTGATGCTGCTGTTTTGTGAGCCAGATACATCCTATCCTTTATATATGTATCGCCGGGCCTACACCCCCGCGCCGGACCAACGACCTGCCAACACTCTCAAGGTTGCGAGCAACGGGCTCCCGAGGAAGTGAACGTAATCACCTTGTTGACGGAAACAAGCAATTGCCCTTCTGCAATTTCCCGTTCCATCCACGTGCTCGATCCTGACAAAAAACAGATGTCATTGGTTCTAACGAAGATCATTGGTTTCGTTCCGTAATTTCACCTTTCGCTTTCCGAAACCTGTTTCGCAACGGTTTCCACAGAGATCGGAGTTCCGCCACTGATCTGGACGCTCGCGCAGGCCGAAGCCGTCCCGGCCCGGCAGAAAATGCGCGCCGAAACATCAGCTGATTGAACAGACC
>Ga0182024_10016040_pt1 | contig 14268 bp, 12 predicted proteins | sample P32metaG_FD_120480 | JGI IMG/M metagenome (GOLD analysis project Ga0182024, IMG submission 120480) | Permafrost microbial communities from Stordalen Mire, Sweden - P3-2 metaG (Illumina Assembly) | ecosystem: Environmental > Terrestrial > Soil > Wetlands > Permafrost | place: Sweden: Stordalen... | reverse complement strand
CGACCCGCCGACCAAGGAGAGCTTCTTGCATCGGGTCATGTACGAGGAGCGCAACGATACCGGCGCGGTCGTACACCTGCATTCGACCCACTCGGTCGCGGTGTCGTGCCTGGCGGAAATCGATCCGCACGACGTGCTGCCGCCGATCACCGCCTATTACGTGATGCGCGTCGGCCGTCTACCGCTGGTGCCTTATTACAAGCCGGGCGACATGGCGCTCGCCGAGGCGGTGCGCGGCTTCGCCTCCAAGCACCACGCGGTGCTGCTCGCCAATCACGGCCCGGTGGTGGCCGGATCTAGCCTCGACGCCGCGGTCAACGCGGTCGAGGAACTCGAGGAAACCGCCAAGCTCTATCTTATGTTGCGCGGCGCCAAGACGCGCTTCCTGACCAAGAAACAAGTGAAGGAATTGCTGGGATGAAACGGCTGAAGCACGCACTTTGCGCCGCCGCGGCGCTGATTTTCCTCGCAGTCCCGGCGCTCGCCCAGGACAAGCCGCCGATCACCATCGGCTTCAGCATCGAGCAGACCGGCGGGCTCGCCGCGGTCGGTAAGACCGGGCTCCTCGCCTTTCAGATCTGGGCCGAGGACATCAACAAAAAGGGCGGCCTCCTGGGCCGCCCGATCAAGCTCGTCTTCTACGACGACCAGTCGAACCCGTCGAACGTGCCGGGCATCTATACCAAGCTGATCGACATCGACAAGGTCGACCTCCTGGTCTCGAGCTACGCGACCAACCTCGTCGCGCCGGCGATGCCGATCGTCATGCAGAAGAACCGGCTGTTCTTTGGTCTCTTCGCGCTCGGCATCAACGTCGAGTTCCACTACCCGCGGTATTTCTCGATGCTGGTGTTCGGGCCCGATCCGAAGCCGGAATTCTCGAAGGGCTGGTTCGACATCGCGATGGCGCAGAACCCAAAGCCTAAGACCATCGCGCTGGTCACCGCCGACGCCGAGTTCGGCCGCAACGCGCTCGACGGCGCGCGCGACAACGTCAAGAAGGCCGGGCTGCAGATCGTCTACGACCGCGCCTACCCGCCGACGACGGTCGACTACACGCCGATCATGCGCGCGGTGCAGGCGGCGAACCCGGATGTGGTCTATGTCGCCTCGTATCCGCCCGACACGGTCGGCATCCTGCACGCGGTCAAGGAGCTGAACTACGCCCCGACTTTCTTTGGCGGCACGATGGTGGGCACCGCCGCGGCGGCGTTCCGCACCCAGCTCGGCCCGCTGTTGAACGGCGTCGTGGTCGGCGAGAATTGGGAGCCGGCCAAGACCATGGACTTCCCCGGCATCTGGGATTTCCTAAAGGAATACCAGCCGAAGGCTCAGGCGGAAGGGGTCGACCCGCTCGGCTATTTCCTGCCGCCCTTCGCCTATGCCGAGATGCAGGTGCTGGCCGACGCGATCACCGCGACCGGCGGGCTCGACGAGGGCAAGCTCGCCGATTACATCCACAGCCACCCGTTCAAGACCGTGGTCGGCGACATCAGCTTTGGTCCCGACGGCGAGTGGACCAAGCCGCAGAACCTCTTCGTGCAGTATCACGGGCTCGCCTCGAACGACATCGAGCAGTTCCGCGACGACTCGCACATCACGATCCTCTACCCGAGCCAGTTCAAGACCGGCGAGCTGATCGCGCCCTACGCCAAGGCGCGGGAGTAGCGCCGGGTCAAGGATAGGTGTGCGCCGCCAGCCATTCGAAATTGCCGACGCGCTCCTCGTGCCCGCCATATTCGAAATAGCAGGAGCCGTTGAAGAGCTTGCCAGCATGCGCGGTGCCGTCGGCCCGATAGCCGACGCACACCGAAACGGTTTGCCCGGAATCCATACCGGCCGGCACGGTGTTGGTCGGATCGGGCGCCATCGTCCTGATCCAAAAGCTGACGCCCGGATAGTGCGAGCCGACCAGGACCTCGAAGGGCGGATGGACGACAAAGCCGTTCCCGCCGTTGCTGACGTTGCAATTGCCGTCGAGAAACTTACCCGGAATCTGCATTCCCATCTGGAAGGCTCGGCAGATCGGGAAATTGTGGCCGCGCTCGAAGCCGCCCCTGATGACCGGCGGCGGCAGCGGTCCGCCGCCATACGGGACCCATTGCGGGTTCAGGTAAAAGACGTTCTGCGCCGCGGATCGCTCGACACCGATCGTCGCGAGACAGCCCAGGCCAAGGCATAGAGTGAGAACAATTCGGATCGCGCGCATCGTCGATTGTCCGTCGCAGGTTGTCGGGAAAGCACACCTAACACGTCAGGCTCGGGCCGCGCCATGTTGCCCGAGGATGAGCGAACCGCAAGGTCGCCGCGGCTACTTCATTCGCGCGAAATAATCCTCGTACGGGATGTCGTTGCTGATCAGCACGCCGCCATCGCCCGGTGTCCCGTCGGCGGCGATCCGCTATATGCTGGATGGCAAGATATGGGGAAACGTCAGATGACCTACGCCGCTCCGCTCGCCGATATGCGCCTGGTGCTCGACACGGTCGCCAATTTGTCCGACGAGGTCGCGGAGGTGACCGACGCCGTACTCGGCGAGACGGCGAAGTTCGCCGAGAGCGAGCTGGCGCCGCTCAATCACCCGGGCGACCAGGTCGGCAGCATCCTCGAAAACGGCGTCGTGCGCACCCCGCCGGGATTTCGCGAAGCCTACCGCACCTATATCGAGGGCGGCTGGAACGGGTTGACCTCGTCGCCCGAGATCGGCGGCCAGGGCCTGCCGCAGGCGCTGGCGGCGCCGCTCACCGAAATGTGGAACTCGGCCTGCATGGGCTGGGCGCTGTGCCCGCTGCTCAACCACGGCGCGGTCGAGATGCTGAACGCGCACGGCTCGCCGGAGCAGAAATCGCGCTATCTGGGCAAGCTCGTGTCGGGCGAATGGACTGGCACCATGAACCTGACCGAGGCGCAGGCCGGCTCCGATCTCGGCGCGCTGCGCACCCGCGCCGTGCCGGCGAGCGACCCCCGCTGGGGCGAGCATTACCGCATCACCGGGCAGAAGATCTTCATCACCTATGGCGACCACGATTTCACCGACAACATCATCCATATGGTGCTGGCGCGTCTCCCCGACGCGCCGCCGGGCAGCCGCGGCATCTCGCTGTTCCTAGTGCCGAAATTCCTGCTCGACGCAGCCGGCCAGCCCGGCGAGCGCAACGACATCCGCACGCTGCGGCTCGAAGAAAAGCTCGGCATCCATGCGTCGCCGACCTGCGTGCTGTCGTTCGGCGAGGATGGCGGCGCGATCGGTTGGCGCATCGGCGAGCCCAATCGCGGGCTCGAGGCCATGTTTACGATGATGAACAGCGAGCGGCTGCTCGTCGGCGTACAGGGCGTGGCGATCGCTGAGCGCGCCTATCAGGCCGCGCTCGCCTACGCCCGCAACCGTGTCCAGGGTCAGCCGATCGGGATGCCGCGTAATGGCGCGACCCCGCCGATCGTCCATCACCCGGACGTGCGGCGCATGCTGCTGTCGATGCGCGCCCAGACCGAGGCGGCGCGGGCACTCGCTTATTACGCCGCCGCCGCGATCGACGCCGCGCAACGCGATCCTCGGGCGCAACGCCGCGCGGATCTCTTGATCCCCGTGGTCAAGGCCTGGTGCAGCGACAAGGGGATCGAGATCGCCTCGACCGGCATCCAGGTGCATGGCGGCATGGGCTATATCGAGGAGACCGGCGCCGCGCAGCATTATCGCGACGCGCGGATCGCGGCGATCTACGAAGGCACCAACGGCATCCAGGCGGGTGACCTGGTCGGCCGCAAGCTGGCGCGCGACAAGGGCGAGGCGGCGCGCGCGCTGTTCGCCGAGATCGCCGCGAGCCTTGCCGAGCTCACCAGCGCGCTCGCACCGCTGCGCCAGAATCTGACGGACGGGCTGGCCACGCTCGAGGACGCGACCGCCTATCTCGTCGAGGCCGAGGCACCGGTCGCCGCCGCCGGCGCGGTGCCCTACCTCAATTTGTTCGGCACAGTGGTGGGCGGCTGGCTGATGGCGCGCGTCGCGCTCGCCGCGGAACGCGGCGACCACCCGCTCGCCGCCGCCAAGCTCGCCACCGCGCGGTTCTTCGCCGAGCATGTCCTTGGCGCCGCGCCGGGGTTGCTGCCGGCGATCAAGGGCGGAAGCACGGTCGTGGGGTTTGATCCGGACGCGTTGTAACGGCTTGGCTATGTCCCTCCCCTGTCGTCCCGGCGAAAGCCGGGACCCACTCTTCAGCGACCGGGAAAACGGAGAAGTGGGTCCCGGCTTTCGCCGGGACGACAGAGGAGAGAGCACCCGGTGAGCATCCCTGCCGCCCCCCTCCGGATCGACAATATCCGGCTCGGCATTCTCTACATGCTGGCGTCGGTGTTTCTGTTCTCGATCCAGAACGCGATCGGCAAGTGGCTGGCGCAGACCTACCCGATCCCGATGCTGGTATTCTTCCGCAGCTTTGTCGCGCTGCTGCCGTCGTTCCTGCTGGTGATGCGCGCCGGCGGGCTGCAGGTGATGCGCACCAACCGCCTCGGCGGCCAGTTCGGTCGCGCGGTGATCTGGGGCGGGTCGAACGTCGCCTCGTTCTTCGCCTATCACCTGCTGCCCTTGGCCGACGCGGTGGCGCTGACCTTCGCCGCGCCGCTGTTCCTGACCGCGCTCTCCTATCCGATCATCAAGGAGCGGGTCAGCCGCGAACGCTGGATCGCGGTCAGTGTCGGGTTTGTGGGGGTACTGGTGATGGCGCATCCGAGCGGCGCCGGCAGCGCGCTCGGCGTCGGCGGCGCGATCACCTGCGCGGTGTGCAACGCGATCGGCACGCTGACCGTGCGCGACCTTTGCCGCACCGAGCACTCCGCTTCGATCGTCACCTGGACGGCGATCTTCATGACCCTGATGGCGCTGCCGGCGCTGCCGTTCTATTGGGTCACGCCGACGCCCGTCGATTTCCTGCTGTTCTGCTCGATCGGGCTGATCGGCGGCGTGTCGCAATACTGGACGACGATCGCGCTGTCGCTCGCGCCCGCCGCGGCAGTATCGCCGTTCAACTATACGGCGCTGATCTGGGGTTCGATCATCGGCTTTGTCGGATGGGGCGACCTACCGACCCCGCCGATCATCATCGGCGCCGCGATCGTGACGCTGACTGGGCTCTATTTGTTGCGCTCGGAGAGCCGGCGTCACCGGCGGCCGGTCCAACGACCAGCGGAGTAAGATTTGAAGATTTGCCCCTGAAAATCGTCATGGCCGGGCTTGACCCGGCCATCCACGTGGATCCCCGGGACAAGCCCGGGGATGACGATAAGAGAGACCGCCTACTCCGCCGCCTGCGGCATTTGCTTGAGGTCGGTCGAGTATTTGAGGTGCACCGGCGAGTTGAGCTCGAACGGGTCCTTGAGGCCCAGCTCCTTGCCGATCTCGCGCATCGCCGGCATGACCTCCTGGCCCAACAGCCGGATGCAGGTGCGCGCGTCGGCGTCGCTGACCGTACCGTCATTGCCCCAGATGCCGTAGATGCTCGGCCGCGTCTCCTCGAGGACACGGCGAATCTTGGGAATGACGGTCTTCGGCGTGCCGAAGAACACGCGGCCGTCGGCGACCTGCTGCTCGAACGTCGGGCGCCCGCGCGGGTTCTCCGCTCGGCCGACCGCGAACTCGACAAAATTGCGCCGCAGCGAGGGCGAGAAATATCCCGACGGGTTCGCCCATACCGGATGCGCCAGGCCGGTGAACTCGCCCTGCATCCACAGGAACTGGCGGGCGTTCCTCTCCGCCTTCTCCTCGCTGTCGGAGACGTGGATCTGCTGCAGGTAGCCCCGGTTCTCCGGCCCCGACTCGTAGCCCGCCTCGAGCGCCGCCTCGTCGTAGATCTTCCAGATCCCCTTGGTCGCCTCGATCGAGGTGTTGAGCGCGATATAGGGATAGCGCTGCTTCGCCGCCCAGATGATCGTCTCGCGGCTCAACACGCCCGGGATCCAGACGCGCGGATAGGGCTTTTGCAGCGGCACCGCCCACGGGTTGACGACGCGGTGCTGGAAATGCGTGCCCTCCCAGCGGAACGGTCCCTGGCGGCTCCACGCCGCGGTGACGAGGTCGTGCGCCTCCTCGAAGCGCTCGCGGTTGAAGGCCGGGTTGACGCCGGTGGCGAGCTGCTCCTGGCCGCCACCGCGCACAAAGCCGGAGACGAGCCGACCCTTCGAGATCATGTCGATCATCGCCAGCTCTTCGGCGAGCCGCACCGGGTTCTCGGCCAGCGGCAGCGGGTTGCCGAGCAGCACAATCTTCGCCTTCTTGGTCACCGCGGCGAGGATCGAGGCGAAGACGTTGCACTTCGCCTGCATGCAGAACGGCGCGTTGTGGTGCTCGTTGAGCATGAAGCCTTCGACGCCCTGCTCCTCGGCGTAGATGTAATGCTCCAGGTACCGGTTATAGAGCTCGCTGCCGGCGACCGGGTCGAAGTGCTTGTTCGAGAACATCAGCGCGGTATGGCCGGTCTCGAGCCCGATATCGGCCGGATAGGCGGACATGGGCTGCTCGGTGAAATACATCACATGCATGGCGGTCTCCTTTCGCCTTTCCGGCGCAATCAGTTCTCTTCGATAAAGCTGGTAACGAGGCGCGCGAGCGCGTCCGGCTGTTCCATGTCGACGCAATGACCCGAGGCCGCGACGGTCTCGAACCGCGCCTTCAGCGCCTTGGCATAAAGCTCGCCGGCGCTTTTCGGCACGATTTGGTCGTCGTCGCCCCAGACGACGAGCGCCGGCGCTTTCACGCCGCCCAGCAGATGCGGCAGGGTCGGGCTGTACATGTACGGCTTCCAGGCAATGCGGAAGCTCATTTCGCGGCACAGATCCCACTCGACGAGCTGGTCGGTCGACACCTCGCCGTAGTTGCGGGTGAACGCGGCGGGATCGTGGAACCCGGCCTTGGCGTAATCGATATAGCTGACGATCGCCTGGTCCTTGATGTCGCCCTCGGGCGGCTTCACCCCCATCGCGCCGACCAGCACCAGGCGGTGAAAGTCGCGCGGCGCCAGCGCCACCATCTCGGCGGCGATCCAGCCGCCAAAGCCCAGCCCGACGAGACTCGCCCGCTCGACCCCGAGCTCGGCCAAAAGCCACTGATAGAGCGCGGCGATATCGCGCGGATGGCGCATCCATTGCGCCCGCTCGGACTTCTCGCTAAAGCCGGGATGCACCGGCACGATGACGTCGAACCGCGCGCTGAGCGCCTCGTAGAACGGCAGCTTGTCGAGCGTTCCGGTATCATGGTGCAACACGAGCACCGGCCGGCCGCCGCCGCCGCGCCCAACCTTCAGTTTGAGCCCACCCAGATCGACGTCCTGCTCGCTCCACCCGGCCATCGTCACTTCCCTCGCTGACTGATGATAAGGTTAGCCATGCTTTTGCGGCCGCCGCAACCAGCGGCGCGCGCAAGGCCGCTTGCGCGAGGCTCAACGCTCCAGCCCCTGAGTGTCCAGTCCTTGGGCGGCATCGATCAGCCAGCCGGTCATCCAACGCGCATAAGAGCGCCGTACCAGCAGGCGGTAATGCGGCGCCTCGTCGAGCTGGTCGAGGATCACCGGCACGTGCGCCACAAGCGTCTGTGCGCATTGGCCGGGGCCGAAGGCGCGCGGGTGGAGATCGAGCCCGCACCCCGCGGCGAGCAAGTCCCGCGCCCCGCTGCCGCCGATCTCGATGATCGCCCGGCTCGACGAGAGGTCGTTGACCACGGCGCGGCGGCCGGTCACTGCGCGCTCCAATCGGGGCAGCAGGTCGGGCGCATCGCCCTCGGCGACGACCAGCCATTCGTCCGGCCCGAGCCATAGCGCGCGCAGCGGCCCCATCGCGGCGACCCGGTTCGCTGAAAGCGGCAGTGGCAATCCCGCGAGATAGGCCGGAAAAGGCGGCCGCAGCCGCAGGCCGATCTGCCGCGCCGGGCTCAGCTCCTTCAGCTCGACGAGCGGCGACGCGTAGGGCAGCTCAGCCATCGCGGCGGCGCCCCTCGGGATCATAGAACACCGGCGGGCAAATTCGCGCCGCGACGGTGCGGTCGGCGAGCGGCGCCCACACCGGCTCGCCATGGAGGTCCCTGCCGCCAGCGACCAGGGCCAGCGCGAAGCCGCGGCCGATGCGGGCGCCGAAATAGCTCGACGTCACATGCCCGATCATCGCGGTCGACCGGGGCTCGGCGACGAGCTGCGCGCCTTCGGGCAGCACGGTGTCGGGATAGTCGGGCAGGATGCCGACCAGCTGCTTGCGATCGGCGCGCGCGGTATCGGAGCGCGACAGCGACCGGCGGCCGAGAAAGTCTTTATCGAGGGCAACGGGGATGCCGAGATCGAGCGGCGTGACCGAGCCGTCGGTCTCCTGGCCGACGATGAAATAGCCCTTCTCGGCGCGCAGCACGTGCATCGCCTCGGTGCCGTAAGGGGTGATGCCGTAGGGCTCGCCGGCCTCGATCAGCCGTTGCCACAAAGCGGGTCCGGCGGCGGCGGGGATGTTGATCTCGTAGCTCAGCTCGCCGGCGAAGCCGATGCGGAACACGCGCGCCGGGATGCCGGCGATATCGGTCTCGCGCATCGTCATGAACGGGAATGTCGCGAGGTCGAGGCGAGGCGCCAACGCCGCCAAGACCTGGCGCGAGGCCGGGCCGACCAGCGTCGCGTTGGCGAACTCCTCGGTCAGCGACGTGCAGAACACATCGAGCTCGGGCCACTCGGTCTGCAGCCATTCCTCGAACCAATCGAGCACCGCGCCGGCATTCCCGGTCGTCGTCGTGATGAAGAAGCGGTCGGCGGCGAGGCGCGTGCCGACCCCGTCGTCGAACACCATGCCGTCGTCGCGGCACATGACTCCGTAACGGCACCGCCCGACCAGCAAATTGTGCCAGCGGTTGACATAGATCCGGTCGAAAAACCGTGCCGCGTCCGGTCCGGAGACCTCGATCTTGCCGAGCGTCGAGGCGTCGAGCAGCGCGACCCCGTCCCGCGCCGCGAGGCATTCGCGCCGCACCGCCCGGTCCATTGTCTCGCCGGGGCGCGGGTAGTAGCGCGGCCGCTTCCACTGCCCGACATCCTCGAACACCGCGCCGGACGCGACATGCCAATCGTGCAGCGGCGTTAGCCGCACTGGATCGTAGAGCGCGCCGCGCTCGCGCCCCGCGAGCAGGCCGAAGCTCACCGGCACATAGGGCGGACGAAAATTCGTCGTGCCGGTATCGGCGATCGCCCGGCCGAGCGCCTGCGACAGCAGCGCGAGACCGGGGATATTGCCGGTCTTGCCCTGGTCGGTGCCCATGCCGAGCGTGGTCCAGCGCTTGACGTGCTCGATCGCAGTAAAGCCCTCGCGCGCCGCCAGCGCGATGTCGGTGGCGGTAACGTCATTGTGCAGATCGACAAAACTTTTGCGCCCGTTATCGCCGGGGGCGAGCCACAGCGCTTCCGGGGCGGCCTCGACGCTCGGCACGAGGTCCGGCAGCGGCGGCGCGCCGCCGGCAAAGCCGCATGCTGCGGCGGCGCGAATGCCGGCCTCGGCGCCTTCCGCGAGACAAGCGGCGAGATCAAAGCTGCCGCGCGCCGCGCCGACCGGCTCGATAGCCGGGTCGGTTGCGTCGGGCACGAACGCGGCAAGCGCCTCGTCGTAACGCAGCCGGCCTCCGACGTGGGCGAAGAGATGCACCGCCGGGTTCCAGCCGCCCGACACCGCGAGCAGATCGCAGGCGATCCGCGTCGCCGCGCCGCCGGCGAGCGGCCGGATCGTCACCCGGCGCAACCGGCGCCGTCCGCCGGTGCCGACGACCGCGTGGCCGGCATGGATCGCGATGCCATCCACCAGCGCCCGCGCCGCAGCGCCCGGGGCGTCGCGCGAATCGACGATCGCCGCGACCGCGACCCCGGCGGCCTTCAACGAAGCGGCGGCGTGATAGGCGTCGTCGTTGGTGGTGAAGAGGACGGCCCGCCGCCCCCGCGCGACCGCGTAGCGGTTGACATAGGTCTCGACCGCGCTCGCCAGCATGATGCCGGGCCGGTCATTGCCGGGAAACACCAGCGGGCGTTCGATCGCCCCGCTCGCCAGCACCACGCGCCGCGCGCGGATATGCCAAAGCCGCCCGCCAGCGTCGCGCTCGGCGGCCACCAGGTAATTGCCGTCGTAGCGGCCGAACACGACCGTATCGGTCAGCACTCGGGTCTCGGGCAGCACGGCCAGCTCGGCCGCCGCGCCGTCGAGCCAGCCGCTCTCTAGCTGGCCGGGCCGGCGTCGCAGGGCGCCGCCGAGCTCGCGATCGGCTTCGGCGAGGATGACCCGCGCCCCGCCACGCCCGGCCGCGAGCGCCGCCGCCAGCCCCGCCGGCCCGCCGCCGACCACCAGCACGTCGCAATGGGTGTGCATCATGTCATGGCGCGCCGGGTCGGGCTCGCCCGGCGCCCGGCCGAGCCCAGCCATGCGGCGCAACAGCGGCTCCCACAAACGCCGCCATAGCGCCGGCGAGCGAAAGAAAATCTTGTAATAAAACCCGGCCGGAAACAGCGGCGAAAGCCAGCCGATCGGCGCCGCCAGATCGAAGCGCAGCGCCGGCCAAGCGTGCTGACTCGACGCCACGAGCCCGTCTTCGAGCGCGATGTCGGTCGCGCGCCGGTTCGATTCGTCGCCGAGTCGGACGAGCGCCGACGGCTCCTCCATTCCGGCCGCGAAAACCCCGCGCGGGCGATGGAACTTGAAGCTGCGCGCGACGAGCCGCACGCCATTCGCCAAGAGCGCCGACGCCAGCGTGTCGCCTGGATGACCTTCGTACACACGTCCGTTAAAGCGAAAGCGCAGCGTCCGCCCACGGTCGATGCGGCCGCCGCTCGCCAGGCGGAAAGGCTGCGTCACGGATCGCCGCCATGCGAGCCGGCGGGCGGGCTCCCCGGCAGTGGCCGCTCGCCGATCTTGTAGACCGCGATGATACGGTGCGAGACCGTGTCGCGCAGCAGGTTGAACCAGCGCCGGCAGCCCGCCTGATGCACCCAGCGTTCGGCGAAGACGCCTTTCGGGTTGTCGCGCATGTAGAGGTAGTCCGCCCAGACCGCGTCATCGGCCGTAGCCGGATCGGCGCGCGAGACATGCGCCTCGCCGCCATAGCGGAACTCGACCTCATCGCGCTCGCCGCACCACGGGCAGAGGATGAGGAGCATCTCAGTGCGCCACCGCGGCGGCGCCGTGCTCGTCGACCAGCGCGCCGGTGGTGAAGCGGTCGAGCGCGAACGGCGCGGCCAGCTTATGCGGCGCGTCATGCGCGATCGTGTGGGCGAAGACGTGTCCGGCGCCGGGCGTCGCCTTGAACCCGCCCGTGCCCCAGCCGCCGTTGAGGTAGAGGCCGGCGACGGGGAGCTTGCCGATGATCGGCGAGGCATCGGGCGAGACGTCGACGATCCCGGCCCAGCTGCGCAGCATCTTCAGCCGCGAGAACAGCGGGAAGAGCTCGAGCGCGGCGGCCATCTGCGCCTCGATGATCGGGAACGAGCCGCGCTGGGCGTAGGAGTTGAAGGCGTCGATGCCGGCGCCCATGACCAGCTCGCCCTTGTCCGATTGGCTGATATAGACATGCACCTTGTTCGACATCACGACGCAGTCGAGCACCGGCTTCACCGGCTCCGAGACCAGCGCCTGCAACGGGTGGCTTTGCAGCGGCAATCGCACCCCCGCCATCGCCGCCAGCACCGAAGAGTGCCCGGCGGCGCAGATCGCGATCTTGTCGGCGAAGATCGTGCCGCGGCTCGTCTCGATCTCGCCGACCCGGCCGCCGCTGACGCGGATCGCCGTCACCTCGCAATTCTCGACGATGTCCACGCCGCGCGCATCGGCGGCGCGGGCATAGCCCCAGGCGACCGCGTCGTGCCGCGCGACGCCGCCGCGCCGTTGCAGGGTCGCGCCCAGTACCGGATAGCGCGCGTCCCTGTCGATGCTGAGGATCGGACAGAAGCGCTTCACCGCCTGCGGCTCCAGCCACTCGGCGTCGATGCCGTTGAGGCGGTTGGCATTGACCCGCCGCACCCCCTCGCGCACATCGCCCAGCGTATGCGCCAGGTTCAGCACGCCGCGCTGCGACAGCATCAGGTTGAAGTTGAGTTCGCGCGACAGCCCTTCCCACAATTTCAGCGAATGCTCGTAGATGCGTGCGCTTTCGTCCCACAGATAGTTCGAGCGGATGATCGTCGTGTTGCGCCCGGTATTGCCGAGCCCGATCGCGCCTTTTTCCAATATCGCGACGTCGCGGATGCCGTGCTCCTTCGCGAGATAATAGGCGGTGGCGAGGCCGTGTCCGCCGCCGCCGATGATCACGATCTGATAGCGCGGCTTCGGCGCGGGCTTACGCCACAGCGGCGTCCAGCCGCGATGGCTGCCGAGCGCATGACGAGCGAGCGCGGCGAACGAATAACGCTGCATCGCGCTCAGACGGATTTCGGCGGCATCGCGAGGTTGAGGAGTCGCGCCGCGTTGCCGCCGAGGATCGCGCGACGCTCGGTGTCGTCGAGGAAATTCGCTCGCTCGATAAACCCGACCGGATCAATCTCGCCCATATCGGCGGGATAGTCGGTGCCGACGAGGATATGGTCGACGCCGTATTCCTCGACCAAATGATGCAGCTGGTGATGGGTGTAGACGAGCGCGTCGAAATAGAGCCGCTTCAGATAGGTCGTCGGCATGTGGCGCAAGCAGGCGCAGGTGTCGGGACGCGCCGCGGCGGCATGGTCGATGCGGCCCGAATAGGCCGGCAGATAGCCGCCGCCATGCGAGGCGACCAGCTTCAGATTGGGGAAATCCTGCAGCACCCCGCCAAAGATCAAATGATGCAGCGCCACCGTCGTGTCGAGCGGGTTGCCGATCACATTGGCGAAGTAATGGTCGTGGAAGCGCCGCGCCTCGGTGAACCCGTCCGAGTGCATGAAGACGAGCAGCCCCAGCTCCTCGCAGCGCGCGAAGATCTTGCGGAACCGCTCGGCCGACAAATCCTCGCCGGCGACATGGGTCATGATCTCGATGCCGCGGAAGCCGTGCGATTTGTGGATGCGCTCCAGCTCGGCCACCGCCAATTCCGGCGCCTGGAACGGCACCGTGCCGAGCCCGATAAAGCGGTCGGGATGCTTGGCGCAAATCGCGGCAATGAAATCGTTGATCTCCCGAGAGACGGCCAACCCCAGATCGGCGTCGGCGCCGTAATAGGTCTGGCGCGGCGAGGGAGAGATCGCTTGGATATCGATCCCCATCAGATCCATGTCGGCGATGCGCTGCTCAGGCGAGCGGCCCTGCTCCCTAGTCCGCACGCCATTGGCGCGGTTCTGCGCCTGGCTTTGCGGGCTGGCCTGGGTTTCGAGATACCAGCGGGAGACGGCCTCGTTACTCTCGACCATTTCCGCCGCCTTGGTGCTATTGACGTGGCAGTGGATGTCGATCGTGAACCACTTGCCGCGGGCATGCGCGGGACCGGGAAAACGGCCGGGGATCGGCGCGCCTTGCGGCAGGCAGGTGAACAGCATCTTCTGGCTCCCCTTTGGTTGGCGGCGATCTTAGCCGGTTTTTTCGAGTTTACGGCACCGGCCCGCACCGCCATGCTGCCGCGGATGCCGCAGCCAAGGCCAGGAGGAAGCCATGTCCGTTCGCCTCGTGATCACTTTCAATGCCGTTCCCGGCAAGGGCGGCGAGCTCGCCGAAGCCATGAAGACCCGCTGCGAGCTCTCGGCCAAGGATGCCGGCTGCCTGCAATTCGAGGTGTTTCGCAGCGCGATAAACCCGGACAGCTTCACCTTGCTCGAATTATGGGAAGACCAGGCCGCGCTCGACGCGCACGCCAAACTGCAAGCCGCCCGCCCGCCCGTGCCCGACGGGCTGCGCCAGGGCGGCGGCGCGCGCGAGGACTACACCTACAACCGCACGCCGTGATTTCAGCTGTGGAGGGCCGGCGATGAAGGTCTCGTTCTTCGAAACCGGGCGCTATCAGACGCCGGTCCCGCTGCCCGCCGAATGGCCGGCGGCGCCGGCGAATTACGACCCGGCTTCCGGCGACAAGGCCTATCGGACGATGATAGAGCGGCTCGAATACGTAGAGGCGATCGGCTTCGATTGGGTGAGCCTCTCGGAGCACCATTATTCGCCGCGCATCCTGACCCCGTCGCCGATCGTCTCGGCGGCCTATGTCGCGGCCAAGGTCAAGAACCTCAAGATCGCGCTTCTCGGGCCGATCGTGCCGCAGGCGAACCCGATCCGCATCGCCGAGGAATTGGCGATGGTCGACACCATGTCGCAAGGCAGGCT